>Ga0105047_10019404_pt1 | contig 10489 bp, 5 predicted proteins | sample MAT04_FD_78384 | JGI IMG/M metagenome (GOLD analysis project Ga0105047, IMG submission 78384) | Freshwater microbial communities from Lake Fryxell liftoff mats and glacier meltwater in Antarctica - MAT-04 (megahit assembly) | ecosystem: Environmental > Aquatic > Freshwater > Ice > Liftoff... | reverse complement strand
TCGCCATACCGCAACGAGTGCGCCAGCTTGCCCGCAAAGGCCCGGTGCCGGGGCCGCTGTTTCAACTCTGCCGCCAGCCACCCCGACACTGCCGCATCATAGGCCGCCGTGCGCGCATAGGCGTTCAGCGCCAACGTCTGCCGGAAGGCCAGCGTCGTGGCGCCTTGCGGTGTCATCTGGTCCAGCAGGGCGGCATAATCGACCGGATCGGTCACCACCGCCACGAACCGGTGGTTCTTGGCCGCCGCCCGGATCATCGCCGGACCGCCGATGTCGATGTTCTCGATGCAGGTGGCGTGATCGGCCCCGCGCGCCACGGCGTCCTCGAACGGATAAAGGTTGACGACCAGCAGGTCGATCGGCTCGATCCCGTGCGCCACCATCGCCACCAGATGTTCGTCATCGTCGCGCAGCGCCAGCAACCCGCCATGCACCGCCGGATGCAGCGTCTTGACCCGGCCATCCATCATCTCGGGGTAGCCGGTCACATCCGCCACATCCCGCACCGTCAGCCCTGCCGCGCGCAACATGCCGCTGGTGCCCCCGGTCGAGATCAGCTCGACCCCCTGCTCGGCCAGCGCCCGCGCCAGATCCAGCAGACCCGTCTTGTCCGACACCGATATCAGCGCACGTCCGATAGGCACAAGATTGGTCACAGGCAGGCCCCCAAGGCAGTTATTGCGGCACGGGAAATTCGTCCCGGTCAAGGTCGCGGATCGCCAGCGGAGTATCCTGCGCCTTGGCCAACGTCCAGCCCAGCCGGGTTTCAAAATCACTCGCGCGCAGTGTCAGCACGATCTGCCGCGACGCGCGCGGGCGCAAGCGGCCTTTTTCCAGATAGACCGACGGCTCCAGCGACAGGCCTGCGCCGCCGTCGTGGCGGAACACCCAGATCTCGCCCGACTTCAGCGCCAGCGACACCGCCGTGCCTCCCATGTCCAGCGCCGCATCGACATCGGGGTGCAGATGAAACCGCACGGCAAACCGCACGCCCTCCAGCCGGCCTTCGGTCATCACCCGTTCGAACCGCTGCTTTTGCGCCGCGGTCAGCGACGCCAGCTTGTCAATGCCCGACAGCCGCCGCCCGTCGCCCGACAACACCAGATCGCGGACGTGGCTCAGCCCGTGGGTGCTGGCCCAGCCGTCATGCGCCAGATGCAGACCCGAGCCGCCCTCGACGCTCGACAGCCGCAGCGCCGACACGCTGGCGCGGTCCGACAGGGTTTCCGCAACATCGCCCGACAGCCGCGACGACGAATAGCCTTCGACCGCCAGCGTCGAATGCGACGGCGTCGCCCGCCCCGCCCGCCGCCATTCGGCCCCGAACGGCGCACCCGAGCCGCAGCTGACCACCACCGGCCGCCGCCCGCTGGTCAGTTCGAACGCGCAGGTGCTGGCGTGGGCCGATACCCCCGCGCGGCCCCCCGGCGGGCTGCCGGCATCGACGATCACGCTCGTGCGCCCGCCCGTCAGCCGGGCAAAGCCCATGGCCAGACCCGGCCCGGGCCCCGCCCGCACCCCCGCCCAGGCCAGCGCCTGATCAAGCCGCCCCTCCATCCCCCGCCCGCCGCCGTGAAACCGCGCCAGCCCGCCGTCGGCGTGCCGCAGCGCCCGCAGGGTCGGCGCGATCCGCTGCATCGCCGCCAGATGCCCGGGCGGCGGCATCCGCCCGGATTCCGACAGCGCCTGCGCCGCCCAGATCAGCAAGGTGAAGACCTCCAGCAGGTCCTCGGGGTTGCGCGTGGGGATGCCGCCCTCGGCGTCGATCTCGGTGGCGCAGTCGCGGTCCAGCGCCGCGATGGCCGCACTGACCCTGTCCTCCATGCCGGTCAACGCCAGCCCCGCCGAAATCAGCCCGGTCAGCGCCTCGAACCGGGGCAGTCCGGGCGCGGCCCGCTGCCAGTGCCGCGACAGAAACACGGTCTGCGCGCTGAGAAGCCGGAAATACTCGGCCTGATCCGCCGTGCTGCGCCCCGACAGCAGCAGGAACGCATGGTTGATCCACCGGATCAGCCGCCGCCCCGTCAGATCGGACGTCCAGCCAGACCCCTGCCCCCGGCCGTAGCGGGTGATCCAGTCCCAGGTCCAGTCCTGCGCCCGCACCCGCGCCTGCGCATCGCCGACCGCCGCCAGATCATCCAGCCAGACAAAGCCATGGCTGTCCTTGTCGAACCCGGGTTCTGGAAACGCCACATCCCAGATCGACGCGCCCGGTGCCTCGACGACCGCGCCCGCAAACTGGAAATTGCCCGCCAACAGCTGTTTGCCGCGCGAAAACAGCCCGATCGTGCGCGGCTCTGGCTGCGAGACAAAGCCCTTGGCCGGCGCGACCCGCCCGGCCCGCCACAAGGCGACCCGGTTGGCGAACCCGCCCTGAACCCTGGAGTTGGCCCTGCCTGTCATGCCTGCCTTTGCCGCCCGCGCCCGCTTTGGGGTCTTCGCAGGCAACATAGACCGGGGACCAGCGCCTGTCACCCGCGACCTCAGGCCAAGGCATCCACCCGCGACAGATATTGCGCCAAACCGCCGACCTCGCCCAGCCAGCGCGACACCAGCCGGGGGTCATGCGGGGCGGCCTGCACCCCCACCGCCATCTCGCGCGCCAGCACCGATTCCACCGCCAGCGATACCGGAACCGACACCAGCCGCCCCATCGCCGTGCCGCGCGCATCGCCCCAGGCATCCATTGCCCATGTCTGGTCGAACACCGCCACGCCATCCCGCGCGGCCTTCAGACTGACGAACAGCACCACCCGGTCCGGCTCGCCCGCGGCATAAGAATTGTCGCGCAGGAACTCTGCCGCCATCTCGGCCAGCCGCGCCTCGCCCGCCGGGCCCTGCAACGTCTCGATCTCGCTAAACACCGGGGCCCAGGCTTTGGCCCAGCCGTTCAGCCGGATCGTGCCGCGCACGAAATCGCGCACCTGCCAGTCGGGATCAAAGCGGTAGTCCTGCAGGAACGGATAACTGTCGCGGTTGGGATAGACCTCAAAGCTTTCGGGCTGCGGCAGCGGTGCGTCATAGCTCGAAATCGCATCCCAGGGCCGCGCCACCCGCAACTCGCTGAAATTGCGCAGGCTGCGCGACGGCGACCGCAGCGCCTTGAGCACCCCGACAGGGGCCCAGCTGAACTTGTAGCGGAACGGATTGGGGATCTTCGGCACCCCGCCGCAATACGACAGAAAGCTGATCGCGTTGGCCGGGTCATAGCCATCCGACGCCCGATACCGCGCGACCAGATCATGCGCCATCAGATGGTCGATGCCGGGGTCAAGCCCCACCTCGTTGACCGACACCAGCCCCGCATCACGGAACGCGCCATCCAGCGCCTTCATCTCGGGGGCGATGTAGGACGACGACACGAAATGCGCGCCCTTTGCCAGACAGGCCTGCGCGATGCCGACATGCTGGTCGGCAGGCAGCATCGAAACCGCCACATCGCCCGCAGCCAGCGCCGCCGTCAAAGCGTCCAGCGCATAGGGGCGCACATCGGCGTCCGCGCCCACGACCTCGCGCGCCTTGGCCACCGTGCGGTTCCACACCACAACGTCATGCCCCGCCCCGATCAGCCGCAACAGCCCCGGCCCCGACGACAACCCCGTGCCGCACCAGTGAATCGTCATTTCAGTCCCCCGATATGCTGGTCAAACATCGCCTTCGCCCGGCCCCAGACACCCGCGTCAAGCCGGCCAAGCGTCAGCAGCGACGACAGCAATTGCCCCGCGTAATCCTGCGACGATTCGACGGGCAGCAGCGACGGCAGGTTGTCGATCGCCGTCACGTCCAGCGGCGGCGCGTCGTGCACCCGCAGCGCCGGGGCGGCCCAGTCGGTCACCCGGTCATAGACCTTGACCGGCGAGAAATCCGAGGTCGGATCGCAGGCGATATCGCCGATCACCCGCAGCGCCCGCGCAGCGGTTCTGGCCGCGTCCGGCACAAAGACCGGGCAGCCCGGCCGCGCCAGGATGCAGTTGAGAAAGATCTCGTGCGCCAGCACCTCGGGAAACGGCCCGCCATGCGCGGTTTCCGCCATGTCCCACCGCGTCACAGCAATCTCCATCGCGGTGCACAGATCGGCGGCACCCGTGCCGACCCGCCCCAACGCCCCGATCACCATCGCCGAAGGCCGCCCGACCGGCGCGGTTTCGGTCAGCGTCGTCATCTCTTCGCGCAGATCCGCCAGCAGCGCCTCGCGGCTGGCATAGGGTGCGACGGGCCCCGCCACGCCGCCCTTGGCCTGCGCGATCCAGCATTTCAGGGCCACCGCCGCCCCGGCATAGCCCGCCCAATACCCGAACGCCGCCACCCGCCGCCCGGTCTCGTCCACCAGATACTCCAGGTCATACAGCGTGCCGCCCCCCGCCCGGAACCGCGCCAGCAGCACCTGCCCCGCCGGTTGCCCCTTGTAGGCATGGCCGAACATGACGTGTCGATGGCGCAGCGGCGTGCCATCCTCGGGCAACTCCTTGAGCCCGAAGATGATCGCCTCCTCGGGGGCGTCGGGCCACAGGTTTTCGGCCACGATCTCGCATCCCGCCTCGCGGTAGCCGCCGATCGGAACAGCGCGGACCGTGCTTTCCTCGACGCTGACCCGCAGCCCCGCCTGCACCAGCGCGGCCGCACCTTCGGGCGTGATCCCCACCCGTTCCTCGTTCGGGCGCTGTTCGGCCCTTACCCACAGATGCGTCATCGCGACCCCCATTGCTGGCCCGCAGAGATAACAGATCGGCGAGCGGGGAACAGGGGAACGTGCCAAGGATAGCGCCGCGACCCGCGCTCGGTTAAGCTGCGCCGGAAATCCTGAGGTGACCCATGTCGCTGTTTACCCTTCTGGCCGATATCCTGTTCGTCGGTCACAGCCTTGTCGGCCCCGACCTGCCGCCGCTGGTCGAAGCCGCGCTGCGGGCGCAGGGCAATGTCGTGCGGATCGAATCGCAGGTGATCAACGGCGCGTCGCTGGCCTTCAACTGGGATCACGGCGCCGAGGCCGAGGGCGTCGATGCCAGGGCGGAATTGGCGCTTGGCCAGACCATTGCGCTGATCGTGACCGAAGCACAGCCGCTTGCCGCGCACCTGCAATGGTCCGACACGGCGGGGCGGGTCGCCGCCTATGCGGCGCTGGCCACCGAACAGCGCCCCGATGTCACGGTTTATCTCTATGAAACCTGGCCAAGCCTTGACAGCGCCCCCGGCCGGGTGGTCGAGAATGACCCCGACGCCGGCATTCCGTGGCGCGAACGTCTGACCCGCGATCTGGCGCTGTGGCAGGGTGTGGTGGCCGACGCCTCGGCCAAGGGCACCCCGGTTGTGCTGATCCCCGCCGGTCAGGCGATGGGCCTGTTGTCGGATGAGATCGACGCCGGGCGCGTGCCCGGGCTGACCTCGATCCGCGATATGTTCACCGATGACATCCACCCCAACGGCCGCGGCCGCTATTTCCTTGCCATCCTGCACGCCGCCGCCATTTCGGGCCAAAGCCCCGAAGGTCTGCCCGCCAAGCTGACGCGCAGTTGGCAATCCCGCGATGCGATGATCCCCGATGATCTGGCACCGGTGCTGCAACGGCTGGCCTGGGCCGCCCTTCAGGCCAACCTGCCCGCCCCGGTTGCCGCCCCTGTTGTCGCCCCGGTGTCAGCCCCGGTTGCCGCCCCGGTGTCACCCCCGGTTGCCGCCCCCCCCGAGGCCGCACCCCCCGAGGCCGCCCCCGCCCTCCCCGACACCCGGACCTTTCCCCCCGTCACCAACCCCAACCTCTCGGTCGGCCTGTCGGGCATCAACGACTGGTCGGTCCAGCATCCGTTCCTGAACCTGATGAAAACCGCGCGGCCCTGGGTGGGCCATCTGCCGGGCCAATGGGGCGGGTTCGAAAACCCCGCGCTGCGCGAGGGCGGCTATCTTGATCCCCGGGGCTGGCCCAGGGCAATTCCGCCTCAGGTCACCGGCCTTTCGACCCTGATCCTCACCGACCTGCCCGACGGCACCGGCGGCGTGGCGGGCCGCTATCTGCTGACCCATGCCGGCAACGGCACCCTGACCATCGAGGGCCGCGCCGAGGTGGTGCAGGCCGAGCCCGGCCGCATCCTGTTCGACTACACCCCCGGCGAGGGCGCCGTCCTGCTGACCCTTGCCGCGACCGACCCCGCCGACCCGCTCCGCGATATCGTGGTGGTCCGCGAGGACCGCGCCAAAGCGCTGGCGGCCGGCGACATCTTCAACCCCGATTGGCTGAACCGCCTGCGCGGCGTGCAGGGGGTGCGGTTCATGGACTGGATGGCCACCAACAATTCGACCCTCGCCACCTCTGCCGACCGGCCGCGTCCCGATGACGCCACCTGGGCGCGCAACGGCGTGCCGATGGAAATCATGATCGCCCTTGCGAACGAGTTGATGGCAGACCCCTGGTTCACCATGCCCCACCTCGCCGATGATGCCCTTGTCCGCGAGCTTGCGACGCTGGCCCGCGACGGGCTGGACCCGATGCTGGTGGCCCAGGTCGAATTCTCGAACGAAGTCTGGAACTGGCAGTTCAGCCAGGCGACATGGGCCGAGGATCAGGCCCGCGCCCGGTGGGGTCAGGATCAGGCCTGGGTGCAATTCTACGCCCTGCGCGCGGCAGAGGTCGCAGATATCTGGGCCGCGACCTACGGCGGTGACACCAACCGCCTGATCCGCATCGTGGCGACCCAGACCGGCTGGATCGGGCTGGAGGATCAGATCCTGAACGCCCCCCTCGTGCTGGCCGAGGGTCGCAGCCCGGTCGACAGCTTTGACGCCTACGCCGTGACCGGCTACGTCAGCGCCCTTCTGGGCCACGAAACCAAGGCCGACGCCGTGCGCCAATGGCTGACCGAAGGCACAGATGCCGCCACCGCCAAGGCCATTCAAGAGTTGCGCGACGGCAGCGTCACCGGCGACCCGACCGACAGCCTGTCTCTGGTCATGGCAGAGATTCTGCCCCATCACGCCGCGGTCGCCGCCGATCACGGCCTGCGCCTGATGATGTATGAAGGCGGCAGCCATATCGTCGGCATCGGTCCGGTGACCGAGGATCAGGCGCTGACCGACTTTTTCACCCAGCTCAACTACACCCCGGAAATGGGCGAGGTCTACCGCGACCTGATGACCGGCTGGCGCCTGCTGACCGACGCCCCGTTCAACGCCTTCGTCGACGTGGCACCGCCCGGAAAATGGGGCAGCTGGGGCGCCCTGCGGCACCTGACCGACGACAACCCCCGCTGGACCGCGCTTGCCGCCGGCTGCCCCGCATGCTGAGCGTTCTGATCCCCGCGTCGAACGAAGACGCCTACATCGCCGCCTGCCTGACCGCGCTGTTTGCCTCGACAGCGACGGGCGAGTGCATCGTGATCGCCAACGGCTGCCACGACCGGACGGTCGCCCGCGCCCTTGCCTGTGCGCCGTTGGCCGCGCGGGCGGGCTGGCGGCTGCGGGTGCTCGATCTGGCCCAAGGCAGCAAACCCGCCGCCCTCACCGCAGGCGATGCCGCCGCCGCCCACCCGACCCGCGTCTACCTCGACGCCGATGTCATCGTCTCTCCCCCCCTGATGGCCGAACTTGAACGGGCCCTCGCCGCCCCCCGCCCGCTCTACGCCACCGGCACCCCCCGCATCCCGCGCCCGAAAAGCCCGGTCACCCGCGCCTACACCCGGTTCTGGCAGAAACTGCCCTTCGCGCGCAGCGCCGCCCCCGGCTACGGCCTCTTCGCCACCAACGCCGCAGGCCGCGCCCGCTGGTCCGACTTTCCCGCCATCATTTCGGATGACACCTTCATCCGGCTGCAGTTCACCCCCGACGAACGGGTGCAATGCGTGGCGACCTACGACTGGCCGATGATCGAAGGCTTCGCCGCCCTCACCCGCGTCCGCCGCCGCCAGAACGCCGGCGTGGCCGAAATTGCCCGCCTCTGGCCCGACCTGATGGCCCGAGAAGCCAAGCCGCGCCTGACCCCCGCCGCCGTGGCAAAACTCGCCCTGCACGACCCCACAGGCTTCGCCGCCTACGCCGCCATCTCCGCAGCCACCCGCCTTGCCCGCAGCACCGGCTGGACCCGGGGCCGCTGACCCAATGGCGTCGCTGCCGCCACCACAACCTTCATCGACCGCTTCCCCGACGGAAAAGACGATTGCCCCAAGGCGGGCATCGAACGCCTGACCGTGGCCATCGTGCGGCCCGACCGGGTGCCTGTCCAAAGCCGCGATACCCTGCTGTCTGCGCGTCCGAACGCTGCCGACGATCTGAAGGTCGAGGATCACCAGATCACCACCACCGGCACCTCGCCCCCGGGCGACCGTGGCGGTGCTGGTTGGCATCGTCACATCGACACGGAACCGGGTCCGGGTCCGGGTCCGGGCAGCTGCCGAACAGCCGCTCGCCGACATCAGGGCTGGAAAGACCGCCAGAAAACTGCCGTCCGACATGCGCCGGGCGGGCAACACCGAACGGCCAAAGATCCCACTGGTCTCGGCGGCTCTGCGTCTGACCTGCCCGGCCGATCCGCCCCCGGCCTGCACCGGATCACCAGACACCAGCCCAAACGCTGTGGCTGGATTGGTCCGGTGCGCGACGACTGCGGCCTCACCGCCACCGACCCGGACAACCGGAAATCGCAGGCCGCGCCTTCTTCTGTTGAAAAATATCCCGGGGTCCGGGGCAGCGCCCCGGTCCTGCCCCGCCAGAAAATCCCCCGCTTCAAATCATCGGCAAATCATCTGCAAATCGTCTGCACAGGGGGTGCACAGGGGGTGCACAGGGGGTGCACGGCGAACACTCCCAGGTCGCCCCTCAGGGCATCACCTCGAACCGGTCCACATCCACCATGCCATGATCGGTGATCTTCAGATGCGGGATCACCGGCAGGCACAGGAACGCCAGCTGCAGGAACGGCTCTTCCAGCGTGACCCCCAAAGACCGGGCCGCGGCGCGCAGGGCCACCAGATTTCCGTGAACGATTTCAAAGGGTTCCAGGCTCATCAGCCCCGCCATCGGCAGCGCCAGTTCGGCGAGCACGACGCCCCCCTCCACCACCACGAACCCGCCCTCGATCTGCCCCAGCCGCTCGACAGCCAGGGCCATGTCCGCATAATCCACGCCCACAACCGCGATGTTGTGGTGGTCATGGCACACCGTCGAGCCAATCGCCCCCCGCCTCAGCCCGAACCCCTGCACGAACCCCGTCGCCTTGTTGCCGTTGACCCCGTGGCGTTCGATCACCGCGATCTTCACCAGATCGCGTGCAATATCAGGGGCTTTGTCGCCATCGACCGGGGCGATGTCGAAAGTCAGATGCTGCGTGATGATCTTGCCCGGCAGAATGCCGATCACCGGAGTCTCCATCCGGTTGCCCCCGGTCCGAAAATCCGACGGCGCAATCCGGGGCGCCTTGACCGAGTGTCTTGCCACCTCTGGAATGGTCTTGCGCCCCGCGAAGGCGGCAGCGCAAACCTCGACCCCGCCGGCAAACACCGTTAAGACATCGCAGCGGTCAAGCGACGAGATCACTGCGATATCCGCCCGTTTTCCCGGTGCGATCAGCCCGCGATCCTTCAGCCCGAACGCCTCTGCCGCCGACAGGCTCGCGGCCCGATACACCGCCAGCGGCGGCGCGCCGAGGGCAATGGCGGTGCGGATCATATAATCCAGATGGCCGTGTTCTGCTATATCCAGTGGGTTTCGGTCATCGGTGCACAAGCAGATGTAGGGTGATTGCCGTTCGGTGATCAGGGCCGCCAAGGCATGCAGATCCTTTGACACCGACCCCTCGCGGATCAGAACCCGCATCCCCTTGCGCAGTTTTTCCAAGGCCTCGTCGTGCGTCGTCGCCTCATGCTCGGTCCGGATGCCGGCCGCGATATAGCCGTTCAGGTCATTGCCCCGCAGCAGCGGCGCATGCCCGTCGATGTGCCGCCCGGCAAAGCCCGCCAGCTTGGCCAATGCCCCCGGATCGCCGTGCAACACCCCGGGATAGTTCATGAATTCGGCCAGCCCGATGACACGTGGATGATCCATGAGCGGCAGAAGGTCGGCCGCCTCCAGCCGCGCGCCGGTCGTTTCCATATGGGTTGAGGGCACGCAGGACGACAGTTGCACCCGAATGTCCATCAGCGTCAGCGCCGACGCCTCGAGGAAGTAGTCGATCCCCGCCACACCGCAGACATTGGCAATCTCGTGTGGATCGCAGATCGCCGTCGTCACCCCGTGCGGCGTCACGCAGCGGTCGAACTCGAACGGCGTCACCAGCGACGATTCGATGTGCAAATGTGTGTCGATGAATCCGGGCACCAGAATTTTGCCTGACAGATCAATCTGTTGTCGCCCCTCATAGTCTCCGAACACCCCGACGATCGTGTCGCCGCAGATCGCGACGTCGGTCTGCACAAGCTCGCCGGTGATCAGGTCGAACACCGTGCCTCCCTTCAGCACCAGATCGGCAGGTTCCACACCCCGCCCCTGCGCAATCCGTCTGGCAATCGCC
>Ga0105047_10019403_pt1 | contig 10489 bp, 8 predicted proteins | sample MAT04_FD_78384 | JGI IMG/M metagenome (GOLD analysis project Ga0105047, IMG submission 78384) | Freshwater microbial communities from Lake Fryxell liftoff mats and glacier meltwater in Antarctica - MAT-04 (megahit assembly) | ecosystem: Environmental > Aquatic > Freshwater > Ice > Liftoff... | reverse complement strand
GCAGTGGTCAGCTACGCGCGCGTCGTCGGCTCGGCGGAGAGCAAGTGCGCGCTCCTCGCCACGGGCGAGGTCAGCAGCGCCACATTTGTGCCGACCGCGCCGGCGTATCGCCTCGCGGTCACGGTCGGCGCGCGGGCGTCGGCGCAATATGAAGAGTGGCAGTCGGTCGACGCGCTGTTTCCATTCCACCGCGAGGGCGTGCAGACCAACCGTGACGCCGTGGTCGTCGACACCGATCGCGCGCGTCTGATCGCCCGTCTCGAGCGCTTTGCCGCTGGCGCGAGCGACGCCGACCTCGGCGCGCTGCTCCGCACGACGCCGCACTTCGATCCCGCACGCGCGCGCGCGCTGCTCCGCGCAGCGATCGAGCGCGGTGACCCAATCGTCGGCCGCATCGCCTATCGCCCGCTCGATGCGCGCTGGCATTGCATCGTCGCGCCGCTCTGTCATCGACCGCGCCCGGAGCTCGCGCGCGCGATGGCGCATTCACGGCTGGCGCTCGTCACCGCGCGCAAAGACCGCGGCACCCTGCCATTCACGCACGCGGGCGTCGTCGATGTGATTCCAGACAACTGCTGGCTCTCCGTGCGCTCTTCATGTCGCGCGCGTGCCTTTCCGACGCACACCGCTGACGGCGCGCCGAACGTCGAAGTGCGCGCATGGGAACAGCGCCTCGGCGTCGCCGTCACGCCCGTGACACTCGTCCACTACGCGCTTGCGGTACTGTCGGCGCCAGCATTTCGAGCGCGCTTCGACGGCCTCCTGCGCGAGGACTATCCACGCCTCCCACCGCCGCCCGATGTGCGCGCACTGGCGATGATCGCAGCGGCCGGCGAGGCACTCGCACGCGAGTTTCTCACGCCGCCTCCGCCAGCCGGGAAAGCGAACGGGCAGAGCGGAATGCTGCGCATCGGCCACCACGACGCGGCCGTCTCATGCGCGATGCTCGAGGCGATAGCGTCGCTCGATGACGTCGTCACGCCGCTGTTTCACGGACGAGATTGAGCGACGCCTGACCGGTCACTTTGGTCGCAAAACCCTCCTCCAAAAGCCCCCTTTCCAAGGGGGTTTGGGGGTGCCGACACACTCCGCACACCGAGTGCAACCGCCGCCCAGCACTGCCAAGCGGCAAACTCCCCCTCGCACGAGGGGGCTGGGGGGAGCCGCGCGCGCAGCGCACTCCCAAAAGCCGCCAATCAGCCCTACTTCGCCACCTGGAGAGCAAGCGCCGCCCGCCTCCGATGCTCACGCGTGATCCCCCAAGCGATCGCCAGCCACAGCACCACCAACACGATATTGGTCATCGCAAACCCGCGCGTCGAGAGGTGCAATACGTCGAGTCCGAGCGTGATGACACCGAACGCGGCGACGTCGCCGAGCCTGACGAAGAAGGTGTCGACCAGCGCCTTCACTTTGTATTTCTCTTCGCGTGTCGCGACGAGCCAGAGCGCCTGACGCGCGGTGTTCTGCAGCGAGTAGTCGAGGCTGTTCTCCGCGGTCTTGGCGATGCGAATGACTAGCAGGGACATCACCGCGCCGATGGCGACGTAGCCTCCGAGCGCGACTAGCGGCATGACGAAGAGCGCGACGCGCACGCCCGCGTACTTGAGCACGCGCGAGACGACGAACAGCTGCAGCAGCAGCGACACGAGGTTCACACCGCTGAAGAAGTCGCCGGTGAACGACGCGATGTATTCGGCTGCGGGCTGTCCGGACGCGAGCGCCGCGCGCTTCACCTCGCTCGACAGCACGAACTCGCCGACGCTGTTCACACAGTTGTAGACGACGAGCATCGCGGCGATGAGCACGAAGTAGCGACTGCGCACCAACATCGCCCAGCCGCTACCGGACGCGAGCGCTGCCTCGGCTTCGGTGGGCGCGCCGCTGCTCTGATCGTTCGGCGCGCTGCCGCTCTGATCAACGCGTGTCTTCGCCGCGGCCTCTGGCGCTCCGCCGCGCCGCTGTCGCTCGCGCCGGTTCGCCGCCCAGCTGAGGCCGAGTGCGACCAGCAGCAGCGCTGCGGCGGCGAACATCGGCCGACCTTCGGAGTTCGCGTCGAACAAGCGCTTCGCGACCTGCGCGCCCACGATGCCGCCGACGGCGCTGCCCACGGCGATGACGCCGAACAGACGTTTGCCCTCGCTCTCTGAGTAGAGGTCATTCGCGAATGCCCAGAACTGCGCGATGACGAACATGTTGAAGATGCCGACGAAGATGAAGAAGCCGACGGCGAGCGGCGCGCCGTCATGCACGACGTTGGCGGTGACGCCGAGCGCGAGCAGCGCCACGCCGAACGCGAGCGTGGTGACGGTGATCAAGCGCATTCGACCGACGCGCTCCGAGAGCCGATCGAATAGGCGCAGGAGCGGAATCAGCAGCAGCGCCATCCCCGCTGCTGCCGCAGCCTTGAGGCGTGGTCCGCCGTCGAGCGGCGTGATCAATGCCTCTCGCGTCACCTTCAGCAGGTAATACGCGAGCAGGAGCACGAAGACATTCGACGCCAGGAGGACGACGGCGACGCCTTCACCTCGGCGCAAGTCTGCGAATGGCGAGAGCAGCCACTCGACAGGTCCGCGATCGATGCGCGCTCGTGGCTCAGTCAAGAGTTGCCGCAGTCGGGTTGGCGCAAACCGTCGAGAGCGTCAGCGTGACGCAGGGCCCCAGCCCAACCCGGGCATGGTGTTGAAGTCGGTGGGGTCGAGCGCCTCGGCGCCCATGTCGGGCCCCGTGTCTGCCGCGATGACGAAGCGCGCGAGCTCTTCGGCGAGCAGCGCGGCGACGGCGGCGGGCGGCTCGGGCAGCTTCGAGCGCTGCTGCGCGAGGAACAGACCGACGAGCAGCGCGACGTCCTTCGCGCTCACGCCGCGATCGATCTTTGCGACCAGTCCGTCGAGCTCCTCGACGAGGGCTTGCGCGCTTGGGATCCGCTTGGCCGGATCCGCGTGCAGCGTGCGCGCGAGGAGCGCATCGACCTCTTTCGGCACCGACGGATTGATGCGCGACGCGGGCTCCACCGCGCAGCGTGCGACTGCTTGCACCGTCTCGACGTCGGTCTTGCCGTGAAAGAGCCGCCGCCCGGTCAGCGCCTCCCACAACACGATGCCAGTGGCGAAGACGTCGACGCGCGGCGTGGTCGGCTGCTGCGCGATGATCTCCGGCGCGAGGTAGCCGAGCTTGCCGCCGACCATGCCCTCGGCCGCTTGAACGTTGTGCGACGACGCATTGGCGAGGCCGAAGTCTGCGAGCTTCACCGCTCCGTCGCGACCAGGCAGCACGTTGTGCGGCGAGACATCGCGATGAACGATGCCGAGGTGGCGTCCCTCGTGGTCGACCGCGAGGTGTGCATAGGCGAGCGCGCGCGCGAGCTCGCCGACGATGTGCAGCGCCGCCGGCACCGGGAAGCCGACGCTGCGCGCGTGTGCGTGATCGAACAGCGTCTTGAGTGGCGCGCCGTCGACCAGCTCCATGATCATCAGCAGCGTGTCGCCGACCGCCCGCGCGTCGTAGATCCGCACGATGTTGACGTGGCGGAGCAACATGCCGAGCCGCGCTTCGTCCTCGAACATCTGCCGATAGAGCGGGTTGGCGGCGAGCTCCGGGAGTACGCGCTTGATCGCGACGGGATGACTCTCGCCGTGCTCGAAGATCGCTGAAGCGCGCCACACCTCCGCCATGCCGCCTGCGGCGATGCGCGACACCGGCTCGTAGCGCGTCGGCGCGAGGCGGAGCTTCGTCGATAGACGCGAATCCCGCACTGGCAGAACCATGCGGCAGCGTCGCAGAGCGCAGCGAGAGGGTCAATCGTGGCGCCGGATTCGTTTCGCGCAGCGTCTCAAGGAACGGCGCTGATCGGCCGTTCCGGCTGTAGCGGGCCGTGTGGCGGCCCGAGGGAGGGCCGCATGCAGAATTCGGGTGCGCTCGTCGTGGCATGTGGAGGCGGCAAGGGCGGCGTCGGCAAGAGCCTCGTCGCGGCCAACCTCGGCATTGCCTTGGCGCGCCTCGGGATGCGCACGGTGCTGGTGGACGCCGACCTCGGCGCCGCGAATCTGCACACGATGTTTGGCATCGATCAGCCGGGAGCCACGCTTGGCGCGCTGATCGATCGGCGCGCGAGCAGCCTCGAGGAGGTGGCGATCCCCACCGGTGAGCCGCGCCTATTTCTGGTACCGGGCACTGGCGCGGTGGTCGGCTCCGCGAACCTGGGTCACGCGCAGAAGCTGAAGCTGCTCGGTCACATTCGGCGCATCGACGCCGAGATCGTCATCGTCGACGTCGGCGCGGGGAGCGCGTTCAACACGCTCGATCTCTTCGACGTCGGTGACGTGCGCCTGATCGTCGCCACGCCGCAGCTGACCTCGCTGCAGAACGCCTACGCCTTCACCAAAGGCGCCGTCTACCGCGCGCTGCGCGCGGCGGCGCACGACGAAGAGGAGCGCGAGCTGCTCAGCGGCGCGACCGATCGGACCGAGACCGAGCGCGTTGGCCACACCATCGCGCGCGTAGAGCAGAGCGACCCGAAGCTCGCCGAGCGGATGCGTCGCATCGTCGCGGGCTTCGGCGGCGCGATCGTCGGCAATCAGCTCGAGAGCGCCGCACAGCGCAACGTCCTCTACGCGCTGTCGCGGATGGCGCGCGATTTTCTCGGCGTCACGCTGCCGGTCGTCACCGAGCTGCCACTCGACGCGCTGCTTCATCGCTCGGTGACCGAGCGTCGCCCGTACCTGCTCGCGCACCCGAGCGGCAGCGCCGCGCGCAGCTTCGGCCGCCTGGCGGAGTACATCGCCAGCACGAACCTGAGCGCGGTGCGCGAGGCGCGCGCCTTCACCGAGGCGGAGCAGCCATCGCCGACGCTCGACGCAGAGTTCGGCGACTGTCTGACGCCGTATCTGCGGCGTGAGCCGCGCGTCGCCGTCGACTGGGCAGCCGAGCTCCGTCTCGACACGCAGGTGGCGACCGGCCGCGTCGTCGACGTCTCACTGCGCGGTGCGCTCGTCGCGACGCCGCTCCGGCTCGAGCGCGGCGCGCGCGTTGAGCTGCGCATCCACCGCTACGCGCAGCCGATCTCTGGCGTCGTCCGGCACACGCGCGCGGGCTATCTCGGACTCGAGTTCGACGTCGCGCACGAGGCGCCGGTGACTGACGCGTCGGCGCGGCTCGGTCCGGGCAATGCCGCTCGAGCGGGGCGTTTGGCCGCGGTGCGCTGAGCAGTTTGTCGTCGTCGAATCGCGCAGCAGTTCGCATGCGCCGCCTCACCGGCGCGCGCGAAGTCCATCTTGCGCGAGCACGAACACGGCGTCGCTGATGCGGTGCGGTGCACGCGCAGCCTCGTCACGCGCACGCTCGGCGAGCGCGTCGATCGCGGCCGATTGTGCCGCGCAAGCGAGCAGCGTGTCGCGGTGTGGGACGGCGACGGCGCACGGCGAGCCCAGCGCCGCGGCGAGCACATCGTGCAGCCCGGGCAGCAGCAGTCGCGCAGCGTCGAGACCATCGCCGGTGCGCGCGATCACCAGTGCGCCAGCCGCCGTGTCAACACGCGTGAAGTTGGCCTTCGCCGACCGCGCCGCGAGGTTCGCCACCGCGCGCGCTTGCACTTCGTCCGCGCCGAGCTCCCAGCTCGCTGGCTCATCGGCGCGCAGATAGCGCGCGCGGCCCGTGTACGGGATGACCAGCGCGACGGCGATGCCTGATGCGGTCCCGTCGCCGCGAACGCGATCGATCAGCAGCGGCGCGAGACAGAGCGGTGGCGCGCTCGGCCCGGCGTCAAAGCCCGCAGGCACGAGGCGCGGCAGCACGCGATCGCAGATCTCCTCCCAGCGCGTCACGCGACTGGCAGCGTCGCCGCCAGGGCCAGACGGGATCATCGCGACCAGCTTGCTCGCGGCCGCGTTCACTGCCGCCTGCTGCTGATCGCGCGTCGCGTCGACGATGCGGCGCAGATCGAGCTCGGTGCCATCGTCGAGCACAAGCAGCGCCTCGAAGCGCTCGCGGACGCCGAGATCGACGCGCACCTCCGCGAGCCGATATTCGACGGCTCCGAGCACGCGCGCGAGCGGCCCATCGCCGCGCGCCTCGGCCTCGGCGACGCGCAGCGCCTCCCGCAGCGACTGCAGCGGCCGGTCTGCGTCGAGCGCGCTCTCGACGATCGCGAACGGATCGACGAAGCCGCGCAGCCCGACACGCACCCGCACCACGCCGTCGCGCCGACTGAGCGCGCCGCTCCCCGCGTGCTCGACCAAGAGCAGCCCGAGCAGCGCGCCCGCACCCTCGACGAACACGCGATCTTGCTCTTCGTTGGCGTGCTCGTCGGCCGAGTGCGCGGCGACCCGCTCCGCCAGCGCGCGCACACCGTCCGGCCCACGCGGGAAGGGCGGTGATGCGAACTGCTGCGCTGCATCGACCAGCGCGCCACACGTCTCGCGCAGCGCATCGCGCCAGTCCGCGCCGACGGCCGTGCTCACGCGCCGAGTACCTCGCGCGCGATGAGCAGCTTCTGCACTTCGTTCGCGCCCTCGTAGATGCGCAGGCTGCGCACCTCTTCGTAGAGCCGCGCGACGATGCCGTCGCAGAGCACGCCGCGTCCGCCGTGCAGCTGCACCGCGCGATCGACGACGCGCTGCGCCGCTTCCGTCGCGAACAGCTTCGCCATCGAGCCGGTGCGCGCGACCTCGCTGCGCGCTGCGCGTGACTCGGTGCCCGTTGCGTCGCTCGCGTGATCTGCGGCGTGCGCCGCGCGATAGACCAACAGCCGCGCGATCTCGACATCACACGCCATGTCCGCGACGATCGATTGCACCACGGCGAGTTCCGCGAGCGGCGCGCCGAACTGCTTGCGCGCGCGCACGTGCGCGATGGTCTCGTCGAGCGCCCGCTGCGCGAAGCCGAGCGCGGCAGCGCCGACCGTCGGGCGGAAGCGGTGCAGCGTGCCGAGCGCGACCGAGAGCCCAGCGCCCTCGTCGCCGAGCCGCGCGCTTGCTGGTACGCGCACGCCATCGAAGAGCACCTCGCCGATCGGGTGCCCGCCGAGCACGCGCTGTGGCCGCGTCTCGAGGCCGCGCGCCGTCGCCGGCACGACGAACGCCGAGAGCTTGCGCTTCGCGGCGGCGGGATCCGTGACGGCGAACACGGTGTAGACGTCGGCGACACCAGCGTTCGAGATCAGCGTCTTGTGGCCGCTGAGCACGTAGTCGTCGCCGTCGCGCACCGCGCGCGTCGCGAGGCCGCCGAGATCACTGCCCGCCTCAGGCTCGGTGAGCGCGAACGCCGCGACTGCGCGGCCGGCGGCGACCTCGGGCAGCCACTGCGCGCGCGCCGCGTCGGAGCCCGCGAGCGTGACCGGGTAGCTGCCGAGCCCCTGCATCGCGAACGCGAGATCGGCGAGCGGTGACACGTGCCCGAGCCGCTCACGCACGAGGCAGAGCGCTACCGCAGAGACGCGCTCGTGCACACCGCCGTGCTCACGCGGCACGGTGAGACGCAAGAGTCCGCGCGCGCCGAACAGCTGCACCAGCGCGCGAAGCCCTGCGGCCGCGGAGTCCGCGGCGCGCTCAGTCATCTCTGCTTCGTCCGCGAGCGCTGCTGCACTCTCGAGCGCGCTGCGGATGAGCGCGTCGTCGACGAACGCGCGCTCGATCGGCCACGCGCCGCTCACTCGAACCTCGGTGCGCGCTTCTCGCGCCACGCGTCGTACGCCTCGCGAAAATCAGGGTGTTGCATGCAGATCGCCTGCGCCTGGGCCTCCGCCTCGATCGCCGTCGCGAAGTCCACGTGGCCCTCGTAGTCGAGCATCTTCTTCGTCATCGCGTGCGCGAATGCCGGGCCCGCCGCGAGCTTTCGCGCGAGCGTCGTCGCTTCTTCGATCAGCTTGTCCGCCGACACGATGCGATTGAAGAGTCCGATGCGGTGCGCCTCTTCCGCCGGTACGAAGTCGCCAGTGAGCAAGATCTCCGTCGCGCGTCCGAGCCCGACGATGCGCGGCAGCAGGTACGCGGAGCCCATGTCCGCGCCGCTGAGTCCGACCTGCGGAAACAGAAACGCGATGCGCGCGTCCGGCGTCGCGATGCGCACATCACACGCCGTCGCGACGACGGCTCCCGCGCCCGCGACGACGCCGTGCAGCGCCGCGATCACCGGCCGACGACACGTGTGCACCGCCTGCACCAGCGCGCCGGTGAGGCGGGTGAACTCGAGCAGTCCGCGCATGTCGCGCGCGAACAGCTCGCCGATGATGTCGCGCACGTCGCCGCCCGAGCAGAAGCCGCGCGGGCCCTCGCCGCGCAGTACGATCGCGCGCACGCTGGGCTCGTCACCGAGCGCGCGAAACGTGTCGCGCAGCTCGGTGTACACGGCGAAGGTGAGCGCGTTGATGCGGTCTGGCCGGTTCAGCGCGATCGTCGCGACGCCGTCGCCGTCGACCGAATAGAGGAAGGTCTTCGGGTCGAGCGTCATGGGATCACCGCCGTGCCCTCGATCTCCACGACGGCGCCGTCCTCGAGCAGCGCGGCGACCTGCACCAGGGCCATCGCGGGATACGCGCGGCCCATCTGCTCGCGATACGCCTGGCCTATCGCCTTGCGCGCCGCGATGTACGCGTGTTTGTCGGTGACGTAGATGGTCAGTCGGCCGATGTGCTCGGGCGTGCCGCCTGCCGCGCGCACGACATCGAGCACGTTGCGCAGCGCTTGCTCGAATTGGGGCGCCACATCGGGCGAGACCAGCTTCTCGGTGCGGGCCCAGCCGACCTGGCCAGCGACGAACAGCAGCCGGCCGCCGGCGGGAAAGAGGAGACCGTTGGAGTAGCCGCGAGGTGCGGCGAGTGTGTCGGGATTGAAGACGTCCGCCATAGCCGCCGGACGTTACCACTGCTCGGACGACGCGCGCAGCCACTCGCCGCCCGCTGTCCCGTAGATGATCGCGGGCGGCCGGCAGCTCCGCGGCAACGTCGTGGGGCTTGCGTGCGCGTGCCGCGCCCACCATGACCACTCGATGAGCGAGCCCGCATCCGATCAGCGCCCGCAGTCGACGCAAAAGCCGAAGCAGGAGCCAGAGCCGCTGAGCGACCTGCTCACCCTGGTCGATCGACTGCCGTTCGTCGGCTCGCTGCGGCGCGACGTGACGCGCCTGCGCGCGCTGCTCTACGATCGCCGCGCGCCGCGCGTCGTCGCCATCGGTGCGCCGAAGAGCGGCCGCACGCAGCTCGCCAACGCGCTGCTCGGCAAAGAGGCGCTGCCCCACGCGGGCCTCGACGCGGCCGCGCGCGGTGAACGCTGGGTGCACATCAACGCCGATGGCGCGCGGCTCGACTGGACCGAGATCGACGTCGGCGCGCCGGCGGCCGTGGGCGCCGGGGGCACCGAGCTCGAGCGTCGCCGCGGGCTGGTCGAAGCGCGCCCCGACATCGCGCTCTTGGTCGTCCGCGCCGACGACGCCGCAGCGCTCGCGCCGCTGGTCGAGTCCTTCGAGCGCTTGCGCACGCTGCTTGGCGACGGCGGGCCCGCGCCGCGCATCCTCGGCGTCATCACGCACGCCGACGTCGCTGGCAGCGAGCGCACCGCGCGCCGCCGCGACGCGCTCGAGCAAGCGCTGCGCGAGCACGGCTTCGTCGATGTCGCGGTGCTCGCGGTCGGCACCGGCGCAGAGCCCGCAGCGCTCAGCGAGGACTCGGCGCGCGGCGTCGGCATCCTCGCGGAGTCGCTGGTCGAGCTCGTCCCGGACGCCGCACAGCTCGAGCTCGCGCGCGCGCTACCGCTAGCGCGCGAAGGCAAGCGCCGCATCGCGCGTGCGATCGTGTCGGCGTCGAGCGCGGTCGCGCTGACCGTCGGGCTCGCGCCGATCCCGTTCGCCGACGCGGTGCTGCTCTTTCCGCTGCAAGGCGTGATGGTCAGCAGCATCGCGCACGTCAGCGGTCGTCCGTGGCGCGCCGGCGCGGTGGGCGAGTGGCTCGGCAGCCTCGGCGTCGTCGGCGGTGTCGGTCTCGGGATGCGCTGGGCGGTGCAGCAGATCGTCAAGCTCGTGCCCGGCGCCGGCAGCATGATCTCGGCGAGCGTGGCGGCCGCAGGCACCGCTGCGCTCGGTCACAGCGCCGTCGCATATTTCGTCGACGGCGCTTCGCTCACCGACGCGAAGAAGATCTTCGGCCGCGAGAACTGAGGCCGCTCAGAAGAGCGGATTGGAGCGGTAGGTGAAGGCGAGCCAGGGAATGCCGAGGATGGTGACGTCGTCGCCGCCCGTGCCGACGGGCTTCACGAACGTGAGATCGAAGCCGAAGTTTCCCGAAGAGAGGCGCACTCCGTAGCCGATCAGCGCGCCTGCGTCGAAGATGTCGATGCTCGAGCTGCCGAGGTCGCCGACCGCGGTGATCAGGTTCGCTTCGGCGAGCAGCGAGAAGATGCCAGCGACGCGCGCGGTGACGCCCAGATTGAACGTAACTGGCACGACGCGATCGAGTTCACCGCTCATCCAAAAGAGCGACGATGCCGAGACGTTCACGTAG
>Ga0105047_10019402_pt1 | contig 10490 bp, 9 predicted proteins | sample MAT04_FD_78384 | JGI IMG/M metagenome (GOLD analysis project Ga0105047, IMG submission 78384) | Freshwater microbial communities from Lake Fryxell liftoff mats and glacier meltwater in Antarctica - MAT-04 (megahit assembly) | ecosystem: Environmental > Aquatic > Freshwater > Ice > Liftoff... | reverse complement strand
CGCCGACATCCTCGCGGTCATCGGCCAGATGGAGCCGCAATCGAGGCCCGTCAACGACCCGGTCGCCGCGTCCGCGCTCGCCGTACCCGAAGATGTTCGCATGGCCCGCACCGAATTGATGGCGATGCGCATCGAGGAGTCCAAACTCCTCCAGACCCACGGGCGCGACCACCCCGCGATCGCCTCGCACCGTTCGCGGATGCGGTCGCTCGCCGCCGACCTGGGGGTCGGGATCAAAACCGACCTCAAAGAAGCGGGAATCCAGCCGCTCGAAGAAGACATAATGACCCCGCTCCGCCGCCTCGCCCAGGTCCGCGAAGCCCTCGTGCAGCGTCTGGGAACCCTCGACCGCACCATCGACCGCGAGGCCGCCGTCCTCAAAGACGAACAGGATAAGCTCCAGGGGATCTCCGACTTCCAGAGCGAACTCGCCAACAAACGACAGCCGATGGACCGGGCGCAAAAGCAACTCGACGAGATCGCCGACCGCATCAAGCAACTCAAGGGTTCCGAGAGTTCGGTGGCGTTCCGCGTCAACACCACCAACCCGCCCTCGCCGGGGATCAAAGTCGCCCCGAACCTCCTCCAGATGCTCGCCGCCGGCGGGTTTCTGGGCCTGTTCGTCGGCCTGGGTTTGTCGTGGATGCTCGAACTCTCCGACCGCTCGTTCCGCTCGGTCGAGGACATCCGCAAGACCCTGCGGACCCCGGTCATCGGCAAACTGCCATTCCTGTCGAACGGGGGCGAAGTGCTCATCCCCGGTGTAGACCCGAGATTGTGCGTGTTCCACAAACCGCGATCGACCGAGGCCGAGGCGTTCCGAGGGTTGCGGACCTCGTTGCTGCTGAGCGTCCAGGGGAAGGGCATCCGCCTGATCCAGGTGACCTCTCCGCACATGGGCGACGGCAAATCGACGATGGCGGCGAACCTGGCGATCGCCATCGCCCAGTCGGGCAAGCGGACGTTGCTGATCGATGGCGATATGCGTCGGCCTCGCGTCCACGAGGTGTTCGCTCTCAAACGGGTCGAACCCGGTCTGGCGACAGTCCTCAACGGTCGGGCACTCGTTACGGATGCGATCCAGGAAACGTTCGTCGATAACCTGTTCGTGATGACTGCGGGCAACCGGCCCGACAATCCTTCGGAACTGCTCAGTTCGCCAGCCCTGCTGGAGACGTTTACCGAACTGCGTTCGATGTTCGATATGGTCATCATCGACACACCGCCGCTGCTGCACGTGAGCGACCCGGCGAACATCTCGGTGCTCGTGGACGGCGTACTTTTGACGATCAAGCTCGGCAAGAACTGCCGTCCGGCTTCGATGCGGGCGCGGGAAGTACTCGACGGGATCGGTGCGAATGTGCTGGGGGTGGTGGTCAATCGCGGCGAGAGCGGCGGACTGACCGGGCAGTACGGCGACTACGATTACGGGTACGAATACTCCGCCTACGGCAACGAAGACGAAGCGACTACCAAACGCAAAGTGCCGCGATCGAAAACCTAACCCCCCGGCCCCCTTCCCTCGCCCTCGAGGGAAGGGGGGTTAGGTTTCAGGACGATTGCCTTAACTTAATACCTATGGGGTCATAGCCTGGGGTGAGGCCCAAAAGGGCCGGTCCCCAGGTGCGAACTATCGTTCATCGAGGCCATTACGGCCCGAATACCGGCTTTTTTCCTCCGAGAGAGAATGATGCTCCCTCTGGCCGATACGCACGTGCATTTACTCGCGGGTCTCGACGACGGACCCGCGACCCGCGACGAAGCCGTTTCCATGTGCCGACTCCTGTACGATCAGGGGGTCCGACACGTCAGCGCGCTCGCCCACCAAAACGAAACCTTCCCGGATGTCACCCCCGACATCATCCGCCGCGCCGCGCAGTTGCTCGAACGCGACCTCGCCGAGGCGGAGATCGGGCTGACCATCTACCCCACCGCCGAAGTGATGATCTTCCCGGACCTCGAAGCGCACCTCGAGGCCGACGGCCTGCTCACCTACAACGATATGGGCCGATATCTGCTGATCGAACTGCCTCACGACCTGTACATCGACCTTCGCGGTACGGTCGCCGGTTTGATGCGGCAGGGAGTCCGCCCGGTACTCGCGCACCCGGAACGCACGCCCGAAATGCTGCATCGGCCCGGCGAGATCGAGGATCTGATTGCGATGGGGTGTCTGGTGCAGGTGTCGGCGCGGAGCTTTTTGCGGCCCCGCTCGCCCGACGACTTCCGCGCGATCCGCTCGTGGTTCGAGCGCGGCGTGGTCCACCTGTTGTGCAGCGACGCGCACGGGGTCCGGCGACGCGCCCCGCGCATGGCGGAGGCGATGGACCTTCTGGAATCGTGGATCGGACCGGTCGAACGCGCCCGCATCGCCTCGGACAACGGTATCGCGGTGTTCCGGGGCGGGATCGTTAACGCCCCCGTCCCGCGTCCCTCACTCGCCAGGAAGCGGTTCTTCCAGTTGTGGTGAATCAGAACTTCAGTCCCAGCCGACCCATCCGCGCGACGGTTTCCGCCATCAGCGCGTCCTCGGCGGCTTCGTCTGCGGCGATGTAGGTCGCCGAGAACCGCAGGAACGCGCCCGCGTCGTCCCACGGCACGCAGCACACCGACTGCTCGTGAATCAGGTACTGCGATGCCTCCTCGGCGTTGGCGAACGTCCGTCCGTTCGCGGCTTTGGGCGCGTTTGCGTACAGAAAGTACGTCCCGCCCGGCATCGTCGCCTCGAACCCGACCGCCCGCAGTGCCGCCACCAGTTTCGTCAGTCGCCGACGGTACTTTTCGCGGATCGCCACCGGGATCGACGGGTCGCGCAGCGCGGCGGCAGCGGCGTGCTGGATCGCCATGAACTGGCCCGAGTCGCTGTTATCCTTGACATCCGCGTACGCCTGAACGATCTTCGCGTGACCGCAAACCCAGCCGAGTCGCCAGCCGATCATATTGAAGCCCTTCGACATGGAATGCACTTCCACGCCGACATCCTTCGCCCCGTCGATCTGCAAAAAGCTCAGGGGCGAGTCGCGGTAACTGAGCATGATGTGGGCGGCATCCTGCACCACGACGACCCGGTTGCGATGCGCGAACTCGACGACCCGCTTATAAAACTCGCGCGTCGCCAGTACCCCCGTGGGACTGTTGGGGAAGTTGAGGACCAGCAACTTGGCTTTCTCGCGCACGTCCTCAGGGATCGCATCCAGGTCGGGAAAGAAGCCATTTTGTGCCAGCAGAGGCAGGCGATGTACGCTCCCGCCGTAGTAGCGGGTGTGGGTCCCGGCGACGGGGTAGCCCGGTACGGTCATCAACGTGATGTCGCCGGGATCGATGAATACCGCAGGGAGCATGGCGTACGCGGGCTTCGAGCCGATTGCGTGACACACTTCGGTGACGGGGTCGAGAGTCACGCCGAATTCGCGCTGCATGAACTCGGCGGCGGCTTCCCTGTAGTTGGCGATCCCGTTGTCGGCGTAGCCGCGATTCTCGACGCGATCGACTTCGGTTTGTAGTGCGGCCCGGACGTTCGCGGGGGCCATGTCGTCGTTTTCGCCGATGCCGAAGTCGAGGAGTTGGCGTTCGGGATGGGCGGCGAGAGCGGCGCGTTTGGCCCGCTTGATCTTCTCGAACTTGTAGATCTCGGAGCCTTTTCCGTAACTCGCGCCGCCCATGCGTTCGGCGAACAGCGTCTGGAACCAGGGATCGGAAGACATCGACGATTCGCCCATGAGAAAAATACCTGAAGTAGATAGTTGGTAGTCGAAAGCGGAAGGCAGGAACGCTTCCCGCCCGTTATTCCGAAGCCTGCGTAATCCCGCCGTACGCATCGACCCGGCGGTCGCGGAAAAACGGCCAGTTGCGGCGTACGTCTTCCATGCGTTCCCGGCTGCACTCCCGGACGACGATCGTCTCTTCCGAGTGCGAAGCCCGGTCCAGGACGATCCCGAAGGGGTCCGAGACGAACGATCCGCCCCAGAACTCGATCCCGCCGTTGTCCGACGGCTCGAAGCCGACGCGGTTGATCCCCGCGACGTACACGCCGTTGGCGATCGCGTGGCCCCGCTGCACCGTCTCCCAGGCATCGTGCTGGGACTTGCCGAACTCGGCCTTTTCCGTCGGATGCCAGCCGATCGCCGTCGGATACACCAGCACTTCCGCCCCTTTGAGTGCGGTCAGACGCGCGCCCTCCGGGAACCACTGGTCCCAGCAGACCAGCGTGCCGACCTTGCCGAAGCGGGTGGGGAAGACCTTGAAGCCGAGGTCGCCGGGGGAGAAGTAGTACTTCTCGTAATACAGGGGGTCGTGGGGAATGTGCATCTTGCGGTAGATGCCCAACTGCGTCCCGTCGGCATCGAAAACGACCGCCGTATTGTTGCAGAAGCCGACCGTACGCCGCTCGAACAGCGACGCGACCACGACGACCCCGGACTCTTTGGCGGCCTGCGCGAGAACGCGCGAGCGCGGGCCGGGGATTTCTTCGGCGAGGTCGAACAGTTTGAGGTCGTGGACCTTGCAGAAATAATGCGTGAGGAACAGTTCGGGGAGTACGACGATCTGCGCGCCGAGTTTCGCGGCCTCGCGGATGCGGTCGATGGCCTTTTCCATGTTGATCGCCGGCGATTCGTCGCACGACATCTGAATCAGGCCCAGGGTGAACGAGCTCAACGGCGGTATTCCCATAAACGCGGGTTCGGACACGGACGGTTATTGTATGCCCCCGGCGCGCCGTCATCATCCCCCGACTTCGATCACTTCGTCGTCGGCGATGACGAACGTCCGGTCGCCCGGTTGGGGCCGGTGGATCGATGTCCCGGTAAACCCGCCGAACGCGGGGAACAGCATCGTCCGTTTGCCGACCGCGAAGCAGCTCAACCGCAGCGTCTGCCGCCCCCTGCCTCGCAGCACCACCGACGGATGCACGTGCCCCGCGAGCGCGTAACCGTCGTCGCTCGGCTCGGGAATGTGCCGGAGGACGAACGGGAACTCGTGGGTCGGGTCCGGGTATTCGTCGATGCCGAGGAAGTCGGGCGCGGGTCCGAACTTCGCGTCGTGGTTGCCCCGGATCAGGTCGATTTTGAGGTCGGCGTGCGACTGCCGCCACGCGAGCAGAGTGTCGAATAACTCGTCGGAAAACCCGTCCCGCGAGTGCCAGAGGTCGCCGAGAACCACGAGTCGGCGGGCTGCGGTGCGCTCGAGTGCGTCCGACAGCGACCGCAGATCGTGCGGGGTGGTGCGCACCGGGACCGACACGCCCGCACGGCGGAACGCCTCTTCTTTGCCCCAGTGCAGGTCGGCGGCGTAGAGCGTGCCGCGCGAAGGCTGGTACGCGACCCCGTGCGGGTAGAGTTGTAACTCTTCGCCGAGGATTTCGACGGTCGCCGGAGGTTTGGCCAATGTCGATCCCGTAAAAAGCGATTTCGGGATCGATCGAGTTCGATCCCGGAACGATCTTCTTATGCCGATCGCCCGCCCCCACCCAGATCGTTCATGGGCGGATGGGCGTTGTAATCCTTCATAATCCAGCCGACCGCCCGGTCGGGGAGGATCTGTAGCAGCCTCGAAAGCAGGCTCATCCGCAGCGGGAAGCGGTAGACCTTCCGACCGCGTGCGATCGCTCGCAGCATCCGGGCGGCGGCCCGATCGGCGGTCAAAAGGAACGGCATGTGGAACGAATTGACTTCCGTCATGGGTGTCGTCACGAATCCGGGAACCAGCGTCGAGATCGACACCCCCGTGCCGCGAACCTGCACCCGCAATCCTTCGAGCCAGACGTTCATCGCCGCTTTGCTCGCGCAGTACGCCATCTCGCCGGGCATCCCCCGATCCGCCCCCAGACTCGTAACCGCCGCGATTCGCCCGCTTCGGCGGGCGAGCATCTCAGGCAGGGTCGCCTCGATGGTGTATATCATCCCCATGAGATTGACGCGGATCATCGATTCGACATCCGCGAGGTTGAGCGGGTCCAGGAGCGTCGGAGTCCCCACGCCCGCGTTGACGATAACGAGATCGAACGCGCCCAGAGTGTCTCGCAGATTCGAGACCGCCGCCCGCAGCGAATCGCGGTCGCTGACATCCGCACCCGCGAGCGCGATAACGCTCCCCGAGGCGGACAGCGAGTCCGCGAGGGTTCGCAGTCGTTCGGTTCGTCTGGCGATCAGCCCCAGTTTGCAACCGAGCGGGGCGAGTCGGCGGACCATCGACTCGCCCATCCCGCTCGAAGCGCCGGTGACGAGGACGGTTCGCCCCGCGAATGCGGTCGATTCGAGGCTCATCGGCTCACTTTCGCGGGGCGAGGACGGGGCCTTCGGTCGCGGGTTCGTCGCCGATCCCGGGATCGAAAACCGGGCGGGCGGGAAGCAGCGGGACCGTCGGCACGGGAGCGATCGGCGGTGAGGGTGCGATCTTCGGCACGGGGGCCACGAACGGGGTCGTCGGGGAGGCGATTACCGGAACGATCGTCCGACTGGAACCGTTGCGCTCGGCGGGAACCGGGGCCGTACCCAGGGGGTTCGCGAGCGGCGGTTCCATCGACTGATTGAGGATCGAACGCGGGACGATACTCGTCTGGATCGCCGGAACGGGGGCGACTTTTGCGGATGTCGTCGGGGGCTGGGTCGGAGTCGTACTCGGGGGAACCGGGGTCGGTTCGGGTCTGCCGAACAAGCGGGGGAGGAACCCGCGCGACGTATCGGCTTTCGCCACGGTCGTACCGGCGGTCGGGGCAGTCGGCAGCGTCGGCAGGGTCGCCGGAACAGCGGCACGGTTGGGGATCGCCTCCGCAGGCGAAGGGGATTTGGGTTTGACGTTGGCGACGGTGCTGACTTTTGCGGCGGCGAGCGGCGGTTCGTTACTCTGGACGGCCTGTCCGTCCAGCGGCTTGCCGGTGCGATACCCCAGCAGGGAATACTGGAAGAGTGCGGACTTGGCGGCAGCCCGGACCTTCGCGGTGGAATCGTGGGCGAGGGCCTGTTCGAGCGCGTAGCCCGCCTGGGTGTTGATCGGGCGGAGTTTGCTCAGGCTTTCGATCGCCCCGATGCGGACTGCGGCGGCGGGATCGTTCTGGACGGCTTCGATCAGTCCGGTGTGGATTTCGGGGAAGGTGTTGGGGTCGTAGTTGCGGAGTTCCTGAGCGGCATCGGCGCGGTCGCCCTCGTCGCGGTCGTTTTTGAGGATTTTGAGTAACGCGGGGACTCGTTCGACGGGGTCGGGTTTGTTGCGGCGGAAGAGGTCGCCCAGGCCCGCGTGCAGGTCGCTCGCCGGGATCGAAACCACCACTACCACCAGCAGGCGGGACCACGCGATCATGTCGATTCTCCATCCGAGCTCACACGCACCGGGGATGGTGCAGGTGTATCCTCATCGGAGAATCGTCCGGGCGCAAGGGGTTTGACGGCGAGAAGTGACGGGAATCGTCCGGATGCGGCGGGTGCGGAGCGGACGACCCGCACATCCGTCAGGGTTGCATGAGACGGGCTCAGGGGATCTGTTTTTTGCGGTCGAAGATACTCTGCGGGCGGTACACCGACGGGATGGTTTCCTGGATGCCGCGCAGGATCTCGGCTTCGGGGACGGTGTCGGTGATCTCCAGACACGACGGCGGGCACAACCGCCGCACGACCGCGACCATCTCCATGATCTGGAACGGCTTGATGAGATATTCGTCGGCTCCGAGGACGATCGCCAGATTGCGCTGCGAGTCGTTTTCGTTGGCGGACATCATAATAATCGGGATCGAAATCCCCTGTTCGCGGATGCGCTCGATGACTCCGAACCCACTGAGTCGGGGCATCATCATATCGACCAGAACGAGATCGGGCCTCTGGTCGAGGACTTTGCGCAACCCCGCGTGGCCGTCGCCCGCCGTGACGACGCGATAGCCCTCGGATTCGAGGACTTCCTGGACGTCCACCAGGATCTCCGGGGAGTCGTCGATGACCATGATGGTGGGCGAGGAAGGGAGCATCGATAAATCCATCTGCGTGCGGTCGGAGAGCGACCGGTTCGGGACATCGTGCGGAGACCGTTCGGACTCGAAAGTCTCGGTTGTTTGAAAGAGCATCCATTCTCTCGCTGGGAATAATTCCGATACAAAGACCATCAGCGGAAGCCTGGTACACACTCGCCCGGTTGTCAAATAATTCGACGGAGACCATGAACGAAGACATCGACACGCTCATGCCTGCGGAGTGGGAATCGCACGCGGCGACCTGGATCGCCTGGCCGCACCAGAAGTCCGACTGGCCGGGCAAATTCGGACCGATCCCCTGGGTGTACTCCGAGATCGTCCGCCACCTCGCGGAGCGCGAAACCGTCCACATCCTGGTGCAGTCGGCGATCGCCCGCGAACGGGTGCGAGACATCCTCAAACGCGCGGGAGTCGATCCCCAACGCATTCGCCTGCATCCGTTTAAAACGAACCGGTGCTGGGCGCGGGACTTCGGGCCGATCTTCGTGCGCGACGCTTCGGGGTCGCGTAAAATCCTCGACTGGAAGTACAACGCCTGGGCCAAATACGACGACTGGCAGCGAGACAACGCGATCCCCGGCAAAGTCGCCGCCGCTCTGGGTCTGCCCGCGATCCGACCGACGTTCGGCGACCGCGAGATCGTCCTCGAAGGGGGGAGTATCGATGTCAACGGTTGCGGATTGATGCTGACCACGGAAGAATGCCTGCTGTCCGAAGTACAGGCGCGAAACCCCGGAGTTTCGCGCGAAGATCTCGAGAAAATCTTCCGAAAACATCTCGGGATCGAGAAAGTCATTTGGCTCGACAAGGGGATCGTCGGAGACGACACCCACGGGCACATCGACGACCTCGCGCGATTCGTCGATCCAACGACGATCGTCCTCGCCACCGAATCCCGCGAGGACGACGACAATTTCGTCCCGCTCCGGGACAATCTCGAACGGCTGCGGGGCGCGACGGATCTTTCGGGCAATCGTCTGACTGTCGTACCTCTGCCGATGCCGGACCCGGTGGTATTTCGAGGTCAGCGGCTGCCCGCGAGTTACGCGAACTTTTATATCGCCAACGGGATCGTGCTGGTGCCGACGTTCAACGCCCCGCAGGACCGCGAAGCCCTGGGTATCCTCGCGGAGTTGTTTCCGGGCCGAAAGGTCGTGGGGATCCACTGCGTCGATCTGGTCTGGGGACTCGGAACCCTGCACTGCATGACGCAACAGGAACCTGGGGATACAATCGCTTCAACACGCTGACCCCTTCCGGAGAACGACGATGGCCGACCGATCGCAGGGCGAATACGACTTCGACGAACCCGAAGTTTCTCCCGGAAAGCCCGGACGGGACCGATTCCAGGACGACGCGGAGGAGCGAGACGGGTGGACCCCTCCGGAGGGCATGCGCTCCCACGGGCGGATGCTCCTCGACGATAACGAAGATTTTTTCGTCCCGCCGCCTGCGGAAATCGGAGAGGTCCAGTCGGCGTACTCGACGCTGAAGATCGGTAAAAAAGGCTCGCCGATCCAATCGACGGTCGCCCCCCTTATGACGTTCGCGGTTCTCGGTGCGGCGACGGTTTTCATCATGCGCGCCAACGGACTGCCCTGGGGTGCGGTCGCATTCGGCCTGTCGATCCCCGCTCTGTTCGCGTATCTCGCGTGGCTGGTGGTCAAATTCAGGCACGAGACTTCGTACGTCGGCGATCTGGGTATCGCCCGCTTCCGCTGCGCTGGCACGCGCAGCAACATCAAACTCAGCCAGGTATTTCGCTTCGGCGAGGCCGACGAACTTCGGACGGCCGCCACGATGAACTTCACCAACGGTGTGTACACCGGGACCGCGTGGACGCACATCTGGGAAACCGCCGAAGGCCAGCGGGTGTTTCGCCTCAACGGGTCGCACAACTCCAAAATCGACGAACCCAAAGACCCCGGTAACCTCTTGTACCTCGCGCAGGCCGCCGATGTCGCCTGGAGCATTTTTCTGCTGGGTTTCGCCCTCGAGGACTTCGAGAAAGTGGGCTACTTCGACTTCCGGGTCGGCAAGCGGGACTCGGTTCGCATCGGCGACGGGAAGATGATCTTTACCCTCGGCGGCAAAGTCACGGAGATGGACCTGGAAGATCTGGGGAATGCGTCGCTGGCGGGCGGGGTGATGGAATTCCAGCAGATCGGCGCGAAAAAGGGCTGGTTTTCCAGCAAAGGCGTATTCCAGTTCGACTACAAGGATATCGCCAACGCGAGACTGTTCCTGCTGCTGCTGGATAAAAAGATGAACGTCCGGTTCTGAGAGCGACCGGAAGCCCGAACCGACGGAACCCCGTTGTCCGCAAGGGGTGTAACTGCATAGACACCGAGTTAACGCGGGAACGTCGATATCGCTCGAACCGGGGGTGTCGGAAACGATGTAGCCCCGTCTGGGCCCCGGAGCGAGGCGATGGCGTTGGATGCCTTCTGGAGCCGCGAAGCGGGAGCATCCCGAAGGGATGCCAGAAGGTAGCCGGGGGTCGAGACCGCAACGCGGTCGATTACCCCCGGTG
>Ga0105047_10019401_pt1 | contig 10490 bp, 8 predicted proteins | sample MAT04_FD_78384 | JGI IMG/M metagenome (GOLD analysis project Ga0105047, IMG submission 78384) | Freshwater microbial communities from Lake Fryxell liftoff mats and glacier meltwater in Antarctica - MAT-04 (megahit assembly) | ecosystem: Environmental > Aquatic > Freshwater > Ice > Liftoff... | reverse complement strand
GGTGCAGACCGAATAGCGTCAACGACGGTTGCCCAGAGGCGGGCGGCGTCAGGTGCAGGGTTGCAGACAACAGCTTGTCTTGCGGTCCAATCGCCGCGCTTAGCTGGCCGGGATCGAACGCCACCAGCGAGCGGCTGCCCGATAGCAAAGGCGCTGTACCCTCGTTCGTGTCGGGCGTGCTGGCTCGCACCGACGTGTCCCGTGCGGCTAGCAGGGTCACGTCATCGGCCAGGGAATGCACACTTGGGAGAGGCTCGGGGAGGGAGGAGTCTTCGACTTGTTCGTCTGTGCACGCGCTGGCGAGAGCTACGAGCGCCAAAAGAGGCGCACGCAGCGAGGGGACTGCTTTGGTCATTGGAACCTTCAGTTTCGCAGGGGGGACTAAGAGCAACGAAATGAGGCCCAAATTTGTGGACTTCCTTTCGGCTTACCCACCCCTTGGGGAGGGACCAAGGGAGCCAGCGAGAGGGGGGAAAGTACCGAGGTGGAATTACTGAGCGGGGGAGAGTACCGAGCGGGGAGAGCGAGAGTCAGAGACGAGCGCGAGACGCCATCGGTCTCGATTTACTTGGTAAAAGACACGAAGTGCATCACGGGGCTTGTACCTTCACTGATGCTGAAATAGCCGGTGTCGGAGAAACCAATGGACTCACCCTGACTCTCTTCCTGGGACAACGGCGCGTTGCAGGGCGTACCCTTCAGGAGCGTGTCAGCGATGCTGACGCCTGTGGCGCGCGTCCAGTGCTGCGCGGCTCTCAAGCTGCGCACCACGACGCGCTTACCGTCTGCAGAAATGTCGCCGGACGTGATGGCGATATCGATACCGACACCGGCATACAGACCACCAAGCTCGGTGGTTATGCGCACCGTGAAGGGCACCTGTGGCGCCGCCAGTAGGTTGAGCATGTTGGGGCCTGAGAAACCGTCCTTGGTGACGAGGTAGATGTCCTGATTCGTGTCGACCATGACCGTCTCGGCGTTGTACTTGCCCGAGGGGAACTTGAAGTTCAACGGCTCGACGTTGGACAGGACGCCGCTGATCGGTGCCTGGTCCCAGCCCACCTCGGGCTCGGGTGCGCGCAGGATGGTGACGTGCTCGCGGGACGCGCTGTTGTCGCCGATATCGGCGATGTACAGGTACGAGGCGCCTGCAACCGGGCCTGGCCCCACCGCGATGTCCTCCATATCGAAGCCTCCTCCGCTCACTGAGTACGTCGCCTTCAACTGTCCCATTTGATTTACGGCGTGGACCGACGAGCCATTCCCACTATCCTCGACAACCCAGATGATTTGTTGATTCTTCCGGCTAGGCACCAACCCCGAGATCTCGTTCAGGAGGGTGTCGGTGATGGTGCGCGCATTGATCGGTGCGGCGAAGTTGCAGTTGGGCAGATTGGCCGGGCGCTTGGGAATCGGCACCATCGCGTCCTGTTTGCCGGCGTCCTGCACGCCCGCATCCACTTCAGCATCGACGCCGCTGTCTGCCTCGGAAGCATCCAGCTCTGGCTCGGCGTCTGACTCTTCGCCTGCGTCCTCAACGTACGAGACATCCCGGGCAACGCTGCCATCCTTGCGCTGGGCAGGATCGACCTCCGTGTCTCCCAGATCGGCAAGCGGCTCCTCGAACTGCAGACAGCCAACGGCCAGCGCCGGCAGAGACAGCGCTAGCAACGGACCGCGCAGCCGCTGCAGACTAGCGGAATGTCGAGACAACATTCGACTCTCCTGGCGAGGGGACGGTGGCACACAACATCCTGGAGCCGTCTCCAATCCGACCGTATGCCTCGTTCGCGTAGACCGAGCCGGAATCCCTCTGGGGGCATGAAAAGAGCAAGCGAGGCCTAGAGGCTGCGACATGCGGGTCCGTCCCTGTCCCTGCACCCCGGTCGGTTGATTTGTATCGGTCGCCCATGCTGCCGGACCACTGTTCAGCGGCTCTGGCTCGCACGTTCGCGAGCCCTGCGCAGCACATCCAAGTACGCTTCCGGCATCGGAGTGAGCTCCGTGCCGGGGCGCCTCCAGGGATCGACATTCGAGCTCCACAGCCAGCCATAACCGTCACTCGCCGCGAGGGCTCCATCCAGTACGGCGCCAAGCTGGGCGGGCGTACGGTAATTCTGTGCGAAGTTCGCCGAGTCTGTTTCGAACCTCGCGTCGGACCGGTAGTCGAGCATGAGACCAAAACCTGCAGTCAGCTCCTGTGCGAGCCTTGCACGGGTCGTTGCGTCGCAGGTGAGTGTGGGCTCGTCCGGCCAACGCTGCTCGCCGGCATCCCATACGTCGACGCCACCTTCGGGAAAGCGGTAGGTCACGAGTCCTGGCCTGTAGGCTGCGCGAGTGAGACGCAGCACGTAGTCATCGCCCGACAGGCCACAACCTACGAGCAGAGCTAGCGTGGCGACAGCGCCCAGAAGCTTACAGAAGTAGCCCGACACCAAACGTCCCTCCCCACCACAAGGGGCCCACGCGAATGGGCGTATCGGTCTCCACGCGGGCGCGAACCGAAGAGAGCGCCCAGCCGAGCTCCGAGGTGAGCTCCAGCATCAAGCGACGCCCTGGCTACACACTCAGGCTCGCCTGCGCCAGGGGCCCTGGCGTATACGCCTCTGACGTCGTCTGCCACAACCCGCGTCCGGGCGCCTGGCTCGCCGTGGAAGAACGCGAGCACCCCGCGTGCACCCCCACCCGCTCGTGCAGACCAGCCATGCCCGTGGGTCTGCGCAAACATCACAAGCGCGCCATCGCAGGTCCGTACCGTGCCGTGCCGAGACCCGTGTCGACCTGCGCACCCAGGAAGGTAAGGTCGACGGCCCAGCCAAAGCAACGCGGCGCATCCATGCCGAAGCGTAAGCCGGTACCCCAGCCCAGAGCATCTGCCAGTTGGCCGCGGAGGGCTCCAAAAGCGACCAGGCGAGTCACCCAAGGGTGCGCGGGTTGCATCGGCCCAGGAGGGCGTAGAAGGGTGGAATTGGCGGCGCGCAGCTCGGCGCGGGTCTTGGCGACGTGCTGGCGGTAGCTGGGACCGTCGACGTCGATGCGCATGGCGGGCCGAGGCGTAGGACGCTTTCCGCGTTGCTCAGGTCCGCGCGCACACGGCGGTCCGACTCGGAACCCTTGATCGCGTCAAAAGCGGCCAGAGACCGTGAGCTCGGAGCCTCGCCAGGAGACCGTGGTGGTGTGTGCTCGAAAGAGGGCGCGCGAGCCATAGATCACGGGCAGGCCGAGTAAGGTCGCTCCCTGCATGACCAGGAGCGGGGCGAGTGGGAGCGTCCTGCGTGTGCGTTGACAGGGGTCACCAACGCAGCGGTCCCGTTCAAGGGAGCCGTCTTCGACCCATAGCCACGTCCCTGTGGCTGCGACGGTAAGACCCGCGCCTCCTGCAAGCCAAGCCCACCACGGCGTGGTTGCGCGCTCAGGCAGCCAGACGACCGTGCTCGAGAGGACGAGGCCGTATCCGGTCGCGCCGGTGAGGAGCGCGGGAAGCATGAGGTCGTCGCGTTTGGCGGCCGCGGAGGCGTAGCTGCCATCGAGCGCCTCGCGCTGCCCCAACTGGGCGTCGAGCCGTAACCACCGTCCAAGCAATGCCCAGGACGCGATCACCGCAGCGCCGCCGACTACGCCGACACCGATGGCTGCGCGCCGCCTTGGCGTCGATGTGGAGGCAGCGGGCGCGCGTGCCGAGCGGGCTGTCGTGTCCTCGGGATCGAGCAAGAGCGAAACTGCGTTAGCCATGTTCGTCGGGGAGATACCCGTCGGGTCGTAGGCAATCGCGACTGGACCGACAAGCTCCGCCTCACGGTTCGCGCGTGCACGCAGAACAAAGAGGGTGGTGGTGCCGTCTGCTTCCACTTTCACGAGCCACACGGTGTCGAGCTCGAGCCAGCTGGGGAGTGCGATGGCATCGAGCACGCGGCGAGCCGTGTGCGCGTCACCCGAGGGATACTGAAGCTGCACGAAGCTCGCGTGAAATGAGGCCACGCGCTCGAGCGATGGGGACACGGCGAGCTGTAAGGTCTCGCCTGCGTGAACTTCGACGCGATGAACGCGCCCCGCGCCATCGCCGCAGTCGACTTGGACGTAGTATTCGCCTGGGGCCACGCGCGTACCGGCGAGGGGAAAAGAGCCGATAGGTCGCCCTTGGATACGAGTGATGCATGGCTCGATAGCTCCTCCGCGCAAGTCGACCGCGAGGGCTGCCCCGTGGCGCGGCAACGCCTCGGCACGCGTTCGGGCCAGGAGCGCGATCACAGATTCGGGGTGCCTTTGCGGCGACGCCGATAGGTCAGGGACCAGGCGCAGACACTCTAGGGCGAGGGCGTCTGCTCCCGGCTCGTGGCCTGCGTGGAGCTCGGCACGCACCAGCAGAAGGCACAGGTCGCCCAGGTCCTGCGCGGTCTCGGCCCGAGCGCCGAGCAGCGGTAGCTGAGACGAGGCTTCCGTCAGGGCCACACGGCCGACCCGCAGGGCATCCGCGTCCGCTCCATAGACCAAGCTTTCGAGCACGGCGTGGGCGCTGTCCTTCAGCGCAGTCCACGCAGCGTCGCTGCGCGACATGGGCCCGCGCTGTTCATGCGTCTGCCTACTGGACATGAACGGTGGTGCACCCAGTCCCCGCGCATCGAGGGCTTCGTCGAGTGCTTGCATGACGCGTATGCCGCGAGGCTGCTGCTCGGGTGTGCTCACGTCGAGCGCGAAAGCGCCCGTCTGGGCTTGCGCGTACGCCGGCCAGAGCAGTCGGCCGAGCACCAGAAGCACGACGGCGACAGAGCGAATCCACGGCTCTGAGGCACAGCCATGCTGGGGACGTCGGCTCGTTCGCGGGGCAGAACACGAAAAGGCAGCTTGCACTTGCGGCCGCACCCTACCCGGGAACCCCCTGGCGTCAACTGAGGGCCGGTGGACGCCCCGCTCGACCGCTCGCCAAAGTTGCATCCCGAACGTGTCGCCCTGCTCCCGACGCAGCTACAATCGCGGACACACCGACATGCCGGCAGATAGTGTTGAAGATGCGCTCTTCGCGGAGCACTTGGTCCGTGGCGAGCTCGACGCTGCGGCCGCGGTGTTGCTCCGCACATATGGCAGCGAAGTTTACCGCTTTCTGCTGAACAAGGTGCGCGACGCCGCCATGGCCGACGACGCCTACTCGCGTTTTGCGGAGTCCGTGTGGCTCAGCCTCGAAGGCTTCGAGCGGCGTTCGAGCCCGCGCGTGTGGGCCTACGCAATTGCCCTCAATGCCGCACGTCAAGAAGCGCGAGCCGGCCGTCGCCGCGACGCCCGGTTCCTCGCCTGGACGACCAGCGCCGCTTGTGGCGCGGCTGCCCACGCGCGCACGCAGACGGTGGAATACTTGCGCACCCAGAATCGCGAGCGCATCGACGAGCTCCGAGACGAGCTTCCCGACGCCGACCGCGAGCTCTTGCTCTTGCGCGTGCGCGAGGGGTTTTCGTGGGACCACATTGCGGAGCTCCTCGGGGACACCGGGGCGGCTGGCAAGCAAGACCGGGCCAAGGAGAGCGCAAGACTGCGCAAGCGCTTTCAGCTCATCAAAGATCGCCTGCGCGAAGCGGCCATCGCGCGTGGCATCGTGCCGCCCAAGGACGAGGGCTAACCGTTCGAAGTCACTGGGGGTCGAACACCACCTGCGCGTGTTCGCCCTTGCGTACGACGACGGATTTACTCGCGCCCGGTACGCGCTGCCCCGCCGTGACCTCGTGTGTGCCGACGTCGAGCTCGAGCGAAACGGGGGACTCGCCCCGAAGCGCTCCGTCGACCCAGACCTTGCCGTACGGAAAAACCAGCACGGTCAGAGAGCCTTTGGCGATCGGCTTGTCGACGGCGCTCGCGACGGGTTTCTCGGACGTCCGGCGAACACGCGCAGGCTGCGCGGGGGGAAGCTCGACTGGGGACGCTGGGGCCAGAACGGCGGGCTCGTTAGGTTCGGCAGCGGACGCGACCGGAGTGGGAGCGGGGCTGATCGCACCCGTCACTTGAGCCGCCGAAGGGGTCCGCTCTCGCGTTCGCAGCAGAGTCAGCGCAACCACGGTTAGGGAAACGCCTGCGAGCACGCCTACGGTGCGCGTCCACCTTGCCCAGGCGCGTCGCCGGGCTGGCGTTTCGGGTGCGGACAGGGCACGTTCGAAAGCGGCGATCAGCGCTTCGGCGCTGGCGGGTCGCTGCTCTGCGTGGCGCGCCATGGCCCAAAGCACGACACGGGACAGCTCCACTCCCAGCTCAGGATTGAGCTGTCGTGGCGGCACCACGTCATCCTGGGAAATACGCGCGACCAGGTCGCCGAACCCTGTGGCCTCGTACGGAAGGCTGCCGGTGAGCGCTTCGTAAAGCATGACACCTACGGCATAGAGGTCGCCACGTACGTCGCCTTCGGACTCACCACGCAGCCGTTCGAGCGGTGCGTACGAGGGCGTGCCCACGAACGCGCCAGTGTCGGTGAGCCGTGACGCCGGACCCCGCTCTGCCGCGTGCACGATCCGCGAAATGCCGAAGTCGACGATGCGCGGTTCCACGGGAGCGCCTTCACCGGCTTGATGCAGCAGCACGTTTTCGGGTTTGAGATCGCGATGGATGACGCCCGAGCGGTGCGCCTCGGAGAGGCCTCGCAAGAGCGGAACGAAGAGCTGTAGCGCCTCCCTCGTGGAGAGGGGTCCACGGGTAAGCCGCCCCCGGAGGTCTTCCCCGCGCAGCCGCTCCATCACGAGAAACGCGAGCTCTCCGTCGAACCCCACATCATAAATGTCGACCACATTCGGATGCTGAATGCGGCCGGCTGCCTGCGCTTCACGCACGAACCGGGCGCGGCGAGCCTCGTCCGGCGCCGTGGTCAGCATGAGCTTCAGGGCGACGGGCTTTTGAGTATTGAGCTGCTCGGCTTCGAACACGGCACCCATGCCGCCCGAACCCAGCAAGCGGTCGATGCGATACTTTTGGCCGATGACCTGCCCGACGAACGATTGCAGCTCGACTGGGGTGTGCCGTCGGTCGGCCCGGTCGACGCCCGCAAGCGCGCGCAGCATCGTGTCGGCGCGATCGGCCTCGAGCGAGGTTCGGTCCTCGTCTTGGGGGAGGGCGGTCATGGGGTACGCAGTCTGGCGTGTTCTCTCACGGCCGCGGGCTTTGGCAAGCGCACGCGGCGCTTTGGCCACCTCGTCCTACGTACTATGTGGGGTGCCGCACTCGGCCTTGGGGCAAGGCATGCATCAACCACAGGCCCACGTTTACTGGGGCACCAAGCGGAGCATGGCCGCATAGTTGTACAGATCTTTGTCCGTGCCCTTGAGGGTTGCTGCGACGTTTAGCTCGCTGCGCGAGTGGACCACGCCACCCAGCAGCAATCGCCCTTCGCCGTCCATGCCCAGCGCGAACGGAAAGTCGCTGCCCGTCGTTGCGATGGCAAAGCTGCGTTCGTGCTGCCCTTGTGCATTGAACTCGGCGACGAAGGCATGGCTCGCAAGCTCGTCACGGGGAGGATCCACGGGCAGGGGGCCTCCCCCGACCGACGTCTGACCGGTCATGGTCCCTGCGACCGCGATGCCGCCTTCGCGCCCGACGCGTGCCACGCCCGTGACACCCCCCGTGTGCGTGTTGGTGCCAAGGTCTGCACGCAGCCATTCGAGGCCATTTTGGAGGCTCAGTTTGCCCACAATCATGCGCTGAGAACCCAGGATCACGCCCAGGGGACTGCAGTCGGTGCGGCTGCTCTCGGGAGCTCGATACCCGATTAGGTAGATTTCCGTGCTCGGCGCGGCGACAAGCGCCGAAATCACGTCTCGTCCCGGATCGCGCAGCTGGGTGACCACGGTGCAACGAGTCAGCTCGTCGGGGTGCAGTGAGATCACCACCGCATCGTCGCAGCCCCCGGCTTCGATCGTTTTGCCGCACAGGGAAAAGCCGCCCGCCGTGCTGAAGCTCGCCACCAGTCGCCCAGAACGCGGCTCGAAAATCAGGTTGGGGGTGACGTCTTGACCCGGCCCGCCGAGCTCCACCTGCGCAAGCACGCGGCCCTGCTTGTCGACCTTACTGATTTGCACGTTTGAATCGGCGTTCGATGCTCCCGATACGACGCTCCCGACGTACGCGTTTTCCTCTGGGTCGAGGGCGATGACGGTGCGCCCCCCGGTGCTCACCTCTTGCGTGGCAAGGGCGGTTGCCCACGTCACGGCTCCGTCCGCGGCGTTCAGCGCGATCAGAAGCTCGACCTTCGTCGCAGCCGAATCGAGGTTTGACACCACCAGGGCCTGAGGCGCTCCCGAAGGCGTCGTGACCTCGGCCGTGCTTGGACCCACGCTCCGCAACAACAGCACACGGCCCGTCTGGGTCACGGCCATGGCGCGAAAATACTCGTCGCCCGCACTTGCGAACGCGACAGTCCATTGGGGCTCGAGTGTCGGCGACAGTTTCATCGCAAATGCGTCGAGCTTTTCCTGCGAGCGAGCTTCGAGTTCCCCCAGGCGTCCGCGGCCCGAGAACGTACCCGCCAGGTAGATGTTCCCCGCCGCGTCTTGCGCAAGTGCACCGACTCCGTTCACCAGCTCCCAAGGGCCTTCTGCAGCAAACCCCTGGCCGTCACCACCCGTGACGTAGCCGTCCACGATACGGTAGTCAGAGCACAACCTTTCCTGCTCGTCGGCGCTGAGCTCGCCACGCAAGGACAGGCTCTTGCACCAAGTACGTACGCTGACGCACTGGTCGACGACGCGTCGTAGGCCGTGTGGGCAACGCTCTTCGTGGCAGCCGATTGCCAGCCAGGCCGTGAGCCACGCAACCGCGAGCCGAAAGCCACCGCGAAAGCACACCGGCCAGAACGGCGCTGGCGAGTGAGCCCCCTCGGGTGCAAGGCGGAAGCGGGAAAGCACGCGTCTTCTTACCTCCGGAGGGGGCTCGAGTCACATGGCCGCCCCCGGAAAAACCGATGAGCCTGTGGGCCAAGCGAGAGGCGGGGCATGAGCAGGCCCCGGGTCATCTGCGCGATCGCGCCAGACCGTTGGGCTCACGCGGGGGCGTTGAAGGGGCTCCCGGCCCGCACCCGGTCATTGCCCGGGGCCGCAGCCGCGTTCATCGCTGCCGGCGGCCGCCAGCGTCGAGGGACACACGTCCAGCTTGTTGGGAACGCCATCCCGATCGTCGTCCTGCCAGGGGCTGTTCTTCCAGGCTACGACGGTGGCCGCTCCGGACGCTTGCCAGAACGGGAAGACCACGGGCTGCCCCGTCTTCAGTTCGATGTACTCTCGGCACTGGGGGCTGCTCGTGTCTGCGAGAGGACACTTCTGGAGAGTCCAGGTCGTTCCTTCGTTGTAGAGGGCAAACGCGTTGTCTTGCCCCGCCTGCTTGGTGACCTCCACCATGTGCACGTTGTCGATGTCGACCTTCGCGCGTGAGAAAAACTCGAGATCGAGTCGCCCCGAAGCGCCCGTGTTGGTCAGGCCGGCAAGCAGATGGGTCGAGCGCTTGAACTCCGTGCTCAGAGCCCGGAGCTTCGTGGGCGATGTGGCTTCAGTCCAGCGCAGCCCGCTTGCATTCGGCGCCGTATCGCGAACGACAATATCTACGTAGCCTGCGTTCGCTTCTGCGGAGCGTGTGTCCAGACTGACGGCATAGAGTCCACCCGCGCGAACGGAGAACGGAGTGGTCGGGCTCGGATAGAACTTCAAGAGCGCGACCGACCCCGCGGGCGTGATGCGCGACACCAGGCTGACGCAACGCCCTGTCACGCAGCCGGCCTGGAGCACCGAGCCGAGCGTGTCTTTGTCCGTGCCGAATGCCGAAGTCTCCAGTGTACCGTTGGGCACGAGTTCGGACGCGCCAGGTACAGCCAGTACGCCACCCACCGTCCCGTAGAAGAGCGGGATCGTCCTTGCCTCGTCCGTCACTTCGCGAAATGAGTCGTACGACCGCTGGTACGACGGGACCGACGAGGCGGGTTCAGCGTCGAACCGGTCGATCATCGGGTTGCCGAGCCAACCGTACAAGTTGCCCTCAAAGCTTGAAACAAACCGAGACCCGTCGTTGGACCGAGCGGTCACGTAGCCTGACTCCGATGTGGACACGAAAACGTTGTGGATGATCTTGTTCGCCACCAATGGGATGCCGGGGCGCACGGGCTTTTCGGAGATCCTGAGCTCGGCAGCACGGTTGCCGAACGTGGTGTTGCCATCCAGGGTCACGTCCTGGGCGAAGTGCAGGGAGATCGCGTCGCCGGTGCCCGACACGAAGTTGTTCGTGACCGTTACGCTGTGCGCGTAGTCGTCCAGATAGATTCCGGCCGTCGTCGAGGTGCCCGTCGCGCCGGGCGAACGGCCATCACCGCTGCCCGGAGCGTTGCGAACGATGTTGTCGGCAATGGTCAAGTTCAACGGATATCCGACCTCTAGCTCCTGGCCGGTCACTCTCGAACGCTCTCCTCGGCTGATGGTGTAGATAGCGCTGCAGTCATTGAACGACTGGCAGGTATTGAGAACGACGTTCTTCTCGATGGT
>Ga0105047_10019400_pt1 | contig 10490 bp, 9 predicted proteins | sample MAT04_FD_78384 | JGI IMG/M metagenome (GOLD analysis project Ga0105047, IMG submission 78384) | Freshwater microbial communities from Lake Fryxell liftoff mats and glacier meltwater in Antarctica - MAT-04 (megahit assembly) | ecosystem: Environmental > Aquatic > Freshwater > Ice > Liftoff... | reverse complement strand
TCACTGCCGTACCCGATCCTGCAGACGTTCGACGCTCCCAACGGGGACTTTTCGTGCGTGCGCCGGCCGCGTTCGAACACGCCGTTGCAGGCACTGATGACGCTGAATGAACCGATCATGGTCGAAGCCGCACGTGCTCTCGGCATGAAGGTGCTCAGCGACGGCGGCAGCAGCGATGAAGCAAAGCTGACCGATGCGTTCCAACGCTGCGTGTCGCGCAAGCCGACCGATGAAGAGAAGGCGACCCTGCTGAATCTGCTGAAGAAGCAGCAAGCCCGCTTCTCGAAGGCCGATGCCAAGCCCTGGGAACTGGCCGCCGCCGACCCGAAGTACCCCCCGAAACTGCCGCAAGGAACAACGCCCGCCGATGCCGCCGCATGGACCGTGATCGCCCGGGTGCTGCTGAACCTGGACGAGACGATTACGCGGGAATAGAGATTCCCTTTGCGTCTTGGCAGCTTCGCGCGAGATCTTCTTCACGCCCTTACGACCACGTTGTGTCAGGGGCACTTGACAAAGTCATTCTCACTGTACGGGGGTCATTATCACCGTTTGGGCATCTCTCTCACGTTCATTATCACCGTTTGGGCATCTCTCTCACGTTCATTATCACCGTTTGGGCATCTCTCTCACGTTCATTATCACCGTTTGGGCGTCATTATCACCTGTTCGACCTCTCTCTCACGGAGGGTGTAGCTGAAATGAGAACGACCACCACTGCCACATGGCACGGCAATCCCCCGACAGCGACTTGAACTTCGCATTGACACAAACTGCCCGTCTTGCCAATCTGTGAGTCGCCTGCGGATGACAACGCCATCGCGAAGAAGGGATGCTTCGTGTTCGATCCTGCCACCGATGCCGCCGAGAGCGGCAGCGGGTCACATTTCGATTGTACGCTGGCCGCGGTCCAGTCACTGGCAGTCGGCCCGGCCGAACTGATCGGGTTGCGCGGTCGCGTGAGCGCCCAGTTCGCCGGACAGTTGAGCGTCGGCGTCATCAAACAACTCGAAGAACAATCCGTCCTCGCGCTGCTGACGTTGAAGCAGGCGATCGAGCAGTCGGGCCTGACGGTGGAAGAACTGGATCGCTGCGGGCTGATCGCCTGTGCGCGGACGCCGGGCCGCAAGCGCATCGGCGACTCGCTGGTGAAGTTCCGCGATTCGGGTGCCTGGAGCATGTCGCCGCATGTGATTCCGTATCTGTCGCTGCATTCACTGCCGGGGCTGTTGAGTCAGGGTCTGCGGCTGCACGGGCCGAACATCGGCGTGGGCGGCCTTCCCGGGTCGGAGAGCGAAGCGGTGTGGGCGGCGATGGCGCTGCTGCACGGTGATCAGCTTCCCGGCGTCTTCGTGGTACTGACCGGCTGGAACGAAGACGTATGCCAATGCGTAACGCTGTGCCTGCAGCGAGTCGCCTCCGCGGACATCCCGAAGATGCGGTTCCGACCGGGACATGGCGGCGACGCACGGCCGTTGACGCTTGAATCGCTGCGTGCAGCCATCGAGTCCGACGGATCTGGTAACTGGGAACTCGGCGGGGCATCACTGGCCATGCGGCTGCACGAAGCGCGATTGGAGGCGGCCGCATGAGATCCCCAAGTGCTGTCTATATCACCGGCATCGGTGCGGGAACGCCGCTCGGTTGGAACTTCGCCGATGTGGCACGCAACCTGCTTGAAGGCAAGTCGGGCGTGCGCAAGGTCGACACGTTCGACGTGTCGCATCACCCCAGCCAGATCGCCGCGATGATGGACGCTGTTCCGTGTCCCGCAACTCTGGATGAAACGCAGTTCCGCAAGTTCAGCCGGCTCGAACAGCTTTCACTCTGGTGTGTCGAGCAGGCGCTGCGCGATGCGGGGCTGTGGGACAAACGATCCTCGCCGCGGATCGGCCTGGTGTTGGGCACCGCGTCGGAATGGGGCTGGCACTGGGAAGATGAGTTCTGGGACAAAGGCCGACACCCGGATGCCGTGGCCGATAAGCCCGCAATCATCGAGACAGTGCAGCGTGAACTGGGCATGACCGGCCCGCGGCTGACGATGTCTTCGGCCTGTGCCAGCGGCAATTTCGCACTCGCCCAGGCGCGCCGCTGGTTGCAGCTCGGCTGGGTCGATGTCTGCCTCGCGGGCGGCTGCGATGCGTCGGTGACACCGCTGACGCTGGCCGGCTTCGGCAACCTGCGGGCGCTGTCGCGGCAGAACGCCACTCCGACGACGGCCTCCCGGCCGTTCGACAAGGCACGGGATGGCTTTGTGCTCGGCGAAGGCGGCACGGTCTTCGTGCTCGAACGTGAAGAGTCGGCCGCGAAGCGTTCGGCCATGCTCTACGGCGAACTCGCAGGCTGCGGGCTGACCAGCGATGCGTTCCATCCGGTGATCCCGTCGCCCGAGCCGGCCCAGTCGATCGCGGCGATCCGGACAGCACTGGCGGACGCACGGATCGACCCGGCGGATGTTGACTACGTCAACGCCCATGGAACCAGCACACCGGTAGGCGACGTCGGTGAAGCACGGGCGTTGCGGGCCGTCTTCGGCGGACTGGCCAACTGTATCCCGGTCAGTTCGACCAAGAGCATGACCGGCCATCTGCTGACAGCCGCCGCGGCCGTGGAAGCGCTGGCCTGCCTGGCTTCCATCCGGTTCGGTGCGCTGCCGCCGACGATCAATCTCGATGAGCCCGATGCCGAGTGCGACCTTCGCCATGTTGCCAAGCAGGCAATCGAACAGCCGGTGCGTATTGCCATTTCCAACTCGTTCGGCTTCGGCGGCAGCAACAGTTGCGCCGTTTTCCGCGCGGCATGAGTGCTGATTGATCCCGTCCTGCGTTTCATCGCAGTTCAAATCCCTACATCCGCTTCGATCGACGGAGTCGCTGCGACGGCGGTGACCGACCTGACCGGTTCCGTCGTTGCGGAAAGCCGCGTTGACCCTGCGGGTCGCGGAATTGAGTTAATTCAGGTGAACTGACAACGAGTTTTCCGTCGAACAAAGCGGGGTAAGCCTCATCGGCTTTCCGGGCCGAATGCCCCATTGCGATGAACCGGTTGTCTTTCGCGCGCGGGCTCGACCGTTTTCAGGTTCGAAGGAGATTTCAGCAATGACCCGATACCACAAAGCCCTTGGTATGTTCTTAGTGACCGTGTTCGGCTTGTGGGGATGCGCCCGGGGGCCGGCGACTGCCTCCGGATCCGCAAGCAATGAAAAAACCAAGGCCCTCGAAGTGAAATCGGCTCGTCTGGAAGACGACCTGAAAACCACCGCGGCCGCCCGCGACGATATCCGTCGCAAGCTGCAGGACTCGGAAGAAACGATGACCCTGTTGCAACAGGAGATCGATCGGCTGCATTCGGTGGTGAAGGAACGCGATGGCCTGAAGGGCGACCTGGCGACACGCACCACCGAGCGCGATCAGCTGCAGGTGCAGTACGACGGATTCCGCAAGAACATCAAGGAACTGCTGGGCCAAGCGGAAGTGACGCTGAAGGCACCCGCACCGGGGATCAACAAGCTCGTGAGCCGTGAACGGCCGGCCGGCGATGGGAACTAGGTTCTGTCAATGCAACTCCGGCGGGTAGCGGAAGTCTGCTGACTTCCGCTGCGCATGTCGTTTCGAGTCAGCCTGCAGTGTTCATGTCGGGACGATCAAGCAACTGCTGGCGGGTCTCACGATCTGGGCGCGGGTCTCACCGTTTGGGCGCGAGTCTCGCGGTTTGAACGCGAGTCTCACGATTCGGCGCGCGTCTCCCCTGGGGGGGGGGCGCAGGGTGGTGAGACACGCGGGAACGGGAAGGCTGGAAGCCCGCACCGCACCCGGCTTGCAGGCTCTCAGTCCACCAGAATCTGCGGCTGGCTGCGGCGCCACAAGGTATCGACGATCTTCTTGTACTCGCGTTCGCTGATCTGGGCCTGCAGCTTGCGGCGGATTTCCGTCTGAACCTGTTCGTCGAACGGCTTCTTTCCGGCGTAGCTTCGCTCGGCAATGCGAACGATGTGAGTGCCCGTTTCGAAATCCAGGTACGACACCTGTCCCTGCTTGAGTGTGAAGATCGTGGTTTCCAGTTCCTGCGGGAAGATCTTTCCCCTCTCTTCGCCGAAGCCGAACCCGCCACGGTCCTTGCTGTCGCCCATGTCGCATTCGGTGGTGATCTTAGCGAAGTCCTCGCCACGTTGAACGCGCGCGAGGATCCATTCGACGTACTTCTTTGCATCGGCCGGGGTCTGGAAGCGGTCATTGCGGATGAACAAATCCTGCCACTTCAGCCGATCCTCCGCCATGAACTGCTCGCCATGTTCGGTGTAGTAGTCCTTCAGTTCAGCCAAACTGATGTTGTTCATCTTCGGTTTGACGCGCTCACCGACGTAGGCGCTCATCATGAAGTTTCGTTCGAACTGCCGACGGATGCCGTTGACCGACAGCGACTGTGATTGCAGGAACATCTTCATGTCGTCGTCTGTCTTCAAGCCTGCGCGTCGCTGAACGTCGCGCAGGCGGGCTTCGGCATCCTTCTGAGCGGTTTCGCGCAGATTGCTCAGGGCGTTGGCCTGCTTCTTGTTCGACAGCAGGGCAAACAGTTCGTCGAGAATCAGTTCGCGCTCGACGATCCGCCGCAGTTCTTCCTTGAACAGCGATTGTTCCTTGGCCCGACGCTGGGACGGGGAGAGATTCACAAACTCGGGAAGGCGCTGGTAGACCGCCTCGCGCACTTCACGTTCGTAGATCGGCGAGGTGCCGATCGTGGCCACAATCCGCACCTGGTATTCGCCCTGCGCGACGGGCGATACCGGCCCGGGACCCGTGGTCGGCGTAATCAATGGCGAGTTCTGCACCGGCGGGATCGTCACCGCCGGCAGCGGTTGCGGGTTGGTGATGTCCGGCGGCGGTACGATGGTGGCCGGGCTTTGCGACCGCGCGACCGTCGTTCGTTCATCGTTGGTCGCCAGCGACTGCTGGCACTGCTTGTCCATCCAGTCCATGCGCTCGTTTTCGAGGCGGGCATAGCGGTGGCCACTGGAACAGCCGAGGCTTCCCAGCAGCGTCATCACGGCCATCGGCCGAGCGCTCTGCCGGAACAGTTGCATGACGTGGCTCAACATCCTTGCCCCCTTCGCCGCCATTCCCTGGCTTACCGTCACGGGGGGATGCACCCTCCGCGCTCGGCCGACGTATAACCAGTTGATCGACAAACGCAAGGCAGGAGTTGTCAAAATCGATCAAAGACCGTGGCTTGCCTGGATCCACTCCCGGCGCTTCTCGGCCGGGATCGTCCACCACAGATGTTCCCAGGCTTTCGCTGCTTCCCGCATCACAGCCTTTGCATCGGCAGAATCGGCGGAGAGGGCCGGGCGAACGATCCGGTCGAATGCTTCAAGATGCTCGCGTTGATTCGGCAGTCGCAGCGGATACCGGTGGTTGATGACACTGGGAGACGTGTTCTGTTTCAGCGCGGCGATCATGCGCTCAGTCTGGTCGGGGGGAAGGTCGAACCCGAACCAAAGCCCCCGATCCCGGTCTTCGAGTTGGCCGGTCCGCAGCGGACCGGCCCCCCACCGGGCAGCGGTAATCAGTTCAGTGCCTGCAGCAGTCGGATGCGCGAATGCTGCCAGGAATTCGAATGCGACTTCCGGGTGCGGGCAGGATTTGCTGACCAGGCCGACCCAGACGTCCGCCCCGACATACGGCAGGCGGTTGACGGTGTCGGAATCCGCAGGCTGCTTCTCGCCAGTGTCGAGGTCGAAGGTGAACCGCGCCCCCGGCAGGGGAGCAACTTGAAACTTGCCGCGCACAGGGCTTGTAGGCTGTTGCAATCGGGCGATGTCGGAGAGCGTGACAATCGCAACCGCGGCGGTGCCGTCAGCGAATGCGTTTGCATGCATCGATCGATCGCGCTGCATCGCGTGCATCAGTTCAAAAGCATGCACGAAGGCGGGGGCATCGATCCGCGGTTTGGAGGTGCCCAACCGATACATGAAAGAGAACAGCCGATCGGCCGACTCCTCTGTAGTGCTGCCGATGCCGACATCACCCTGCTGCAGCGAGCGTTGGTCGTAGCTGGAGGCGATCAGGTTGAACTGTGTCATCAGCCCGTCAGGCGTGGCGGGAAGGGGCGGGAGACTGCCGGGCCCCAGTTTGCGTACGGCAGCGGCAAATTCGTCCCACGTCTGCGGAACCTGAATACCCGCCTGTGCAAGCCGTTCAGGCCGATAGGCGAGCAGGAACCCCTCGCCGCGCAGTGGGATGCCGAACGTTTCCTTGCGCCAGGTCGCGAACAGATTGCCCACGATCGGGAGCAGGTTGTCCCACTGATAGGCATGTCCGCGGTCGAGCAGTGCCGGCGGAACAGGCAAATACTGACCGCTTTCTGCCAGCGCGGGCAGTTCCGCCATGGTGACGATGGCGATGTCGGTCGATTGGTCGGAATTCCGTAGTTCTACTGAAGAATCGTTCAGAATCGACCATTCACGGGCGAACCGTGCGACCGGCTGCGGGTCGATCAATTTTGAACAGCCGATGGTCAATTTTTGGCCGGAAAACGGCGAGACGGATTGTTTCTCGACGGTGGTTTGATTGGCTGAACAACCGGAAAGAATGGCCGCGACAAGCGCAACAACGACAGTTGAGGGAGCAATAAAATTGCGCAGCGGCAAATGGCATTCTTGTTGCACGATGGATTACCTTCCGTCTACAATCCCAACATCCAAGTCTGCGGGGATTGTACAGAATACCGGATGGACCTGTAGCCGCCGCTTGGAGCAGGCGTTTCCGAACCCCCCTGAACCGTTGTCGCATCGCGGCAAGTGTCGATGGTGGCGAATTCGCTTCGTGGCGGGAGCCCGACACAATGGTTTGGGCTGCCCCTTCATTTCCGATGAGGTCGAGTTCATGAAGGTCAATCTCGTGGTGGCTCAGGGAGTTCACACAGGGAAGGTGATCCCGATAGCCACACCGCAATTCCTGATTGGCCGCGATCCGCAGTGCAACCTGCGCCCGGCCAGCCCGTCGGTCAGCAAGCAACACTGCGGTATCTTCATCCGCGGCGGAACGGTCATTATTCAGGACTATGGCAGCACCAACGGTACCGTAATCAACGGCGAACCGGTGCAGGGCGAGCGCGAGATCTCCAACGACGACAAGTTGAAGATCGGCCCGCTCGAGTTCGTCATCCGCATTGAGAAACCCGTGGGGCAGTCCACCGTGGTCGCATCGCCGCAGGCGAAAAAGGGTGCAGCGGCAGCGGCAGTCCCTGTCGAGGCAGCAACCGCGGTCATGTCTCCGCATATCGCGGACGACGATTCCGAGAATGCGGCAGCGATGATGATGATGATGGACGATGGCGATACGCCTACATCGGAGAACAGTGTTCCGGATGGCACCACTGTCATGGACATTCCCGCGATGCCCGGCGATCCCGCCGCCAAGCCGACCGCACCGCCGCCCAAGCCGCCAGATTCATCGAAGGCCGCTGCCGATCTGCTTTCCAAGTACATGCGTCGTCCCCGTGGCGGTTGATCCGGATGAACCCCTCTCCCGCGCGGGTACGCCCGCGCCTGCTCCGCTGGTTCGACACACATCGCCGCGACCTGCCGTGGCGAACCAATCGTGACCCGTACGCCATCTGGGTCAGCGAAGTCATGCTGCAACAAACCACAGTCGCCACGGTCACTTCCCGCTTCCAACCGTTTCTTGATCGCTTTCCCAATTTGGAATCGCTGGCCACAGCCGACGAAGCTGATGTGCTTCGGCAATGGCAGGGGCTCGGCTACTATCGGCGGGCCAGGAATCTGCATCGCGCCGCGCAAACGATCGTTGCCGAGCACGGCGGAATAATCCCCGATGAACTTGAAGTGTGGTTGAGCTTACCCGGTGTGGGCCGCTACATTGCGGGCGCGGTGCTGTCGCAGGCATTCGAGCGACGAGTGCCGATTGTTGACACCAACGTGCAGAGGGTCCTCTGCCGGTTGTACGGAAAGGATGGCGACCCCAAGACCAGTGCGATCAATGCGTGGCTGTGGTCTACGGCGAACGGCCTGCTGCCCCGCAAGCGTGTCGGCGACTTCAACCAGGGGCTGATGGAACTGGGGGCGCTCGTCTGCACGCCGACGGAACCAAAATGCGATACGTGCCCGCTGCAACGCGAGTGTGTCGCCCGGGCAAAGGGAACCCAGAGTGAGTTGCCTTCACGCGGCAAGCCGATCAAGATTACCGAGCTGCAGGAAGTAACCGTCGTCGTTCGCGATGGCGACCGGGTTCTGGTGGGGCAGCGAGCCGTAAACGTGCGCTGGGCCAACATGTGGGAGTTCCCGAACATCGAACCGGACCCGTGCGAACCCATCGACTTGACGGCGAGCCGACTTGTAAGGGAGAAACTGAAACTGGACGTGTCCGACATCCGGCCTTTGGATCTGACGATCAAATATGCCGTCACCCGGTACCGCACAACGATGACGTGTTACGAAGGGATCTACCGGGCCGGTGAACCACTTTTCATGTGCTACACTCACATGAAGTGGGTGAAATTGACTGAGCTGGAAATCCTGCCGATGTCGTCCCCACAGCGCCGCCTGGTCGCGGCCCTGTCGAAATCCCAGCGGCAGTTGCGGCTCTTCTGAATACGAATGGACTTGTCGATGACCAAGCTGTTGTCCCGCGCCCGGCCATTACTTCTCGGCCTGCCGCTTTTGTTTCTGGCCCCCGGCTGTCAGGAAATGGATGGGCCGCCCGGCTACGGTAGCGGCTACAAGGCCGCTGAGATCACCGGCACCGACGTATTGACCGGGGCACCCATCAAGCTGAGCGAGTTTCAGACGAAGGGCACGGTCGTTCTACTCGACTTCTGGGCGACCTGGTGCCCGCCCTGCGTGGCAGCGATTCCTCACGAGCGTGAGCTGGCGCGCCGTTTCGATGGCCGGCCGTTCGTGATCATTGGCATCAGCAAGGACTCGGAGAAACAGGAACTTGTCGACTTCCTGAATCGCGAGAAACTGCCATGGGCGAACATGATGGATACAAACGGCACGATCTCGTCTCAGTGGGGCGTGAACAGCATCCCCACCTTCATTCTCATCGACGCCAACGGCGTGATCGTGAAGCGATGGGTCGGGGCGGGAGAAATGAGTCAGATCCGCAGTGCAATTGAAGAGGCCGTGCAGGCCGCCGAGAAACGCGGCGGCTGACGGTTACTTCTTCAGCCACTTGTCGCAGAACTCGATGGCAGCTTGTCGATGCTCCGCTGTGATCGTGTGGCCGACATTCTCACCCACCATGATCTTGAGCTTGTCCGATGCGTTCGCCTTCGCAAACGCCTCCTCCGCCGATCTAAAGGCAATGCGCGCCCCTTCGATCGGGCAGTTACCGTCTTTGTCGCCATTGGTGATGATCGTCGGCCGACCAGCCAACAGCGTCAGCATTTTCGGGCAATCGAATTCGTTGAGGATGCCGGGAATCACCTTGTTCCACAGTTCACGGCAGACTTTCTGATTGACCATCGGTTCCTTCAACTCGCGAGCGGCCAATTCATGAGCGGCCTTGATCGTGTTTGCTCGTCCCTGCCATTTCTCGTTCTCGAGACTCCAGCGAAACGACTGTACGCCAATCAGCGGCGCAGCCACGGCCACGCGTTCATCGACGCTCGCCGCCAGCCAGGTCTGGATGCCGCCCATCGAAATGCCGAGCATGCCGATGCGCTTCGGGTCGAGGTCGCCGCGGGTTTCGAGATAGTCAACCAGTCGCCACAAGTCCCATACGGTGTCGTAATAGAACGGGTGCTCCATAGACTCTCGCGGGGCCTGCCACGCCTTGCCGATGGCGGCCACGTACGCGGCCGAGCCCTTAGCCCCGCCGGAACGCTCGCCGTGGTAGCGCGCATCAATGGCAATGCCGGTGATGCCACGCTTGGCGAAGTCAATCAGCCAGGAACGTTGCCCTTCTTTGTTTCCGCCCGTGCCGTGCAGGACGATCATGGCCGGGCACTTGCCCGACTTTGCGGGTCGAACGATCAGGATCGGCAACCGCTCGATGGTGCCATCGGCTTTCTTCTCGGTAGCAATACTGAGGTGCTCAGTGATCAGCCCGTCGGTTTCTTTTGCCGGTGCCGCTTCTTTCGCGTCAGCCGAAACCTTCGGCCGATCCAGCAGTTTCAGGAACGCTTCCCGAGTTTGAGCGGGTGTCGGAGTACGCGGTTCGTCACCCCGGATGACTGGGATGACGAAGAGACAAAGAGAAATGACGAGGGTGCGTTGAAGCATGAGATTGTGTTTCTGTGCGACTTTGAAGCGGATTCATGAGTTCAGTCGATTGGATTCGGGCTCCAGATGTCAGCAGGAGTCTGCGCGGTCAAGATCCGCCGTGTCCACAGTTCGAGCGTATCGCAATCTCCTTCTCGGTTGATGCGATCTTCGTCATCGGGAGTAATTGTGATGAATTTTTGCTTCATCAAGCCCAGCAGTTGCCTGCGGGCCATTCGCAGCATTCCGGTGTGTTGGCCGCGTGCTT
>Ga0105047_10019399_pt1 | contig 10490 bp, 6 predicted proteins | sample MAT04_FD_78384 | JGI IMG/M metagenome (GOLD analysis project Ga0105047, IMG submission 78384) | Freshwater microbial communities from Lake Fryxell liftoff mats and glacier meltwater in Antarctica - MAT-04 (megahit assembly) | ecosystem: Environmental > Aquatic > Freshwater > Ice > Liftoff... | reverse complement strand
CCGGCCGCCATCAGCGCGGGCACGCGGATCTGCAAGGCTTCATTCTGCAGGACGCGTGCATTCGGAAGGCCCGCGGTTTTCTGTTCGAATCCTTCCAGCAGTTGGATGGCGCGATTCGCATCCTTTTGATCCACCCGCGCCAGATCGGCTGCGATGAGTGCGGTGCTGGCGAGCGTGGTCTGGGCGCGCTGCTTTTCCTGCTCGCTGGTCGCGCTGGTCAGTGCCGCTTGCGCCGACGCGTTCACCTCATCCGCCAGCGACTGAATCCGCGTCAGCATCGCTCCGCGCTCCGGGGCATTGGAAGGCATGGCATTCAGGACTGATTTCACCGTCAACAACTGCAGGAACTTCGCAAGCCCTATTCGCTTGTCATCTTGCGGGACCTGTTCCAGATATTTCAGCGCTTCGTCATTTTTCCCCAGATTACGCAGCACCAGGGCATATTCAAACGCAAACTGCTTCCGATTGAACGGCGGCGAAATTGCGATGGGCAGGAATCGGTCGTACACCGCCGTCACCGCGGGATCATCCGATTTACCGCTTTGCGGACTGCGAAGGTTGCCGAGAATCGCCTGCGCATTATCGAGTGCGGGAATCAGCCTTGCGGATGCCTTGAAAACGTCGATGAAATCCAGAAATGCGTTCACCGCCCACACAGTGTCACCGGTTTTCTGCAGCATGAAGGGGAGCAGATAAGCCACCGATTCGCGAAGCGGTGCATCCACCTTCTCTTTGCGACCCAGCAGTTCCCTGGCAGCTTCAATGCCGCGCGAGATCAGCTTGGCGTCGAAGCTCTGCCCTTCGAGCTTGAGCGTTTCCGCCTCGCCACGGCGGATGATCGCCTGCAGCATCAGAGGATCGAGTGAAGCCAGCTTCACCTCATCGCCCAATTTGGTGATGAGCAGTTCGTTAATCACCCCACGGAATTCGGGTCGCGTCTGCAGAAGTTTCTGCAGCACGGCGATGGCGTCGCCGTTGGCTTTCTTCTTAACGGCTGGATCGGTTGCCAGCGCCGCGCGGGTTTCCAGAATCCGATATTGCAGCACGCTTGCCGCGCCGGCAGCGCCGTCCTGCGACGCTTTATCCTTCGGCAGATTCGACTGTTGCCAGGTCAAAAGACCGTCCAGCAGTGTCTGGGCGACATCGGGTTTCTTGTCCAGCAGTTCCGTTACCGCCCGGAAATATCGCGCTGTGTATTGCAGGGGAATCTCGGGTGCGGGTTCAAGCTTTTCCGCGCCCGTTCCCGCCACAGAATCAAAGAGCGACCGGGCTGAGTTAAGATCGCCTGAGATCATGGCGAGCTTGGCAAGCTGCAATCTCACCAGCGGACGCACCGCGAAATCAGGTGTGTCGAAATCCTTCAGATAGGTCTGGGCCCGCTCAATAATCTGGGCACGGGTGGAATCCTGCCGATCGATCGATGACGCGATGACATAGTCGTTCATCCGTGCGTTGTATTGCGCGGCGTTGGCGAGATTCTCCATCGCATCGACCCGTGCAATGATCGGGTCGTCAGGGCCTTTAAGCCTGTTGGCGAGGACCGTGTACTGCTCCATGGCGACATCGTGGGCGCGATCGTAAATCTGCCCGACGCTTTGCGCAAAGGGGCGAAGCTGCGACATCGTCGTGGGATTCTCCCCCCAATACTCCAGCCGATTTAGCAGCGGCGCGACGCCTTCGGTGTAAAGCGTGGTCGCGAGATTGATCAGCAGCTCCGGATCTTTGATTGTCGGCAGCGCGGCGCTCATACCGGTGGTGATTTGCTGAATCAGTTCCTGCCGCTGCTGCGCGGTCAGGTTCTTAGTGCTGTTTAGCTTCGCGATCAGCATGGGCACGCGCTTGGCGTTCCGCTCGGCAGGCGGGACCTTGTTCACATCCATGGCGCGGTCCAGCAGCGTCGTCATGCCTCGCATGCCCAGTTCGGTCATCAGGCGGTCATCCGACAGCGCATCCAGCCCCTGCATATTCTGCGCACCCGCCGCCGAAGCCACCGCTGCGAGAATGAAGATGGAAATGCTTTTAAGCATGCTGTTTGTTGCAATGGATGGGGCACATATAGACACAGATGAAATTTCTTCTGCCACCGACAAACACCGACCAGCACCGATATCAAACATTCTGATGCATCGGTGAAGATCGGTGTTCATCGGTGGCAGGAAAATCTGTGTGCATCCGTGCCCCATCTGTGGCAAATTCTTACCTCGACGGGGCGAATGCGATTTTTCCGAACTTCGCCCGCATCGCCGCTTCATACACTTCGATCAGGAATTTCCACTTCACGCCTTTCGACGGGCTGATGACCACCTGCACCTGCTCGGCAGGCTTGCCGGTTCGCGCCAGGGCGTCGCGCTGCTGAACCAGCATCGCTGAAAGTGCAGTGCCCTCGCTGGTGGTCGCTGTGCCCACTCTCGCGACAAATCGATCTGGCGTGGGAGAGTCCACGATGATCATTAGCGGTTCATCCGGCACAAACCCAGGCGGCGGTGCCTCGCCCCCGCCGCCGCGCTCGGTAATCGGCAAGTTGCTTGCCAGCATCCGCTCGGAACCGATGAAACTGCCAGCCAGCATCAGAAAGATCAGGATCACCATCACAACGTCAACCAGTGGCGTCATGTTTGGGCCTGAGTCGTAGTGAACTTTTTTTCCAACGGCGAGTTTCATGGGTCTTGGGGAGCAGGAAGCAGCGAGCAGAAAGCAGGAAGAGAAGAAACTGAATCAGCTGGGATGGTATTCATATTCCCTTCCTGCTTCCTGCTCGTTGTTTCCTGCTTCCTGTTTCCTGCTTCCTGCTTCCTGCTTCTCTTCTTCACGTCGGCTGCTTCGTGTTGAAATTCAGATTTTTGATCTTTGCCTGCATGCAGGTGATCAGCACTTTCTCCAGATAACGGTAATCCATTTCCGCGTCGCCACGGATATTTACTTTCAGTTCCGGGCGTGGCTGGATGCCGTTGCGGGGGTCGCCTTCGCGAAGCCTGCGCAGGATATCCAGCAGCGGATTTTTTCCGGATGGATCGCTCAACTTAATTTCCTGTGGCTCACGCGTGGTCGCATCCACCAGCGCCGTCACCAGCGGTTCGTCCGCCAGGCCGGAACGCACGTTCAGCGTCAGGGCATTGCCGGGATCTTTCTGATTCAGATCCAGATCTCGCCCCAGCACGCTTACGGGTAACTGAATCGACGGATCGATCCCCACTGCCACGCCGATCTTCGCGACCAGCATGAAGAAGATGATCAGGCACATCACCACGTCAATCAACGGCGTGACGTTCGGATGCATCGCGTGCGATTCTGGCATGTGTTTGCGGCGCATATCTGGGAAGCAGGCGGCGGGCAGCAGGCGGTCGTCTCTGCCCGCTGCTCGCAGCCTGCTGTTTTATCCTTTCCTTACCTGTGGCACCGGAATCGCCGGGGCGGCGGGTTGGGGGGTGGCACGGGGGACGCCGGTGGGAGCGGGGGCGGCGCCTCCGGTGGTTGTTCGGGCATCCGGCTTGATCATCAGCAGCAATTCCTCCGCAATCAACGCCCCGCGAATCGTTAGGCGGTCCACCATTGTTCTCAACACGCCGAATGCCGCGAGACACGGTACTGCAAGCGCCAAACCCAGGAATGTGTGCGTCAGTGCGGTGGAGATACCGAACGAGAGTGCGCCCACATCCGCCTGTCCCTTCGTGTTCGCCACTTCCTGAAAGGCATAGATCATTCCAAGCACCGTGCCCAGCAAACCCAGCAACGGGCCAAGGTTGCCGATGATATTCAGGTATTCAATCCGCCGGAATTCCTCCGCAGTCTGCTCGCCGACCGCGGTTTCCATGGCTTCTTTCATGCTCGCGAAACTGGGCGCACGCTTCAGCGCCGGATTGAGCGCCCGGGCAACAAAGCTCGGCTCATTCTCGGTATAATCGATGAGTTCCTTGAACTGCCGGCTTTCGATCATCGTGCGCATCTGGTTGGTCACGTCTTCCGGCATCATCACGCTGGCGCGGGTCTTGATGAACCCCTGGATGATCAGGGTCAGCCCGGCAACGGACAAAAACGCGATGGTGAAGAAGACAGGATCCGGATGACTGACGATCAGCCGCAAGAGTCCCGGGCGGTTGATCGCGGCATCTGTGGGCGTCGTGGTTTGTCCGATCGATCCTGCCGCAATCCAGACTGACACGCCACATAAGAACATCAGCAGCGCGATGCGGAATTTGCTGTTGGCATATTTGCCGGGCATTGATCAGGTCCTTTCAGGCTTCGATTGTCGATGGTGGATTGTCGACAGTCGACAAACGACTATCAACAATCGGCGGATCACAACTCATCATCCCCGATCCTTTTGTACACGCCGCCGTTCTCTTTGGCGATGGTTTCGAGGAGCTTCATGATCTCTTTCTGATTTGATTCATCCTTTTTGTTCACAAACGCAATCGTGTTCACACGGGTTTTCTTGTCGCGATTGAGACTGCGGACAGCATCGAGGACGGCTTTGTTATCGGGAAAATCGCCGTCGGTCAGCAGGATGATCAATTGAGGCGACTGCTGAAAAGCAGCCCGCAAACCGGGGATGGGGTCGGTGGATCCCGAGGTGGTTGCATTCTGCAGGAAATCGAACGCCTTGCGCTTATTGTCCGGGGTTGCCATCAGGAGCGATGCACCCAGCGTCTGCGGTTTCTCATCCGCGAAGAAGATGACCGTGAATGCCTGCTGTGCTTTCAGTTGATCGATGGTTTTCTGAAGCTCTTTGCGCAGCAGCGAGATCTTGTTGATCATCGAGCCCGACGCATCGCAGACAAACGCCATGGAGCGCGTGCGAGCGCCGGTGCCCTGCCCCATGAACTTCGGCCCGATTCCCCCGCCACCTCCCGGAACGCCGAATGCGGCCGCGGGACCGCCGCCGTCACCCGTGCCGGAACCTTCGCCGCTGCCCGTGCCGGCGGACCTGCCGGCGCCGGTGGAGCCGCCAATGCCGATGACCGACATTTCACTTGCCTCAGCCCCCGCGCCGCCGGACATCACGCTCTGGGAAAGGGTTTCAGAGGGATTGGTTGCCCAGGCATCCGACGGCGCCACATTCTGCATTTGGTCCTGTGCCGCGGGACGCGAAGGATCTTCGCCAAGCCCGGGGTTGGGAATTCCGCCAACCTCGCCTTCGGTGTAGCCCGTGTCGGCGATCACGGTCTGCTCTTCGATCGCGGGTTTGGAGATTGCTTCGACGGTTTTGTAACCAAAATATCCCACCACGACGATGCCCAGGTGCAACAGCAGCGAAGTGGCAAACGGCAGGACATTCTGCACCCATTCCTGCTGCCAGAATGATGGAACGTGATGCGGAACGCCGCTTTGCGGCAGCACCGCGGTGTCACCCGGCAAAAAGGGAGGAGGATTGGCTGGAACTTCGGACATATCGGTGCTGATTCTTCAGGTGCAGTCGCCAACATGGAAGAGTAGCCCGAGTCACAACTTAGCGTCAAGGGAAATGCGGGGGGAAAGAGCAGGCAGCAGGCAGCGGGCAGCCAAAAACAGGCGGTACATTGCTGGGGAAGGCGTTCTTCGGCCTTTACTGCCGACTGCCCGCTGCCCGCTGCCCGCTGCTTGCTGCCCGCTGCTTGCTGCCCGCTGCCCGCTGCCCGCTGCCCGCTATTCAAAAATACTCCATACAGAACGGCGCGGGTCCTGCCGCGAGAGAATCTAAAATAGTCAGACTTTCAGCAGTTGCCCGGATCAACCCGAGTTTCGCCAGTTCTGATGCTTTTGCGTAACCCGAGACGATTTCCGCCCAGTGGACATCCGAACATTCCACCGACGCCCCGCTTCCCGCGGACACGGTGGCGTGACCGTCGCAGACATCGATCAACAGCGGCGTGACCGATCCTTCCGCCTCCTTGATCGAAACACTCACCTTGCCCTTCGCATGCGTAGGCCACTGCATGCTTTCAAGCAATCGGCGGTGATCCAGCACTCGGATCTGCATCCGCGTGTAAGGCCTCGCCGATGCCACCGAGTGTTCCACCAGCCGGTGGGGCAACTGGGTTTCCCGCAAGATCAGGTGCAGCGGAATCTCGCTTGGCAAATGAATGATCGCAGTGGAGTGCTGGTCTTTCAGACTCGCGAGGAAATGCAACTGACGCTTAAGCGCCTCGATTGAGTCATGCTCGCGATCGACAATCCGGAGGACACTTTTGCCGTCTCGCGACTCCACCGCCATCGCCAGCCATCCATGCACGGCGCCGTTGTTGCTGGGTCGGTCCACCACGAACATCCAGTCAGAATTCAGATTGAAATGATGATGCCACCCTTCCGGTGAACGCTCGATATCGCACTGTCCCGCGCTTGCGACGCGATTGCGGCAAGCTGCCATCTCCGTTTCGTCGCCGGGCTGTTTGAACCGCAACCCGTCGAAATTTCCCGTGGGGCAAACGGTAGTCGGCAGATGCCATTCGGTGCGCTGCTCAGCGAATCCATATCCGAAATGTTCGTAGAACGTTGCCCGGAATGGCATGAGCGAAGAAATAACCTCGCCGCGCTCGCGGGCAAGTCGGATGCCTTCGTGCATCACCTGCGACGCGATCCCTTTCTCGCCTCCGCTTCCCCCACGACGATGACTTTTCACCGTGCCCACCCACGCCACGCCCTGACACGGAAAGCAGGCGCCGCGCATCCACATCTTCAGCGACAGAGTGGTGAGTGTGCCGACATCCAGTCCATCGCGCTCGGCGAGCAGAAAATCACCATCCTTGCAGCGCTTGTCATGGTTGATTCGCGTCCGGAAAAGATCCTGATCCTTCCAACTCGAGGCGTAACAGTACAGCCGCGTCTGAACGACGCGGTCGAATTCAGATTCACCTACCCAGCGAAGTTTCAGCGGCATCGTTCCTCATTCCATCTTGGATTGCGGATTTCGGACTTGAAATTTGCGGATGGGGTCTGAATGAATCCGCAATTCGCATTCCGAAATACGCCATGGGCACCTGACACGCTGGTGTTTTAAAACCGAGCATATCCTATGTCCAAGATCGCCATCCTGATCAACAAGATTTACGAAGATCTTCAACTTCGATATCGGCCGCTGGATTGAGTGACTGTGAAAGCGGACAGAAAGGTTATCGGCCGTGCCTTGAGTGCATTCTACCGGACCGGCGGTTGCGGAGGAAAAGAGTTGAGAACAGCGCGACACCGAAAATGGATGGCTCCGGAACCACGGTCCCGACAGGCAAGGACGCGCTGGAACCGAAGCTGCCCGCAAGCAGGTTGAAGTCTGCTGTATCCACCTTGCCGTCGTAATTGAAATCGCCGGTGTCCCACCGCGCGTCGATCGATCCATAGCCGGCGACGAAGCGATTGAAGTCGCTGGAGTCAACGATCCGATCGAGGTTGGCATCCCCGAGGTTGGTCAGCCGCAGAAGAAGCGAGGTCGCGTCCACTGTCTGCCCGGAAAAGCTGGTGGTTCCGAGCGACCCCGCTTCCGCGTAACCGATTGCCAGCACCCCGCCCGCGGAGGAAGATGTAAGCCCGTCACCATCCCAGGAACCACCCGCGAACCCGCTGGCAATCAACGTGCGAAGCACGCCGCTGACCGACGCACCGTCGTAGTCGATGATGAAATCGTTATTGCGCAGATCCAGGGTTGCGCCGTCTGAAATCGTCAAGATTTTCACCCGTGACGTGCCCCCATCTGCCAGAAGGCTGATCTTCCCGGCGACAACCGACAGACTTCCGATGTTGACGCTTTTCGCTTCCACGTTGCCCGCGCCGGTTTTGTTCAGCGCACTGACGGTTCCGCCCGTCAGAGGCGAAAGAATCGACAGGGTCGTCCCTGGCGCCGTCTGAATGTTCAGCGTTCCGGTCGCCAGCAGCGGAACTGCGACGGTATGGCCGCCGCTGATGACGTCTATTCCCGTACCGTTGACACCCGAAAATGAAATACTGCCGGCACCGCTCAACGTGTAGGGTTGCAGGTTGTTGAAAGTGAGTGTGCCAACAGTGACATTTGCCGCCACGTTGATTGTTCGCGCCGCGGAAATGGCGCCCGCGAAAACGGCGTTCACGCCAGGCTCATCTGGATAGGCATCCACCCAGTTCGCATCATCCGCCCACGTGCTGGCTGCATCCACGTTCCAGACGTATTGCAGGCGGTTGCTGACGACCGCGCCGAAGCTGGTTCCATAGCGAAATTCATCCAGCATCCAGTCCGACAATGATCCGCCTTTGAATGCAATGCGGTCGATGATGGCACTGCCATTAGAGCCTGCCGTCGCGGCAAGCGTCCATCCAAATCCATCATCAGTTGCAAGCACTGCGTCGCCGCTTTTGTACGCCTTGAGGAAGATCTGATCCCCCGCCACGCCACTGCTCTTGGCGACGACTTTCGCGACCAGGTAATAGGTGTTGTCCTTGAAAAGAGCATTCGTTTCGCCGGTGGCTCCCGCGCCGGGCAGATCCACGTAAAACGCTTCGGCACCGGTGACGCCGAACGCGCCGATCTTCGTCGTGCCGGAATACAACTGCACGTCCATGCCTTCGAAACTGGATTCGGTGTCCGTGCCGACATCCTTCTGCCTGACGAGCAGCGATAGATAGTAAGTTTGATCCGATCCGAGATCGATCGACGCCGGAAGTGCGCGAACCATCACGCCGCCGTTGTCGAACAGGATGCGCTTCTGGCTTTCGATGGCAAAAGGAAAATTCGTGTACGACAGATCGACGCCCTCTACCCTCGCGGTCGGCGTTCCGGTGAGATTGATCTGCCCCGCCCACCCCGACGACCAGAGAAGCCCCCCGTTCTGACTACTCATGGTGGCAGTGTTGTAGCGAAACCCGTCATACCCCTTCAGATTCTTTGGCGGCTCGATCAATTGACGGTTGAACTTGGTGAACCGGATGCTGCGCGCTTCCTCGGTTTCAAACAGGACCCCGATGTTGCGGTCAGGAAGGATGGAGATGTCCGAATACCCGGAATAGCCATCCCACAACAGCCGCTGGTTGGTCCAGGATTGATTTTCGTCATAGCTGGCGCGGACGACCAGATCGATCCGACCCGGACCGGTGGGACCGGTCCAGAGAAGCCGGTTTTTGTCATTCCCGGCTGACACGAGAGAGAAGCGTTCGATCGCCGCTTCGACCGAGGGTGCAATTTGACCCTCCGTCGCCGCCGACCACGACAATCCGCCGTTACTGCTGAGTGAATTCACCCTTGGCCCGTCGGATGCGCTGGTCTGACGGGCGTCCATCAGGATCTTTCCATCCGCAAGCTGGACGAATTGGTTCTCACTCGCCAGGTTTCCCCCCGTAAGCAGCGTGCCGCGCGTCCAGGTAAGCCCGTGATCGTTGCTGTACACCGCGTAAGGCGCATTTCCTGGCCCGGCGACATATCGCGATGCGGGAATCAGCAGTCTGCCGTTGCTTGCCTGGATGCCGCTGCCCGGGCCAAATGCAGTCGTATTCCAGTTGTTGTAGTCTTTTACGTTTGCGGTGATATCCGACGGATTGGACCAGGTTTGTCCTTCATCGTCGCTATAACGCACCCACGCCGTGTTGTTGTTCGTGCCGGGCTGGGAATTAGCGCCGTAATTTCCTTCCCAGCGGTTGTACAGGAGATAAACCCTTCCGGTGGTGCGATCGACGACGGATGTCGCGTTGGACGAAGTTCCACCCGCCCACGCATCGATGACCTGCATCGGTTGCCATGTAAGCCCGCCATCCAGGCTTCGACGGGAGACGAGGTCCAGATTGCTATTGGGTTCGCCCGGATCGTCATTGGTGCGACCCTCGGCAATTGCAATCAACGCGCCGGACGGATGGGCGACGAGCGACGGAATGCGGTAATTGGGATATCCAATTCCCGCTTGGAAGACGGGGGAACTCATCTGCCTGGGCTCTGCGGCAAAAATTGCCGGAAAGCAGCAGGCGACGCAAAGAGAAGTTATGATCGCGCGGTGCGGTAGCATAGTTGATAGTTCATTTAGTATATGACACGAATTAAGTGTCTTGTCAAAGATATTTTAATCAACCTTGGATTCCTTATGTTGCCGCAAATTTCTGCTATATTTCTTCGTTGCGTGAGCACGATTTTTTGGTTGACAGAATCGAATCACTTAGTTAGTTTCGCGAATTAAGTGGCGTCTCGGCGACGTCATTGCGCCTGCGAACGTTTGATGGGAGAGAATCATGAATATGCATACCTACCGGATCTTGGGACTCGCAATTTTAGCATCGGGCGTGAGTCTGCCCCTCACCCGATGCGCCAGCGCGGCGCTGGTGCTGGAATATGATGCAGCTTCTGGCGTTCGCCCGGATGAGCTTCCCACCCCGTGGACCCCCGAAGGCTTGCCCATGTTCAACACAGGCAATGTGTTGCTTCAGGACAATACCTTCGACGATGACGGCATCGACCCTGCCAACACCCAATACGGGCGTTACACGTCCCCAGCAACGCCCGGGCTGATGAAAAAATCGACGGGGGAATATGGAATCGAATTCCGCGCCCGCCCTCTCAACGATATGCCCTT
>Ga0105047_10019398_pt1 | contig 10491 bp, 7 predicted proteins | sample MAT04_FD_78384 | JGI IMG/M metagenome (GOLD analysis project Ga0105047, IMG submission 78384) | Freshwater microbial communities from Lake Fryxell liftoff mats and glacier meltwater in Antarctica - MAT-04 (megahit assembly) | ecosystem: Environmental > Aquatic > Freshwater > Ice > Liftoff... | reverse complement strand
GGATCCGTTGGTACCTCGGGAAGCACAGCACGTGGCGATATCAAATCATCAGTAGCGAGAGAAGAAAACGGTATTTCCTCAGGAAGAAACGGCACAGTAATAAACGACACACGTGGCGCAGGATCAACCACTCCCAATGTACGATCAACTCAGGCAACTGAAACCCGTGGCACAACTCAAATGGACGAAACTACTAGAGGACGAGTGAGCAGCGGTACAGCAATACCTCAGGATGCAAGGAATGGTTCAGGAGTAACTACTACAAATCCTAATGCCAGAGGTCAAAACACCGGGACAGTTACTAATGAGAATCGCAGCAACCAGCCCCGAACAACAACTCAGCGTCCGATTAATACTACTCAGCGTCCTGCTAATACCGGCACAGCGCAGCCACAACGGAAATACCAATATTCTTCGCCTAACCGCAATACACAGAATGCCGGCAGTGAGAATAAGAGTAATGCTGCTAACAGCCGAAACACGCAAACATACACTTCACCTGACTATAACCGACCACGTTCAGGACAGGAATATACATCTCCCAAATACAGGAATACACAACCTTCGGGCAGCGAACAAAATAATTCAAGAGTAACACCTCCGGCAAACAGGAACGCCCAGCCGGGCAATTCCAATCAACGGTATTCGCAACCTGATAACACAAAGTCGGGCAGTTCGCGTCCGAATGGAACTTATCAGGCTCCGCGGGACAACAATAATGCTCAACCTTCGCGTCCGGCGGCCAGTCCTTCACCACAACGCAACAGTTCATCTACACCAGAGCGATCGAATAGCAGCTATACCCCTTCAAAAAGCTCTGGCGGCAGCAGTACACCTGCCAGAAGTTCATCCAGCGGATCTAGCGGAAGCTATTCCCCTTCAAGAAGTTCCTCTTCCGGTTCAAGTAGTGGTTCGTCTTCGGGATCAAGTGGAGGTTCATCATCAGGATCAAGCCGCAACTCATCATCGGGATCGGGAGGACGCCGTTAAACTAACAACACCATTAGTAAATCACAGATATAGAACAGCCTGCAAACTTAATCGGTTCATTTGTACAATCAACCTTTAGATTGCAGGTTTTTTTACTGACTCATAATTTTACGACAATGAAAAAAATACTTTCGATTATACTAACCATATTCGTTTCGATATCGCTTTTTGCGCAAAATGAAAACGATGCATTACGGTATTCATTAATCAACTACGGAGGCACTGCGCGCTTTTCAGGATTATCAGGTGCATATGGCGCAGTAGGTGCTGATTTCACTTCATTGAGCCAGAATCCGGCAGGAATTGGCTTATATCGCAAATCAGAGTTTGTCATCACACCTGTATTTTCATCAAATAATACGGATACACGCTTCCTGGGGGAATTTAATACCGATCACAGAAATACTGCTTACCTTGGAAATGCAGGATATGTTTATTCCCAAAATCTGAATGGAAAAGCAGGACCTTTAGTACAAATACAATTTGGTTTTGGACTAAATATGATGACTATGTTCAGCAACAGGATGATCCTTTCGGGATTTAATAATGAAAATTCATTACTAACTACCTATGTTGACGATGTAAACTCTACGGGAGCTGCACCTAAAGACTGGGACAACTTTGGTGTTGGGCTTGCTTATGATGCAAACCTTATATTCTACGATTCGTTAAATCAAAGATGGGCTGCTGATATGGAATATGGTGGTATTCAGCAAACCAAGAGCATAGAAACACGCGGAAGTACTAACGAAACCGTTCTCAGTGCCGGAGCCAATATTGCTGATAAACTTTTTCTGGGTATTACATTTGCTTTTCCTTATATAAGATATGAAGAAACAAGCAGACTTACCGAGGATGATACAGAAGACCTTAATAGTTATTATACTTCTTACGATCGGTTTGAGTATCTGAATACAAGAGGATCAGGGTTTAACTTTAAGGCAGGTTTTATTTATATGCCTGTTGAGTTTTTCAGAATCGGCGGTGCAATCCATACACCTACCAACTATTATAATATGAGTGACACCTACCACTCTGAAATAAACTCAAATTTTAGTGATGGACAGTATTTGGAAATTTCCCCGGATGGGTATTTTGATTATGAGTTAAAAACTCCGATGCGCGCTATCGGTAGTGTAGCGGTTTTATTAGGCAAATACGGTTTAATAAGCGCTGATTATGAGTATATTGATTACTCAACTGCAAATCTTCGCGCCTTCGATTATAACTTTTCCAATGAAAATGATGCCATCAAGAGCCAATATACATCAGCAAATAATTTCCGACTTGGAGGGGAACTCAAATATGGTATAATGGCTGTGCGAGGAGGATATAATATTTACGGTTCTCCGTTCCGCGATTCAGGTACCCTGGGAGAACGGACAGGATATTCATTTGGAATAGGAGTCAGGAATCAAGCCTATTTCGTTGATTTTGCCTACAACCATAGTAAAACCGAAGCGAAGTATTATCTTTACAACATAGCACCGGTATCGACGAATGAGATAAAAACCAATGCCTACAGTCTCACATTGGGATTCAGGTTTTAGCAGGTCATTTCTTTAAAAAATCAGAATAAAACCTTATCCTGATTTTTTTGTTTATAAGGTACAACACATTTTTTATTTCCTGTTATTCCGATATGCAACTCAATATTCCTGAAACTAAACAAAAACGCATCCTTATTGCCGGTGGTGGATTTGCTGGTCTTAAACTTGCCTCTAAACTTGCTGACAGCAATTTTCAGATAGTATTAATTGATAAAAATAACTTTCACCAGTTTCAACCCTTATTTTACCAGGTTGCAACTGCAGGTCTTGAGCCCAGTGCTATCTCGTTTCCATTGCGGAAAATTTTTCAGAAATCTAAAAATGTATTTATCCGTGTAGCCGATATTCTCGGTATAGATACAGAAAACAAGGAAGTTATCACAACGCTCGGCAATATTACCTATGATATCCTGGTGTTGGCAATGGGAGTTGATACCAACTTTTTTGGAATGGATCTCATTGCTCAGAATGCCATACCGATGAAATCGGTGGCTGAAGCCTTAAGACTGCGAAACAACATACTTCAGAATTTTGAGGATGCACTCATTGAAACTGATGCCGAAAAGCAGCAGGCATTGTTGAATATTGTAGTTGTCGGAGGAGGCCCTACCGGTGTTGAAGTATCAGGAACCTTGGCCGAAATGAAGAAATTTATCCTGCCGAAAGACTATCCCGAATTGGATTTCGTTAAAATGAATATTTATCTGCTCGAAGCTGGAAGCCGCTTATTAGGCGGAATGACAGAACACTCAGCCGAAACAGCCGAAAAATACCTTCAGAAACTTGGAGTAAATGTGTTTTGTAGTGCCCAGGTGAGCGATTACGACGGTTTTAAAGTAAGTATTCACAATAAAATGCAGATACCTGCTAAAACATTGGTCTGGGCAGCCGGTGTTTCGGGTAAAAAATTGGAAGGCCTCAATCCTGATGTGTATGTAAGAGGGAACCGCATTAAAGTGAATGCATTTAACCAGGTTGAAGGCTATGACACAATTTATGCTCTTGGCGATAATGCTTTTATGACAGAAGCCAAGTATCCGGACGGACATCCACAAATGGCTCAACCAGCTATACAACAGGCTAAACTACTGGCTCGCAACCTGAAACGCCAGCAGGATAACATACCTATGAGCAAATATTCCTATTTCAATAAAGGATCAATGGCTACTATAGGACGCAATCAGGCGGTGGTAGAACTTCCTTTTATAAAGTTTTATGGCTTTTTTGCCTGGCTTACCTGGATGTTTGTTCATCTAATGGCTATAGTTGGAGTAAAAAACCGTTTACTTATTTTTATTAACTGGTTCTGGAATTACATTACATATGACCAGTCGTTGAGGTTGATCATAAAGCCTGCGGGAAAAAAGGAAAATAGATGATGTGGGGATGTGAAAATTTGGAGATATGAGGATGTGAGAGTTTGAGAATTTGAGAATTTGGGGATGTGGGAAGTGAAAATCCGGAATTCATTTCGACCTGCAACCTATCAAAATCTATTATTTTTAAAAATATTGCAAAAAAAAGAGCCTTTCGACTCGTAAAACATTAAGTATCAAAAATATCCGGTAGTTGCATGCGCAGCTGAGTCATTTTTAAAATCTCACCGCGCTGGTAATCGTTAAATACGCTCCAGTTGGCAATTTCATCGAGTTTACGGAAACACCCAACACATTTCCCTTTATGATCAAGCGTACAAACGCCTTTGCACGGCGACTTTATTTCGTTATTATTTCCCACTTGTTTTTGTAACATAATTGTTTGTTAGCAGAGTAGAACGATTCATTTTATAAAAAGTTCACAAAGTAACATCAATTCCATAAAAGAAATTGATTTTTTTCAGCGATCTCGGATAAAGAGATGCGTATATCAATGGAATTGCCGTACTTTTAACCAACTATTTAAAACCCGATTATGCTTGTTAAAACATTCGGATGCGCTATACAAGGTATATCGGCCACTGTTATTACTATCGAAGTTAATGTCGACCAGGGAATTCAGTTCTCGATGGTTGGGCTGCCGGATAACGCTGTTAAAGAAAGTCATCAGCGGATTGAAGCGGCTCTTAGAAATATCGGATATAAGTTCCCGAGGCAAAAAATTATTATCAATATGGCTCCGGCTGATATCCGGAAAGAGGGTTCTTCGTACGATCTGCCTATTGCCGTGGGTTTATTAGCCGCTTCGGAACAACTCATTACCGACTTGCTCGACAAGTATATTATTATGGGTGAGCTTTCGCTCGATGGAAGCCTACAACCCATAAAAGGAGCATTGCCTATAGCCATCGAAGCCCGCGACAACGGATTTAAAGGATTTATTCTGCCATTGGTTAACGCACGCGAAGCCGCCATTGTTAACGACATTGATGTTTACGGAGTGAGCACACTTGATGAGGTTATACAATTTCTCGAAGGAAGTCTGCAGCTCGAACCCATTGTAATAGATACACGCGACGAATTTTACTCGCATCTGGATAATTACGAATTTGATTTCAGCGATGTAAAAGGCCAGGAAAACATAAAACGTGCCCTCGAAATTGCTGCGGCCGGCGGACATAACGTAATTTTAATCGGGCCTCCCGGAGCCGGCAAAACCATGCTTGCCAAGCGTCTGCCTTCGATATTACCTCCGCTTAATCTTCGCGAAGCATTAGAAACCACCAAAATACATTCGGTAGCCGGAAAGATGGAACGCGAAGCCTCACTGATCAGCATCAGGCCATTCCGTAGCCCGCACCATACAATTTCGGATGTAGCTTTAGTCGGTGGAGGGGGAAATCCCCAGCCCGGAGAAATTTCGCTTGCTAACAACGGAGTTTTATTTCTGGATGAACTGCCAGAATTTAAGCGGACAGTTCTGGAAGTACTTCGGCAACCGCTTGAGGATCGGGTAGTTACCATTTCGAGAGCTAAATTTTCGGTTACATACCCAGCTAGTTTTATGTTGATTGCAGCCATGAATCCTTGTCCCTGCGGATATTACAACCATCCGGAGAAAGATTGTGTGTGCGGCCCCGGTATCGTACAGAAATACCTGAATAAAATCTCCGGCCCGCTTCTGGACCGTATCGATATTCATGTGGAAGTGGTTCCGGTTCCTTTCAGGGAGTTAACAAGCCTTCGGCAATCGGAGAAAAGTAACGTTATACGCGAAAGGGTAACCGTTGCAAGGCTTATGCAGGAGGAACGCTACAAGGAAAGCAAAAACATACATTGCAATGCACAGATGAGTAGTAAAATACTTAGGCAAATTTGTGTGATCACCGAAGATGGCCATAACCTGCTGAAAACTGCAATGGAAAAACTGAGCCTTTCGGCACGTGCTTACGACCGTATCCTGAAAGTATCGCGCACCATTGCCGACCTCGACAACAGCCCTGATATAAAAACCGAACACCTGGCTGAGGCTATTCATTACAGAAGCCTGGACAGGGAAACGTGGGGAGGTTGAGGGGATTGGGACAAGGGGATTGGGACAAGGGGAAATGGGGACAAGGGGAGGGAGACAAGGAGAGGGGAGACAAGGAGAAAGGCGACAGTGACCAATAACTGTAAACTAATTTCAGGACGAGTCAATGGGGTTTACACAAATTGTAAACTAAAATCAGGATTATGAAAACCTTCATGGATTGAAGGGTTTGATAGGGAAGTTTTGCAGTTGCAAGCCAATAGGAGATCTTTTGACAACAAAAAGTTGTTATAGCTAAAATTTTCGATTTAACTTTTTTGAATCAGCCATAGAACATGGTTAGGTTCTAAATAAAACGCATACTATGTTACCAGAATTAACAAGTACCAGACACCTAAATAACAGCATTACAAATATTTACCTTATTACCGAAGTTTCTGGCTTACCGGAGAATATTTTTGGCAGTGATGAGATTGAATACATCAGCGCACGTTTATCGGAGAAAAACCAGCAGACAGTTGCACTGAATAAACTGGGAAAAATTGCTGTCATTTTTAAGCCTGACACTATTACCAAATCCTCTGCCGGTCAGTTATCGGAAAAATGCCGTAAAACAGGCGAGAGCATTCTGGTATTGCTGGGAGAGCACAAAATCACATCAGTTTGTATTGTGGATACAGCTCAAATGCAAAAAGAAACATTAGCTTTTGCTGAAGGAATGATGCTTGGAAACTACCAGTTTTTAAAATACCGCAAGGACCGCGTAGAAAAGGAATCGACACTCAAAAAGATTGAAATTTTCAGTGCTGGTCTCGACGAAACCAAAATAACAGAACTACACATTCTTTGTAAAGCTGTGTATGCCTGCCGCTCGATGATCAATGAACCACTTTCGGCATTGAATGCGGAAAAACTGGCTGCTGAATTCGAATCAATGTCGCATGAAGCAGGCATAAAAATCGAAATTTTGAACAAGCAAAAAATCGAAGCCCTGAAAATGGGAGGACTGCTTGCCGTGAACCTGGGAAGCATCGACCCGCCGACTTTCAGCATTCTGGAATACAAACCTGAAAATCCGGTGAATTCCCGACCTATTGTTTTTATCGGGAAAGGCGTGGTTTACGATACTGGCGGTTTAAGCCTGAAACCCACTGCTTCTATGGACACCATGAAATGTGATATGTCGGGAGCAGCAGCCGTTGCTTCGGCATTGTATGCCATTGCTCTTGCCAGATTACCTGTTCATGTAATTGCCCTTGTTCCGGCAACCGACAACCGCCCCGACGGAAATGCGTATGTACCCGGCGACATTATAACCATGATGGATGGCACCACCGTTGAAGTGCTTAATACGGATGCCGAAGGCCGGCTGATATTGGCTGATGCGCTTACTTACGCGAAAAAATACGATCCTTTGCTGGTAATTGATGTAGCTACTTTAACAGGAGCAGCAGAGGCCGCTTTAGGACGTTTTGGAATTGCAGGGATGCATGCCGGGGCTGAAAATCATTTCGCTCAGCTTAAAAGTTCCGGATTCAATGTCTGCGAACGTATTGCTGAATTTCCTTTCTGGGATGACTACGCTGAATTAATAAAGTCAGAAATCGCTGACCTTAAAAATATTGGCGGCAAATTCGCAGGAGCAATTACAGCCGGTAAGTTTTTAGAGCATTTTACTGAGTATCCGTGGATACATCTTGACATTGCTGGCCCGTCGTTTCTTGATAAACGTGATAGTTACCGAACGGCAGGAGGCACAGGAGTCGGGGTAAGGTTATTGTTCGATTTTGTGAAAAGAATCGGGGAAGAGAAAAACTCAGAAATCTGATGTTTTTCGTTTTGAAGTGGTCATGACTTTCCAATCTTTAATTTCCATTTATCAAAATTATTTCATGCAGATTGACGACCGGAATTATTATCAATCAGACTTTTACGAGAATTCTGGAAACTGAATCCACATTATTCAACGTAAACCTTATCAGAGCCAGTTCAGGGCCGTCATGCGCTGCCGAAAACATAAGTGTGCGACCAATGGTTTGTTTCCATTCCCCGCTTATGCCCGGCGATTCGTGAATATGACCATGCATGGTAACATAAGGTTGTTTAACTTCAATAAAAGTTCGAATTGCTTTACTTCCGACATGCTTATGAATTCCTGATCCTGTTTCGGCCACATCGAGTAAGGTTTCAAAAGGTGGGGAATGGAAGAGAAAAATTCCATATTCAAGATCATCTTCATATACAAGTTTCTGAATATCAAGCTGAATTGTATCATTTTCAGGATCATGATCCGGACGCTGTGAATGAAAGCCTTCTGCTGGTGCTATAGATCCCGGTGCAACTTCCTTCGAAATATCATACTTTTCCCAATCCTTATTTCTGAAAGGCGTAGGAGGAACACAGGCATAACCGTATAACCTATACTTTCCTATTACCACACATTTATTATGGATATTTCGCCAAAGTCCTTCTTTTTCGCCATCACCAGCAGCAGCAAAATCTGTTTTATAATCATCATTACCCGGAATCAGATAGATTTCGGGATAATTACAATCGAGTTTATCACGCAAACTCCTTAACTTCCTTACCAGGAACTCATTGAAAAAATTACATTCTCCGGCATTATTTGAATTTGCAAAACTCCGGTGAGGAAGTATGTCGCCACCAATAAACACAAAATCGGGTTTCTCCTTTTTAATGATCTTGAAAAGAGCTTCGTACCGGCTCATCTTCCCGTGAAGGTCGCTGACAAAGAAACATAAATTCATACCAGGTTTTTATCTGCAAACAAATTTATGGAATTGATCCGGAATAATTCAATATATCATTTTCTGGTTTCCGGAGATCGTAGCCTGCATAATTGTTGAAAAGAACAAGTAAGTGTTGGATATTTTTATTAATAAAAAGCAATCCTGTACATCTGTAAATTTTTTTGTTAAGTCCATTAGTGAAACTTTCAAAATAACTTCCCCAATTGTAAGTGAGGTAGGAATAACGGTGGCTGTTCAACCTAATGACGATAGAAATGGTGTTCAATGTTGAGCACCTGACTATCTGCTATAGTCCGTAGGACTTCAATATCAATAAAAGAAAATCTGCAATAGGAACATTGCCCGTAGGGCATTAACATAAAAAGGTTGTAAAAAAACGAAGCTCGGCAATTCATAAATTTTGAGGATGTTAATATGTAAGGTTCTCTTACAAATAAAAAACGCTATATATTTGAATCGGAATAAACGATAAAGGCAAAAGCTTATCTTTGCAGCTAAGGAAAAAATTAAGAAAAGTATGATCCGTACTTCTGAAAATGAAAATCGTATTGTTGTAGGCATAACTCATGGTGATATTAATAGTATAAGCTATGAGGTAATTATTAAAACCTGCCTCGACCAGCGCATTACCGAGCTATTTACACCTGTTGTTTATGGCACTTCCAAAGCAGCTTCGTATCACAGGAAAATGCTGAATATTCCAGATTTCAGTTTTAATATTATCCGTTCGGTTGATCAGGCATCGTCCAAAAAAGCCAATCTGTTAAACCTTACCGATAAGGAAGTTAAAATTGACCTTGGCGAGTCGACTGTTATAGCCGGTGAAATGGCGTTGCTTTCGATTGATGCAGCGGTTGATGATCTGAAAAAAGGGCTTATTGATGTAATGGTTACAGCTCCTGTGAATAAGCATAATGTTCAGGATGCTTATCAAAAACCTTTTTCGGGGCACACCGGCTACCTGGCCGAAAAATTCGGAATTTCCTCTTACCTTATGTTAATGGTTGGCGAAACGCTTCGTATTGGCGTTATTACTGAGCATATCCCTCTCGAAATGGTTGCAAAAACAATTACTACAGCACTTATTTCGGACAAAATACAAATACTTGAAGAATCGCTCCGGAAAGATTTTGATATTCGTAAACCCCGCATTGCAGTTTTGGGTCTCAATCCACATGCCGGTGATGATGGCCTGATCGGACACGAAGAAAAGGAAATCATATTACCGGCTATTGAAGCTGCCCGTCAGAAAGGGCAACTGGTATTTGGCCCCTACCCTGCTGATGGATTTTTCGCTTCAGCTAATTTCAAACAGTTTGATGCTGTATTGGCTATGTATCACGACCAGGGACTTATTCCTTTTAAAACCCTGAATTTCGAAAACGGCGTTAATTATACTGCAGGGCTGCCTTACGTGCGCACATCGCCAGCTCATGGCACCGCTTTTGATATTGCCGGAAAAGACCTGGCTTCGGCTGATTCCATGCGCGCTGCCACCTATCTGGCTTGCGAAATATTCAAAAACCGCTTGCAATGGGCCGAATTAAATAAGAATCCGTTGGGATTCAGTAAGAAAGAGAAAGAGTACTAGGGTGAGTGAATAGTGAGTAGTGAATAGGGAATAGTGAATAGTGAATAGTGAATAGTGAGTAGTGAATAGTGAATAGTGAATAGTGAATAGTGAATAGTGAATAGTGAATAGTGAATAGTGAATAGTGAATAGTGAATAGTGAATAGTGAATAGTGAATAGTGAATAGTGAATAGTGAATAG
>Ga0105047_10019397_pt1 | contig 10492 bp, 12 predicted proteins | sample MAT04_FD_78384 | JGI IMG/M metagenome (GOLD analysis project Ga0105047, IMG submission 78384) | Freshwater microbial communities from Lake Fryxell liftoff mats and glacier meltwater in Antarctica - MAT-04 (megahit assembly) | ecosystem: Environmental > Aquatic > Freshwater > Ice > Liftoff... | reverse complement strand
TTGACCGTGCTGGGGAGGCGGCTGGTAAAACATCTGCGTCTGGTTTGGCGGCGGAACAAACTGTGTTTGATACTGATGCCCACATTGAGAGCAGAAAGCAGCGTTCAACGGAGCTTGAAGTTCGCATCGTGGGCATGCCTTAAAAGCGCCTCCGACCATGTGCTTTCAATTCTGACATCAGCGCACTCCTGAACGCCCTTAAGCGTTTGTTTGATGCACTGGCTGCGTCATTTTGTCTCCGTGCTTGATCCCAGGCTGGCGAGGAGCTCGTCGAGTTGGTCGAGCACCTCGGGCATCGCGCCGGTCGAACCAGATTCACTCGCTTCCTTTGATGGATAGAGATCGTGCACCATCAACCGCGTCTTGCCGGCGATTTCATCGAAGGTCACCGTGGTGACGGTTTTGCCTTCGTCACCCTCCTCATTGGACCACACGAGGCGCGAGCCGGGTGTCACTTCGAGGTACGTGCCGAAGAACTCCATCGTCGAATCTTCGTGGCGAAACACCAAACGATACTGCCCCCCAACGCGAACATCCATCTCGCAGGAAACCAGGTTCAGCCCGAACGATTTAGGTACCCACCATCTCCTGAATAGATCGGCGTTGGTCCATGCCTCGAACACGAGACGTGCGGGCGCGTTGACGGTACGTGTGAGGACTAGCCGGCGCTCGGACATCCGCTCCACTCTCGTGGGGGTGGCTTCATTTTCTCTAGTTTCGTTCCTTTGATTTTTCCTTCGAGGCACTTGCAAAGGTCGAGTTTCGCCCTTTCAGGGTTCGGGCCAATGCGACCAATTCAGGTTCTTGCATCGGCACCCTCCAACAAGACGCGCTCGAGCTTCCGGGCTGCGGTTAACCGCCTCTCTGGCGGGCATACGAGTCCCATTCTCTCGCGTTCAATATCTGCCAGGTACTCGCTGATGCGTCGAACATCCGCACCCTGCGTCAGCAAGCGAATCACTCCAGGAGCATAGGTTGTGTACTCGTCGAATGCGGCCGGTTCGTCGTTCACACCGATGGGATCCCAGTCTTCCCAAAGGATTCGATCTACCTGTAGTAACACCCGCCCGTATTGCTGCCTATCCAATCTTCGCCACGGGGCGGCCTCATTTTCTCCATTGACTTCCATTTGTTTTTTCCTTCCGTTTTAATTCCTCGACAACGGTGTCCAACCCGTCGAAGCGCGCGGCCCAGAGCTGGCGATGCCTCTCGATCCATGCCGCCTCTTCTTCCAGTCCGCGCAACCCGAGCCGGCAGGTCCGCACGCGCCCAACCTTCTCGGTGCTGACGAGCCCTGCTTGCTCTAAAACGCCAATATGTTTCTTCATTCCCGTAAGGGTCATGTGGAACCTCTCGGCAAGGGCGGAGATCGAAGCGTCCGCACGCCCGAGTTGCTCCAGAATGCCGCGTCGGGTGGCGTCCGAGAGCGCGCCGAACGAGGCATCGAAGTGGGCCTGGCTATACTGCACCATTCGGTTCAGTATACTGCATGGGTGACGGCATTGCAATAGGAGGCTGAACGCCCGATGAAGCCACCGCCGAGTTGATTCGCGAGACTCCACTCGGTGACGCCGTACAGCACGGCGTAGTTCGATCCTTGAGAGTCAGTCCTCTGGTGGAACGGGTACGAGCGATCAACTCCACTCCGACTCCGGGATGCGAGTTCGGCTGACAATTAGTCTCTCAATCACGATGGACAATGAGAGACCAGCTGAGACTATCGAAGACTCACATTGCCAGGCATGAGTTGGAAAATTTATCATTCATACCAAAGAAGTCGTGGGTTGAAATCCCTCACCGCCCGCTATTTTTTTGAGGTTTATCGGGGCTTAAACTTTGGACCATGCTTTCATTGACCTTGGTCACCCTGGCGCAAGGCCCTCGGGTAAACCTTGAGCATGCAGCTACGCGACGCCTTGAAGGGGCAGTATCGGGCGGGTTTGGAGATGCTGGCGCAGTCCGTGGAACGCTGCCCGGACGACGTGTGGGCGGCCGGTCCGCATCCGCGCACGTTCTGGCGGATCGCTTACCACACCGTGTACTACACGCACCTGTATTTAATGCCAAAGATCTCGGCATTCCAGCCGTGGGACCGTCACTGCGAGCACGCGACGGTTCTTTGGGACGACGATGAGAGTGGCATGCCGCCCGTGCAGACCACCTATTCGCAGGGGGAGATGTTGGACTACATCCGGTTAGTCACGCAGAACCTGGACGAGTGGGTGGATGCCCTTGATCTTGAGTCGAGTCAGAGTGGGTTCCCCTGGTACCCGATTCCTAAACTGGACCATCAACTCCTGAACCTGCGGCACTTAGGGGTGCACGCGGGTCAGCTCCAAGAGCGGCTCTACGAGCAGGGGATCGACCTGGACTGGATCTCGAAACCGCCCGCCCCCGCGAAGTAGCGCCCGAGCCGACGAAACTTACCGGTATATCTCGCTAAAACTATCTGTATTTACCAGCCGTGCCTGATGGCTGGCCCAGTGGCCCGCCGACAATCGGGAACAGGGCATGAACAAGTACCGACGAATGGGGGATTGGTTGGTGCAACGGGGATTGCTGACGTCCGCCCAGGTGGATCGGGCGGTTGCCCAGCAGCGCGGAACCAAGGTCCGGTTCGGAGAAATCCTGGTGGCCTCGGGGGAGGTCTCGGAAGCCCAGGTGAACGAGTGTCTAGCCGAGCAATACTGCCTTCCGGTCGCTGACCTTACGAAGGTCCGATCCCGGCACGAGGCCCGCCAGATGGTCGCGCCCAATTTTGCCCTGGCGCACTTGTTGTTGCCGGTCGCGGTGGACAAGACCACATTTGAGTGCGTGATTGCCGACCCGGTAGACCTGCCCGTGATCGACGACCTGCGTCGAGCGTTGAACCGGCGGCTGGTGCTGAGCCTCGCCCCCCCGTCTGCGCTCCGGGAGGCCATCGAGCGGGCCTACCGGGTCCCCCAATCGCCCCGGCTAAAGCTGATCGAAGACGGCGTGTTGGTGCGAACTCGTCGTCGCCGCCGCGTCACCCCGCAACTGGATCGCGACCAATTGCTTAACGACCTGGCCAGAGCTTCGCAACCATGAACCAGCCGATGCGTACCATCGCCCTCACCAGCGGGAAGGGCGGGACCGGGAAGACCTGCGTCGCCGCGAACCTCGGCATTGCGCTTGCCGCACAGGGTCACCGGGTCGTCGTGTTTGATGCCGACCTTCAGCTCGCCAATCTTGACGTGGCGCTGGGGATCAAAGCCCCGTACGGACTGCAGCACGTGGTAAACGAAGAGCGTTCGCTCCGCGACATCCTGTGCCCCGGGCCGGGCAATATTCGGGTGGTGACGGGTGGGTCCGCCATTCCGGCACTGATGTCGGCCGGACCGAAACGCATGGGCACGTTCCTTCGGCAAATCGAGGACCTGGCGCACGATACGGACTTCTTGTTGTTTGATACCGGCGCAGGCCTTGACTCGCGCGTGTTTACGTTCGTGGGGTTTGCGCAGCAGGCCATCCTAGTAACAACGCCCGACCCAACGAGCGTGACCGACGCCTACGCGACGGTGAAGGTCGCCACCAGACGAGCGCCGGCGACCGAGTTCGGGTTGCTGGTGAACATGGTCTCGGAGATGAAGGACGCGAACGGCGTGCACGCCGCCCTGGCCCGCGTGTGCGAATCCTATCTGGGGGTGACGTTGCCGTTGTTGGGCTACCTTCACGCGGACGACGAAGTCGCCGCCGCGACCCGCAAGCGCCAATGTTTCGTGCTAACCGCGCCGCGGAGTCGGGCGGCCCGTGAGATGAACGCCCTCGCAATCAGCCTCGCCAACGGCCAGTTCCAGCCGATGCTCCGCATGGCTTAAGTCGCGGGTACCGGGGACTTACGGGATCGGGGGCGGACGAACACTGACCACCCTGAGACGGCGGCCATTGCCCAGGGCACCATGCCTTGGTAGGGCCAGCCGTCACCCCGGCGGGGCACGGGCACTTCGGCGCGGATGACCGTGCGGACGCCGAGGGGCGCACTGGCGCGAAGGTTGCCGCGGGCATCGAACCAACCGGAAATGCCCAAGCTGGCCGAGCGCACCAACGGCAGGCCGGTCTCTACCGATCGGAAGGCCGACGCCGCGAGGAGCTGCTCGGGCGCGTTGGTCCCCATGTACCAGTCATCGATCGACATCACCGCCAGCAACCGCGCTCCGGCGTCGGCTTGCGATCGGGCCACGTCGGGGAACAGAGCCTCAAAGCAGATCACCGGGCCGACGGGGATGCCGTCAAGGTCCAATGGGGCGATGCGCGTGCCGGCCGCGAGGTCACCGCTTGGCAGATTGAACGCGGAGAATGCGGTGAACGCACTGCGAAACGGGACGCGCTCGCCAAACACGACCAAGCGAGTTTTGTCTACCGAACTGATCACCGCGCCATCTTGCACCACGAACGCGCTTTGGTAACGTAGGCCGTCGACCTCTCGCTGACCCCCAAAGAGCATCGGGGTGCGGGCCAAGTCTGGCGGCCCCAGTACGCGGGCGTCGGCGCCGTCGGCCAGGCCCTCGGGCATCACCAGGAACCGGGCGCCCTGGCCCAAGGCGCGGCGGCGCAGGTCGGGCACCGCCACGGAAAGGCGGGCAAACTCGGTGGAGGGATCGCCAAAGGCCATGTCCTCGCCCAACTGGCCGATGCCGATCACGACCGACTCGCTGGGCGGGGGGGTTGACCACCGGGCGACCGAGCCCACCCCGCCGATGATTGCGACCAGCAAGGTGCGCAAAATCAGCGGCCGCGGGCCTCCCTCAATCACCTCGGTCAACAGCACGTTAATCAGCGCCACCCAGGCGGACGTCAGGAACACGGTGCCCAGGCCCGCCGTTTGGATGAGCACAGGCATGGTCCACAGGGGTGTCGCCAAGAAGCCCCACGGGAAGGCCAGCTCGGGCATGTAGGCTCGGAGGAACTCGACGGAGGCCCAGATGAGCGGGATGGCCCAGGCTCGCTGGAGGGCAAACGCTCGCTGCATTGCCCAGCCGACGAGGCCGAAGAACCACATGCCCAGCACGGGGGTCATCAAATAGGGAATGAGCGCGAGCCAGTACGAACCGGTCCACCGGCCGACGAACGGAACCACCCAGGCCATTTGGGTAAGCCAAAAGATCGCGCCGAAACCTAGCCCCGACCGCCAGCCGTAGCGGGCATCTCGGGTGCGCAGGGCGCGCAACCACGGCACCAGCGCTACAAAAACCAGGAGCATGAGGTTGACCGGCGGAAAGGCGAGGGCGAACAGAAGCCCACTCGCCACGACCGGGCCAACGCTAGCGAGCCGTGGGCGCACCGGTATCCACCATCGGCGCACTGGGCTGATCCCAGTGCGCCATGTCGTTGTAGCGCACCATGCGCCAACCGCCATCGGTCCGGGCGCGGAGCTCAGTGATGCCGGTGTTGCTAAAGACTAAGCTGCGCGCCGTGCCGGGGTTGCCGTCCAGAAGTCGCGCCAGCAATAGGGTCAGGGCGCCCCCGTGCCCGACCACGACGACGGATCCCTTCAGGGTCGCGAAGTACTCAGCGACCGCGCCCAGTCGGTCCCACACCTGGAGCCGGCTTTCGCCGCCCGGAGCGTGCACCGTCCACTCGTCGAGGTCCAAGGATTGGGCAAGTTCCAGAAGTCGCTGCCGGACCGTCCGGTAATTCTCACCTTCCCACTCGCCAAAGCTGGTTTCGCGCAGTCGGGGATCTACCTCTACCGTGCGTCCCAAGGATTCGGCCAGCCGTTGCGCGGTGGCGAGACTTCGCTGCAGGTCGCTACTCAAGACGCGGTCCACCGGGCCAAATCGCCAGTCCCGGGCCAACGCATCGGCCTGCGCGATGCCGGTTTCGTCGAGGGGGATGTCGGTGTGTCCCTGGGCGCGTCCGGCCTGGTTCCACTCGGTTTGGCCATGGCGGACAAGGAACAACTGCATTTACAGGGTTGTACCTGCCAAGAGGGATTTCACGGGCGAATATGATTCGAGTCGCACTTCTAGAAGGATTCTGGGAGGGGCTTGCCGAACTCCTCGATCAACCGGTCATGTTTGACGCCGCCGTACCCATCATGCCTCCGCGAGTCTCGATCGCGGATGAATTTCAGATTCCCAATCCGGGGCGCGACGCGGTGTGTCCAGCGATCACGCCGTACCCGTGGATGCTGACGCAAATCATCCGTCATCTGGACGGAACCCTGGTGAGTGACGGCCATCCGGATCAACTCTACAATCGCCTGATGGCGGTGACCGGCGCGGCGTTTCGGCTGGTGTGGTCGCCGGAGTGGGATGGTGGAGCCACCAATCTGCGCCATCTCAGCGACGACGGCCTCACGCCGTTGCGCCGCGCGGGGGACGCTCTCGGCCGGGCGCTGCGGTACCTTGCGCCGACGGACGACCCTGGGCGTCTGGTCGGCGCGGTGCGAACGGCCCTTAGTCAGGGGCGCCCCGTGATCGGGTTTGGGATTGCCAGCCCCGATGAGGCGGATCTGATTACGGGCTACGACGAGCGAGTTGACGAGGTGATGGGCTGGAGTGCCTTCGCTGATGAGCCTCCGGCCTCGCCCCAACTGGAGCGCGATGGGCGGGGGACCTTTTGCCGGAAAAACTGGGGCGGACAGTGCGACGGCATCTTGCTGGTGGGTGACGAAGTTGACGTCCCGACGACGGCGATGGTGGTGCGCGATGCCTTTCGGACCGCGGTCACGGTTTATAACACGCGGCAGACTCACCATCGGGGCGTGGCCCGCTGGACGGGAATCCTGGCGTGGTCGGCGTGGGCCAATCAGATCGGCCAAGACGCGGTGATGGCGTCCCTGAGCCAGTGGGAAGTGGCCCAGGCCTTCCGCGCTCACAAGGCGGCGGTGCTGACGACGCGCGAGGCCCGGAGCGCCGCGGTAGGGTTCCTCGCGCGGGCCGTGACGCACGTGGACGATGTGCTCTCGTTGCGAACGGCGATCCAGCATGCCGTGGCGGTGACGCACGTGATGGACGAAGTTCACGCGCTGATCCCCAGCGTGCAAGAGTTTGCGCGGCCACGCGCTCGGGCGACGGTGCAACCGTTGCTGCAGGAAGCCGCGCGGCACGATACGAGTATCGCGGTCTTGCTGGAGTCGATGGCGGTTGCGCGGTTGAACTCGTAAAGAGGACGTTCAGGCATAAGTTTGCCGCGGCGTGAGATCGATCGACATTGACCGACCTCACTGGCCCGCGGCGCACTTTTACGAGAGCAATTAGGTTAAGGCCGGGATTTTCGGTTCTGGGCCATCAGCCAGTCGTAGAACTCCGGGTTGGCGTATACGGGGCTCCACACGTCGTGTGTGCCACCTTTAATGATGTCGAATCGGATGGTACCGCCGGCTTTGCGGATGGCTTCAACCATGGCGATGCTTTGGACAATGGGCACGGCCGTGTCCGCATCGCCGTGCGTCACCCACGTCGGAATTCCGACCAGCTTGGCCGCTTGCTCGGGGTCGCCTCCGCCGCAGATGGGGGCGAGGGCGGCAAAGCGTTTCGGCTCGGCCGTGGCCCAAGCCCACGTGCCGTAGCCTCCCATGCTCAGCCCGGTGAGGTAGACGCGGTCGCGGTCGACCCGGTATTTCTTCTCAATGCTCGTGAGGAGGTGACTTAAAACTTCGACGTCCCACCAGCCCTTTGCGGGGCATTGGGGCGCCACGAGGATGAACGGAAACTTACGCCCCTGGGCGATCTCTTTGAATGGACCGTTGACGCGAACCACGTTCAGGTCTTCACCACGCTCACCCGATCCATGCAGGAAGATCACGATCGGATAGTGCTGCCGTCGATTCTCGGCGTAGCCTTCGGGCAGGGCCAGCAGATAGTTGAGCCCGTAGGTTCGCGTGATCTGGGTGCTGAACTCAACGCCGTCGGGTGGAAGTTCGGCGGGTGCGCCAACTGCGCCCAGGGTCATCCCGGCCAGCACCATGAGTTCAAGCATTTAAGTCACCATACCCGTGATGCGATGATGCGTGCGTATCGCGTAAAAATAGGACATGAAAGCGTCAATCCGGGCGGAGATCGCGCCAGAGCTGGAATAGGATGTAACCGCCGACGATCAGAAAGGCAGCGCCGAGTCCCGTCGCCCGTGGCCTTTGCATCACGGTAATGCCGCGCCGGATGACCACCGGTTGGACCATCGGCATGATTCCTGACACCGTGAACAGACCCCCTTTGATCTTACGGATTGGGCTGGAATCGTTGTCTCCAATCACAACTTTATAATATCTCGCGCTAGGGCACGCGACGCAAGGGATCCGCCCGCTCAATAAACCGCCGGGAAATAATTAAAATAGTCGACGTACTGCTAGGTTTCCCCGGTAAGGTGCACAGGGCTTTCAGCAAAAATCGATTCTGGCGGGCCAAAGGATGTCATCCTTAGACGGCCCTGCCATTCCCTCATGCCCAACTCCCCCAAGAAACCCGTGCGTTTTGCTTCGGACGCCCCCCCCAAGCGATTCGTGAAACGCCCCGCCACGGCGGCCCCGACCGGTCCGCGCATCAAGAAAAAAACGCGCGATACGGCGCCCCGCGACGCGATGATCGGCGCTCCCGACGAGCCCGAAACCCTCCCAACTTTTGCTGAACTCGGCCTGGACGATGACGTTTTCCAGGCGATTTCGGCCCGGGGATTTGAGGTCCCCACCCCCATTCAGGCTAAGTCGATTCCGGTCATTCTGAGCGGGCGCGATATGATCGGTCTCGCCCAGACCGGCACCGGTAAAACCGCCGCATTTGCCATCCCCATCTGCCAGCGACTGGACCCGACGGACCTGAAGACCCAAGCGCTGATTTTGGCGCCGACCCGCGAGCTTGCGGTGCAGGTGGCGGGAGCAATTCATGACCTTGCCAAAGTAAAGGGCCTGCGCGTGGTGCCGGTCTACGGCGGCCAGCCGATTGATCGCCAGTTCCGGTCGCTGCGCAACGGCGCGCAAGTCGTGGTGGGCACTCCCGGCCGCGTCCTGGACCACCTTCGCCGAGGTTCGCTCTCCATTGCCAACGTGCACCTGTGCGTGCTGGACGAGGCCGACGAGATGCTGGCCTTGGGCTTTGCCGAGGACCTAGACTCCATCCTTTCGGAACTGCCGGAACAGCGCCAGATCGCGTTCTTCTCCGCCACGATGCCCCCGCGTATCTTGGAGTTGACCAAGAAAACCCTGCGCGACCCGGTCCACATCACCATCACGTCGCGTCAGCGCACGTTGGACACCACCAACCAGACCTACTACGAAGTGCCAAAGGGCAAGAAGCTGGAGGCGCTGGGCCGCGTGTTGGACATGGAGACGCCGGGACCCACCATCGTGTTCTGCCGCACGCGGCAGGATACGAGTGACCTTAGCGAATCGCTGCGGTTGCGGGGTTACAACACGGAAGCCCTGCACGGAGATATGAACCAGAACGAGCGCGACCGCGTGATGCGCCGGTTCCGCGAAGGTCAGGCCGACTTGCTGATCGCCACCGACGTGGCGGCCCGTGGGCTGGACATCGACACCGTTACCCACGTGATCAACTTTGATATCCCGTGGGACGTGGAGCAATACATCCACCGAATCGGCCGAACCGGTCGCGCGGGGCGTAGCGGCGACGCGATCACGTTGGTCTCGGGACGTGAACTGTTCCAGCTGAAGAATATTGAGCGGTTGATCGGTTCGCCGATCCGGCCGGCGCGGATTCCCACGGCCGCCGACATCGCGGCTCGCCGACGCGAGCATTTCCAAGACCAGATGCGCGAAGCCCTGTTGGCCAACGAGCACGAGAGCCAACTGGCGATGGTGGGCGACCTGGCCGAGGACTTTGAAACGGCGCAGATTGCCGCGGCCGCGTTGCACTTGCTGTGGAAGAGCCAAACGCCGAATGCGGCCGAAGCCGCCGAGGCGATGACGCAGGACTTTGAGCAGCCGGAAACCGGCATGACCCGCATCTTTGTGAGCATGGGCCGGAAAGATGGGCTGCGCCCGGCGGACCTCGTCGGAGCGATTACCCACGAGGCCGGCATGAACGGGCGCGACATCGGCGTCATTGACCTGCAAGATCGCTCCTCGTTCGTTGAAGTCCCGACCGCGAAGGCTTCGGACGTGATTGAAGCCCTCACCCGCGCCAAGATCCGACACCGGAAGGTGAAGGTGGGCCTGGCCCACCCGCCGTTCAACGCGGCCGAGCCGAGAGAGCCTGGTGGCGGCTATGGTGGCGGGTACGGCGGCGGTCGCCGCGACCGTTACTAAGCTCGCCCGCTGGCGATGAGGGGAAACGAGTTCGTCCGAGCCGCCAGCGGCGCTCGGACGAACCCGTCGGCTTAAGTCCGCCGCTTGCGGCGTGAGACGATGGCGGCTAGCCCGAGGGCAAAGGCCGTCATTGAGGCCGGTTCAGGGACGGGGGTGGCGATGAAGAGCTTCCCATCTGCGACGCCCAGCTTGTGCGCGATCCCGATAATCTCGCCCCGGTTGTTGATCGGGGTGGGTCGCCAGGGCACAAAGTCGGTGGTGAGCGTG
>Ga0105047_10019396_pt1 | contig 10492 bp, 3 predicted proteins | sample MAT04_FD_78384 | JGI IMG/M metagenome (GOLD analysis project Ga0105047, IMG submission 78384) | Freshwater microbial communities from Lake Fryxell liftoff mats and glacier meltwater in Antarctica - MAT-04 (megahit assembly) | ecosystem: Environmental > Aquatic > Freshwater > Ice > Liftoff... | reverse complement strand
TGGGATGGACAGATATCCTCTATGAAGCGGTCTGCCCCTATCACCCCGGGATAAAATCCTGGCAACAGGGCTGGTACGAGCCGCTGGCCCGGCGTGCTGAAACGAACGTGACGGAGGCGTTGGCGGTCATGCGGGAGAATCACACCGGTGTCATTTCGTTTCTCGATCGTCTGCCCGAGGAATCCTTTATGTTTGAACACGCACCCGTTCAGTGGCTGGTTTCCGCCAAGATACCGTTCGTCATCAAGGAGAGCGTCAACTGGGGCCTGAGCGTGCATGTGGATCACCATCTGATCCATGTGCACGAGAAGCGCATTGCGATGGGCAAGCCCCTGGCGTGGATGGCTTCAATCACGACGGGTTGAATGCAAATCCCCGCGCGCGCTGCCAAGCCTCATTCCGCCGGACGCGTGCCTGGCTGCGTCGTCGTTGCCGCGGATTGAGCCCGTCATTCACCTCTGATAAATCGGCAACAACCGATATGGGACGCTTAACGTCAGCACGCTCATGGCGGTGGCGTAGACTCTTCCCGGTTCGTTGCTGGGGGGCCACCCGCCGTCCGGTTGTTGGGTGTCGAGCAGCTCTTTGATCGTCACTTTCCATGTAGCCGCCCACGTGTCGCTTCCGACCTGAAATGCCGCCTGCGTGGTGTAGTAGAGGTAGTAATATTTGTACTGCATTCCGCCGTTGATCGGGTTAGCGACCATGTACTTGGCGGCGTTGGCGATGAGGGGATTCTCCGGTTCATCGAGCAGGCAGAGATTCAAAATACCCACGCCGGTCATGCCGGGATTGATACCCCCACCGCCTGGCTGATATCCAAAGCCCGAGTCCTTTGCATTACACGACGCGACAAACTGCACCGCCCGCGCGACCGATTCTTTGGGCACAGGCATCCCGAGATTTTGCGACGCGCGCAACGCCAGCGCGTTCCATCCCGACAGCGACAGATCACTGTCGCCGGCGCTAGGCTCGTACCGCCAGCCTCCCTGGTGCCCGGCGGGCTTGGCAACGTCCTGCGCCTTCATGATCAGTTGGACGCTCTTGGCGACTTCCGTGCGAATTTTATTGCGACGCACCGGGTCGGGCTCGACGCCGGCCACCTCTGCGAGGGCAAGCGTCACGATGCCCTGCCCGTACATGCGACTGCCATCAATCGCGCCCCAGTATCCATCCTCGCGCGCCTGCTTGATGAGATAATCCGTAGCGTTGCGAACGACGAGCCCATACTTGCCCGAATCGGGCGTATGCCCCGATGCAAGAAACGCCATCAAAGTCAGCGCAGTCACCGCCAGCGCAGGACCGCCGCCGTGCACGGAGCCATCGGGATTCTGATTCTGCATCAGAAAATCCAGACCCTTTGCGATAACAGGATCGAGCTTAGGCGGAAGCGTCTCGACCTCCTCGGCGGCGCTAACGTGCCAGGTGGGGGCGACTGAAACAGCCAGCGCGACCAGCATGGTCAACGCCCGCGACGCGTATCGTGACGTACTGCGTCGTCGACGCGAGGTCGTGCCGACAGCCGGGAATCGATCAGGCAATTTATTTTTACGCATGGTCGATCACCTATTTGGCTGGCGTGACGTTGGACTTACCGAGGGCTTCAAAATAGGCCTTGAGTGATTCCTGATATTCGGGCGCGTCGCTCTCACGCATCGACGCGTTGAGGTTGTCCCCTTCTCGCGCCCGGAGTCGACCCCACTCTCGAAGCGTCGGCGCTTCGGGAGGGCCGGCTGACGTTACGCCTGCACCGGTGCCCCTCGCCTGACCGTCAACCGCGATGGGGATCGCAAACAATGAACCGAAGTTGGGCAACTGCGCCAGCCGCGCCTGGGCCGCCTGCTGGATCTGGCCTTCCCACGCCCGCTGCAGCGCGCTCGACGTGCTTTGTTGATAGCGCGTGGCTGCGTCCATATCCGGCGGCTCCTTTCGGAGCGCTTGGGCAGCGGCCTGTGCGAATGCCTTGGCCGCGACGAGCGGGTCGCGCTCGACGAGTTCATCCTGACCTTTACGAAGTTCGTCCTGCACGACGTCGACGGCCTGTCGCGCCTGGGCTGTCAGTTGATCGATCTGACCGGGGTTGTTGTTCACCGTCAGGGCTTGTTCAAGCTGCTTGAGCACAGGCAGAAGTTTCTGATCGATCGCCGTCGTCGCGCCCTTGGTCTCAGGAGAAAACTTCGACAGCGCGCCTGCAAGCATCTCCGCAGCCACGGGCAGGACGGGCTTCTTCATTTCATCAAGTCGCTTCTTTGAATCGTCCAACTGCTTGGTCGCCTCGTCGGCGGTGCGCTTGGCAACATCACCGGAGGCCGTCGCCTGATCGAGCACCTTTTGCGATTGCTCGAGTTGATCGCGTATCGCCTTTGCCTGAGCCTCAGCGGCCTTGGCGCGTTGATCGGCTGCGTCGGTCTGCTGCTTGGCCTGGGCGGCTGTCTGATCGGCCTGGGCCTTCTCCTGCGTCGCCTGTGTGTTGGCCTGATCCGCGTGCGCCTTCGCCTGCTGGGCCGCGACATTTGCCTGATCCGCAGCTGCCTTCTGATCCGGCTGCGACGCGTTCACCTTTTCCTGTGCGGCTGCACGCTCGGCCTCGGCACGCTTGGCGGCCTCCTGCGTCGCCTGAGCCTTGGCATCGGCTTTGGCAGCAGCATCGTTGGCCGCCGACTGCTTGGCGGACGCGTCGTTCAACTGATCCATCGCCTTGCTCACCTGCTCGTCTGCCTGCTTTTTCTGCGCGGTCTGCTGGGCTACCGGATTCTCCTTTTCCTTAATGACATTTTCCGCCTGCTTGGCTGCGTTGGTCGCCTGCTGACTGCGCTGATCGGCCTCACGCGCCTGCTTGGCTGCTTCAGTGGCCTTGGCCATCTGCTCGGGCATGCCAGCGAGTTGCTCCTGGGCAGCCATGATGGCGTTGGCGGCGTCCTCACGCGAATCGGCGTCATCCTCGTCCATCAGGTCGTCCCACAGGTCGTCATCAATATCCTTCTCGACCTTGCCGATCGCCTTGGCCAGGTCGTCCTGCTTCGATGCCGTCTCCGGTGCTGGAGCCTGCTTGTCGGCCTTGGCCTTTTCGGTCTCGGCCAGGAGCTTCTGCTGCTCGGACTGGATACGATCGAGTTCCTTGGCGCGCTCGGTAGCCTGATCGGTTTTATCTCGCAGCTTCGCGCGTTCATCAGCCAGACGCTTCGCCTCCGCGGCCCGCGCCAACGCCGCCTGCGACTCCGCGGGTTTCGCTCCGTCCGCCTTGTCGCCCGACGCTGGTTTCTGCCCATCAGCCGAGGCCTTTTGCGCATCCGGCGATTTTTCGGAATCGGCGGGTGTGGCGTCGGCGGGCTTTTCGGACATCGCCAGCTCGATCTTTTTGGCGGCATCGAGCTTCGCCTTTTCCAACGCGGCCTGCTCCTCGGGCGTGGTCGGTTGCTTCTCACCGGCGGCCACTTTGGCCGCAGCCGATGCATCAGACGGATCAGGCTTCATCTGCTCGGGCGAAGCCAGCTTTGCAGCGGCTTCCTCCTGCTTCTTCCGCGATTTTTCATCAAGCGCCTTGGCCTTTTCATAATCCTTGTCGGCAGCTGCGGCGCTGGCTTCGACGGCTAGCTCCTCCTGCGACCGATTCGACTCATCGGACGTGCCGGCAGGATTGCCCGCGACATCCACCGGCTTATCGCCTGCCCATCGCGCGAGCTTCACGCGCGCGTCGGCACTGGCGGATCGGATCTGCTGAAGCTGGTCGGGCGGGATGATATTCTCAGGATGTCGCGCGATCTCATGGTCGACCTGCAGCGCCGTGATAGCAGCGGCAAACTGCTGCGCGGGCTCGGTGATGATCGGCTGGGTGGTGGCATGTTCGTCGCTGGTGACAACCGTTTGCAATCGCGCCGCCGCCCGCGCCGCCAGCTGCAAGTCAGCAGCACGGCGCAACTCCGGGTCCGGTCGGATTGCCTCAACCTGCGCTGCTGCGGCAAAGCGCTGATCAAAGCTGAGGTGCCCGGGCAACGGGGTCTGCAGCTGCGTCAGCCAGACCGGCACGGCTGCGGCGAGATCGAGCGTCTTTTGCTGCTTGGTGAAGTTTTTGGATTGCTCGGCCCGACCGTTGAGCTGGGCATCCAGATTTCCATCATCCGGATTGAGCGACAGCAACCTCGCGCCCGCAGCGACATCCTCCTTGGCGCGCTGGAGGGTTTGACGAAGCCGGTCTGCAGTGGGTGTATCGGTGACAGCAGCGAGCGCGACTTCGGTCTCACGCAGATTTGCACGATCGGCCAGCAGGGCGCGAGCATGCTCCCCCTCTGCAACGATCTTCAACGACTGCTGCAGCTGGACAGCCAGCTGCTGCGCCTGGGCCAGTCGAGCTCGGGGGGCGTCCATCTGAGGCGTGCGCTGCCCCACCACCTGCGAGACGTCCTCGGCCACGCCCACACCGATCTGCGCACTGTCGACAAAGTTGGCAAGCGTCGTTGAGAGGTCGGGTGAATCGGATCGCATCACGGCGCGCCCCAGCGCGAGCCTCAACAGCGTCGCCTGATCGGACGCGCCGGCGAGGTGCTGCGACAGCGCGTTGAAGTGCATCATGTACGCACGCTCAACCTGCATCCCCGTCGCCCGTGCCTGGTCAAGCGACTGCATGGCTGCCTGCAATTCATCGGCCAACCCCTGCGCCAGTTGCAAAGCATTGCGCAATTCTGCCAGGCGCAGGTGCGTGTTGAGATCGATCGACCGTGGAGAGATTAAAATCGATCGCGACTCGCTGACGGCTGACTGACCTGTCTTGTCTGTGGCGGATACATTCAGCGTGACGACGTCGCCGACCTTGAGATCAAAAGCAGCAAAGTCGAGATTAAAGCCCGCCTCCTGCCGGCGCGAATCCCCTCGCAGTTTGATCCCCACGGCCCGCGCAGGGGCAGAGTTGATCTGCACATGCGCGTGGAGTGAATCGATCCCATAATCATCCATCGCCTGATACTGGATGGGGAGGATGTCGCGCGGAGAAAGGCGCAGGTCGTCGCTTGGTTGCAACAGGCGGATGAGGGGCGCGCGGTCCGGGACCGCGCGGATGAACATCGTCCCCGGCCCGCCTCCGGGCACGTTGCGGTCGCTGGTCAGGTGTACGCGATATTCGCAATCTCGATCCACGCTCAGCTTGACCTGCCGAACGGTGGGTTCGAGCGTGGGCTGCGAGAGCATCGTCTTCCCGTCGATCTCGACGGTCGCCTCGGTGAGCGGTTCGGTCGCGACGATGTTGATCATCGCCTCGCTACCGACGGGGGCTTCGATCAAACCGTCAACGTTTGAGACTGTCAGTGGATCGCGGCTGGTGTAGGCGGGGTACGTGTAGCGGATGCGAAACTCTGAGACAGCCGGCGCCCGCCGCACACGCACGTCAAACACGCGACTGGTTGCATCACCGCCGGTCACGAAATACTTCATATCGCGATCGACATTCGCGACATTAAAGGTGTGGGACTGCGTCTCGCCTGGGGTCATGGCCACCGTGGACCAGGTCTCCCCGGCCTGAGATGTGCTAAGGGTCGTGTGCAATGTGACCAGCGCATCACCAAGTCGGACGGATTGCACGCGTACCGCAAGGGATTGACCTTCAACAAGATCGACCGTGCCAGGTTCGACAGTCAACCGTGTGGTGGTGACGGGCATGATGTCGGCGAGGGGGGCGAAATACCGCGCGATAAGCGTCGGCATGCTGAGGTACGAGAAAGGCATCAACAGCAGGATGATTGCGGTTGCAACGATAGCGGCGATCCATGGGGGGTTGATCAGTCGGGTGGGGAGCAGCACATCGGCGCGTTGTCCGACGGCCAACTGGTCGACCTCTCGCCCGAGCGCGGCCAGAAAATCCGGCGAGCCGCGCAGATGCGCAGGCGCCGCCGCCTGCGAGGTCACCGTCTGCAGGCGCTCGGCAAAACGGGTGTCGTATTTTTCCAATTGCGTTGCTGACTCCATCGCATCAAACCGCGCCTGCCACGCCTGCAGTACCGGGCGATACAGGATGACCCCGACAGCTGCCAGGTTGGTCAGCAGCACCACCACGCGCACGCCGGTGCCGAGGTGGGCGAAGCGGTCGACGAGGCAGGCGATCAACATCCACATGAAGGTCAATGCCAGGGCAAATCCGACCGCCTTCAAGAGCGACAGCTTTCGACGTCGCGATGCGAATGCGCTGACGTATGCCTGAACAGGTTGTGACAATGGAATTGCGCTCATGGCAGATCCTTTCCTCGCTGGGGTAGCGTCAGGCAAGTCCAAACTGCTTGCGCATCGCCCACTCAATCGACAGACACGCCAGTACAAATACGAACAGGTACGGGCTGTCCCACAGCGACAGTTCGCTTAAACGTGACTTTTCATCATGCGACTTTTGCAGAAGTTCGGGAAGCTCGGAAAGTTGCTCGATCGGCACAAGCTTGCCTCCCGACGCATCAGCCAGACGCTTGAGAAACTTCTCGTCACCGGTCAGATCGACCATCTCGGCCTCGGCGGATCGGATCACCTGGATCGTGAGTTCTGTCGGCACGGGCGCGAGGTCGCTGGCGACCAGTTGCAGGGTGTATTCGCCTTCCTCAAGGTCGCCGATCGCGCCGGCGTAGCGACCGGTATTTTCACCGATCGCATCAAGCGTCACCGTCTGAACGTTACGCTTGTTACGAAGGATGCGCACTTCCTGCTTTGCGTCGCGCGATGGGGCACCCTTGTCATCCAGTACACGGGCGCGAATACGAACCTGCTCGCCGGGCGCGATGCTGATCCTTTCCGCGTCCAGCGAATATCCGCCGTGGTGAACTGCGTACGGTTCCTCAGCAGCGTAGCGAATCATCTGCAGCCAGAACTTGTCCTGATCGCGCTCGCCTACTTTGTATCGCCATCGCCAGGTCTCATCGATCCCGACAAAAAAGACCCGTCCCAATCCAACTCGGCTCTCTGTGAACACCGGCGCGTTGCTGTCGCGCTCTACAAGCAAGGCCCGCGTGTTGGGCTTCAAATCCCCCAGCGGAAGACAACGATAAAACGCCGGGAGGGTCTGCCAGCGTCCCTTGTTGGCAACCGGGTCCTCCGACAGGCGCATCGCGTCGATGCGATCAGCACCGGGCGCCGGGATCACGTGAAAATAAGGTTCCTCACCCGGCCAGGTCCGCCACTTGGGCATTTGCTCGCTGGTAAAGGGAAGAAAGCCTGACAGCAACACATGCTTCGCATAATCCTGAGGCACATGCGCGCTTCCGGCCTGCAAAATCACACTGCCCCCCCGACCGGTGACGCTTTGATGGACGGCATCCCACTGCTCGTCGCTCAGCGACTCAACCGCTACATCCGACAGGATCAGGACGTCACTTGCGCGAATTTCATCAACCGACGCTGCCAGCTTTTGGCTGGCCCCTTCCAACGCATAATCCTTGATCTCCACCCAAGGCGTGCGCGCCAGCGCGTTACGTAGATAGGCAAAATCCCACCCCGGCTCAGACGCGACGGCTGTGATGCGAATCTTATCTCCCAGCACCTTCAGCCAGCGTGAGCCGGCGTTGTTGTCGGCGCTGACCTCACCCGCCTGCGTGGGGACAGAAATTTTCAACTGCTTCGGGCCGGGCTTGTCTAGCTTGATCTGAAAATCGACGGGCATCACGCCGTCGTCAGCAAACGTCACCTTTTCAATTTTTGTCACATCGTCCATGACGAGCGTGACATCGATTGTCGTCCCCTTCACCCCGCTGCCCGCGATCTGCGCATGAACCGTGACCGTCTCGTTGACGAACGCGCTGACCGGCAGCGAAATATCCCGCACCGACAGATCGTGCGCCACTGAGTCGGCGACGGGGATCGTGTAGATCGGGACACCTGCGGCGCTCAGGCTGCTGTTGATGGCACCTTCGCCGCCCACTTGACGCCCATCCGACAACAGCACAATCGCCTGAACGGGCAGGCCTTTCATCGCATCCAGTGCAGATCGCACGGTGTAGGTCAGATTGCTGGTGTATCCCGAAGGTTCGACGGTGATGCGATCCACTACCTGATCGCCGTTGCGTAGCGTAAAGGGTGTGACCTCGCCTGCGACGCTGAATCCGTAGACGGGCGTTTTTGCATCGAGCGCGCGGACGACGCCTGCTTCCTTCCCCACCAGCGCCTGGTCCACCAAGGCCAGCCGTGTGAGGGACGACAACGCGTCGGCAGCGGCGCGGACGTCGGCATTGGATTCGTACAGTTTCAAATCGCTTGCGGCCCTTGCGGTGTCCAGCGCAGTCGTGAGAGCGTCGAGACGTCCCTGCATCGTCTGCGAAAATGCTTCGCGCGACCCAGCATCAATCGGTTGCGCGATGGCTGTCAATCCTTTGGCGAGATCGGATTCCGTGGGGAACTTCGACGCTTGTGATGCCAGTGCGTCGGCGGCGGTTTTCAGTCGCTGGGCGGCGTCGTCGAGATTCTTCTGGATGTCCGACGTGCTTCGGCCGGCGAGTTTGGCGTAATCCATCTCGCTGCGCGTGCGCGTCACCTCGGCGGTGATTTGTCGGATATTCGCAACCTCGCCTGCGAGCGTGACAAAGGTCCCGTCGCGCACACCGGCGGGCAGGCGTCCCAAGCCTGACGCTATGGCCACGCGCTGGGCAGGCGATCGCCCCGCATCCACCACACTCATGCTGCGTGACCGGTCGGCCAGCACCAGCACCGCCCCGCGCTCCTCGCGCGTCTTCTCGCGCACGACGATGGGCTTCAGAATCGACATCGCCAACGCCACCAGCGCAGCCATGCGCAACCCGGGAATAATCCACCGCCAAGGCGTGCCAATGCTGCGTACCTGCCCCGGATACAACCAAAGCACCGCCCCCACCGCTGCCAGAATCAGCACGACGGCGATGGGAATCAGCTGCGGAGAATAAAAGAAAAGAGAGGCGAGCATTTTAGTTTTGACTAGCGACATTCACGGGTTGCATTGATTCAACTCGGGAGCCTCATTCATCCTGTTTAGACCACAATCGCGAGAGCATCATTTCTATCAGCGCCAGCGCGAAGACGATGGCCAGCAGCGTGCCCCACATCTCCTTGACCGAGCGGACGTTTTCCAGCGCGCCAGCCAGCGCGACCTTGCCGTCGTCCACCCATTCGAAACCCAGATCCTTTGCCAGGACGCCTCGTCGCTCGTCAGTGAGCGGCGTCAGGTCTGCTTCGTCGCGCGGGGTTTGCACGATGAAATCAACCTTGGTTGCCTGGCCGGCTGAATTGAAGCCGATCGCATATCGCCCCGGCGATCCGGTCGCACCGAAACGAATCTCGGCCCGCTGGGCAAATCGCAGGACGTCGGTCTGCTCAGTGCGTCCGTCGGGCAAAGTCACCGCAACGGTCTTGTCTTCGATCAACGTGGGAAACGTGTACAGAATCGGATCGCCCGGCGCGAGGTTGCGATTGCTCAGCGTGCCCGAGGCGAGATAGCGCATGCACGACTGTACGAACGGTAGATAAAAGTTGGACAGCGGAAGGGTTGTCCAGTCGGCATCGAGGGGAGCCGTGACCATCAGCACGCGCCCTTTTCCGAGACTTAGATCGATGAGAAATGGCGCGCCGGAGACGTAGCTGGCGATGACGCGCGCATCGGCACGCATATCGCCCGTGGGAAAATATCGTCCAATGGTGGCGGATGGAATGGGATCAGGACGCCCCTTCAAAAATCGAAAGATCGGATGGGTGAGCTCGATGCCCAAGAGCGCGGTGGCTGCTGACCCATCACCAGCCGTCGCGGGTCGGAGTGATGCCGGGAGGATGCCCGCCCCCCCGCGCCAGAGCATGTCGTTGTAGGCTTCGGTACGCGTCAGACTGCCCGGTGCGACCAGCAGACCTCCGCCACCGAACACGAACTGCTCCAGCCGGCGCGCTTCATTCTGCGAGAATTGCGAGACATTCACGACAAGCACCACCTGAAAAGCCGCCAGGTCGGTGTCGATCAATTTGTCGGCTGTGATCACTGTCACCAGCCCGGGGTCCGGGCCCGGGCGTCCGAGCGTCTGAAACGGTGCAAGCGCGAGCCGGGCGAAGTCAGCTTCGGATCGAAACGCCTGACCGGGTCGCTCGTCCCCGCTGACGATGAGGACACGCACCGGCGCCACAACATCAATTGCGACATCCATCTTGTCGTCGGTCGTCAGTCCGGTGGATTTGATCTCGGCAGTAAGGACGCGCGACCCTGCGTCGGGCAGTCGCACGGAGGCCCGCACGGCTGCCATCGACTCTGCGGCGATATTCACGGTGGTGTTGAGGACGACATCGTCACCGCTCTTCAGCGTTACCGGGACGCCTGCCCGCGGGGTAAGGCTGAAGTTGCGGATCTGCACTTCAACCTCGGACGCACTGCCGGCGATGGCGGGTGGATTCAGGAGGTCGACGGACTGCACGGCAAGGTTGTCGGATTGAGTCCCACCCACGGGGAGAATGAAAAAGCGAAGGGGCGTCTCTGATCGTGACAGGCGATCGTTCCATACAGACGCGAACGCAGCATCCA
>Ga0105047_10019390_pt1 | contig 10493 bp, 13 predicted proteins | sample MAT04_FD_78384 | JGI IMG/M metagenome (GOLD analysis project Ga0105047, IMG submission 78384) | Freshwater microbial communities from Lake Fryxell liftoff mats and glacier meltwater in Antarctica - MAT-04 (megahit assembly) | ecosystem: Environmental > Aquatic > Freshwater > Ice > Liftoff... | reverse complement strand
TTTTCGCCCTCTTGATACCCCAATGCTGCTAGTTGTTGCTGTACTTGCGATGGGTCAATGGGTTGGGCTGTATTTGAAAATTGCTGTAAGTTCATAGATGCCTCTCGCTACTCATAGCGCTGCGTGCTGGTTTTTGTGGAAAAACCCGCTATATGTAGAAGAGACGGCTCTGCCCGGTAACTACAGTTAATTTACAAAGGTGTAAATTTTGCGGTAATGGCAGATATAGACTATGATGAATCTAAACTTTTTGAAATTTGTTTGTCTGCCGTCTCTTCTAAAGACTGCGGACTCTTTTTTTTGTGGGTCTGGTCTGGTCTCGGGCTGCGAGGCTCTTCGGTAGTTTTGAAGGGCCTCTGTAATTCTAGGGTTTTATAGATCCTCCAATTTTAAACCTGAACGTATTGCTTAGATTGCTCGCTGGCAAGGAATTTCTGATAAGCTTCCCGATCGCCGCCGCATGAATCAACCGAAACCTTGCTGACAATCTCATAAGTCATTGCCTCAGCTTGCTCTGGCGTCAGAGGTTGGCGAGAGCAATAAGCAATCTGTACATCCCGAAACTCCGGCAGTTCCCCCTCAATCTCTGATAGGTCGGCTTCGTAACGAAACACTTTGACCACTACCCAGTCCGAGGGAACGACAAGGTAAGCTTTCCAAGGGCTGCCCTCTTGTTTGATGTGATAGGTGAGCCGTTCGCCAAGTTTGACATGGCGCTTGAGGAGAGGGCGGGAATCGTGGGAAAGTTGCAACAGTCGAGTTAGTTGCTTGCCGATTACAAGTTCTTTACTCTCGATCGGCACCCATTTTTCTTGTTCTTTGACTAGGTAGAGGCTCAGGGTAGACTTGTTTGCCAATGGGTCGTACAGTTCGATTTCTTCAGTTGGTCTTATTTGTTCGAGTAATGTCATAGTTTATACCTCATCTGTATCGTCTTGATGGTCGCCCCACATATCCCAAAAACTTGTCTGCTTGCCTTTGAAGACGCAATCGACCGAGAGGTCTGAATTGTCGTCGTTTTGTTCGACTCTTTTGAGTTCCCACCCATACTTCTTTTCCATCTCCTTGCAATCTTCTTCAGATGACGCCGAATGTCGGTTTTCCTCATCCGAATCGTCATCCTCACTTTTGCTAAACGGCCATCCAATCATTGATACTCCTTTAATTTTTGACGCTTTGCCTGTCAAATACCGGGTATACACCAAACGCAAGATAAACGAGTTTTGGTGTATACACCCAAAGTTCAGCCTAGTTTTTCAAGTAGTGTTTCCCATTCAAGAATTTGATTTTTTAGAAATTCTGCACGATCACATGACGCCTTGCGTTTGAGGAACAAACCCTTGCCGGCAAGTTCTTCGCGGGCTAACCCAATGCCGTATTCCAGGACTTTTGCACGCGGACTCCCTATCCTCCTTTGTTAGTTCAGAATCGGTCATTCCAGCGAACCCTCGGGCGAACTGTTCCAAGAATTCAGAGCGGGAAATGGCAAGAGCATCAGCTAGGAGTGTCGATCGCCTTCATCGCGGTAGGAGTCACAAAAATGCTGTAGCGCTCTTTGTTTTCGCCCCAAGCGCTGCGTTCTGCCGGTTTTCTGGTCATCTATCTGTGTATGCACAACAATTTTCATCATAGGGCTTGACAATACCCAAATAAAAGTGTTATGCCTGTGTCTACATAGCTTTATCTGTGCATACACAGATAAAATTTAACATCAAAACCAAACCCCGCCCCCTGTGACTGGAAATCTAAAAGGGCGGGGTCTGGCACTCACATTCATGAGGTTTTCCCATCATGACACAACCACCGCCCATACCGATTGAAGCGGCTGCACCTTTCTCGATCGCACCCGCACCCGCATCACAACCAGGTACACCAACAACTACCACTTTGTACCGCCAGTTGTTGACATCACTTAATGCGATGCCCAACTCGGAGCTAAGCGCCGCTTTGGAAGCGGCAGTTTATTCATTCCGTCAAAGCGACACGCTCACCCGCGCTATCAAAGAATGCGGGACGATCGAATTATTCGGGGATAAATGGCCCCTGATTTTCGACTTCTTGCCAACATCCGCTGAAGCTTTGAATTTGGTGCGAGCGATCGCCGACCAATTCTCATGCCGCCAACTCCATCCATGCTGGCAAGATATTTTGAGAACCTGTAATCGCATTCAAAAGAAGGCGCTAATCGTTCGCCTCGATTTAAAGTTATCGCCTACGCCCAACATTACTGCTGCACTGTGTTTGAGGCTCTGGGAGAGTGCGAAGTTTTAGATTTATTCCCAACATCTGAACATTTACAGCGGTTCCCGCTGTTATAAAGTACAGTAGCAACAATTAGCAAACCAATTTCTTAAATGTTGAGGATTAATTAAGTTCAGGGCAACTGCAATTATTTGATCAATCATGGACGTAGTAGTTGGAGCGAACATACGCAAAAAAGATTTTAGTTGCGACCACCAAAGTTCTATTGGGTTAAAATCAGGAGAGTATGGGGATAAACAAATAATCCTCGCTCCTACAGATTCAATCATTGGCTTGATTGATGCTAATTTATGGGCTGGTAGATTATCCATCACTACTACCGCTCCTTTCCATAATTTAGGACATAAAAAATGCTGAATAAATATAGCAAATGCCTGTCCATCCATTGAATCATTCATTGTCATCAATGCCAACACTTTATTCATACTAATTGCGCCAATAGCTGTTACTTTAGCACCCCGATAAAATGCTTTTTTTTGGTATGCTCTTGTCCCACGTTGTGAACGGGCATGAGTTCTGCTTATTCCTAGTAGAATACCAGTTTCATCCAAAAATACTAAGTTTTCCGGCTCGACATCTTTGATCTTTTCCCAATACTCCACCCTTAATTTTTGGACTCTTTCAGTCCCGGCTTGGCTACTGCGCCATGTTTTTTTTTACGATTGAGTCCTAATTTCTGTAAGTAGCGACACATGGCAGTCCGACTTACCCAATTTCCCGTCTTAACAGCAAATAATTCACACAACTCTACCAAAGTAGCATCTTGATGTTCTGCTACCAGTGTTCTGACGAGTGCCTCAGCATTAGTCAGGTGACTGAATTGTGGTTTACCCCTTTGTTTTGGCTGTAAATTCCCCTCGATCTTTTGTTGTTTTACCAGTTTTTGAACGAGGCTTTTACTGACAGAAAACCTGATGGCTACTTTCCTAATTGACATCTTTTGAACCAAATGTGCTATAACTATTTTTTCGCGGAGATCGACGGAATATGCTTTCATTAGTTTTGGATATGAGATGATATTTTGTTGTTATTTATTGTATCATCATACAGCGGAAACCGCTGTAAATGTTTGGCTGTCTGAAGTCGAAGCGCTGCAAATGATTCACTTGCTCTCCGGTTCTCTGTTAGCCCAAAATTCTGAGACGCTACCCAACTTCGGTGATGGGAGGGATGAAAGATGAGAACACGCTCGTAGCCATCAAATCCAGTGGAGCGTTACCGTAACGCGCAAGTACAACCCGCCTCGGGAGATTAGAGTTTTCTGGCGATCACCAGAAGAAGCGCTGCTGGGTGCCGTATCTTCTGCCCGTGAAGTCTGGGAAATCTGGGATGCCAAATCGTTCAGCGTCCCGGTGAGGAAATGATTTTTTTTGATATTCCTGCGGTTGTTAATGGGTTGGTTAAAAGTCAGCAATCGATTAGCAACCGCAAACCAACTCATTGTTCCGGTCAATTTAGTTGGCGTGAAAACAGACACCAGCAAAGCTAATTTCCCCGACTCACTTCTCATCGCCCTACAACCAATAAAACTAACGATCGTCCAATCCCAGCTAGCCTCACACCGCATCATCCACCCACCCGCACTCCGCACAATCCCAACGCACCGGGGGCTTTTCGTACTGGGGGAACGGATGCGAGCACTGGGGACTCGCAATGCTGTTGCAGCATTTTTTGAGCTACCTGTTCGTGCGGTGGTGCTGCTGAAGCGGGATAGCATTCCCAAGACTTCTAGTGGAAAGATTCAGCGCCAAGCCTGTCGAAAAGCTTTTCTAGATCACAGTTTGGATAGTCTCGCTATTTGGACTTGAGAAAGTGCATCTGTTTCGCAGGAAACTACTCATCAGAATGACATAGAGTTCCAATTGGTTCAAATTTGGCAACAGGTTTTAGCGATTACATCCATCAGTACCAAAGACAACTTTTTTGAGTTAGGGGGAGACTCCCTAAAAGCTGCGGTTGTGGTGGCTGAAGTAGAAAAGCTATTCGGTCAAAATATTCGTTTATCGACTTTGATAGAAGCACCGACAATTGATAAACTTGCCAGGATTATTATCGAGCAATATCAGAAAAAAAGACGTTCTCGCTCTCTCGGTCTTGTCAAGCCAACGGGTAGCAAGCGACCGTTCTTTTACATACATGGAATAGGTGGTCTAGGTTCCGCTCCACAGTTGGCGCGTTACATCGACGCGGAGCGTCCCATTTATAGCTTACAAGCCGTAGGACTAGATGGTGAAACAGCACCCCACACTTTTATCGAAGAGATGGTAGAACATTATATTCGAGAAATTAAAACTGTTCAGGTTAAAGGTTTTTATCTCTTAGGCGGTCAATGTATCGGGGGTAATATTGCTTTTGAAATGGCTCAAGAGTTAAGCAAGCGAGGTGAGCAAGTTTCACTGGTTGTGATGGCAGATAGCCCTAATCCATTAATTAGTGCGGAACGAAAGAATTAAGTTTGGAGTCATTGGAATTCCTTGGGGAAGCAGCAGCAACGAGAGACTCTAATAAGCCACGGTTTAAGTGCAAATTTAATTGAAAATGTCTTAAAAGTTTCTGAGGCAAATTGGCAGGTGATTATGAACCATCTCCCACGGATGTATTCGGGGCGAGTGGTTTACCTCTCAGCTTTAGAGAACCGGGAGCAGGGATTTGGATATTACTTCGACCCGATGCAACCTAACGGCTGGAACGATTGGGTTGCAGGTGGGATTGAAGTGATTGAGGTTCCGGGGATGCACGGCACTTTTCATAATGAACCCCACGTTCGGGTCTTAGCAGAGAAATTGAATGCTTGTTTAGAGCAGGCAGGTAGCGGATGATCTGGGGGTCAAGATGAAGGGTGTGGGCGAGAAAGGGTGTGGGAACCTCGGGTAGACTGTGAAGGTGGAGAAGATGGTGGCGGATCAGGGGGGCATCGGGGGAAAAGCGATCACGCTGTTGGAGTTTGTCGGCGGCGGTGGGAAGTTTGGCGCGAATGTCGTCTTGCAGGTAGGTGAAGAACTATCGGAAATGGGTATTCCCAAAGAAGATATTATTCTGGGGTTGCATCCTCCCTACAAGCGTCCTTACAGCAACTATGGTGTTGCTTAAAACCCATTCCCAAAGAACAATCTCCCAAAAACTGATTAGCTTAACTGCGATCCTTCCTGTAACCAAAAACAATAGCGATCGCCCTTTTGAATACCAGCGTCTCTGAGAACCCAGGCTAGTTGATTGGAAAGTCTGTCTAGCTGTCTATATGTTATCGCATTGTTTTTATAAATAACTGCTTCTCGATCTGGGTATCGCTTGGCGCTGGTTTCTAGAAGCTGATGGAGTAGATATGGCATAGTTTAGTTTTTTGAGAGAATTGCAATTACTAACTTAATTCCTGTTTCCCAACAGATTGCAAAATCCCATCATAACTTGAAGCTGGTCGGAAGAACGACAAGGAAACTATCAGTGACAGGGAGCATCTCAATGAAAGTAAAAAGCGTTTTTTAGCAGTGCGAACTGTCGCGAGTTCGCTTACTGATACATAAGCGCGAGCGGGGACAGCACTAATACAACAGCAAAACTGAGATGTTCCCCAGTGACAGACTTCTAAACCTCAGATATGAATTTTGACAGAAAATCCGAGCCATCACTTTAAACAACTTAATATTCATTGATGAATCAGGAGTAAACTTTGCAATGGTTAGGTTATATGCTCAGTCTTTAAAAGGTTCAAGAGTGAGGGGACAAAAACCGAATAAGCGTGGAAAAAATGTTTCCATAGTTGGAGTTATATCGGTCAATGAAGTCCTAACATCAGTTAATTTAATAGGCCCAAGTGATGAAATTATATTTGAGGCTTTCATCATCCGAAAATTAGTGCCAAAACTCTGGAAAAGTGCTTATGTAGTGATGGACAATTGTAGTATTCACATAGCGAAAGAAGTAGAGAAAGCAATCAAAAAAAAAGGGGGAAAATCAATATACTTATCGCCCTATTCACCGGATTTCTCGCCAATTGAGAATTTATGGTCAAAACTTAAAACTATTCTCCGTTCTCTCAAAACGACTAATTATCAAGAATTAGGAAAAGCGATAGAGTTTGCATTCAGTCAGGTAACATCGGAAAATCTTTTGAACTGGTTTGCCCACTGCTGTTATTGTACCTCATCTATCTGAGAAAGGCTATACAACTAACCTGTATAAATGCCAGCTAACTATTCCGAACTGGAAAAGTGCCTCTGGCAGGCAGCAGACGAACTCTGGGCTAACTCCAAACTCAAGCCCTCGGAATACTCCGTACCCGTACAGGGGCTGATTTCATAGCGCTACGCCAATTATAAATTCAGTTTGGTTGAACGGAATTAGCTGCTTTATGAGAGACTCTCCAATGCTGAAAGAAGTATCATTGATGAAGAGAAACTATCTACTTATCAGGCAGCTATCGACTTTGGGTTGCGCTGCCTGAATCAATAAAGTAGAGCTAAATATTGATACTTTGGGGGATTTGGGAAGGTAGCAAGAAATTGTAAGGCATGAGCCGGGAACGGTTTTTCTTGCTAATTTCAATTTCAATATCTCTTAGCTGGTTTTGAAACTCGCCCAGATTTGACATGACTTTTGCATCTTTAAAGTGTCCCTTGTTGTATTGACCTAGCTGCGTATAATATATCGAACCAAGTAAATAAGATACGCCTATTTGGGTTTGGGAGCGGTCTAGGGAAGGTAGCATACTCATAAAGTTCCCTTTTTGCTCAAAACTTGTAGGTGCTGGGGAGTAAATGGCAAAAGGAAAAGCAGGCGTATAGAGCATCAATTCTCCTTGAGGAAAATTAACTGCTGCGTGTTGAGCACTAGCAGTAAAAATAACAGTACAGACGGCATCAATTAGATAATCTAGTGTTTTAATCCCGCCTGAAGCATCTTCCCCAAAATTCCGCAGGCGACCGCCTTGCTCGGAAACTAACTCCTGTGCCCAATTTTGTAAAGCTTGATCTTCTAGTAGTTGCTGGTCGCTAGTGTAGTAACGGCTCAAATAAGCACGAACCCATGTATGAATAGCGTTCCAAATCAACTGTCCATCATCTCGATAAGGATAATCAGGTAACTGAGCGCTATTGTTAACACCATGAGTTATCAAAGTTTTCGGAAACATTACATCGTTGAAGTTGTGCAGATAGCTTTTGGCTCCTTCAACGGCAAGAACTTGATCGTCCTCAATAGTGCTAGCTAGAAGCTTATCTACATCCCCTCCTCTGGCAATTAAAGTTTTATGAGCGCCGTAATTGATTGATATAGTTCCCTCAAAGTGAGGCTCCAGCAAAACCCTTAATTTGTGATTTGCTGGCAGTTTCCGCTTAGTAGCTATCACAAAAGGTTCGACAAATAAATGAGTGCGACCAAGATGGCTAACTGTTTCGTGGTAGTTGCTATCCGCCATTTGGAGGATGGTTTTAGCAACCATCCAGTTGTCACCATTTAGGGGAGTAAATACTGGATTTTCCGTGACAGAAGGTTGCTGGCACTGAATAGCTACTGGTATTAGAGAGCGAGATGGACTACCAACTGGGGGTACTGCAAATAATGCTAGAGGCGCATAGATATATTTTTTGACGTTGTTGGGAAAACTTCCCTGTGCCATGTCTTTTAACATGGAATAATCAGCTTTATAAAGTCGGCCTTCTTGAAGAGCAGCTTCAAGTGAGTCCGAAACTTCAAATTTTGCGATAATTTGCTGATATTTTTCGTTGGTAACCTGCAAAGGTTTATCTCGTTCTGATAGCTGCTGGAGCATCAGTGGGTTTGGCCCAGCAACTCGCATATAGGCAAAAATTAAATCTTCTTGAAACCTTTGGCTAATCTGGGGTAAGGAGATATCTACAAATAAGCTATTGTAATCTTCCAAGCTGGGAGAATCTTGAAATCCTCCTGTAGAAAAATCTACATTTGAAGTTTGCTCACTTTCTAATTCCAGCAACTTAAAGTTTTGTTTAATGATTTCCTTGAAAGCTAAATCCAGCGAGTCTCCTGCCGTATCTTCCAAGTCAGAGCCAACACTAAAGTCTAATGCTTCTGAACTTTCACTAGATTGGTAGGCTTGAGCAAATTGCTCATCTATCTCTCTAAGCTGCTGGTCAATTTCAGAAATTTCTGCCGATTCACTGCCGCTATCTACGCTAAAGGATACTCCCACAGGAGAAAGCTCTTGCGTGATTTGTTTAGCAGTTGAGGCTATTTTCCAAGCTATATTTGTCAAATCTTCCTTACTATCAGCAGCTTCAATTTCTTGTTCAGTATCTTTTAATACTTGCACCTTTTCATCAACAACTGAATTTTCTTCTGTGCTAGATTCCACACTAAAAGATGGGATGCCGTTGTTAAAATGTTGAGCTTTATTTGTATTTAAAATTGTTATTTCTTTTATGAGTAGCATTACCCATTCTGTACTGGGTAGCTCTTGGCTCGGTATGTTGAGATGAATGAAGGGTAATGGAGGCGAACTCGTCATAGCGAGGCTTTTAATATAATCATAATTATAATTATATTCGCCAAATGGCGGTAATGTACGGCTAACAAATTTTACGATTTTATAAAGTTTTAACAGAGTATTGATTGTTGTTTTTTTATCGGAAGAATAATTTTGAGGTTCAGAAGATAAAGGCATATGCCCTCCTGTAGTGGTGAGATTTTTTTAGCAGATGGAGTTAAGCATACCATATATCAAACAGTAGTCAAGCAAATATTTGTACTCGATTGTTAAATTTTTATAAAAAAAGCTAGCTTAATTTATAAAATCAGTAAATAAATATTTATTTTTGTAAACTTTTGTAAAAAATGGCAATCCTCTAGGCACTATAGCAGTCCGTTCATCAGTTGTGTAATTCTTGTAGGGGCAACCCCCCGTGGTTGCCCTCTTTACTTATCTTGACTGCTTATGGTAAAATTTTACTGGCTACACCCAAAATTTTATATATGCCATGCCGATTGAAAAAGTACCCAATACTTCCTTGAATTACTATCTGATTGTGTGTGATCAGGATGGTAACGAACGCAATGAACCTGATGGGAGTAAACTGAGCGAACAAATCTTCACAGCGTTAGCCAATGACCCAATCACAGATGTGTTCCTAATGAGCCACGGGTGGATGGGTGATGTCCCCGCAGCACGCAGCCAATACAACGACTGGATTGGCGCTATGGCTAAACAAACGGCTGATATTGAAAAACTCAAACAGGTACGACCAGGATTTAATCCTTTAATGATAGGGTTGCACTGGCCTAGCAAGCCTTGGGGCGATGAAGATTTGACAAGCTCACCGTCTTTTGATATTAATGACGAAGATCCGATCGAGCAGTTAGTGGATGAATATGCCGATCGCATTGCCAACACCGAAGCAGCACGGCAGGCACTACAGACGATTCTGAACTCTGCGAAGGAGGACGATAGCGCAACCGACACCTTACCGCCATCCGTGCTGAGTGCCTACCAGGTACTAAACCAAGAGGCAAACTTGGGTAGCGAAGGAGAGGGAGGAGCACCCGGTTCGGATTGGGAAGGTTTCGATCCCGAAGCCATCTATGAAGCGAGTCAAGATGAACCAGTTAGCTTTAGCATTAACAGCAGCTCAATTCGGAATGCAGTTTTAGACCCTCTACGGGTGCTATCTTTTTGGAAAATGAAAGCACGGGCTCGCCAAATCGGTGAAAACACTGGATTTAACTTGTTAAAAGCACTTCAAGAGAAGTCCGATCCAAGCGTGCGATTCCACCTGATGGGTCACAGTTTCGGATGCATTGTTGTCTCTTCCATTTTGAACGGCCCAGAAGGGAAAGGCACCTTAGTCCGTCCAGTAGATTCTCTAGCGTTGTTACAAGGAGCAGTGTCCCTTTGGTCTTACTGTTCAAAGATTTCATACGAACGCAAACGTCCAGGGTATTTTAACCAAATTATCGCTCAAAAGAAAGTTGCAGGCCCGATCGTTACCACTCATTCCGTTCACGACTATGCAGTAGGGAGGATGTATCCCTTGGCTGGCAAGATTGCCTTCAGCAGTGTGGACTTCGCCCCTGGTCAATTGCCTAAATATGGCGGAATTGGCAGCTTTGGTATCGGGGGAGACGATTTGGGATCAGAAAACATGAAGATGCGCCCAAGCGATGCCGCGTATGATTTTAAACCAGGCAAAATCTACAACCTCGAAAGCAGCCAGTATATTTGCGATCTGGCGGGAGGAAGCTTTATCGGCGCTCATGGCGAC
>Ga0105047_10019389_pt1 | contig 10493 bp, 7 predicted proteins | sample MAT04_FD_78384 | JGI IMG/M metagenome (GOLD analysis project Ga0105047, IMG submission 78384) | Freshwater microbial communities from Lake Fryxell liftoff mats and glacier meltwater in Antarctica - MAT-04 (megahit assembly) | ecosystem: Environmental > Aquatic > Freshwater > Ice > Liftoff... | reverse complement strand
TGCGGGTGAACGGGCCAGACGTTGTCCTCTGGCACGCACACGAAATCTGCAAAGCAGCCGTCGCGATCAACACCGAGAATCACCATGCCGTCGGCAATGTGCGCTGCGCCCGTGCGTGCGTTATAACCCGTGCCGGGCGAAATGTGCCCCTCGGCACTGACGCGCTGACCAACGGCAAAACGCGAGACCGCCGAGCCAAGTTTGACGATGGTGCCGACAAACTCATGGCCGATGGTGATGCCCACCGGTACGCGCGAGGATGCCCACGCATCCCACTCCCAGATATGCCTGTCGGTGCCGCAGATGCCAGCGTGCGTTACAGCAATGAGCACATCGCGCGGGCCAACGGTGGGCACCGGGCGATCGCTGACCATCCTCATCTCCGTGCCTGCATGATGCTTGACCAAGGCGCGCATGGTGCCTGGCGTGCCGCTCTTGATTACCGCGCCTGTGCTGCTCGCCAAACTACTGGTTGCCACCGTCATGACGAATGTTAGCGGACGACTGCGCCTTTCGTCGCACCGGGAGTCCGAGAGCCATCACCAACCCTCACCACAGCGCACAGGTACGCACGCCCGCCCAGCCGCGGCCAGATAACCCCTCGCACCGCATCGAGCGATGCAAGTCGCGGCCCCGCCACGCCGATTGCACCCCCTGCCCAATCAGCCCTACCCGATCAGCCCTGTCCGACAGCCCCGCCTGTTGCACCGCCGCGCCTCCCCCCAGCCCATAAAGGCCCTGTAGTTATGCCGACTGGCCAGCCCGCAAACCCAACCAGCACCAGCAGGCCCGCAGGCAGCCACGCCGCGGCGATGCAGGCCTCCGGGCCGCTGAACACCTTGCGGCTTTCCCCAGTTGAGCTGAACAAACTCTGGCAGGAGCTTGACGCCGCAACGCCAGGCAAACACCCGCAGCGCGAGTTCATTCGCTGGCCCTTTCAGCGTGCCTCCGTCAAGATCGAGCTCAGGCAGATGGCCGGCTCGGTGGCAAACCTCACCTTGGCGTGCCGCAACCTCTCCAGCACCGGCATCGCCATGCTGCACAACGCATATGTCTATCCCGGCACCGGCTGCACGCTTCATTTGCAGCACCTCAACGGCGTGTCGGTACCCGTCGCAGGCAAGGTTGTGCGTTGCCGACATGTGCGCGGGCTCGCGCACGAACTCGGCGTGCAGTTTACCGCTCCGCTCAATATTCGCGACTATGTCGCGCTTGATCCTGCCCAAGGCGCGTTCAACCAGGAGGCAGTATCGCCCGCCAAACTGCAGGGTGTGCTGCTGCACATCGACGATTCAACCATGACGCGTCGGCTCTTCCGCCACCATCTGCGCGATACACAGCTTGAGATTGTCAATGCCGAGACTGCCGAAGATGGCATAAAACGCTGCGTTGAGGGCTTTGACATGGTGCTTTGCGACTACGAGCTTGCGGGCTGCCCCGGCCCCGCCATGCTTGAAAAGCTCTTCACTGCAGGTGTCATTTGCCCGATTGTCATGCTCACGGCCGACAGTCGCAGCGCGCTCGCTGCGAATGCCAGAGACAGTCGCGCCAGTGCGTACCTGCAGCTACCCGTCTCACAAGAACAGCTCCTGCGCGCGATGGCTGAGTTTCTGCTGACGGACAGCAACTCGGCTGATGCCGGTGGCCCCGTCTACTCGACGCTGAATGCCGATCACCCGACCGCCGATTTCATTGGCGAGTATGTTGACGATCTCAGGAAAAAGGGTGCCGAGCTCGGCGCTGCCCTCGCCGCCGAGGATGCCGCGGCGATCCGCCGCATCTGTAACGACATCAAGAGCGTCGCCCCTGAGCTCGGCTTCGCCACCGTCGCTGAAGCCGCCCGCAACACAGTTGCCGCCCTCGACGCTTTAAACAGCATTGCCGATTCGATGCGGCAGATTCGCGTCGTCATGGGCATCTGCCTGCGCGCTCGCGTCAAATGACCCGCGCTCACGCTTACTGATGAACTGGCGATTGCCATCCTCATGTGCGCAGCGGCCTGCCGCAGACCGGTGAACACCGCCCGCGCATCGACATCTGCAAATGCCGAGACGTGGATGCCCCGGCTCGCTGTGCCGAGCCATCGCGTCCGAGAGCCACCATCTCGACTCACCACAGCGCACAAGTACGCACGCCCGCCCACTTGCAGTCAAATTACCCCATGGCACAGCATCGCCTGATGCAAGTCGCGGCCCTACGACGCCGATTGCACACCCTGCCCGGCCAGCCCCAATCCTTCCCGCCCCTCCCTACCTGCCCGCAACCCGCAAGGCCCTGTATTTATGCCGACTGGCCAGCCCGCAACTTCGACCAGCACCAGCAAGCAAGCAGCCGATCACTCTTCGGCGGTGGAGGCCTCCGGCCCACTCAACACTTTGCGGATCTCCCCAGCTGAACTGGGCAAACTCTGGCAGGATCTTGACGCGCTAGCGATAAAAAAACAATCGCAGCGCGAGTTCATCCGCTGGCCCTTTCAACGCGCCTCAGTCAAGATCGAGCTCAAGCAGATGGCCGGCACGATGACGACGCTCAGTCTGGCTTGCCGCAACCTGTCCGCCACGGGCATCGCTTTGCTGCACAGCGCCTATGTCTATCCCGGCACCGCTTGCACGCTGCACTTGCAGCAGCTCAGCGGCGGATCGACATCCGTTGCAGGCAAGGTTGTGCACTGCCGGCATGTGCGCGGGCTCGTGCACGAAATCGGCGTGCGGTTCACCACGCCGGTCAACATCCGCGATTATGTTTCGGTCGATCCCACACGAGGCGCGTTCACGCTGGAGGCCGTATCGCCTGCCAAACTGCATGGCGTTCTGCTGCACATCGACGATTCAACCATGACGCGCCGGCTGATCCGCCACTACTTGCGCGACACCCAGCTTGAGATCGTCAATGCCGAGACTGCCGACGAAGGCGTAAAACGCTGCGTTGAGGGCTTTGATATGGTGCTCTGCGACCACGAGCTGCCGTGCGCCGCCGGCCCGAGCATACTAGAGCAGCTTCGCACCGCCGGTCTCACATGCCCGATCATCATGCTCACGGCCGACAGCCGCAGCGCGCTTGCCGCGGCTGGCAGAAGCAGCCGCGCCAGCGCCTACCTGCAACTGCCCGTCTCACAAGAGCACCTTCTGCGCGCCATGGCCGAGTTCCTGCTGACGGACAACAACTCGGCTGATGCCGGTGGCCCCGTCTGCTCGACGCTGGATGCCGATCATCCGAACGCCGGCCTCGTTGGAGAATACGTCGACGATCTCAGGAAAAAGGGCGCCGAACTCGGCACCGCGCTCACCGCCGAAGATGCCGCGGTAATCCGCCGCATCTGTAGCGACATCAAGAGCGTCGCCGCCGAGTTTGGCTTTGGCACCGCGGCTGAAGCCGCCGATGGTGCGGTCACCGCTCTGGACGCTTCGGGCAGCACCATTGACTCAATGCGGCAGATTCGTGTCGTCATGGGCATCTGCCTGCGCGCTCGCCTGAAGTGACCCACTGGCGCGCTTGCTCATGAACTGGCGATTGCCAGCTTCATATCGGAGACGGCTTGGCGCAGACCGGTAAACACCGCCCGCGCAACGATGCTGTGGCCAATGTGCAGCTCGCTCATGCCCGGCATCGCCGCCACCGCACGAACGTTGAAATAATTCAGCCCGTGCCCTGCGTGCAGCCGCATGCCGCTGGCACGCACCATGTGCCCGGCCGCCAGCAGCCGCTCATATTGCGCGGCAAGCTCCGCCCGCAGCGCATCGCCACCACTGGCCGCAAACGCGCTGGCATAGGGCCCGGTGTGCAGCTCGCACGCGTCAAAGCCCGCGGCGGCGCACGCCTCCACCTGCCGCGCATCAGCATCGACGAATGCCGAGACGGTCATGCCCCCGCCGCGGTGTCCTGCGGCATCGCGCAAACGATGCACCAGGTGTTTCAGGCGTGCAAGCTGCCCCGCGACATCGAGCCCGCCCTCGGTCGTCACCTCTTGGCGACCTTCTGGCACCAACGTACACATGTGTACGTGCAGCTCGCGCGCGATTGCAAACATCTCCTCGGTCGCGCCCATCTCCAGATTCAGCCGCACGCGGCACAACCCCGCGATGGTGCGCACATCGGCATCGTTGATGTGCCGCCGATCCTCACGCAGGTGTACGGTGATGATCTCCGCCCCGCCTAACTCTGCCTCATGCACGGCCCGCGCCGGGTCTGGCTCTGCTGCCACTGCCAGGTGCGCTGCGCCATCGCCCGGCTGCTGACCGGCGCCGCGATAGCGCGCTTGCCGCAGCGTGGCGACATGGTCAATGTTCACGCCCAGTCGTGGCGGGGAACTCAGCGAAAAAGTGGGAGGTACATGAGCAGTTGATGAGTGGGAAGCCATCGCCGCCGACAATATGCCTGCGCATTTGTGCGCGCTCCTCAGCCAATCGCTACCGCGACGGAGCGAATCGCCGGCTCGGCGGCAACTTGGTGCCAACACTGGGACATATGCACAAACAAGGCAGCGACAAAGAAAACATGGCGCCAGATGAGTTTCTGTGCGACTTCTGCCACCGCCCGTGGGCCGAGGATCGCCCCATGATCGAGGGCCACCAGGGCTCCATCATCTGCGGGGCCTGCCTCACCGTGGCCTTTGCCGCCATGGCATCGCCTGCTGGCCACGCCTCGGCAGCCACCCACGCCCCGGCAGCCACCCACGCCCCAGCACCCGGCACCAAATGTAACCTCTGCCTCGAGACCAGGGCTGAGTTTGGCCCCATGTGGCAAAGCCCACGCTTTGAAGAGGCCTGGGTATGCACGCGCTGCGCCGATCAGGCCGCCGAGACACTCGAGGAAGACACCGAAACACCGTGGAGTCGCCCCAAGTAGTTGTGGCCGCCTCCAGCGCAGCCACATCGGGGCGTAGCGTTCTGCCATGCTCTCACCACTGCCGATACATCTTTCACTGGCCTGGACCATCATGGAGCTGCAGGTAGTCTTGCAGGCCATCTCCTCGCTGGCCATCGCCGGCGGCTTCCTCTACACCGCCATTCAGTTCAGCCGCGGCAGGGCCGCCCAGAAATACGCCAACTTTGCCCGCCTAGTCGAGCAGCAAATGCATCTGCGCGAGATGCGCGTGAGCGACCCCTCACTCGCCTCCGTCTACCGGCACGATGTCGTCACGGGCCAGACCGATGAGGAGGTGCGGCAGTACTTCTTCAACCTCATGCAGCTCTCCGTCTTTGAGATTGTCTGGTACGGCTGGAAGCACAACCAGATACCCGAGGATTACTTCCGCTCATGGGAGACTCGCATCCGCCAGATCGCGGCGGAGAAGTCCTTTCAGACCATGTGGTCGTCGCCCGGTATGAAGATCATGCACGACGAGTTCGCGGCATACATCGCCGAGCTGGTTCGCGGCGTGGCCCTTAGTCAGTCACGCAAGGAGTGAACGGGCCACCTCACCGGCCACCCTCAGATTAGCCCCCCCTACTTTTACCACCATGCCAGCGGCCAGCAAAACCAGTTTCCCCAAGGAAAAGATCAAGGTTCTCCTTCTCGAAGGTGTTCATCCGGTCGCCAAAGAGATCTTCTCTGGCGAGGGCTTTGCCGTCACCACCAGCGAGAAGGCCCTAGAAGGGGCTGCGCTCGCCAAGGCACTTGCCGAGCAGGGAGGCGTACACGTCCTGGGCATTCGCAGCAAGACGCAGGTTGATGCAGCGGCGCTGAGCGCATCGGCACGACTGCTCGCCATCGGGTGCTTTTGCATCGGCACCAATCAGGTCGATGTGCTTGATGCCTGCCGCAAGGGCGTGGCGGTCTTCAACTCTCCCTTCAGCAACACGCGCTCCGTTGCAGAGCTGACGATCGCCGAGATCATCGCGCTTTATCGCCGCCTGCTTGACCAAAGCACGCTGATGCACAAGGGCGAGTGGGATAAATCCGCCGCGGGCGCGCACGAGGTTCGCGGCCGCACCATCGGCATCGTCGGCTATGGTCACATCGGTTCGCAGGTGAGCGTGCTGGCCGAGGCCATGGGCATGCGCGTGCTGTTTTACGATGTGCAAAGCAAGCTGCCCCTGGGCAATGCCCGGCCCTGCCGCACGCTCGAGCAGCTGCTCAAGGAATCAGACATCGTTACGCTGCATGTGCCCGCCACCCAGGCCACCGAGGGCATGATCTCGCGCGCGCAGATCAAACTCATGCGCAAGGGCTCCATGCTCATCAACAACGCGCGCGGATCAGTCGTTGATGTGCCCGCCCTGGCCGATGCCATTCGCACCGGCCATCTTGGCGGCGCGGCGGCCGATGTCTTCCCCTACGAGCCCTCCGGCCGCGGCGAGAAGTTCACCAGCGAGCTCATCGGGCTCAAAAACGTCATCCTCACGCCCCATGTCGGCGGCAGCACTGAGGAGGCGCAGGCCAACATCGCCGAAGATGTTGTCGGCAAGATGCTGGGCTTCGTCAACAACGGCTCGACTACCGGCAGCGTCAACATGCCAGTTGTCGATCTGCCAGCGCAGGTGGCCATGGCCTCGGCAGCGGAGCTCGCCGCGCTGGATACCGCCCAGCACAAGCAGCGACGATCCCACCGCATTTTGCACCTGCACCGCAATGTACCGGGCGTGCTGAGCAAAATGCACGGCCTGATCGCCGAGATGGGCGTGAACATCAACGCCGAGTACCTCCAGACCAACAAGGATGTTGGCTATGTGGTGCTGGATGTTGACCCTAAGCAGGGCCAGCCGATTGTTGACGGATTGCGCAAGCTCCCCGAGACGATTCGGGTTCGCGCGCTTTGGTAAGCCGCTTTGGTAAACCTTTTTAGCGAACCGCCAGAGCGCTGACTACGCGGCGTTGGTGGGCGCCACTTTCTCCGGAGACTTTGGCCCGTCAACCAGATGTATCTTCTCCCACGCCGGGCTGTGCCAGCGGTAGAGCAGCACCGCGCCGAGGGCAAAGATGTAAGCCGCCGCGCCAATCCACGGGCCTTTGCTCTCCCAGCTCGGCATGCCGACGGCCAAGGCCCAGCCCAGGCCCACGATGAGCAGCCACGCCAGCACGATTGTCGCCACACCTGGGAAGAGCGTGTCTCCCGCGCCGCGCAGGCAGCCCAGCAGCGCGATGCCGATGCCATCGGCAAACTGGAAGATCGCCGCGATTATGAGAAGACTGGTGCCGATGCTTTGAATCTGCGCAGCAAGTTCGGGGGAGGCATCGCTCGCCACAAACAGTCCGACGAGCTGATGGCGAAACACAATGAAGAGCACGCCGCACACGCCCATGTAGATGGCCGTCACCGCGATGCCCAGCCGCGCTTTGTGCCGCGCGATATCCGGTCGCCCCTGCCCGATGGCTTTGCCGACGATGCTGGTCATGGCATAAGAGAGGCCGACCGCGGGCATGAAGCTCAGGTGCATGTAGCGCAGCGTGATCCACCCCGCCATGTTGTGCTCTTTGCCGAAGCTTCCGACCAGCTTGTCCATGAAGATTGCCCAGCAGACGAGCTCGTTGCCCACCATGATGGAGGCAGGCCAGCCGATGGTGACAATCTCGCGCATGTGCGATCCGCTGGGCCGCCAGCTCTCGCGCGTGTGAAATTCCCGCTGGTAGCGGGCTGAGAGAAAGAGTGCCAGCGGGAAGAGGCACTCGACGAACGTGCCGATGACCGTGGCGATCGCGGCACCCTGCACGCCAAGGGCCGGGATGCCGAGCTTGGGGCTTCCGTAGATGAGCAGCCAGTTGCCAATCAGGTTGGTGGCGTTGCCAACAAGCGCCGCGACGAGCACAATCTTGGGCCGGTGCAGGCCGTAGAAAAACTGCGATAGCCCGCGCGTGATCAGCATGGGTAGCGCGCCGAACAATAGAATCTGGGCATACTGCGTCTGCATGGCCAGCATTTGCGGATCGCGCCCCGCCGCATCCAGCGCGAAGATGCTCGGCAGCACCAGCGCATACGCCACAACCACGAGATATCCCAAGGCCGCCAGCCACATGGCATTCCACGCATACGCCGCGCCGCGCTCGGGCTTGCCCGCGCCAAGATTCTGCGCGACGTAGGTGTTCACCACCCCGAGCATGCCCACCAGAAAGCTGGTCGGCACGAATGCCCAGATGCTGCCGTTGCCTTGCGCTGCGAGATTCACCGGGTCGGCCGGTGTGATGCGCGCGACCATCAGCCCATCGACAAACTGCATCAGCGTGTAGGAGATCATCGTCGCCACGGTGGGCGCCGAGAGCGCAAACAGCTCTCGCAACTCCTGCGCCACAGAGGGCTTGGGCGCGCCTAAATCAGGAACAGGTGGGGCAGAGGGCAAACGAGTCTCGACAGACATGGCAAACCACGGGGTAGGAGAAACGAAGAGGCACCGACAGCCGGCAACCGCGGATGGCAAGTTATGGCCATCGGCCCGCCAAAGCGCGCTGCTGCTCCCGCGGCGTAATAAAAAGCCCCGGAGCGCGATGCTCCGGGGCCATTGTGAATCCACAAAGTCAGGTTAACACAGTTGCCTCACCAGCGGACCTTTGGGAGGCCCCGCGAGGTTTAGCAGCCAGCGCCGAAGGCGTTCAGGAACGCCTGGAAGTCATTACCGTCGGCACCGTCGCCGCCGGGCGGGTTGCCATCACCACCAACGAGATCGGCCAAGGCGGAGCCAGCGCCGAAGGCGTTGAGGAAGGCCTGGAAGTCGTTACCGTCGACACCGTCACCACCTGGCGGGTTGCCATCACCACCGACGATGTCGGCCAGGCAGGCAGGAGTCGGAGTGAAGACAAACTCGATGTACTGATTACCGGGGATAGCGGAGAAGTCCACCAAGCGCGGGTTGCCCAGTGCGGGAGCGTTCGAGGGCAGGCCACCGAAAACCTGGTTGGAGATGCTGTCGCGCGGATCATTGTTAATGAAGCCGCAGACCTTGATCGGCGATGCGCCGTCCCAGCCAAGCTCTGTGAGGTCAACGGCAAGTTCCATGCCCGTGGTGACCGGCCCGGAGAGCGCGGCGGATGCGGTGGTAGCCGTAACACCTGCGACATTCGAGTTGTCGATGGCTGTCACGATCAGGTTTGGCGTCAGCGTGGTGACCTGTGCGTTATAGGGGGGGAAGTCAAAATCGCTAATCTGGTTGCTGAGCGAGCGTGGGGCGTAGGAGGCGAGCAGGTCGCCGTTGCCATCTGGGGAGTACGTCACCGGACCAACGCCATCGACCAGATTGCGACCCGAGAAGTTGATTGGGTTGTAGCTGGGCTTCGCGCCGCCCTCAAAGCTTCCGTAGTCCTGGCCGCCACCGTTGAGGTCAGCGCGCTTGCCGTTGCTGCGCAACTGCGTGGCGTTGGTGAAGACGCTGATCGGGTCGCCACCATTTGTCATGCTGATCCAATAGTCGGCGGCGAAACCGGCATCGAACTTCAGGCCATCGGTCGGCTCAGTTGCGTTGGGGTCAGCGAGGAAGGCCTGCACGGCCGCATCGGTCGAGCCCATCCGCTGAAGTGCACCGAAGTCGATGTTGGGGTTGCCGCGATAATCGGTACTCACCTGGGTGTTGCCGCGCAAACGGTTCTGCCCACCCGGACGGACATCAAAGAACATGTCCAGCTTGATAAAGCCGGTGGCGAGGTTGCCCGTCATCGTCAGATAGAGTGTGTTGCCCTCGATGCGGCCGTAGACGCCATCAAGCTCAGAGCCATTGGCGCGATCGGGGTTGGAGCCGGTCAGTGGCTGGCCAATGACACCGCCAATGTTGGAGTTGTTAACCGCGAGTTGGGTGGTGCCGAACGGCGTGTACACCGTGATGGGGTTGTTGGGGTCGGTCTCGTCCACCGAGGCCGTGTACAGCGTCGGGGCAGTGCCCGGAGTATCCAGGAAGCGGTTGGTACCGAGGTAAGTCGGCACCGCGGTGCCATCAGTGTTCAGAGCGAAGGTGTCGAGATATACATTGCTCACCGTGGGAGAGCTGGTGCCAGCGATGTTGACCTCATACAAGAAGTCGGGGATGAAGTTTGCATCGAACCGCAGGCCGTCAAGGTTGGTGGCGGTGCCAGCAACGATGTTCTGGCCAGAGCCCGCGATCGAGTCGATGAACAACTCGAGCTTGTTGCCGTTATCCTCGAGGTTGCCGGCGAGGAAGACGTAGAGGAACGTTGCATCCTTCATCACGTATATGCCATCGATCTCGGAACCATCGGAACCCGAGCCGCCATTGCGGCCCGTCAAATTGCCATGCGTGGCGTCACCAAAGCCGGTGTAATTTCTTTGCAGGCGTGGGGATGCGGCAGCAAGCGTGCCATACGCGGCATCGAGTGTGCCATCGATCACGGGCGTTGCCGTCGTGATCAGGGTGGGAGTGATGCTGAGGTTCTGATCGCCAGCGATCGTGGAGAAGTTCACGAGGTTCGTCGTGCCAAGATTCGGCGTGTTGGCGACGATTGAGCGAATTACTTGATTGGAGAGGAAGCCGCGATCACCCGAGTTGATCATCGCGCTGAAGCGGATCGCGCCGGCGGGGCTGCCGATCGCCGCGAGCGGAATGCGAAATTCGATG
>Ga0105047_10019387_pt1 | contig 10495 bp, 6 predicted proteins | sample MAT04_FD_78384 | JGI IMG/M metagenome (GOLD analysis project Ga0105047, IMG submission 78384) | Freshwater microbial communities from Lake Fryxell liftoff mats and glacier meltwater in Antarctica - MAT-04 (megahit assembly) | ecosystem: Environmental > Aquatic > Freshwater > Ice > Liftoff... | reverse complement strand
TAAATTGCTTTACTATTGAATCGGCCATGAAAATGGTCGCTGGTACTGCCAGAAGTATGGGAATTGCCGTAAAAGGTACTTCACCATTCAAAAACTAAATAAATCTTATACGATGGGCAGAATTACGAAAAATAAAAAAGCTTCTCTGGAGAAACTCGAAAAGGGAAAAGCTTACACTTTAGATGAAGCTGTAGAATTGGTAAAGGATATTACGTTTACCAAATTCGATGCATCAGTTGATATTGATGTAAGACTTGGAGTTGATCCGAGAAAAGCTAACCAGATGGTTAGAGGCGTAGTTTCTTTACCCCATGGAACTGGAAAAGAAGTTCGTGTTTTGGCAATGGTGACTCCTGATAAAATTCAGGAAGCATTAGATGCAGGTGCGCACTATGCTGGTCTTGATGAATACATGGAGAAAGTAAAAGGTGGATGGACTGATGTTGACGTTATTATTACAATGCCTCCTGTTATGGGAAAAGTTGGGGCGTTGGGCCGTATTTTAGGTCCACGTGGTTTAATGCCAAACCCAAAGAGTGGAACTGTAACAATGGAAGTTGGTAAAGCCGTCAGCGAAGTTAAACAAGGTAAAATCGACTTCAAAGTCGACAAATTTGGTATTGTTCACACTTCTATCGGTAAAGTATCTTTTACCCCCGATAAAATTAAAGACAATGCTTTGGAATTTGTACATACCATTATGAAACTTAAACCAGCAGCAGCAAAAGGTACTTATGTAAAAAGTATTTACCTCTCCAGTACTATGAGTCCCGGTATTCAAGTTGAACCTAAGTCAGTTGTTGACTAAAAATGTGTAAAAATGAAGAGTTCAGATAAAAAAGTTATTATTAATAATTTACAAGAACAAATTGATTCTTACAGCCATTTTTATCTCACTGACATCAGTGGTTTAAATGCTGAAAGTACCGGTAATTTAAGAAGGCTGTGTTATAACCAGAGTGTAAAACTGGTAGTTGTTAAGAATACTCTATTACGTAAAGCTTTGGAAAGTTCAAACAAGAACATTGAAGAAATTTACGATGCGCTGAAGGGTAATACCTCGGTAATGTTTTCCGAAAATGCAAATACACCTGCAAAACTGATTAAAGATTTTAGCAAAAAAAATAAGAAACCAGTGTTAAAAGCTGCTTATGTTCAGGAATCAGTTTATATGGGAGCCGACCAATTGGAAGCACTCATTGCAGTGAAATCGAAAAACGAACTTATCGCTGATGTTGTTGCACTTTTACAATCACCGATGAAAACTGTTCTTGGACAGCTTCAATCTGGTGGAAATATCATTCATGGTGTTTTGAAAACACTTGGAGAAAAAGAATAATTTTTTTTGAAATAATTTATAAAATTAATAAAAATGGCAGATTTAAAACAGCTTGCAGAAGCGTTGGTTAATCTTACAGTAAAAGAAGTTAACGAATTAGCTGGAATTCTGAAAGACGAATATGGGATTGAACCCGCTGCAGCAGCAGTTGCAGTTGCAGGACCGGCAGCCGGTGATGGCGAAGAAGCTGCTCCTGCTGAGCAAACAGAATTTGATGTGATTTTGAAAGCAGCAGGCCAAGCAAAACTTGGTGTTGTTAAACTTGTTAAAGAATTGACAGGTTTAGGCTTGAAAGAAGCTAAAGAATTAGTTGATGCTGCTCCAAAAGCAATCAAAGAAAAAGTATCTAAAGACGAAGCTGCAGCTCTTAAGAGTCAGCTCGAAGAAGCTGGGGCCGAAGTTGAGGTTAAATAACGCAAAGCCTTTTTAAAAGGTTATACGGTTTAGAAGCCTGCGACAAGTAGGCTTCTAAACCTTTTTGTGTATTGGTATTTTACATAATTAACTTGTATAAATACATGTCTGTACAAACAAAAAACGAGAGGATTAGTTTTTCCTCCACAAAAACCAGGTTTGATTACCCTGACTTCTTAGAAGTACAAGTTAAATCATTTAAAGATTTTTTTCAGTTAAAAACCACTCCTGATAACAGAAAATCCGAAGGATTATTCCGTGTATTTGAGGAAAATTTTCCGATTACAGATACCCGAAATAACTTCGTTTTAGAATTTATCGATTATCAGGTTGACCCTCCAAGATATTCCATACCGGAATGTATTGAGCGTGGTTTAACTTTTAGTGTGCCGTTAAAGGCTAAATTAAAGTTGTACTGTACCGATGCTGAACACGAGGATTTTGATACCGTTGTTCAGGATGTATATCTGGGTACTGTGCCATACATGACACAAAAAGGAACCTTTATTATAAATGGTGCCGAACGTGTTATTGTATCGCAGTTGCACAGGTCACCGGGTGTATTCTTTGGACAAAGTATGCACGCCAACGGTACAAAACTTTATTCAGCACGTATTATCCCGTTCAAAGGTTCGTGGATAGAGTTTGCAACCGACATTAACAGTGTCATGTTTGCTTATATCGACAGGAAAAAGAAATTACCTGTTACCACACTTTTACGTGCTATCGGTTTTGAAAGCGATAAAGATATTCTTGAAATATTTAATCTGGCCGACGAAATTAAAGTTTCAAAAACTTCACTGAAAAAAGTTGTTGGAAGAAGATTGGCAGCACGTGTGCTAAAATCTTGGGTTGAAGATTTTGTTGATGAAGATACGGGTGAAGTAGTTTCAATCGAGCGTAACGAAGTGATTATTGATCGTGAAGTTGACATCGAAGAAGATCATATCGATGAAATTTTGGATTCGGGTGTTAAAACAATCCTTATTCATAAGGAAGATCAAAATCAACAAGATTTTGCTATCATTTACAACACGCTGCAAAAAGATCCATGTAACTCTGAAAAAGAAGCAGTTCTTCACATTTATCGCCAGTTGCGTAACGCCGAACCACCAGATGAAGCGACCGCACGTGACGTTATCGACAAACTTTTCTTTTCAGATAAAAGATACGATCTTGGTGAAGTTGGCCGGTATAGAATTAATAAAAAGCTTGGTCATGCCGTTAATTCGGAAAACAGGGTACTTACCAAAGAGGATATAATAGAGATTATTAAACATCTCATTAAATTGGTAAATGCAAAAACTGATGTTGATGATATCGACCATTTAAGTAACCGGAGGGTTCGCACCGTTGGAGAACAAATGTTTAACCAATTTGGTGTTGGCTTGGCTCGTATGGCTCGTACTATTCGCGAAAGGATGAATGTTCGTGACAACGAAGTTTTTACACCAATTGATTTGATCAATTCAAAAACTTTGTCATCGGTAATTAACTCATTCTTCGGCACTAACGCTTTGTCGCAATTTATGGATCAAACAAATCCATTGGCAGAAATGACACACAAACGTCGTATGTCTGCATTGGGGCCTGGTGGTTTGTCAAGGGAAAGAGCTGGTTTCGAGGTTCGTGACGTTCACTTTACACATTATGGAAGGCTTTGCCCGATAGAAACTCCTGAGGGACCAAATATCGGTTTGATTTCTTCACTTTGTGTATTTGCAAAAATCAACGATCTCGGATTTATTTCGACACCATATAGAAAAGCCGTTAACGGAAGAGTTGATCTTTCGGAAGATGGAGTGGTTTATTTAACCGCTGAAGAAGAAGAAGGTCAAATTATTGCGCAAGCAAATGCACCCATCGATGAAAAAGGAAATTTCATAAATCCTAAAGTAAAAGCACGTCTTGAAGGTGATTATCCTGTAATCGAAAGGGAAAAGGTTCAGTTAATGGATGTTGGTCCCAACCAGATTGCTTCGGTTGCTGCTTCTTTAATTTCGTTCCTTGAACATGATGATGCCAACCGTGCATTAATGGGATCGAACATGATGCGTCAGGCGGTTCCGCTGCTAAGGCCAGAAGCTCCAATTGTAGGGACTGGCTTGGAAGGAAGGGCAGCATCCGATTCTCAGATTTTGGTTAAAGCCGAATTCGACGGAGTAATTGAATACGTGGATGCCGAGCAAATTATTGTTCGCTACGATATTGCTGAAGATGACAGGTTTGTTAGCTTCGATCCTGAAGTTGTAACCTATAAACTTCAAAAATATACCAAGACAAATCAGGGGACAACCGTTGATTTGAAACCTATCGTAGGGAAAGGTGAACGGATTAAAAAAGGTCAGATTCTTACCGAAGGTTATGCTACCGATAAAGGTGAGTTAGCTTTGGGCAGAAACCTGATGGTTGCATTTATGCCTTGGCAGGGTTACAACTATGAAGATGCAATTGTGATTTCTGAGCGTATTGTCCGCGAAGATGTTTTCACTTCTGTTCATGTTGACGAATACAGTCTTGAGGTGCGCGACACAAAACGTGGTGTTGAAGAATTTACTTCGGATATTCCAAACGTAAGTGAAGATGCAACCCGCAATTTGGATGAGAATGGATTGATTAGAATTGGTGCCGACATTAAACCCGGCGATATTCTTATCGGTAAAATTACACCAAAAGGCGAGTCGGATCCATCTCCAGAAGAAAAATTACTGCGTGCCATTTTTGGTGACAAAGCTGGCGACGTAAAAGATGCATCTTTAAAAGCATCGCCTTCTTTAAATGGTGTTGTTATCGACAAAAAATTATTTTCAAGGGTTACAAAAGACAAAAAGGGTACTGCAACTAAAAAGTTGCTCGACCAAATTGATGAAAAATTTGATCGGGAGGTAACAGGACTTAGGGCTAAACTTGAAGATAAGGTTTTTGTACTTGTAACAGGCAAAACTTCACAGGGTGTAAAAGATTATTACGGTACTGAGATTATTCCAAAGGGTGTAAAATTCACTTTGAAGCAATTGCAAGAACTTGATTACTTAAATATCAATCCAGGAAAATGGACGACTGATAAACAGAAGAACGACATGGTCTTCGCTGTAATCAACAACTACATACTCAAATACAAAGAAGCAGAAGCTGTTTCGCGCCGTGAGAGATACAATATCACTATTGGGGATGAACTTCCTGCGGGAATTATTCAGCTTGCAAAAGTTTACGTAGCTAAAAAACGGAAACTTCAAATTGGGGATAAAATGGCAGGGCGCCATGGAAACAAAGGAATTGTTTCACGTGTTGTTCGCCAGGAAGATATGCCATTCCTTGAAGACGGAACACCGGTTGATATAGTACTTAACCCACTGGGCGTACCTTCGCGTATGAACCTTGGACAGATTTACGAAACTGTACTTGGTTGGGCTGGGAAAAACCTAGGGTTAAAATTTTCGACACCAATTTTTGACGGTGCAACTCTCGATGAAATTTGTGAATATACTGATAAAGCAGGTGTTCCACGTTTTGGGGTAACAAGGCTTATCGATGGTGAAACAGGCGTACGTTTCGACCAGCCAGCGACGGTGGGTATTATTTATATGATGAAATTAGGCCACATGGTTGAGGATAAAATGCATGCACGTTCAATTGGGCCATACTCTCTTATTACTCAGCAACCGCTTGGTGGTAAAGCTCAGTTTGGTGGACAGCGTTTTGGTGAAATGGAAGTTTGGGCACTTGAAGCATTTGGGGCATCGCATATTTTGCAGGAAATCCTTACCGTTAAGTCTGATGATGTAATGGGACGTGCAAAAGCATACGAATCAATTGTTAAAGGTGAGCCAATGCCGCAACCGGGTATTCCCGAATCACTCAATGTGTTGCTGCACGAACTTAGAGGTTTAGGCCTCAGTGTTAGGATGGAGTAAAATCCATTCTAAATTGAATAAGTTCTGTTTTAATTATTTTTAATTAGTATTATGGCATTCAAAAAAGATAATAAAGCGAAAATTAGTTTTTCAAAAGTTTCAATCAGTCTTTCTTCTCCCGAGGAGATTCTTGAAAGATCGTTTGGCGAGGTTTTAAAACCTGAAACAATAAACTACAGGACATACAAGCCGGAACGCGATGGATTGTTTTGTGAACGTATTTTCGGACCCGTAAAAGATTACGAGTGCCATTGCGGTAAATACAAACGAATCAGGTACAAGGGGATTGTTTGCGACCGCTGTGGTGTTGAAGTTACCGAGAAAAAAGTGCGCCGCGAAAGGATGGGGCATATTTCATTGGTAGTGCCTGTCGCCCATATTTGGTATTTTAAATCGCTGCCCAATAAAATTGGTTATTTGCTTGGCTTGCCAACCAAAAAACTTGATACGATAATTTATTACGAACGCTATGTTGTTATAAATGCGGGCGTGAAAGCGGTGGATGGTGTCAAAAATTTAGATTTTCTTACAGAGGAAGAATATCTCGATATTTTGGATACACTTCCAAAAGAGAATCATCTTTTAGACGATGACGATCCAAATAAATTTATGGCAAAAATGGGTGCAGAAGCCCTTTTCCAAATTTTGAGCCGCATCGACCTTGACGATTTGTCGTTCACTTTGAGGCACAAAGCAAATACCGAAACCTCTCAACAACGTAAAAATGAAGCTTTAAAAAGGCTGCAAGTTGTTGAAGCTTTCAGGGCAAGTAAAAATATAAACCGTCCGGAATGGATGATTGTACGTGTTGTTCCGGTTATTCCGCCCGACTTGCGCCCATTGGTGCCACTCGATGGCGGACGTTTTGCGACTTCTGACTTGAATGACCTTTACAGAAGGGTCATCATCAGAAACAATCGCTTAAAACGTTTGATCGAAATAAAAGCTCCTGAAGTTATCCTTCGTAACGAAAAACGAATGTTACAGGAAGCTGTTGATTCATTGTTCGACAATTCAAGGAAATCGAATGCTGTAAAAACTGAAAACAACAGGGCGTTGAAATCCCTTTCTGATAGTTTGAAAGGGAAACAAGGTCGGTTCCGTCAGAACCTTCTCGGTAAACGTGTTGATTATTCAGCCCGTTCGGTAATTGTGGTTGGTCCAAAATTGAAAATCCACGAATGTGGAATTCCAAAAGACATGGCTGCCGAATTGTACAAACCGTTTGTTATCCGGAAGTTGATTGAGCGCGGAATTGTAAAAACAGTTAAATCAGCAAAGAAAATAGTTGACCGCAAAGATCCCGTAGTTTGGGAGATTTTGGAAAACGTGTTGAAAGGTCATCCGGTGTTATTAAACCGGGCGCCCACGCTTCACCGTTTGTCAATCCAGGCTTTTCAGCCAGTGTTGATTGAAGGTAAAGCAATCCAGTTGCACCCGCTTGTTTGTACAGGTTTCAACGCCGACTTCGACGGTGACCAAATGGCCGTTCATCTTCCGCTTGGAAATGCTGCTATTTTGGAAGCCCAGCTTTTAATGCTCGCTTCGCACAACCTGTTGAACCCTGCGAATGGTGCGCCAATCCAGGTTCCTTCTCAAGACATGGTTCTCGGTCTGTATTACATGACCAAAGCCAGAAAAGGGGCAAAGGGAGAAGGCATGACTTTCTATTCTGCTGAAGAAGTAATCATTGCTTATTCTGAAAAAGTAATCGAACTTCACGCTATTATTAAAGTGAAGGTTGAAGACGTGGATGAAACTGGCGAATATTTCAAACATATTATTGAAACCACTGTTGGCAGGGTTCTTTTTAATGAAAAAGTGCCGCGCCAAGCAGGTTACATTAACCAAATTCTAACCAAGAAATCATTGCGTACAATCATTACTGATGTATTTATTCGTAGTGGTAATGCTACTACGGTTGCTTTTCTGGATGATATTAAGGAAATTGGTTACGACATGGCTTACCGTGGAGGACTGTCATTCAACTTAGATGACGTTATTATTCCAGCGGAAAAGGAAAAAATTGTTGCCGATGGTTACGCTGAGGTGGAAGAGGTAATGAATAACTATAACATGGGATTTATTACCAACAACGAACGATACAATCAGGTTATCGATATTTGGACACATGCCAACTCGAAACTGACAAATGTGGTAATGCAAACTTTGAGCAGTGATAAACAGGGTTTCAACTCTATTTATATGATGCTCGATTCAGGAGCCCGTGGTTCGAAAGAGCAGATTCGTCAGCTCAGCGGAATGAGGGGTTTGATGGCAAAACCGCAAAAATCAGGTTCTACTGGTTCTCAGATTATTGAAAACCCGATTCTTGCCAACTTTAAAGAAGGTTTGTCGGTTTTAGAATACTTTATTTCAACCCACGGTGCTCGTAAAGGTTTGGCGGATACAGCTTTAAAAACCGCTGATGCAGGATATCTTACACGTCGTTTGGTCGATGTGGCACAGGATGTTATCATTTCGGAAGACGATTGTGGCACTTTGCGCGGTTTGGTAGCAAGTACCGTCAAAAATAACGAAGAAATTGTCGCTTCATTATTCGAACGCATCATTGGACGTACTTCTGTTCACGATATTTTCCACCCGTTAAGTGGCGAATTAATTGTGGTTTCGGGAGACGAATTAACTGAAGATATTGGGAAAGTAATTGAAAACTCACCGATTGAAACCGTTGAAATCCGGTCGGTACTTACCTGCGAATCAAAAGTGGGTATTTGCGCCAAATGTTATGGACGAAACCTTGCAACTGGCAAGAAAGTTCAAAAAGGTGAAGCTACTGGTGTAATTGCTGCACAGTCAATTGGTGAACCTGGAACACAGCTTACGCTGCGTACCTTCCACGTTGGGGGTATCGCGGGTAACATTTCAGCGCAATCAACTGTTGAATCTAAATATGACGGTTATGTAGAAATCGAAGAACTTCGTGCTGTTAAGTTCAAATCTGAAGAAAGCGAAGAAATTGAAATCGTTGTTAGCCGTTTGGCCGAATTGAAGATTGTAGATAAGAATACAAATATTACCTTATCAACCCATCCAATTCCATACGGTTCAAAACTGTATGTGAAAAATGGACAGGAAATCCGCAAAGGAAAACTGATTTGTGAATGGGATCCATTTAACGGTGTAATTATTACTGAATTTGACGGAACTGTTGAATTCGAAAACCTGATTGATGGTTTAACATTTAGGGAAGAATCGGATGAACAGACGGGTTATAGCGAAAGGGTAATCATCGAATCGAGGGATAAAACCAGAAACCCAACCTTAAAGGTTATTGATAAAGATGGAAATGCCATCCGTTCTTATAACTTACCCGTTGGTGGTCACATCTCGGTGGACAATAAGCAAAAAGTTAAAGCTGGTGTTGTACTGGTAAAAATACCAAGAGCCGCTGGTAAAGCAGGCGATATCACTGGTGGTTTACCACGTGTAACCGAACTTTTTGAAGCTCGTAACCCATCTAATCCGGCAGTAGTTTCCGAAATCGATGGCGAAGTTTCAATGGGTAAAGTGAAAAGGGGTAACCGCGAAATTATCGTTACAACGAAAACTGGTGACGTTAAAAAATACATGGTGCCACTTTCTAAACAGATTCTTGTACAGGAGAACGACTATATCAGGGCAGGAACACCACTTTCTGACGGTGCAATTACCCCTTCAGATATTTTGGCTATTAAAGGTCCAACCGCTGTTCAGGAGTATATTCTGAATGAAGTTCAGGACGTTTACCGTATGCAGGGCGTGAAAATTAATGATAAACATTACGAAATCATTATTCGCCAAATGATGCGGAAAGTTGAAATCGAAGATCCGGGCGATACCCGTTTCCTTGAAAAACAGGTAGTTGACAAAAACGAATTCTTCTCTGAAAACGACTGGATTTACAACAAAAAAGTTGTAATTGAGCCAGGTGACGCAGAAGGAATTAAAGCCGGTCAAATAATTTCTGCACGAAAACTGAGGGACGAAAACTCTCAGTTGAGAAGGAAAGATAAAAAACTGATTGAATCGCGTGATGCAATTCCTGCAACTTCAAGTCAAGTTTTACAGGGGATTACACGGGCTGCATTGCAAACCCGCAGTTGGTTGTCGGCAGCTTCGTTCCAGGAAACAACAAAAGTACTGAATGAAGCAGCAATCAATGGTAAAACCGATTACCTGGATGGATTGAAAGAGAACGTAATTTGCGGTCATTTGATTCCGGCTGGTACAGGTTTGAAGGAATACAAAAACCTTGTGGTTGGTTCTAGATCAGAATATGATCAATTAATTGACATGAAAGATTAATTAACGCTAAAAGCTGAAGGCAATGGATGATAAAAATCAAATACCCCAACAACTGAACATCGAATTGAGCGAAGAAATTGCTCAAGGGGTTTACTCAAACCTCGCCGTAATTACACACTCAAGTTCAGAATTTGTGGTTGATTTTGTGAGGATAATGCCGGGCATTCCGAAAGCGAATGTTAAATCACGGATTATTCTTACACCAGAACATGCCAAACGTTTGTTGTTGGCTTTACAGGACAATATTAAAAAGTATGAAGCTGTAAATGGGCCGATAAAAGATGTAAAATCCGGTTCAAATCCAATGATGCCACCAATGAGTTTTGGTGGGCCGACAGCGCAGGCGTAAAAATATTTTTGAAATATGATTAATGGGGGATCAGATTTGGTCCCTCATTTTTTTTGTCGTTAACTTTGGGTACAGTTACTTTTGATGTGGTTGATTAATACATTCATTGTTAAATATTTAACAGAGTGTAATGAACGAAACTCATAGAATGGTGTTGTATAGTTTAAAAAT
>Ga0105047_10019386_pt1 | contig 10496 bp, 8 predicted proteins | sample MAT04_FD_78384 | JGI IMG/M metagenome (GOLD analysis project Ga0105047, IMG submission 78384) | Freshwater microbial communities from Lake Fryxell liftoff mats and glacier meltwater in Antarctica - MAT-04 (megahit assembly) | ecosystem: Environmental > Aquatic > Freshwater > Ice > Liftoff... | reverse complement strand
GGTTGGCGGGAGAGCACAAGACGCTTTCGTTCGTGGATGATCAGCGCGGCCATCCCACGTTCACCGCCGACCTCGCACCAGCTTTGGTGCGGCTGGCGGTCGAGCGCCGCCCCGGGCTCTTTCATCTCACAAACGACGGGGACGTGAGCTGGTACGAATTCGCAGAAGCGGTGCTGGAAGCGGGCGGTATGGATCCCGCTCGCGTGCGCCCGACCACCACGGGGAGGCTCAAACCCGCTCGTCCGGCGCCGCGGCCGATGAACTCGGTGCTCGACAACGCGGCGTGGCGCTTTTCCGGGCTGCCGCCACTGCGAAACTTTCGGGAGCCGCTCACCGAGCTCGTAACCCTCCTCCTCGCCGACCACGACTGAACGCGTCGAGCCTCTCGCACTGCCAGACTGGCAGCATGGCCCGTCCCCCTCGGTATCCCACGCACCGGGAACCGGATTCGCCGCCGCCCCTGCCGTTCGTTCCCGGCGAGGTATCCAACGGGGAGTTCGTTCCCTCAGGGGCAACGGCGCGCGACCGTGCCATCGTGGCGGGCACGCTTCGCCGAGTCGCCGACGCTGCCGATCGGCTTGGCGTCGACCGTCGCCGGTTTCTCCAGTCCACCGGCGGAATGGCGGCGATGCTTGCCACGGTGAACCTGGTGGGTTGCGCAGATCCCGACCCGGTGAGTGCGCCGACACGTTCTCCCACGGCGACGGGCGCCACGAACACAGCTGGTTCTGGTCCTTCGGCCACGCCTGGCGGCACCTACGACGTCCCTTCACCGGAAGATGTTGCGGCGTGCGCCGGCACACTCGAGTCGCAAGGCGAGTTGATCATCGATGTGCATACGCACCATGTGATGCCGGATGGACCGTGGCGTCGGACCGAACCGGCAATCGCCTCGATGATTCGCGACGTCGTGCCGGCGAACTGCACGGAGGCCGATCCGCTGGTTTGCGTCGACCGACGGCACTACCTCTCCGACATCTTCCTGGCGAGTGACACGGGAATCACGGTGCTGAGCGATGTGCCGAGCAGCGGCGGCCCCGATTCACCCATACCTTTTGCCGATCAGGTCGGAACGTACGAGTTCGCCAACGAACTCACCGATGGCGGCACTCCCCGCGTGCTCGTCCAGGCAATCGTGGCCCCCAACTTCTACGACCCGGGTCGGTTGTTCGAAGAGATGGCGCGACAACAGGCGACGGGTGCGGTCGCCACGTTCAAGACCTACACGGCGTGGGGGCCCGCCGGCCCGGGCGGAGTACGCGCGGGGTACGCCCTCGACGATCCGGTCGTGGGGCTTCCGTGGTTGGAGCGGGCCCAAGCGTTGGGGGTGCGGGTCATCTGTGCCCACAAGGGGCTTCCCATCCAAGGTTTCGATCAACGATTCAACGGACCCCGCGATGTGGTGGCGGCGGCCGTGGCGTTTCCCGACCTGCAGTTTGTGGTGTTCCATTCCGCCTTCGAGCGGGCGACCACCGAAGGCCCCTACGACCCCGCACGAGCCGAGCGAGGCACGAACTCGTTGTTGAAGGCACTCGACGACGCTGGTCTCCCGCCCAACAGCAACGTGTGGTGTGAGCTCGGCACCACTTGGCGCGAGGTGATGACCAACCCGACGCAGGCGGCGCATGTGGTGGGCAAGTTGCTCCGACGAGTGGGGGAGGATCGTGTGCTGTGGGGCACCGACGCCGTGTGGTACGGCTCGCCGCAACCCCAGATCATGGCGTTTCGGGCATTTCAGATCACGGAGTTGTTTCAACAGCAGTTCGGCTATCCGGCGCTCACCCCGGACCGAAAGGCAAAGGTGTTCGGACGGAACGCCGCGCGCCTTTTCGGGCTCGACATCGAGGCCGTGCGATGCGCCATCGACGGTTCAAAGCTCGGTCAGGCACGAGTGGCGTTCCGTGACCTGCATGCCCACGGCGAAATCGCCGAGCCGTGGCGAGCCCGGGCGCCGCTGACCCGGCGAGAGGTGCTCACCTGGCTGCGCACCGATCGCCGCGCCACCCTCAACCCCTTCTGACGGGGTGCGAACAGTCAACCCGAGGTGAGGCGATGCCGCACCTTTTCCACGGCGGGGATCGCGGCCAGCCGGCGGAGTTGGGGCACGGGAAATTGGGTGCAAAGGCGATCGAGTTGCTGCTGCGTGTCGGCGAGATCGGTTCGGGCGTGCAGCGTGGCGATCCGCTCCGACTCGAGCGCGATCATGAGGTCTTGTAGCGCCGATCGTGGGTAGTACTCGCCGTCGATCGCGGTTTCCTCCCGAGCTTCTTCGTCCGCGGTCCAGTCGGCGAGGGTGAGATCGTCAGCAAGAGCCGCCTTGTTGGGGCGACCGGTGAAGAAGGCGAACAAACCATCATCTGGATGGGTGGCGCAGTACGCACGATCAGCGTCGACCACCATGTCGATCCACGGTCCGGCGGCGAAGGTGTCGGCGAAGATTCCCGCATTGTGGGTGAGCAACGGGTACGCGAGCGCGCCACCGAGGGGGATCTCTTCGTCGAGCGTGAAGTATCGGTCGAACGTGGAAAAGATCAACTCGGAGTGGATCGCTTCCGTCGGATCCGTGGCGAGCATCGTGGGTAGATGCGGATACTCCATGTGTTGCCGGAAAGATTCGGGGCTCCGTTGGTTGAGTTGCCACGCCGCGTCCCACGCCCCGTAGCCATACTGATTGCGATGGGGCCCGACGTAGTCGTGGTTGATGAACCAACCGTCGTCGGGAAGCAGATCGCATACCGCTCGGAAGACCTTGTCGATCTTGGCGATGTGGTGCCCGGCGGCGTAGTTGACGACGACATCGAAGGGGCCGTCGGGGAAGTCGGCGGTGTTCGTGTCCATCTGGTGATAGGTAAGGGGAAGTCCGGCCTCGTCGGCCTCTCGTCGTGCCTCGTCGAGCAGGGAGGGGGAGTAGTCGATGCCCACCGCTTCCTTCACCACGCCGTGGATGACGAGGCCTCGCTCCACGTTTCCGTTGCCGCAGTTGAGGATGAGGGCCCGATCGAACACCCGCCCCACCCGAGCGGTGACGTGCTCCATCCAGATGCGGTCCGGATCGCCGGTGATGAGTTCGTTGAGGTGCCGTCGCACCTGCGGAAGGTCGTTCCAATAGTCGGCCCCGTAGTAGACGTCGCTGTTGTCGTTGACAGAGAAGTCCGGCATCGGACCATTCTTCCCCATGGGGGTGGTTGCGCCGTAGGCTGGGCAGCTCCGTTCCGTCGCAACCCGTCGTCGATGTCTGCCCCCACCCTGCCCCTCCCCGACGTGCCACCCTCGCCAGTGTCGGTGGATTCCGAGCGAAACGGCAATGTACGGGAGCTGATCGCTTCCAAGGAACTGCTCCGGAACCTCACGATCCGTGAGCTCAAGGTTCGTTACAAGCGGTCGGCGCTGGGGTTCCTCTGGACGCTGCTCAACCCGCTCATGATGATGGCGGTCTTCACCGCCATCTTCTCCACGGTGTTCAAGAGCAGCATCGATCGTTTCTGGCTCTACTTCCTCACCGGCTATCTCCCGTTCGCCTTCTTCCAGGCCTCGGCGCAGGTGGCAACAGGGTCGATCGTGGGGAATGCCAACTTGGTCCGCAAGGTGTACTTCCCCCGATCGGTGCTCCCGCTCGCGGTGGTGTTCAGCCAACTTGTCCATCTCGGCCTGGGCCTTGGTGTCCTCCTCGTGGCGTTGTCTGCCACCGGGGAGTTTCGGTGGATCCAGTATCTCCCGGCGCTCCTCTTCGCACTTGTGCTGTTGGCGATGTTCAGCACCGGTCTGGCGATGTTGCTGGCGGCGGCAAATGCCTTTGTGCGCGACATTCAGGAGTTCACCACGGTGGCATTCCTGCTCTGGTTCTACGCCACGCCGATCATCTATCCGTTGGAGGCGGGATCCGACAACCCGATCCCGGCGACGGTCCTGAACGCCGTCCGACTGAACCCGATCACGCAGTACGTGCAACTGTTCCGCAGCGCGCTGTACGAGTTCCGGTGGCCGGGGTTGCCCACGCTCGGCGCCGCCACCTTCTCGTCCGTCGCCATGTTGGCCATCGGATGGACCGTGTTCCACCGGCTCTCGCCTCGTTTCGCCAAGGAGGTCTGACCGGTGATGGAGGAGATCGCCCGCCCGGAGAAGGCCGCGTATACGGGGGTAGGGCCGGCCCCGGGCACCGTGGCCGTAGACGGTGTGTGGGAGAGCTTCAAGATCTACTCCGAGCGGGCCGAGGGCATACGTGATCGGTTGTTCGCCGGGCGCAAGAACGTGGCTGAGGAGTTCTGGGCGCTCCAGGGCGTGAGTCTCACGCTCGAGCCCGGCGACACGATTGCGTTGATCGGGGAGAACGGATCCGGAAAGTCCACCCTGCTCAAGGTGATCGCCGGGATTCTCCCGCCCACGCGAGGAACGGTGCACACCTACGGTCGAACGGCGTCGATGCTCGAATTGGGCGCCGGCTTTCACGGCGACCTCACGGGCCGCGAGAACGTCTACCTGAACGGCTCGATCCTCGGGTTCTCGCAGTCCTACGTCGACTTGGTGTTCGACGACATGGTGAGTTTCGCCGGACCGCAGGTGAGCGAAGCCATTGATCGTGCGGTGCGGACCTACTCGTCGGGGATGTACCTCCGCCTCGGATTCGCGGTCGCCGTGCATCTGCAGCCCGACGTGCTGATCATCGATGAAGTGCTGGCCGTGGGTGACGCCATGTTCCAGAAGCAGTGTTTCGATCGTATTCACGAACTGAAACGGAACGGCGTCACGATTGCGGTGGTGAGCCACGATCTCGACACCTTGTCGTCCTTGTGTGAGCGCGGGCTTTGGTTGGAGAAGGGCGGCGTTCGACACGAAGGAACGGCGATCGACGTGGTCGACCGCTACCGGCAACACATCGTCGAGTTGCAGGGTGGCGGCGAGGTTGGCAAATGGGAAGGCGGGGCGATCTACGGCAACGGTGCCATGACGATCGACAACGTGCACCTCATCACCGACGAATCTCATGACGGCGTCACCACTGGCGATCGGGTGGTGATCCAGTTCGACGTCACGGCCACGGAGCACGTGGAGAATCCGGTGTTCGGCATGATCGTGCGGGCGAACGACGGCACCTACCTGTACGACACCAATACGCTGTGGCGTCGTCAACACACGGGCAGCTTCGACGAGGGGGACGTCGCCAGCGTCGGTTTCGCCATCGACGCCAACCTGCTCCCTGGCCGATATGTGTGCACCGTCGCCGCCAGTAGATCGGACGGTAAGCAGGTGTACGACTGGCACACCGATGCCCTTGGATTCGATGTCGTGGGCGACTTCATCGCCAACGGACTGGTGGCGCTGGCCGGAGAGATCAGCGTCGTGCCCTCCCCCGTAGTCGGCCGGTAGGGTGACCAGCGCTGTGTCAGAGAGCCCCGTTCCCGACGAGATCGAGAGTAGCTACTACACCGCGCAAGGCTTCGACCCCGCACACTCTCGTCAGGTGAGGAGTCACTACCTGCCGTTCGTGTTGGGTCGTGGATTCCTCGTGGAGCTTGGTTGCGGCCGAGGGGAGTTCCTCTCTTTGGTCGCGGAGCAGCAGCCGGAGGCCCGACGTCTCGGCGTCGATGTGGATCCAGAGATGGTGCGCCAGGTGAGAGAAGCCGGCCACGAAGCGGTCGAAGACGATCTGCTCACCTATCTGCACGGAACATCTGATCGTCCCGACGCGGTGTTCCTCGCTCACGTGATCGAACACCTTTCCGTCGGCGAGGCTTTTGCCATGTTCGGCCGGCTGCGAGAGGTGATCCCGGCGGGCGGTCGTTTGATCGTGGTCACACCGAACCCGGCGTGTTTTGCCAACCTCAGCAACGACTTCTGGAGCGATCCCACCCACGTTCGCCTCTACACGTTGGACCTCCTGCAGTTCTTGTTGGGGGAAACCGGGTTTGAGGTGATCGATGCTGGCGGTAACCCCCTCGATGTCCCTGGTCCACCGCCCGAGCTCCTCACTCCTGTCGCCAACCTCGACGCGTGGGGAGCGGCCGAGATGGTGATGCCTGAGCCCACGCCCATCACGTTCGATGAGGGAGTCGCCGTGGAGGGCATCTTGGAGGAACTCACTCGGTTGCGGGCCACCGTTGCCTCGGCGGTGCATTGGATGGGGATCTACAACGACCGGATGATCGAGATGCGACACCTGGCCGAGAGCGTGGCCGCAGCCCACGACGCCTCGCTCCGACACCTCTACGGTGCCAACGAGATCTACGTGGTGGGGGAGCGCACCGCGTGACAAGGTCGGTGCCACGGGTGCGGGCCGTCGTGCTCAACTTCAATGGCGGCGAACACGTCGTACAATGCGTTGAAGCGTTGAGGAATACGGCATATCCGGCGGACCGATTCGAGGTCGTCGTGATCGACAATGCGTCGGTCGACGGCAGCGAGATCGCCATCGAGCGGCGTTTCCCCGATGTTCGCCTCATCCGGAATGCCACCAACACGGGGTTTCCCGCCAACAACCTGGCCATGGCCGACCTTCAAGCCGACGGCATCGACTACGTGGCGCTCGTCAACAACGATGCCTTCGTGGAGCCGGGATGGTTGTCACCGCTCGTCGGTGCACTGGAATCGGACGACCGCCTCGGTGCTGCATGCCCCAAGATCTTGTTCGCCCCGAAGTTTCACGAGGTCGTGATCGAGTCGGCGACGTTCGATCCGCCTGGTGATTCCCGGCAACTCGGGGTGCAGTTGCACGGCATCAACTGGGCCGACCGATCGGTGTTCGGGCTCTCGCAGTACGTGCGCGGGGCGTGGGGGCAGGAGCCGCGGGAAGGTGGCTGGTTTCGGTGGCTCGGCGGTGAGGCCGTGATCCGGTTGGCGCTACCGGCTGATCTCCTTGCCACCGTTTCGGATGGACCGTCGGGGGAGTACACCGAGGAGCTTCGTTCGTTGCCCGGTGTGGAGGCTCCGCCGTTCGCCGTGCAGTTCCTGTTGGCTGCCGAAAAGGAGAAGCAGGTCGTTATCACCTCCGGCCGGTATCGCGTGCGCGTGTCGGTAGGCCCAGAACCCCGATGGGTCGACGTGCCGGTTGCGGGCGAACCGTTCGATGTGATCAACAACGCCGGTTCCGTGGTCATCGAGGACGGGTTCGGGGCCGACCGGGGATTCCTGCAGATCGACGAGGGCCAGTTCGATGAGCCTGTCGACGTGTTCAACTGGTGCGGAGGGGGAGTGCTCTTGCGCCCGGCGTATCTGGCCGACGCGGGGCTGTTCGACGAGCGATTTTTCCTCTACTACGAGGACACCGATCTCTCCTGGCGAGGCCAAGCCCTGGGGTGGCGTTACCGATACGTTCCCGAATCGCGGTTCCGGCACTTGCACGCGGCCAGCAGCGGGGAGGGGTCGGACGTGTTTCAGTTCTATGTGGAGCGGAATCGGCTTCTCCTGTTGGTGAAGAATGCCCCTGCCGCGCTGGCTGCTCGTGCCGTGGTTGGGTTCCTCACCGCAACGCTCAGCTATGCACGACGTGATGTGCTGCCCTCGATCGTCCGTGGCCGGCGGCCGCCCACTCGCCATCTCCGGAACCGTCTGCGTTCCTTCCGTTCGTTCGTTCGTCTCGCGCCGGCGATGCTGGCGGATCGGCGATCGCTGCGTCGGCGCGCCCTTCGCAACGACTTCGAGCTGTCCGGTCGCTTCCTTCCCCGGGTGGCGTGGAGCGAGATGGAGGCGGTGGTGGTCGATGGCGCCGGGGCACGCACCTTTGAGCGCTGGCGTCACGTCGAGGTTCTCGAGAGGGATGTGGCTTGATGCGCGTCGCGGTGTACGACCAGTGGTGGCCCACGATGGGTGGCGGCGAGAAGTTCGCTGCGGGTATCGGCGCGGTGCTCGCGTCCGAACACCAGGTGGAGTTGCTGGCCCATGAACCGATCGACCTCGTAGCACTCGGCGAGCGGTTGCAGCTCGATCTTTCCTCCCTGTCGGTGCGGGTGATCCCGTTGGGAAACGACACCGTGGAGGAGGCCAGTCGCGATGTCGACCTGTTCATCAACGCCTCGTACATGAGCGGGGTTCGTTGCCTCGCCCCTCTCGGGCTGTACGTCGTGCATTTTCCGTCACCACCGGCCCCTGAACCAGAAGGCCGCAGCGCCGCAGCGTTGAAGGCACGGGCCAAGAAGGTGTTGCGACCGCTGGTGGTGGAGCGTGGTCATGGTCTGAGCCTCGCCCGGGGATTCCACCCGGAGGAGATGATCGGCAAACACCGGGTGCAATGGACCACCGGAGATGCCACCGTGGAGGTTCGCCTTCTCGAGGACGAGGCTGCCGAGGTGCGATTGCTGATCGGTCGGTTCGTCGATCCGGTGAGAGGTCCCGTTCCGGTGAACGTCTCGGTCGACGGGGTGCCGGCGGTCTCGTTGGTTGTGCGCCCCTGGACGTCGCGATACGAGCGACCGATCGTTGCCGTGAACGTCCCCGTTCGCGGTCGTCCCGGTGGAGCGCCGATCCGCATCCGGATCGAGAGCGCGATGCACATACCGTCGGAGGTCGGCACCGGTTCCGACACTCGCCGGCTTGGGATCCCCCTTGCCGGAGCACAGCTCGGCACCGACCCCCGCGCCGTGCTCAAACGGCGGTACCCATCGCTGGCGAGCGGGCCAGTAGGTTTCGAGTGGCTCGACACCTACACGCGTGTGGTGTCGAACTCGCACTACACCCGTCGCTGGGTACGGCGGTGGTGGGGGCTCGACACCAGCGTGCTGAACCCGCCGGTCACGTTGCAGGAGCGGGCCACCAAGGAGAAGATCATCCTCAACGTCGGGCGCTTCTTCGAGCCCAAACACGGCCACTGCAAGAAGCAGCTCGACATGGTTCGAGCCATGCGGGCGTTGCAGTGGCGAGGAAACATGGACGACTGGACCCTCCACCTCGTCGGTGGTTGTTCCGAAGCCGATCGGCCCTATCTCGATAAGGTCCGCAAAGAAGCGGAGGGGTTGCCATTGGAGATCCATGTCGACGCGCCCGGTTCAACCGTGCGCGACCTCTACGGGCGAGCCAGCATTTACTGGCACGCCACGGGGCTCGGCGAGGATCCCGAAACCCAGCCCGACCGCTTCGAGCACTTTGGCATCACCACCGTGGAGGCCATGTCGGCCGGTGCCGTGCCGGTGGTGATCCTGGCTGCCGGCCAGGAAGAAGTGGTCGAGCACGGGGTGAGCGGGCTCAACTGGGAACCGCTGGTGCAGCTGGTGTGCTTCACGGAGGATCTCGCCCTCGATCCGGAGCGCCTCGCCTCCATGAGCCTGGCCGCCGAGGTTCGGGCCATCGACTACGGCCTTCCCGCGTTCTCTGCCCGTCTTCATGATCTCGTGGCCGACATGGCCCACGCCCACGACCCCGCCGAAAGGTCCGAACATGTCTGACTCTCCCAAGCCCACGTTCTCGCGCCCGGCCCTCGGATGGTTCGTGGTTCTCGATGGTGGTATCGCTGCCCTCAGCGTGTTGGCGCTTCACGACGGTGCGTATCGCGCCGCCCGTGAAATCGGCCCGCTGCCGGAACAGAAACAGCTTCGCACGCTGCTGGTAGGCACCATCGGCCTCCATGTGCTGGAAGCCTCACTGGCTCGACGGATGGCCTCCCGCCGTGGACTTGCCTCCGAGGTGGTGGGCCGTTGGCGACGTCAGACGTTTGCCGTCGGATTCCCGTCGCTGTTGAAATTGCGCAAGGTACCGGCGTTGGCATCGGTGTCCTGACACACTGGGCGGGTGGAGAACCTCCCGCACGCCGGCGCCGCCCGGATCGAACCGACGAAACGAAAGGGTGGGGGGCTGATCTGGTCCGGTGTCGCCACCTTTGTGTTGTCGATCCTGATCGCCGTCGTTTTGGTTGCCGTCGGCTTCGGAAGTTTGCTTGAGTTCGGCAACATGCGGCGCATCAAGGTGCCGAGCACCCAGACCCTGCCGTTCGAGGCCGGTCGATATGCGATCTACGACTTCACGAGTGTTTCCGCGCCCACCCCCGGCTCCCGCGGGACAACTCCTGTGACCCCCACGAACCGAACCCGTGTGGGCGACCTCCGTGTCACGGTGACCTCGGGTGCAGGGGAAGAGATTCCGTTGGTGCCGTCGGACTTCGGGTCGTCTGGCACTTCCACCGGTTCTGGGAACACCACGTACACCGACATGTGGGAGTTCACCATTCAAACGGCCGGATCGTACGAGGTGAAGGTGACAGGCACCGTCCCCCGCACTACGGCGCCTTCATCGCAGTTGGGCGGGTTCGCACCGGAAGTAGCGATTGGGCGCGCGCCCGGAGCGGTGCTCGGATCTTCGCTTGGCCCGATGGCTGTCGGAGTGGCGGTGGGTGGGCTGGGAACCGTGGTGGGCCTCATCTTGTTCATTGTTGGGCTGGTTCGGCGTTCGGGTTCGAAGCCGCCGCCGGCCTACCCGCCGCCACGGTTCGGTCCCCCACCGTTCGGGCCTCCGGGGTATGGGCCTCCGGGGTATGGGCCTCCGGGGTATGGGCCTCCGGGGTATGGGCCTCCGGG
>Ga0105047_10019385_pt1 | contig 10496 bp, 12 predicted proteins | sample MAT04_FD_78384 | JGI IMG/M metagenome (GOLD analysis project Ga0105047, IMG submission 78384) | Freshwater microbial communities from Lake Fryxell liftoff mats and glacier meltwater in Antarctica - MAT-04 (megahit assembly) | ecosystem: Environmental > Aquatic > Freshwater > Ice > Liftoff... | reverse complement strand
TGTCGTCGCAGCACGCGGTGGCTGGAACGGAACGAGAAAGCACGACTCTATTTCCATCGCTCGCGTAAACTGTTGCCAGCATTGAAGAACGAACTACGAATCTAGGGAAACAGTAGAACTACGCTGACGATATCATTGCGACTTTGCGGGAACCGTTCGTGGTTCTCGACGGTGACCTCCGAGTGAAGATGGCAAACAGTTGCTTCTACGAGTCGTTTCACGTCTCGAAAGAAGAAACGGAAAACCGCTTGCTCATCGAGTTGGGTGACGGCCAGTGGGACAGCCCCAGTTTGCGAGCATTGCTCCACGAAGTCCTGTCCTCACGTCATCCCGTCACTGATTTTGAAGTCGAACACGATTTCCCAACAATCGGCCGCAGGAGCATGTTGCTCAACGCTCGCCAGTTTCCGCTCAAGGGCGACAACCCGGAACTGATCCTGCTCGCCATCGAGGACGTGACCGAACGCCGGAAGGCCAACGCCACTCTGAAGGCTGACGAACTTCAGTACCGGCGGTTGTTCCAGACGGCGAAGGACGGCATCCTGATCCTTGACGCCGACTCGGGGAAGATCACGGACGCCAACCCGTTCATGAGCGGATTACTGGGCTACGAACACGCCGAGTTCCTGGGAAAGGAACTGTGGGAGATCGGTCTGTTCCGGGACCAGAAGGCGAATCAGGCCGCCTACCGGGAACTGCAAGTCAAAGGCTACGTCCGCTATGAAGACATGCCACTCGAAACCAAGAGCGGGAAGAAGGTGGAAGTCGAGTTCGTCAGCAATGTCTACCCGGTCGATCACCATCAAGTCGCCCAGTGCAACATCCGGGACATCACCGAGCGGGTCCGACTGGAACGGCAGACGAGGGAACAGGCGGCGGCATTAGCCGACCTGCACCGTCGCAAGGATGAATTCCTGGCGATGCTCTCGCACGAACTCCGCAATCCCCTGGCCCCGATCCTCAACGCCCTTCACCTGCTCCGGGCCGAGAGCGAAGGGACACGCCTTCAACAGAATGCCCGGAACATGATCGAACGCCAGGTGGGACAACTCACCCGGCTCGTAGACGACCTGCTCGAAGTATCCCGCATCACGACCGGGCAGGTCCGGCTCGAACAGGAACGCATGGACATGCGATTGGTCGTCGAGCGGGCGGTGGAGACATCACGCCACCTGTTCGACCGCAAGCGGCACGAACTCTCGGTGTCACTGCCCCCGGAGCCGGTCTGGTTGCACGCCGACCCGACCCGCATGGAGCAGGTGGTGGTGAACTTGCTCAACAACGCCGCAAAATACACCGACGACGGAGGTCGCGTCACGGTGGTCGTCCGACAGGAGGGAGACGAGATGGTCCTGCGGGTGCGTGACACGGGGATCGGCATTGCCTCCGAACTTTTGCCCCGCATCTTTGACCTGTTCACTCAGGCGGATCGGTCGTTGGCCCGTTCGCAGGGCGGGTTGGGGATCGGGCTCTCGTTGGTCCAGAAGTTGGTGGAAATGCACCGAGGAACCGTGGAGGTTCAGAGTGCGGGCCTGGGTCGGGGAAGTGAGTTCGTTGTCCGACTGCCAGTGCTGCTGTCTCCCGCCCCTCCAATTCTGCCGACTGCCACGAATCCGGCAAAGCGGCCCACAAAGTCCCGCCGGGTGGTGGTCGTGGATGATAATGTGGATGCTGCCGAGAGTTTGGCGGAACTGCTGAAACTGTCGGATCATGATGTTCGGACGGCCTACACGGGTCCGGCTGCTTTGGAGGTGATCGAAGCCCACCACCCCGAGTTCGTGTTGCTGGACATCGGCCTGCCGGGATTGAGCGGCTACGACGTAGCCCGGTGGTTGAAGGCAAGCCCGGAACGCAAGGGTATGTGGGTCGTCGCCATGACTGGCTACGGGCGGGATTCCGACCTCCAACTGGCGAAGGAGGCCGGGTTCGACGCCCACATGGTCAAGCCTGTCGATCCGGCGAAAGTTCTGGCCCTCGTGGCGAAGGACGTGCCGCCACGGCCCGAAGCCTGAACCGGCGAATCCACGCCGTCCGATTTAACTTCTCTGCACCGAACTCCCATCTTGAGTTGCTGGTCTACTTCTGGTTGTACTCGGCGTAGAACTCCCGAGCCTGGGCCAGCAACTCGTTCTCGCTCGTATGATGGGCGTCCACCACGACTGAGCCGATGACCTTACTCTCCACATCGTGGTGGTGTTCCTTCAGATCGGCGAGCAACTGTTCCATCGCACTACTCCTGCCGGTGCCGCTGCCGAACAGCAAGACTTGTTCGGCACCCCGCAAGGTCTTGGCGATGGCCTCGTAGAAGCTCTTCCGCTCAGGCTGACGCTTGCCGTCCGTCCATTCATGAGCGGAATGCAGGTGCCGACCATGCCCGTGCGGATCGTACGGGACAATCTTCTGGGGGATAGACCCGTGAACCTCGGTGCGATAGATCCGTGCTTCTTGGTGGTCGAGAACCACCAGAAGGTGCGGAGCCGACTCCCGCTCGTTGGGTGTTGCCATGATTCGATCCTCCATTCGCCTGCGTCATTCAGTCGATCAATGTGATCGGCTGGTCACGGAACTCCCAGCACGATCTGGGCCACGATGACCGAGTTGGAGATAATCCCGAACGGGCCGATGGGCGATTGGAACTGAGTCCGTGATGCTGTTCTCAGCGATATTGTATGAACCATTCCATTCGCTCTGTTGGCGGCAAACCGAGATGTAGCGGGTTGGCCTTGCCATCTGTGCCCTCGTCGTCCGGAGTTACGAACTTTCTGACGGCGGTGGTTCATAGTCGGAGAGGATTCGCGGTCTCATCGACGCCCGCAAAGCGTTCAACACCGCGAGGACATCAATGACTTCTTGTGCGATCGCACCGGCAACCGGGGGAAGATACCCCGCAGCGGCGATGAATATGCCGATCAGGCTCAACCCCATACCGCCAACGGCACTCTGTAGGGCAATCAGCCGCATCCGCCGCCCGATGTGCAAGAGTTCGTCCACCCGCTCAAGCGAGCTATCCAAAATCACCACCCCCGCAGCTTCGGCGGTAACATCACTTCCCTGACCGAAGGCGATACCCACGGTTGCGGCCGTCAGGGCCGGAGCATCGTTAATGCCATCGCCCATGAAGACCGTGTTGGCAGCTCTCGTCTCCGCTTGCACCAACGCCAGTTTCTGTTCGGGGCTCTGGCCAGCATACACCTCGGTGATGCCGACTTTTTCAGCCAGATAACGCACCTCCGTTTCACGGTCGCCCGAGACAAGTAGAACCCGTGTGAAACCATGCTGCGGTCTCAGGTGTCGGACGAACGACTTGCCTTCCGCTCGCGGTTCGTCGCGGAATCGGAACGTCGCCGCGTAGCGACCGTCGATGAGGACGATGCACTCCAGACCACCCACGAGCGGCGGGAGCAACTCCACCGCTGCCGGTACTTGAGTGGCGAGCTTCTTCCGACTCGTCACTTGGATCGTTCGTCCACCGAGCACGCCGCGAAGCCCTTCGCCTGGGCGTTCGCTGACCTCACCAGCCTCCTCAAGAGGAAGTTTCGCCTCCTTGGCGGCGTCGATCATCGCTGACGCGAGTGGGTGACGCGAATACCGTTCGAGGCTCGCCACGGCTGCGAGGGTTTCGTCCCTGGTGAAACCGGCAGCGGTGACAACTTCTGACAACTTCGGTTGCCCGTATGTCAGCGTGCCTGTCTTGTCGAAGATGGCGATGCTGCACGTGGCAATCTTTTCGAGAACCGTCGGGTCCTTGATGATGATGCCCCGCCTCGCCGCCAGGGAAACGGAGCCGATGATCGCCACCGGTATCGCAATCAACAGCGGGCAAGGCGTTGCGACCACGAGCACAGCCAAAAATCGCAAGGGGTCGCTGCTCACTGCCCAGGCCAGCAGGGCAATGGAGATCGCCAGCGGCGTGTACACCGCACCGATTTGATCGCCGAGCCGTCGCAACTGGGGTCGCCGTTGTTCGGACTCACGCATGACTTGCATGATCTTGGCGTAACGCGAATCGACGGCGGTTTTCTCGGCCCGGATGGTCAAGGCACCATCGCCATTGATGGCTCCTGAGAGGACCGCCGACCCGGTGGCCTTGGGCAACAAATAGGGTTCGCCCGTCAGATACGACTCGTTCATGGTGCTTCGGCCATCGAGTACGACACCATCGACAGGGCAGGTCTCGTGAGGGAAGACCACGAGTGCATCGTCAACAGCGACCTCGGCAAGCGGTACGTCAGCGACTCCTCCACTCGTCTTGCGGTGTGCGAAGGTCGGCATTCGTCGGGCGAGTGCCTCCAGTGCAAAGGAGGCTCGACGAACCGCGTACGCCTCCAATGCCTGTCCGCCGGACAACATCAGTACGACCAGCGTGCCCGCGAGGTATTCCCCGAGGATCACTGACGTCACGATGGAAATTCCGGCGAGCAAATCGGAACTGAACTCCAGACGGCTCAGGTGAAGTACCAGACCCAACAGCAATGGAATGCCGCACGTCAGTGCCACGAAGAGGGGGATCGTGTGTGATGGGTAGCCGAAGACAGTGCCGGTTGTCTCGACGCCGAATCGCAGTATGAGGTGAAGGCCGATACTCACCAGGGCGATCACGGCAATGGAGACTTCCTTCGTGCTGAAGATCGACGTCAGTTGTTTCATCTGGTTCGCCAGTCGGCTCCGTGAGAACAAAACGATGGGCCAAAGAACAGATTCCGGTGGAACCGACCATTAGCCATTTCAGGGTCTATTCGGTCGTCTTGCCGTCGAAGTGTTCGTTGTCTGCCTCGGCGGCGTGGCGAGTGTGATGGACAACGCCGTCCCGATGATTCGGCGGTGCGTAGAGCGTGTAGAGTTTCAGGGGAACGCTGCCGGTGTTAATGATGTTGTGATTCGTCCCGGCCGGGACGACAACCGCGAAACCAGCCTGGATCGCCGTCCGAACGCCATCGAGAACCGCCTCACCGGTCCCTTCTTCCACTCGAAAGAACTGGTCGAGTTTGTGGACTTCCGCACCGATCTCTTCCTTGGGCTTCAATGCCATGAGGACGAGTTGGCAGTGCTTCGCGGTGTAGAGCACCCGTCGAAAATCGTGATTCTTGACAGCGAGAGCCTCGATGTCTTGCACAAAACCTTTCATGACAACTCTTCTTTCGTGATGTTGCCCGACTGGGGCGTTTGATGCGATTTCGAACTGGGACGCAAACGTGTTGGCGGCTTACCTTCGGAGACGCCGCCAGCCACTGCGTGATTGTGGAAAGGCCCGGCACTTCTCAAGAGAAGGTCGGGCCGCCCGTTCGAGAATTCTCCTGCTCCAGATCCAGCCGATCTCGCGATCAGTCCAGGACACGGCGTCCCTGAAGTAGTCGGACCACCACGACAACCAGAACCACGACCAGGATCAAGTGGATCAGGTCTCCGCCAAAGGGGGCAATAAACGCTCCCAGGAGCCACAGAAGTACCAGGATCAAGACGATCGTTTCGAGCGTGTAACGCGGCATGATTGAGAACCTCTTGATGGTTTACGGGCACACGAAGTCGCAGCGATTCAACGACAGATGGAGAGCGAGGACCGGCTACTCAAACGCCTTCTTCAAGTCGTCGTAGGCGTTACTCACGCCATCCTTAACCTTCTCCCAGCGGTCGGCTCCTGCCTCTTTCAACTCGGTGAGCTTCTTGCCCGCAGCGTCACGCTTTACCTTCGCCACTTCGAGTTTCTTCTCCAGTTCGGTCTTGGCCTGACCCTCAGCCTTGCTGGCTCGGGTTTTCAAGTCGTCGTACTTCGCATCGAGTTCATCCAGCTTCTTGTGCATCTCGCGGGCAAAGGCGTCCCGCTTCTCCTTCGCCGCCTCGTTCGTCGCATCGGCAGCTTCGCGGATCTTCTCGTTCGCGTTCGACATCTTCGAGTTGCTGCTCGGGCTGGAGGACGGATTTGTCCCGCAGCCGAGAGGCAGCAAACTTGCTGAAACCGCCAGCAATATCAGTCGCGTGTGACGCATGGATAAGCTCCTTCTTCGGTGGTGACAGGAACGCGACTACTTCCCGTGCCGCAGTTCCTCTTCTGCTTCCAACCAAAACGGAATGCCATCACCAGACGGCTTACCCGCGTTCTCCCATTTTCGGTAGGCACAAAGCTGAATGACTTCAGGAGTGACCAACTGAGCCTTGTGGACCTTGTCGTCCGCTGCGACGGCTGCCTTGGTTGTGGTCGCTGGATGAGTCGGGCTGGAATGTGTCGGGGCTGCCGATTTATGGCCGCGTGCGTGCATGTGTTCGTTCCTTCGGAGATGACATGCCTAACGGCAGCATCTGGCTTCCTTCTGATCAACCCGTCAACGGGATGGGTGTTCTCAAGAACTTGTTTGCACTTCTCACGCCGCGTCGCCCGAAAATCTAAAAATTAGGCGACAACGATATCATCTGACAAGATTTGTCGACTGCCACGGTTCGTTCAGCACAGTCGGACAACCTGAACCAGATTGGAAGTAACGAACAGGATGGTCGGAAACGCACACCTCGTGTGCGGATCGAACCGATGCCTCGACCAATGTCGAACGACTGGTGGCACAGATAATGCCGGATTAACTTGCCGCGATCTTCCGGCGGTACTGTCCGCTGGAATGCACGACACCTCCCGCCTCACCAAACGAGCGGGTTCCTGATTGAAGGAGTCTCTCCCATGTCCAAGAAGGCCGCAGAATCGCACAAGAAGGCTGCCCAGCACCACAAGAAGGCGGGCGAGCATCACGAAAACGCCGCCAAGCACCATGAGGCGGGAAACCACGAGAAGGCGGCACACCACGCCCACACCGCGAAGGGCCACCAGGCCCAGGCTGAGAAGCACGGTGATGAAGCGGCGACTCACCACTCCGAAGAGCATGGTGCGAAGTAGCGTTCCCAACAAACGACCAGAGACCCCGATTCCGCATCTGCGGGCCGGGGTCTCTGGTCGTTTGACATTCGTCAGATTGGCATCAACCTTCGCGTTGTACGTCTTACGTGCTGTACACGACGTTCGCCGTCACGGAGAACACCCACCCGAAGTTCAACGCACCAGATGCCCCGACGAGAGCGTGCTCTCAGTCGAGTCTTCCCAAAATCAACAGTTGGCATCAGTCGCCGTAACACACACGGAACCACCGCCCGTCATCACGCCGCCCGTTGCTCCTGCTCCCCACGGGCCAGCCAACCCTGAATCCGGGCCAACTCTCCTACCCACTTCGGCGACAGCCGCACAGCCAGGAACTGGGCGTACAGCAGATCCAGCGTCTCGACCAACTCTCGCACCTGGTCTGCACGCTCATCGAGTTTGGCTCGGGCTTCGGTCACGTCGTCCGGCAACGCTGGTAGTTTGGCTGACCCGACCGCCAGCGTCTCGGCGTGCAGAGCCAACTCGTACTGCTGGTCGTGTCGAACCAGGGTCAGCCCCATCTTCCGTGGCAACTTACCGGCCTGCACCGCTCGACGAGCCTCCGGCAACCGGGTTGGTCCTTCGCTGGCGAGCGTGCCGCTGCCTGTTACCCCACGCGGACAGTCGAGCGACAGCGTTCGTGCTGGCATGAGCGTCGCTTCGCTGCCGTCGCTGAGGCTGACGGTGTCCGTGCCGAGGTCGCTCAGGAACCAGAGCCAGAGCAGGTACTCGTTGCCGAGGAAGTCGGCGGCACCACCATTCGTCACCCACGCGACCTCGCCGCCAGCACCCGGAACGAACGACGACGCGGCGTCAGAAGGAACCGCCAACTTGAGAGTAGCCGCAGTCCGCTCGGCCTGGCGACCGGCGGTGAGCAGTTCGAGTGGGTGCCCGAACGTCCGGGTGAACAACTCCGTGAACTTGTCGACCTGCGACGTCGAGGTGGCACCGAACAGAACTTCGTTCGCCGCCCGGTCCCACAACACCGGGGTACACTTCCGCCGCCGGAACCGCCCGTCCTTCGCTTCGACCTTCAAGCGGTTGTGGGCCGACTCCTTTGCCTCTCGTTTCTGTTTCGCCGACGCGAGTCCGCTCTTGTTGTCCTTGATGAGTGCGGCGACGTCGGCTTCGTAGTACGCCTTCAGCAGATCACCGGGGAGGCGATCGGTATCGACTCGGAAGTCGAAGTGGAGCGTGTCGTTGATGATGTTCTTGGCGAGGTCGAAGGTGGTGTCGAGGACCGACTTGCCGCCCGACCAACCGGCTTCGATTCCGTCGGAAGTTTCGAGTGTTTGCCGTCCGGCGACGTTTGCCTGGAGCTTCTCCAGTTGCTCGTCACCGAACATCTGCGGAGCCTCGCCGCCGACCGCGAACCGAAGGAAACTCACCCGACCGTTGAAGAAGCCCATGCTCGTAACCCTCATCGTCTCGGTTCCGCACTGCCGCCTTCCTATGTCGGCTGTCTCGGGTGGACGGCCATATAGCAGGGCTTCGACACGGGTGGCTGCGTGGGGTCGGTTGCCTGTTCCGAACGGCACGATCAGTCCGACCGCTACGACCCATTTCGGCTGCATGGTCGTGAGAAGTCAGATCCAGAAGCAGCCCATCGGGTCTTCCGCGTGGTGCTCAAATGCGTCGCGAAAGTCGCTTCGACCCCGCACGGCTAGCGTTGACATCTGATGACGTGATCGGAGATGTGCGAGTTATGTTTGCCAGTGACCACGGTGAGGTCCAGGCCTGATAGTCCCCCTTCGACCTTGCCATCCGGCAATGTTCCCTTCGGATCGGTTTCCCGCCTGCCGTTGCTGACGATCTCGTGGTTGCGGGTGAACTGGTGCGAGTTGCACATGTCCTGTTCCCGTCGTGGGTGAAACCGATTCGCATCCGTTGAGGTGGTTCGAGCCTGATGGAACGACACCGCTTCTGCTGAGCCACCCGGTCATCCGCCAGTCTCATTGCCGTTACTTCTTCTGCAACATCTCGATCGTCTGGAGGATGAAGGGTGACTGGACGGCGATCGCCAGGCCCAGCGGCGTATGCACCGTGCGTTCCTCGAATGGCGTCGTCGACTTGTCTGTCTGACGCTGCATGGCGATCACCAGCCCAACTACGATGGGCTCTTTTTCACCGTGCAGCACCACGGGGGCACCACTATCCCCGCCGAAGTGCGAGTAGTCGACGAACATCGTCTTGGCCGACGCCAGGGGCGTCAGTGGGTGCGTCGCAATGGAACCCTTGCGGAGAATGGGCCAACCAGCTTCATTGGCTTCGACCTGGGCCGGGAAGCAGGGGATGCACACGTCCCGGCCGACGCGAACCTTGCGTTCCGTGGCCCATTTCTCATCGGCGATCTGATCGAGGCGGAAGGCTTTGAAGTCCACGCCATCCGGCAGATCGACGCCAAGAGCAGCGACATGGACATCGGGGTGCTTGACCCACAATGGCTTCTTGCCGTCGCGGATCGTCAGCGTGATCTCCTTGCGGACGATGATGCCATCTTTGCCGGGGCCACGCATCACCAGAGTGCAGTCGGTTCCCTTCAGATCGTCGAAGACATGGGCGGCGGTCACGAGCACATGCTTCTTGCCCTTGGCAATGTCCCGGTTCTCCAGTGACACCAGGAAGGCGGTGCCGGAAGCCGAACCTTTGGTCAGTCGAAAGGTGCCCCGCAGGGCATCCTCGATCGCCTGGTCGTTGGCCGCATTCCCATTGCCCAGCGACACGATCAAGCCAACGAACAGTCCGAGAACCAGATTGAGACACCGCATACGATTGACCTCTTGCATCCCAGGAACAACTCGGCTCCAGCGGATACTGTCAACATTGACGGCGGTTCCGACAAGGATGCGGGAATCTGTGCCCGTCGCCTCCAACGCAAATGCGAAGCGTTCCCTGGCGATTCTGAAGGTCAGTGCGTCACGTTCGCAGTAGGGGCGTGCGGGCGTAGGCAACGCGATTGGAGCAGAGGAACGACCCATCACACCCAACACACCGAACGACTCATTTGTTCAAAAGACAAGCGTGCGAACAGCTTGCAGGCTTTTGCAGGGAATAGCCTGCAATCCCTGCAAAGTCTGGACAAAAACCTGCGATTGGTGTAAAAGATGAGAAGTGTAAGTGTCCGGCTTGCCCATATTTGCGTCAAAACCCATATTCGCACGCCAGTTTCGGGACCAAGAGGTCGCAGGTTCGAATCCTGTCAGCCCGACTTGTTTTAAGTCCAATCGCCGATAGCACTTACGCTAACCCACCGACGGTCGGTGGTGCGGCTTGAAAGCCAGAGAAATCCAGTACCGTACTGGATTCGGCTTCGAGACCCACCACCATGCCCCGCAAGAAAAATCCTTCGTACCGTTTCCACAAGGCTCGGAACTGTGCCGTCGTCACGATCGGTGGCAGGGACTACTACCTCGGCATCTACGACTCTCCAGAGAGTTGGGTACTCTACCACCGCCTCGTCGCCGAACACCTTGCCGCACTGTAAATCAGCGTCGAAAAGGAACACAGTTCAGCGTCGAAAAGGAACACACCGTAGCACAGCCTCCGCGAGCGACCGAATGGTCGCCGTGGGAGGTGAAGGATGCTCACGGTGGACAAATTC
>Ga0105047_10019383_pt1 | contig 10497 bp, 10 predicted proteins | sample MAT04_FD_78384 | JGI IMG/M metagenome (GOLD analysis project Ga0105047, IMG submission 78384) | Freshwater microbial communities from Lake Fryxell liftoff mats and glacier meltwater in Antarctica - MAT-04 (megahit assembly) | ecosystem: Environmental > Aquatic > Freshwater > Ice > Liftoff... | reverse complement strand
TGGTGTCGAGCCCGATCATGGCGCTTCCACCGCCAAAGCGGCCACGTCAAAGTCGGCAGGCACACCCGGGCGCTGGCTGCGAATCAGGCCAAAACCGCTGACCGCCGCCTGCCGCGCCGACGAGCGTCTGTGAAAAGAGCTTTTGCCACAGCCAGCGCCTGTTCGCGCATGTGGCCTTCGATGTCCCGGCGTTCGCGGTTGATGCTGTCCAACGTTTTGGCCAGTTCCAGGGCGCGGCTGGGGTCATCCGTGAGCAGGCACTCAATGCCCAGGGTCATGTCGGACAACCGCCCCGCCGCGTTGATGCGCGGACCCAGGGCAAAACCAAAGTCGAAGGTTGTGGCAGCTGTTGAATCCCGTGAAGCTGCTGTGAAAAGAGATGCAATGCCCGCAGGCATGGTCTGGGCCCGAATGCGTTTTAACCCTTGGGCCACGAGGCGGCGGTTGTTGGCGTCGAGCTTGACCACGTCGGCCACTGTCCCCAGGGCCACCAGTGGCTATCTAGGTTGCGGCCCATGGCCCGGTCGGGTGACGCGGTGGCCAAACCCGCAAACACCTCGCTGTGGGCCAGCCAGCGCCCCGGTTGGTCGGCAAACAGGTTGATGCTGTCTTCTGCAAAGTAGGGGCGCATAGCGCTCAGCAGCTGATTGGACTCCTCAATCGTCAAATGTGGCAGTGGCAGCGTGCTCATGGCCACGTGGTCGGTGTTCACCTGCCAATGGCACACGGTGATGAAACCCCACGCGCCACCCATGCCTGCCAGTTCCGGGTATTGGCTGGCGCGGTGCGCAGCCCAGGGAATCTGGCCGTCAACCACTGACAAACCCAATTGGTGCGCCAGCGCTCGTTCGTGCGGTGGCGACAAACTGCTGGCCTCGCCATGGTCCGCAGGCAGCGGGTTGAGTTGGTCCAATAGCTGCTGCAGATGGGGCAGGCGAAGGGTTGGCAAAGCGTTTTTGCAGCCCTCAGATGTGCTGAATGCGAAGGGAATCAGTAGGTGCATGCTGCCATTGTTGTAGCTTTGCGATTCGGCCAAACGATCATGGCGATGAAGCTACCCCAGAGCATGAAAACCATGGCGTCACTGCGAGCGTCGCGCGGCAGTCCAGTGCTTCACAAGTCATGGATGGCTTCACTTCATGCGCAATGACGGCTGTAGTTCACGTTAAATGTACTGGCGTGGAAAGCTTGAAATAGCTTTGGCCGCCGTTTGCACGCCCATGTGCAAGGCAGCAGGCAGGTCTTTGCCTTGGGCTCTGCCCAGCAGGTAGCCTGCGTTGAAGATGTCGCCTGCGCCAATGGTGTCGACCACCTTGATCGGCAGGCCGCTTGCGTGGATGAGTTCACGCGTGGGCGACAGAGCGAAGGCACCTTGCGGACCGGCCTTGATGACAATGGCAGCAGTGCCCGCCATGTCTTGCAAGGCGTGCAAGGCCGCAAGCGGTGTCGCGGTGCCGGTCAGCGTAGTGGCTTCCACCTCGTTGAACAAAATGTGTTTGCAGCGACGCACCCAGCCTTGCACGAGTGCGGTGTTGTGTGGCGTCCAGCCCTGCGTGGGCCAGCCGGTGTCGAGCGCCACTTCCACGCCTTGCTGGTCGGCCCAGTCAAATAGGCTAGGGTAGTCGTGGCACAGGTCGGGCGTCAGGAAACCACCGGCCAGCAGCAAGATGCCGTTGTCCAACTGAGCGGCTTCCAGCATCGCGCGCACCTGCGGCCAAGACAGCGTTTGAATGTGACCCTTGGTGGTGAAGAAGGTGCGTTCACCATCGGGGTGCGTCAGGCCGACAGACACGGTGGTGGAGGTCGCCGTGCGGGGCCAGTGCAAGGCGTTGTTGCCAAACGTATCTTGCAGCCAGGTGCCATAAGCGTCGTCACCCACATTGGCGGCGCAGCAAAAGCTGGCGTTCATAGCCTGCCAGGCCAAGGCGGTGTTGCCCGCAGAGCCGCCTACGCGCAGTTGGTCGTCGTCCACCACGGTTTCGGTGCCCGGCTGGGGCCATGGCGTGACCGGACCCATGATGAGGTCGATGTTGACGTTGCCGACAACGGCCAGTGCGCGGGTCACTATTTTTCACCCGTGATTTTTTTTGACCGGCGCGGCGTGCCTACGTCAGCCACCCGTGTGGCGGCAAAGGAGAGCATCAGGTTTTGCATGGTGGGCAACATATGGAACACCGCAGTCAGGCCGCTGGAGACTGGAAAACGCAGGGTCACCACGCCACTCACCGGTGGGGCACCAGAGGCATCAAACACGATGACCGTGGCGCCTGCGTCGCGGGTGGCGTGAATCAGGCCCTCTAGCAGCTCGATGCCGACTTCTTGGCTTCTGAAAATGATGACCCCAATGTGCGGGTCCAGCATTTCCATGGGGCCGTGGCGCAGTTGGCCACTCTCTTGGGCGAACGCGGGTAGGCGAGACAGCTCTGAAAAGCCCAGTGCCGCCGCTTCGGCCATGCCAATCAGCTCCCGGCCGGTGGCTGCAATGGTGCTGACGCCTTTGAAAGATTGCACTGCTTCACTGACGTCTTGGCTGCATTGGCTCTTCAGCGCAGCCAGTGTGGGTGCCACGTCAACGCCCAGTGCGGCGAGGATCGCCACGTGGGCTGCAAAGGTCAATGTCAGGCTGCGGGTTGCGGCGTAGGCGACTTCAGGCCCGCCTTCGCCCACCACGCAAGGAATCGACCGCCCGACCGTGGAACTGGCGTCCAAAGTGATGCCAAAAACATTGGCCTTGCTCGGCAGCGAGTCCAGAAACCGAAGAATTTCACCGCTTTCGCCGGATTGGGACGAGATCAGGAGGGTTTTGTTGTGCAGCGGAATCGATGTGTTGAGCTGCTCCGACATCGGAACGGCAAATGCATCAATGCCCAAGGATCGGTAAATAGGTTCGAGCGCGCGACCAATCGCGTGGGAGCCCCCCATGCCGAACATGAGCAAGGATTTGGAAACTTTCAAAGACTGGGCAATCTGGCTGGCTACAGCCGCACCACTGTCGAAAGTTGCCAATGCATTGGGCACCTGACGGGCCATTTCTGCTTCGATGGCCAAACGGCCGCTGGTTGTTGGTGTGCTGTTCAAGTTCATTCCTTTGGGTAAAAAACGGGGATCAAGCGCAGAAACAACCCGTCGCTTCGCTTGGTTTTGCAGGACGTGACGCATCAAATATTACATCCATTTGGTGGATTTTATTGTACGCAGCTCCGCTTTGATCGCGTCAACGCAGAATCTGCAATAACTTTGATTTTCCACAGAGATTGCGCCAAATAACGCGTTGGCGTCACTAAAACTCGCGAGAAACGTCATCATAATTCTGACAAACGTGGCAAAAATGTTGTTTATCGGCAACGCATGTTCGGGAAAGTACCAGTTTTAAATTGATGAATTGTTTATATCATCCATTAAATGGATTTAAGATGGACCTCACACGTGCTCTGCCAAACCTTGTGTTGCGGTGACATGTGAAGCGGTTCTGTCGTGGTCTTTGCCAAGCGACGCCACCTTGTGATTGGAGTAAACAATGTGCCAACGGTACCTATGCGCGCCCCTCTTTAGGGTTATGTCTTGCTTCTTGTCTGGTGCGTCGGTACACACGGCGTGTTGTGGCCGCGTCGGCGCTTGTTTTCTTGATGCGGGAGGTAATCAGACATAGCCCATCACGCGCACCTTTCACTTCACCTCCTTTGCGTTGTCTCCTCACAACCAACCACTACCCCCTTCTTTAGAAAGAATCCATCACCATGAAACTCACGAAACGCGCCTCCCTCGTTTTGGCCGCTATGGCAGTCATGTCCTCCATGATGTCGTCGGTGCACGCTGCCAAAGGCGAAGTCCGCATGCTCATTTGGGACGGTTATGCAGATAAAGAGTGGGTAGCCGAGTTTGAGAAACAAACTGGCTACACAGTCAAAGCGACCTATGCCACTAGCGCGGACGAACAGATCGCCAAGATGAAAGGCAGCCAAGGCAAAGACTACGACATCGTCACTGTGGACAGCGCCAGCATCAAAACGATGGTGGATCAAAAGCTGATTGTTCCTTTGGACATGAAACGTGTATCGAGCATGGCCAATGTGTTGCCAGTCTTCGCGGCCAGCAAAGCGCCTATTTTTGGCGGCGTTCGGTACGGCATTCCCATGGCCTGGGGTTCGTTGGGCTTGGTCTATGACAAGAAGACTTTTCCCACACCGCCCAAGTCGTGGTCGGTGATGTGGGATCCAAAGTACAAAGGCAAGGTCATTTCCCAAGACGATGCCAACAACAACATCAACCTCGGCGCGATCATGATTGGTTTGAAAGACCCGTTCAACGTCAAACCTGATGAATTCCCCAAAGTAGAAAAGAAGCTGAAGGAGTTGCGCGGCAACCTGCTGACCTACTTTGCCGGGTTTGACGAAGGAACCACGCTGTTTGCTGAAAACAAGGTGGTGCTGATGTTCTCCATGGGCGAACTCAGCGCGTTGGCACTCCAGAAAAAAGGCTTTGACGTGGGTTATGCGATCCCCAGCGAAGGTGCGCTTGGGTGGCTGGACAACCTGTCTTTGAGCGCGGGTGCCGCCAATGTTGACGGCGCCTATGCTTGGATGAACTTCTTCTTGAACAAGAAGATTGGTGAGTCCATGACCGAGAAGTCCAGCAACTTCAGCACCACCTCGAACAAAGGTGCGCCGGATTACGCTGGCCGTTTGATTTACGCCAAGCCACCAGAAGACATGTCCATGCGCCAAAAAGTCTGGAACCAAGTTCGCGCTGGCAAGTAAACATCGCCCACCCCGAAGAAACGCTGCTGGCGTCTTCGGGGTGTCGCGATCATTTGAGACATAAGGCAGTCAATGCAAACACCACAAGAATTGTTGAAACTCGACAACATCTGCAAGAGTTATGGTCAAACCCCTGTGCTCAAGAACATCAACCTGAGCGTTTACGGCAATGAGTTTTTGACGATTCTTGGACCCAGCGGGTCGGGCAAGACAACTATTCTGAAAATATTGGCGGGTTTCGAAGAGGCGACGCAAGGTGTCGTGTTGCTGAACGGGCAAGACATCTCTGATATGCCGATCAACCGCCGACCGTTTAACACCGTTTTTCAAGACTACGCGCTGTTTCCGCACATGTCGGTGCGAAAAAACGTGGGTTATGGCCTGATTGTGCGAGGCGTCGGCCGTGCGCAGCGCGAAAAACGTGTCGATGAGGTGATAGAAACCGTTGGACTGACCGGCTTTGGCAAACGTTTGCCGGCTGAACTGTCCGGCGGTCAGCGCCAGCGGGTCGCTTTGGCCAGAGCCATCATTTGCCAACCCCGGATCATTCTTTTAGATGAACCCCTGGCAGCGCTGGATGTCGCGCTGCGTGGGCAGATGTGCAAGTTCTTGAAAGGCATGCAGCGGCGCCTAGACATTGCGTTCGTCTTCATCACCCATGACCAGCAGGAAGCCATCGCCATGTCTGACCGGATCGTGGTGATGCGCGACGGCGAAATTGAGCAAATTGGTACACCCGAGAGCCTGTACGCCGAACCCCAAACCCGCTTTGTGGCTGAGTTTTTTGGTGAAAACAACCTGTTGGATGGCGTGGTGCACTCAGGAGATGGCACCTGGGCCGAGGTCGAGGTCGAAACCGACATGGGTTACCTCACCTGCAAATCAAACAACACCGCAACAGCGGTGGGCGCCCGGGTTGCCGTGGCGGTGCGACCGGAGAACATTGACTTGCTAGAAGACGCCTCGCGTGGATACGCGTGCAAAATTGAAGACATTCAGTACAGCGGCGCTACTTACATTGTGGAGTTGTCGCTGCAGAAGGCCAGCCAGATCAAGCTGAAATGTCGTTTGCACGGCTCACGGTTGCCGCCCGCGCTGGGTGTGGGTGACATCGTGGGCGTGACCTGGGCGCCCGGTTCTGCTGTGGTTATCGGAAAACGCGATGCGTAACTCCAAACGTACCGACAAGTGGGCGTTATGGGCGGTGAGCACCCTTTGTTTGGGCATTCCGGCAGTGTTCATTCTGGTGCCCATCTTGGCATTTGTGTTGAACAGCCTCTGGCACAACGACGCTGGACAACTGGTTAAACGGCTAACGCTGGAGAACTATGTAGCCTTTTTCACCGATGAAGATATGCGAAAGGTATATTTTCGAACGGTATTCTTGTGTTTAAGTGCCACAGTTACCAACCTGGTGGTGGGTTATATCTGTGCTTTGTATATTTACCGTCAAAAGGTAGGCAGTCGGCTGGTGTTGATTTTGATATTCACGTTGCCACTGTTTACCAGTTACATCATCAAGATGTATGCGATTAGGGGTATCTTGGGACACCGAGGTGTGATCAATGAGCTTCTGATCGCGGCCCATGTCATTCAGGAGCCCATCACGGCATTCATCTTCAGTCAGTCGGCCATTTTTCTGACCTTGGTGGTGTTGTACCTGCCGTTTTCGGTGCTGCCGATTTATTTGGCGATGGAACGAATTCCAGAAAACCTGCGCCTGGCATCCGATGACTTGGGCGGCAAAGAGTCGCATGAGCTGAAACACATCATTTTCCCCCTGAGTTTGAATGGCGTTGTGGTGGCCGCCGTGTTCACCTTTGTGATGACATTTGGTGACTTCGTCACACCGCAAATGGTGGGTGGGATTGATGGCTACACCTTTGGGCGGATTGTTTACTCGCAGTTTGGTGTGGCCCTGAATTGGCCCCTGGGCTCGGCGCTGGCGGTGATTCTTCTGGCGACCTCCGTCGTTGTCGCGTTGTTGTCCAGCCTGCTGCTGAAGTTGGGGGTGTCAAGATGACCAGAAAGTTTGGCCTTCTTTCTTTCATCACCGGCTGCGTGTCGTTGGCCGCGCTGGTGGTGATTTATGCGCCCTTGTTAACCGTGTGGGTGTTTTCTTTTTGGAAACCGATTCGTGTGGAAGGCTCTTTACGTTTGGCGGATTTTTCTTGGGATTCGTATCAGAAACTCACTGAAAATTCAGAAATATTGGAAACCCTTCGGTTGACACTCACTGTTGGGGCAATATCAACGGTGCTGGCGATCGTGCTGTCCTTGGTATTTTCTTTGTTTTATTGGCGAACCCGTGGAATAGCTAGAAAAGCCATGCAGGCTATTATTTTGTTGCCATTTTTACTACCACCTATTATTGTTGGATTATCTTTGCTGATATCTTTCAATGAAATTTATGTGCGTCGGGGTGTTTTGACCATCATCATCGGCCACACCGTTTTGGTGATACCCGTGGTTTACAAAATCGTCCTCAATCGTCTGGAATCCATCAACGAAAGCTATATCCAAGCGTCGTTTGACCTGGGTGCGTCGAAGTTTCAGACGCTGGTGTACGTCGTCATCCCGCAACTGGGTTTGGCCGTTACCTCGGGGGCTTTGTTGTCGTTTGCCATTTCGTTTGACGAGACGCTGGTGACGGTCTTTCTGTCTGGGTCGTCCAGCACGTTGCCGATTCGTCTGTGGTCCATGATGCGTTTGGGGTTTGTGCCGGAAATCAATGCCCTGGCGAGTTCGATTGTGTGCGTGGCGGCGTTGGCGACCTTGCTGTTCTGGCTTGTCAAAAAGCAGGTCGAAGCACGCCCAAGGGTGTGAGTCAGACGCGTGAACGGATACCAATTGATTGACCAAAAAGGGTGTGTGTGCGCAAACTAGCAACAGGTTCAGGAACCAATCTCTCCGGCGTCAGTGAGCACAACCGTCGGGTGATTCTGCAGGCCTTGCGCTTGAACGGCAGCATGACGCGGGCAGAGATCGCACGCAGTACCAAACTGGTGCCGCAAACGGTATCTAACCTGATTGAAGCATTAAAGGCTGATGGATTTGTGTGCAGTACCGGCACCATCAAAGGCAAGCGCGGACAACCGGCGACACCCTACCGAATTGCCAAGAACGGTGCCTTTTCGCTCGGCATTCACATCGACAAGTACGGTGCAAGAGCGGTCGCTTTGAACCTGTTGGGCGGCATTGTGTGCAAGCACGAGGCCGGCTTCAGACTGGATGGGTTGAAAGCCAATTTGCCGACGATTCGGGAGTTGCTGGCCCGCACCATGGACGGCTTGCCTCTGGATGGTGATGGCAACCCACCCGAAATTTTTGGCGTGGGCTTGGCCATGCCCGCGGCCACTGGTATTCACGGCGGATCAGATGATCCGTGGATGTGTGCCCCACGGGACGCGCATCCGATGCTGGCAGCCCTCGAAGGCATGACCGGAAAGCCCGTCAGCCTGCACCATGATGCGGTGGCTGCGGCGTCGGCCGAGCGGCTCAATGGCGCGGCCATTGGTGTGGATAACTTTGTTTACGTGTTCATCGGCTACGGATTGGGCGCGGGAATTTATGTCAACGGTGCCCCGGTCAACGGGTATGGGCACTTTGCCGGTGAAATTGGTCAGATTCCGGTGTTGGACGGCAACAAGCCGGTGCGCCTGGAGCACATCGCTTCGTTGTCGGCGCTGTGCGATCGGCTGGGTTTGGATTTGAATGACGCATTTTTGATGCAACGCCTGGAAGCGGCGATGGAGTCCCAGCCGGCCATCGTGAACGATTGGCTGACCAGCGCCGCGACCCAACTGTCTTGGTTGGTTGACATGGTCGAATGCCTGATTGATCCCCAGTTTGTGGTGTTTGGCGGAAGCATCCCCGCACCCTTGTTGCGGCGCCTGTGCAGCCTGATCGACGCCATTGGTGCGGCCACCCCCGCGTTGTCGGGTCTGGTACGACCCCAACTGTTACCCAGTTTCATAGGCGAGTATTCCGTGGCCAGTGGTGCGGCGGCGTTTCATTTGGCCATGGCCCTAGATCCCAGCATTTCCGCCATCGCCAAGCCAATTTGAACCTGATGTGAGCAAGTCCACGGCTATGAACCTCAACGCCTCAGTTGACCGCGTGTTGTTACCAATAAGTGCCCATGACTGTCGACTATTTGAGCGCCGATCAAGGCCCCCAATGGGTGATAGCGCGCCACATCTGATGGATTCGTTGGCAGCGCACCTGGGGACGTTGCTCCTGCTTGCAGGCAGTAGTCCGCTGCGTCCTCTCACCAACCCAAACACACCGCCAGCAGCCCACTCGGGCGCGTCCAACTGAGGAGTCCAGGATGAAAACAACTGTCCTTCAACATTCTGACGTCAGCTTGTCTGCCGCAGGCATCAGCGTCCACATTGATGTGCGCATCGGGCACATGGCGCGCTTTGAGGTCGTTCGGGAGGGACAGTTCAGCGCGGCTTTTCACCGGGTTCCCTGGGCCGATGACAACGCCTTTGAAGGCCGTGAACGGTTTGCGTCCGCTCCCCATTTGGAGCGCATGTCGGGAGACTTTTTTTGCGCACCGTTCGCACTGTCCGACGTGGAGCCTGCACCCTCGCATGGCTGGCCGGCCAATAGCAACTGGACGGTGGTGTCCAACGAGAAATGGCGTGGCGGGCAAATGGTGGTGATGGCGCTCGACCGCCCGGTGATGGGGGCTCGATTGTTGAAGGCATTAACGGTGCGAGACCACCACCCGTTTTTGTACCAAAAACACACTTTCGAAGGCGGAGCAGGCCGTGTGCCGGTGGCCAACCACGCCATGGTGACATTGCCGCACGGCGGCACCATCAGTACCTCGCCGAAACAGTTTGCGATCACGCCCAAACAAGCGCTTGAGACCGATCCGCAGCGCGGGCTTTCCATTTTGAAGTACCCCGCCGTGGGTAAGGATTTGCGAAAGTTCCCGCGGGCTGATGGCCGGACGGCAGACCTGTTGCGCTGTCCGGTGGATGTCGGGCACGACGATTTTGTGACGCTGGTGGAACAAGCGGGAGCCCAACTGGGGTGGACGGCCGTGGTTCGCACGCAAGAGGGCGATGTGGCGCTGATGTTGAAGAATCCCAAGGAATTGCCGGTGACGATGCTTTGGTACTCCAATGGCGGGCGTCATTATTGGCCTTGGAACGGCCAGCATCGCCATGTGTTGGGGGTAGAAGACGGCTGTGCAGACGCGGTGCATGGTCACCTGTCATCCATTTCTGAAAATGACTTGTCCAACATGGGCGCTAAAACAGCCATCGCTTTGAATCCCACGGGTTCGGTGGATGTGCGCCATGTAATTGGCAACGTGCCCATCCACGAAGGGTGTACTGAGGTGTTGGCCATTCGCAGCCGCTCGGGAATTCTTGAGATTCAGTTTCAGTCAAAGACCTTAGAACTGCCGTTTGACAACGCGTTCTTGTGAACCAAGGGTGATGACGTCGGGTCTAAACTGATCGGCTGGCTTGCAGTCCTGCTGTTGCCGCCCCGCAGTTGAGGTCCCTTGGGGCTGTACGCACAACCCCGTCCTGCACAGGCTTCGTTGTCTTACATGAAATCAATCTTGACCCAAATTCCCGGCGTGGTTCAAAACCGGGTAACACGTCTTCCGGTGATTTTCAGTTTGCCACAACCTCGCTGACTCCGCAAGCAAATGCTCAAACATCGCAAGGCTGTCCCATCAAAAGCTGTGCTTCAAAATCAGCCGAAGATTCTCGTT
>Ga0105047_10019380_pt1 | contig 10497 bp, 11 predicted proteins | sample MAT04_FD_78384 | JGI IMG/M metagenome (GOLD analysis project Ga0105047, IMG submission 78384) | Freshwater microbial communities from Lake Fryxell liftoff mats and glacier meltwater in Antarctica - MAT-04 (megahit assembly) | ecosystem: Environmental > Aquatic > Freshwater > Ice > Liftoff... | reverse complement strand
CCGGCCTCGACCTCCCAGGCGAACAGCTCGCCGAAGAACGCTCGGGCTCGCGCCAGGTCGTCGGTGCGCAGCACGAGGTAGCCGGGCTCGACCGGGCGGCGGTGGGTGATGGTGAAGCCGGGCATGGGCGCGTCGGCCGGGGCCTGATCGTTGGCGGACGCGGGGTCACCGGTCGAGCGTGTCGCGGGGTCGAGGTCCTGGTGCAACATCCACCGATGGCCGAACGGGTCGATCACGGTGGCGGTGCGCAGCTCGTAGGACTGGTCGGCTGGCTCGCGCTCAGCGGTGGCGCCGTTGGCCACGGCTCGACCGAACGTGTACTCGACGTCGGTGATGTGCAGCACCAACGACACCGAGGTGCCGCCGATGGTCTGCGGCCCGCGCACTCCCATCTCGGGATACTCGTCGGCCAGGTTGATCGGGGCTCCGCCGATGGTCAGCTCGGCGTGGCCGATGCGACCGTCGTCGCCGGTGTAGCGGAGGGTTTCGATGGCGCCGAAGGCTTCGGTGTAGAAGGCGATGGCAGCCTCGGCGTCGTGCACGCTGAGGTAGGGGACGACGGACATGGTGGTGATCCTGGGTTCGGCGGAGGGTGCGGTGGGGGCAGGCGTGAGGCGGGACCGGAGGTCGTCGCGCAGGCGGGTCACGAACTCGGGTCGCGGGGCCAGGGGCACGACGGACTCGCGCAGGGCCTCGAACGGGTCAGCGGGCATCGTTCCCCCTCTCGGATCGGTTGGCGTCGCCCTCGTAGGCGGCGCGGAAGGCGGCGCGAGCCCTCACCAGCAGCGCCTCGGTGGCGTGCTCGGTCCGACCCAGGCAGTCGGCCACCCCGCGCACGGGGAGGCCGTCCAGGTAGCGGAAGGTGAGGGCGGCTCGGTGGTGCGCACCGAGGCTGGCGAGCACCTCGTGGGCGCGCACGGCGTCGAGGTGGACGTCCCAGTCGTCGACCACGTCATCGGCTCCGCCGACGGCGGCGAGGCGCCGTTCGTCGCGGGCGACGCGCCGCCAGTGGTCGGCCAGCTTGTGGCGGGCCACGCCGATCAGCCACCCGATGGTGAGGTCGGGCACGGCGTCGCGGTGCACGGCATCGACGGCGGCGAGGAATGTCTCGGAGGTCAGGTCCTCGGCCACCGACGCGCTCCCGCAACGACGCACCAGGTAGCCGTAGATCTGGGGCACGGCTCGGTCATAGAGATCCAACAGCGCTCGGGCTGGATCGTTGGACGACACCGGACGGGGGCTCACGTCACTCCATCGTTCCGGGACAGGGTTCTCCGACGGGTGGCACGGACGTTCTTCGTCGAATGCTCAGGACAGGACGAGCAGGGGGCGTGGGTCGGGCACGCGCCCGACGGCCACGGCCACCCGCAGCAACGGATCGAGCGCGGCCCACACCTCGCGGGCGAAAGCCAGCGGATCCCCTATGCCCGACACGGCGCGGACGACGGCGTCGGTGGTCACGGCGTCGACCGCGCCGCCGTAGGTGTGCAGCAGCCAACCGGTGCCGGCCACGGTCGGCACGGTCTGGATCTGCCGTTCGATCTGGCCGTCGCGGGAGCGGACGGCGAACAAGACATCGCTCTGCTCGCCGGTCACCACCGCGATCCGGGCCGTGTTCAGCGGCGGGTCGGGCTCGGGCATGAGCAGGTCGACGATCCGATCGACGGCGAAGCCGTCGACCAAACCGCGCTCGAGGTCGTCGACGTGGGCGCCGTTGCCGACGATCATCCGGTGGTCGAGCTGGCGGGCGCACGTGTAGTGGCGGAGCGGGTCGGGCGGGCCACCGTCCTCGGTGGCCTTCACGCGCAGGCGACCCCACTCGAACACCAGGTGGCGGGCTCGCGACGCTTCACTTCGCCCGGTTAGGAAGTACAGCCACCAACGCCCGCCGTCGGGAGCGGTGAGGGTCACGATGCCGCGCCCCGGGTAGGGCGGCAACACGAGGTCGGTGAAGGCGGCGGGCTCCGAAGACGTGGAGGAGGTGGCGGCGGCCAGGCTCCGCCGCAGGTCCTCGAGATGGTGGCTGACCTCGTGGACGGTGTGCACGGCCAACCACCGCAGCGAGCGTGGCGCGGGTGTGGGCAAGGCGAAGACGAGGGTGCGGTCCCAGGCATCGGCGTCGAGGCGGTCGAGGTCGTTGGCGAACAGATCGGCGGCATCGACGAGCTGTCGGGCCACCGCCGTCGGGTCCTGCTCGGCGTAGCCGTCGTGCTCGACGCGCTCGTCGCGTCCCATCATGGCCGGGGTCGGATCGACCTCGCGTCGGGCGAGCAGGAGCCGCTCGCGCACGACGAGCAGCACGTCGCGCACGTGGCACGAGTACTCGAGGGCGGACCACGTCGTGTCGTCGGGACGCGTGCCGGCGGTGGCCGCCGCAACGCCGGTCAGTTGGTCGGCCGCCGTGCGGGCCAGCCGCCGGATCGCCGCTGCGGCGCCGGCGGCCTCGGCCTCGTCGTAGGTGAATCCGCAGTCGTCGCAGCGCATGGCGGTCACTCTCGCACGCCGGGCCGTCTGGCCGTCGAGGCGGGCGGGCAGCAAACCAATCTTTCGTGCATCTGGACTCGTTCACACGCCGTTCACAAATGGGCAACAGTCGAGAAATCCGCTGCTGGAAGCGTGCGCCCGTTGGACCTCACGAGTAGGAGAGCACGTTGAGCTATCGCGCTGAGTACATCTGGATCGACGGAACGGAGCCCACCCCGCTCCTCCGCTCGAAGACGAAGATCATCCCCGACGGCGAGGAGCCGGGCCTGTGGGGCTTCGACGGCTCGTCCACCAACCAGGCGCCGGGGAAGAACTCCGACTGCGTGTTGCGACCCGTCTTCGTGTGTCCGGACCCGATCCGCGGCAAGAACGACGTGCTGGTCATGACCGAGGTGCTCCTCACCGACATGACCCCGCACCCCACCAACACCCGTGCTGCCTGCGCCGAGGTGGCCGAGGAGTTCGCCGACCAAGCGCCCATCTTCGGCATCGAGCAGGAGTACACCTTCCTGCAGGACGGCTACCCGCTGGGTTGGCCCAAGGGCGGCTTCCCCGGCCCGCAGGGTCCGTACTACTGCGGTGTCGGCAACGACGAGATCTGGGGCCGTGACATCGTCGAAGCCCACACCACGGCGTGCATGGACGCCGGCCTCGACATCTCCGGCACCAACGCCGAGGTGATGATGGGCCAGTGGGAGTTCCAGATCGGCCCGACCGCTCCGCCGCTCGTCGGCGACATGATGTACATCGCCCGCTGGCTCCTCTACCGCGTGGCCGAGGACTTCAACGTCACCGTCACCATCGATCCGAAACCCATCCCCGGTGACTGGAACGGCGCCGGTGCGCACACCAACTTCTCCACCAAGGCCATGCGCGAGGGCTGGGACCCGATCATCACGGCGTGCGAGGCGCTCGGCAAGAACGCCGAGGAGCACATCACCAACTACGGCGCCGGCGTCGAGCGTCGTCTCACCGGCCTGCACGAGACCGCCCCGTGGACCGAGTTCAGCTACGGCGTGTCCGACCGCGGCGCCTCGGTGCGCATCCCGTGGCAGGTCGGCATCGAGAAGAAGGGCTACATCGAGGATCGTCGCCCGAACTCGAACATGGACCCCTACACGGTGACCCGCCTCATCGTGGACACGTGCTGCTCGGCTCTCGCCGACTGACCGTTCGTTCACCCCATCGCGTGGCGTTGCGTGCGCACGTCGCCGACCCGACCGGTCGGTGGCGTGCGCACGGTCGCGTCCGGGCTCCGCACACCCTGTCGCATTCCTGGACGAAACAAAGACGTGAGCCTCACGAAACAGTGCGGAAATCTGTCGCCTTTATGTTGCCAAGCACGCAGTGAGCGAGGGGCTCACACCGACAGCAAAGGTTGGCGATCGCGGATGGAGAATCCAGGAGATATCGCGTGGGTGCTGGCGTCAGCCGCACTCGTGCTGTTCATGACGCCGGGGCTGGCGCTCTTCTACGGCGGCATGGATCGCAGTCGCAACGTGCTCAACATGATCATGATGAGCATGTGGTGCCTGTTGGTCGTGCCCATCGTGTGGGTCGTGGTGGGCTTCTCGTTGGCCTACAGCGGCAGCGGCGAGTTCATCGGGAACCTCGACTGGGCGCTGCTCGACGGGATGAACATCACGTCGGTGGCCGATGGCGGTGACGGCGGCAAGCTGCTGTTGGCCGTGGCCTATCTCGGCATGTTCGCCGCCATCACTCCGGCGCTGATCTCGGGCGCGGTGGCCGACCGCATGAAGTTCTCGGCGTGGGCCATCTTCGTGCCCATCTGGATCGTCCTCGTGTACTGCCCCGTGTCGTTCTGGATCTACGGCGGCGTGTGGGGCGAGGGCCTCACCGGCTGGCTCGGTGCTCGGGGCTCGCTCGACTTCGCCGGCGGCACCGTCATCCACATCAACGCCGGCATCGCCGCGCTGGCCGCAGTGCTCATCTTGGGCAAGCGCAAGGGCTGGCCGTCGGAGGGTCACCCGCCCCACTCGATGCCGCTCGTCATGCTCGGCACCGGCATCCTGTGGTTCGGCTGGTTCGGGTTCAACGCCGGCTCGGCCTTCGCCGCCAACGGCACCGCCATCCAGGCCTTCCTCAACACCTTCCTGGCCGCCGCCGCCGGTGGCATCACGTGGGCCGTCGTTGAGCGCATCAAGGACGGCCACTTCACCAACCTGGGCGTGGCCTCGGGCATCGTGGCCGGTCTCGTGGCCATCACCCCGGCCTGCGGATTCGTGGCCGGGATGTCGCCCATCTACATCGGTGCTGCCGCCGGGCTCATCTGCGTGTTCGCCGTCCACCTGAAGTTCAAGGCCGGCTACGACGATGCCCTCGACGTGGTCGGTGTGCACTTCGTCGGTGGCCTCGTGGGCTCGCTGATGCTCGGCCTGCTGGCCGACCCCGAGTACTTCGGCGGGACGTTCGGCGAGGGCCTGCTCCTCGGCGGAGGCACGAGCCTGTTCATGGAGCAGCTGCTCGCCGCCGTGGTCACCATCGTGTTCTCCTTCTGCGTGACGTACGCGATCCTGAAGATCATGGACATGATCATGGGGATCCGGGTCGGCGAGGAAGAGGAGTACGTCGGCCTCGATCTGGCCGAGCACGCCGAGACGGCCTACCACGGTGGCAACGCCACCATGGAACGTGTCTGAGACCGCGAACCGACGAACAGGAGCACGACAATGAAGCTGGTCACGGCCATCATCAAGCCGTTCAAGCTGGACGAGGTGAAGGAGGCGCTCAAGGCCGCCGGTGTGCAGGGCATGAGCGTGTCCGACGTGCAGGGCGTCGGTCGTCAGGGCGGCCACACCGAGACCTACCGCGGCGCCGAGTACAAGATCGATCTCTTACCCAAGACGCGGATCGAGGTCATCGTCGACGACGCTGACGCCTCACGCATCGTCGACGTCATCGTGGCCGCCGCCAACAGCGGCAAGATCGGTGACGGCAAGGTGTGGGTCAGCCCCATCGACGAGATGGTGCGCATCCGCACCGGCGAGCGCGGCCCCGACGCCATCTGACAACCCCCAACCGCCAACCCCCAACCGTTCTGGTGCCGACGGATAGCGAATGCGACTATCCGTCGGTACCAGTTCGGGGGTGGGGTGCGACGAGGCGGGCGGTCTCGGGGGACAGCGGCGCCTCGAGGACGGCGGTGACCAGGTCGATGAGGTGGCTGGTGAACAGCCGGTCGTCGCGTCGGGGGGACTGCTCGGCCCGACGGGCCAGTTCGACGAAGGTCATGCGGATGGCGGTGAACCGGCGATGCAGTCGCTTCACGGCCACGTCGGGCAGGCGGGGGGCGACGAGGGCTCGCCAGCGGGTCGTGGAGTCGTCGAGGTTGCCGGGACCGGGTTCGAGCGACGGCACCTCCGGGCGATTGACGAGCTGGGCCATGATCCGCAGGTAGGCGCGGCCGCCGTCGGGATCGGCCAGCATCGACGCAGACGGGCGGACGAAAGCGCCGACCAGCGTGCGCAGGTCGGCGTCGGGGACGGCCTCGTACTCGTCGAGCAGGGCGTGGCGTCGGAGCTCGACGTCGCCGTGGTGCTTGCGCAGCACGGCCCGCAGCAGGCCGTCTCGATCGGTGAAGTGATATTGCAGCGCGCTCGAGTTGCGGACGGCGGCTGCGGCGGTGATCTCTCGGAGCGACACGCTGTGGATGCCGCGCTCGGCAAACAGCGCCTCGGCCGCATCGATGAGCTGACGCTTCGTGGTCTCGGGGTTGGGGGCCATGGTCCTCGTGGGGTGCTGCTTGCGTCGCTTGCGTCGGGATAATATCATGCAAATGCATTAGATTCTCGCCGCACAAGGGGACCACCATGGCCATCGACTTCACCCTCGCTCCCGAGCACGAGGAGATCCGCACCCGGGTGCGCACGTTCATCGAGGGCACGGTCAAGCCGGCGGTGGCCACCTTCGACGACGAGGAGAAGGTCACCAGCCGCCAGGAGTACATCCAGATCATCCTCGACCTTCGCGGTGTGGCCCAGGCCGAGGGCCTGTGGCTGCCGCACATGCCCGAGGAATGGGGTGGTATGGGCCTCGGCCACGTGGCGCTGGCCATGGTGCAGTCCGAGGCGGCCAAGACCCGCCTCGGCCCGTGGATCCTCAACTGCCAGGCGCCCGACGAGGGCAACATGCACACGCTGCTGCACTGGGCCACCGACGAGCAGAAGGAGAAGTACCTCCGTCCGCTGTGCGAGGGCCGGGCCATGTCGTGCTTCGCCATGACCGAGCCCGAGGTGGCCGGTTCTGATCCGACGCTCATCAAGACCCACGCCGTGAAGGACGGCGACGAGTGGATCATCAACGGCCACAAGTGGTTCATCTCCAACGCCCGCCGGTCGAGCTTCGCCATCCTGGTGGCCCGCACGGAGGACGACGTGCCCGAAGGGTCCCGCGGCGCCAACACCGCCTTCCTCATCGACCTACCCCAGCAGGGCTGGAACGACGTGCGCGAGGTCGAGACCATGCACGGCTCGACCGGCCACTCCGAGATCGTGATCGAGGACCTGCGCGTGCACGACTCGCAGATCCTCGGCGGACGCGGGCAGGGCCACCGCCTCGGCCAGTACCGCCTCGGCCCGGCTCGCCTGGCCCACTGCATGCGCTGGATCGCCCAGGCCGAGACCGCGCTCGACATGATGGTGGCCCGGTCGCTCGAGCGGTACTCGCACGGGTCGTTGCTGGCCGAGAAGCAGGGCATCCAGTGGCTCATCGCCGACTCCGCCATGGAGCTCTACCAGTGCAAGCTGATGGTGCTGCACGCGGCCTACAAGATCGACCGAGGCGACGACTTCCGCACCGAGGTGTCGATGGCCAAGCACTTCGTGGCCAACAGCCTGAACCGCATCATCGACCGGGCCATCCAGGTCCACGGCGCCCTCGGCTACTCGACCGACACCCCACTGGCCAACATGTTCCAGCACGCCCGCTGGGCCCGCTTCGCCGACGGCGCCGACGAGATCCACCAGATGCGCATCGCCGAGCGCACCATCGCCGCGTACACCGACGACGGCACGACCAAGGCCGCCACCGGCGGGCTCCCGGTCTGACCATGGGCATCTCCAACCTCGACGGAGCAGTCGCCATGGTCACCGGCGCGTCGAACGGCATCGGCGCCGGCGTGTCCCGCCGGCTGGCGTCGCAGGGTGTGCGCGTCGTCCTGGCCGACGTGGACGAAGCGGCCGGCCAGGCCTTGGCCGACGAACTCGGTGGCGCCTTCGTGGCCTGCGACGTGCGCGAGCTCGAGGACAACCAACGGGCGGTGGCCATCGCCGTCGAAGCCTTCGGACGGCTCGACGTCGTCCACCTCAACGCCGGGGTCACCACCGGCTGCGGTGTGGGCGACGACTTCGACCTCGTGAAGTACAACCGGGCCATGGCCATCAACCTCGATGGGGTGGTGCTCGGCGTGCACGCGGCGCTGCCGGCGCTGCTCGACAACGGCGGGGGCGTGGTCATCGCCACGGCCTCGATGGCCGGGCTCATACCGGTGGCCCTCGAGCCGATCTACAGCGCCAACAAGTTCGCGGTCGTCGGCCTGATGCGGTCGCTCGGCGCGCTGTACGGGCCGCAGGGGATCGCCATGCACGCCCTGTGTCCGTCGTTCGCGGAGACGGCGTTGATCACCGACATCAAGCCGTTCCTCACCGAGTCAGGCTTCCCCATCCTCGAGGTCGACCACGTGGTCGACGCGTTCATGGACATGGTGGCATCGCCCGGCACGGGCGAGTGCTGGTTCGTGGTGCCCGGGCGCGACAGCGAGCCCTTCCGCTTCCGCAACGCTCCTGGCCCTCGCGCCGACCTGACCTGACCTGGGCCCCCGCCAACCCCGAAGTGGGCAAGTACGGCCCCGCCCAGCAGGCATCGCTTGCCCAGAACGGGGTGAGACGGGGTGAGGGTGGGCGTCAGTGGGAGACGCCGACGCCGCCGCGGGTCTGGGCGCCGTAGCGATCGATCTCGTGCGCGAGGTCGAGGTGGCGATTCACGAGCTTGGCCGCCTCGGCCTGTACCTCGTCGGTGATCAGGTCGGCGGGCATCAGCCAGCACACCTCGAACTCGAGGCCGTCGGGGTCGCGGGCGTAGAGGGCCTTGGTGGTGGTGTGGTCGGTGGCGCCGACGAGTGCGCCGCGTTCGGCCAGCACGCCTTCGATGCGTTGGAGCTCGGCCAGGGTGTCGACCTCCCAGGCCAGGTGGTAGAGCCCGACGGTGGCGCGGCCGGCCATCGACGGCCCGGCGTTGGCGCCGATCTGGAAGATGCCCAGGTCGTGGTCGTTGGTCGAGCCGCCGGCCTGGAGGAAGGCGGCCTGACCGGGCATCGACACCTTGACGCGGAAGCCGAGGACGTTCTCGTAGAACTCGCGCGTGACGTCCACGTCGCGGACGTAGAGGACGGCGTGGTTGAGACGGGTGACAGGCATGGTGCTCTCCAGGGTACGAACAGTCGCGTCGCAACTGGCGCGGGTGTGGGCTGGCAGGCTGGGGCGATGACGGATGACGCGGTTGCCAACTCGCCGGCGCTGGACCTGCTGTTCGGGCGGCGGAGCACCGCCGCGCTGGCGGCACCGGGGCCGACCGCCACCCAGGTCGACGTGCTGCTTCGCGCCGCCACCACCGTGCCCGACCACGGGGCGCTGCGGCCGTACCGGTTCATCGTGGTGGAGGGCGACGGGCGAGACGTGTTCGGCCGGGCGCTGGCCGATGCCGCCGTCGAGCACCGACCGGACCTGCCCGAGGCCGGGCGCGACAAGGCCTACGGCAAGGCGTTCATGGCGCCCACCCAGATCCTGCTCATCTCCTCGCCCAACCCGGCAGCCAAGGTCGAGGTGTGGGAACAGGTGGCCACGGCCGCGTGCACAGGGTTCGCCATCGTCCTCGCCGCCCACGGTCTCGGCCTCGGAGCCATCTGGAAGTCGATCGCCTTCACCCAGGGCGGACCGCTGGCCGACGCCCTCGAGCTCACGCCCGACGAGCAGCTCCTGGGTTGGGTGAACCTGGGCACGCCCACCGGCGTGCCCGGTCCCCGCGTCGTCCCCTCGACCGCGCAGCTCGCCACCCTCCTGCGGGGCGACGCCGTGGAGGTCTACCCCGGCTCGTAGCCCGAGCCCACGTCGGCGGCTGCCATGATGCCGACGTGTCGACCCACCACGCCCCGCCTTCCACCGCCCTCGTGCTCGGCGGGGGAAGCGACATCGCGCTGGCCATCGTCCGCCGCCTGGCAGCCGACGGCCTCCGGTCGGTCGTGCTCGCCGTGCGCGACCCGGAGGCGGTGCAGGCCCGCCTCGATGCCGGACCGCTTCCCGTCGACCACGTCACGCTCGAGTCGTGGGACGCGCTCGATGCCGACGAGCACGACGACCTCGTCATGCGCGCCACCCACACGCTCGGGCGGATCGACCTCGTCGTCTGCGCCGTGGGCAGCCTCGGCCATCACGCCGGGCTGACCATGTCGTCGGTGGACGCTGACCTCTTGCTGCGCACGAACGTGACCGGGCCGGCTTCGGCCCTGTTGGCCGCCGGCCGCGCCCTCGAGGTGCAAGGCTCGGGCACCATCGTGGTGCTCTCGTCGGTGGCCGGGGCCCGCGCCCGACGGTCGAACTTCGTCTACGGCGCCGGCAAGGCCGGGCTCGACACGTTCGCCCAAGGTCTTGGTGATGCCTTGCGCGATGCCGGCGTGCGGGTCATGGTCATCCGCCCCGGGTTCGTCGCGTCGAAGATGACCACTGGCCTCGACCCCGCACCCATGGCCACCACCCCCGAAGCGGTGGCCGACGCCATCGCCACCGGGTTGGCCGCCGGCAAGCGGATCGTCTGGGTCCCCGGGCGGCTCGGTCCGATGTTCGCCGTGCTGCGCAACGTCCCTGCGCCCCTCTGGCGCCGCATCGCCTCCGACCGCTGAACCTCACGCTTCCCCCCTCCCACACCACGAACACCCACCACGAACCGGTGGACGTTGATGCGCGCATAGCGCGTGCAACGTCCACCGGTTCGATCGGGGTT
>Ga0105047_10019379_pt1 | contig 10498 bp, 7 predicted proteins | sample MAT04_FD_78384 | JGI IMG/M metagenome (GOLD analysis project Ga0105047, IMG submission 78384) | Freshwater microbial communities from Lake Fryxell liftoff mats and glacier meltwater in Antarctica - MAT-04 (megahit assembly) | ecosystem: Environmental > Aquatic > Freshwater > Ice > Liftoff... | reverse complement strand
CACATAGATTATAATATCTCGCCCCGTTATAATATCACTTCTAATCCCTACTTTTAGGGCTGTTTGCTCATCTTAATTTTCTACCCTTTATAAAATATCCATTTGCTCAGTTCCTTAAAGCTGGCTTTTTTGCCATACATCAGTATTCCCACCCTATATATCCTTGCAGCTAACCATACTAAAAAGATGCTGAAAATAACTAGGGACACTACTGAAATGGCAATCTGCCACCATGGAGGGTCAAATGGTAATCTTACCGGCATGACAATAGAAGATAACAATGGTATCATGCTGGACCAAACTGCGAGACTGCTATCCGGTGCATTGACGGCACTGATGCCGATGTACATTGAAAACATCAAAGGCATCATTACTGGTAGTGTAAGCGAGTTGGCTTCATTGATGTCTTCACCTACTGCTGAACCTATTGCCGCAAAAAGGGCAGAGTAAGCAAAATAACCTGCAAGAAAATAAAACAACGTCAATGGTAGTATCAACCACCAATTCATAGCCTTGACTTCAAGGAAGATCTGGCCTATTTTACCCTGAGATGTCATGGCAATATCTTCCATGGGCAGATTACCAGTATTCATGGCTCCCATGCTATCTGGATTTATACCGAAAAGTGCTGCTCCGATAATATATATAAGTGGCATAAGTATCAACCAGATACCGATTTGAGTCAATCCTACCAAACCCACGCCAATTACCTTACCCATCATGAGCTCAAAGGGTTTTAATGAGGAAATCAATACTTCTACTATTCGATTTATTTTTTCTTCCATAACTGATCGCATCACTTGCATACCGTAAAACAAGATAATGAAAAACATGGCATATCCTACCACACCACCTAGGACGGAGCTAACTATGGTAGTAATGGAACTTATTTTTTTATCCGCTAGGATGGTTATTGGTTCAGCACTGACATCCGTATCCAGATTTTTTAAAGTGTTACTGTCTATATTGAGCTTTTTGAGTTTATAATTTCTGATTTTTTTGCCAATCGCCGACTCTATGGCAAAGTTCTCGTCCATCGCCAACTGATCATCGGAATGGTATTTATACACATATTTTGAAGCCAATGAATCTGTCAACGCAGGTATTTCTAATATGCCGTTGATTTTTTTCTCTTTATACAATTCTTTTTGAGCTTCCAGACTTTCATTGCTGAAATTAAAAGTGAGATTGTCCCTTGTCTTTAATTCATTTTCCAGGAGATTGGTAGGATCATATACATTGATTACTTTTGCCTTATCTGATCCCGTGCTCATCACCAATACTACGGCAGCCATAAAAACCAGAATACCTAAAGGTGTAAGTAAAGTAGTGAGTATAAATGTCTTATTTTTGACCCGTGTGAGATATTCTCTTTGGGTTACCAGCCATATTTTATTCATTGTTGGATTCTACTATTTTAATAAAAATTTCATTTAAGGAAGGCATGATTTCATTGAAACTCACGATATTTACATGACTGTTTATCAAGTTTCTGAGCAGATCATTTGAAGTCTGATCTACTCCCGCTTTAAAAACTATTTCATTGGCTGTTTTATTGACAATCAGATAATTATGATCAGAAATGGTTTCAGGTAGTCTGCCATTATATTTTACACTAAAAAGATGTTCTTTAAAATCATTTTTAATTTTGTCGACACCACCATATAGCAATATTTTGCCTTTATTGATCAACACGATGTCTTCGCATATTTCTTCAACTTGTTCCATCCTGTGGGTTGAGAAAAGAATACTGGCACCTTTTTCTTTCAATTGATAAATTTCGTCTTTGATAAGATTGGCGTTTATTGGGTCAAGTCCCGAAAATGGTTCGTCCAGTATGATCAGACTAGGGTCATGCACAACCGTGGCGATGAATTGTACTTTCTGACTCATGCCTTTGGATAGGTCACCTATTTTTTTATCCCACCAGCTTAGAATCTCAAATTTTTCCAGCCAGTTTCGGAGTTTAATTTTAGCATCTTTATTGCTCAGACCTTTGAGTTGAGCAAGATACAACAATTGCTCTCCTACTTTCATCTTTTTGTAAAGCCCTCGTTCTTCAGGCATATAACCTATTTCGTTGGGGTGAAGATGATTTAGCGGATGGCCATTTAGATAAATTTTACCACTGTCAGCAGCTGTAATTGTTGTTATAATCCTGATAAGTGAAGTTTTTCCTGCACCATTGGGTCCAAGTAACCCAAAGATAGAACCGGCTTTCACATCAAAACTTACATCGTTGACTGCAATATGATTGGAATATGCTTTTACAACGTTCTGTAGCGATAGTACATTCATTATTGTTTTGTTGATCTATGGACAAAGATAATATAAAATGATGAAGACAATTAAAAGATTCGACATAATCGGATATTAAACAGACATAAGCTTTTGGATTTCACGAAAATGAAACTGGGCAACATTTGCTGCCAAATTTTAAGTAAAGTCTTTTATTTGTTCGAAAGATTTCCATTCTTTTACATGCCAATTTATACCTTAACACAAAGTGAAATAATCAGACATCTAATTAATACCTGCAAAATTTTAACCCGGATTCGTTGTAAATGATAAACGAGTGAACTATTTTAATTCATTTATCATCAGGTTTAATATTTCTGAAGCTGCTTCTGAAACAATGGTGCCAGGACCGAAAACAGCAGCTACTCCGGCATCATAAAGCTGTTGATAATCCTGATTAGGGATCACGCCGCCTACAATGACCATAATATCTTCCCTGCCTATATCTTTTAGTGCTTTTAAGGTATCAGGTACAAGCGTTTTATGACCAGCAGCCAGAGATGAAATACCCAGTATATGAACATCGTTTTCTGCGGCTTGTCTGGCAGCTTCTTCAGGTGTCTGGAAAAGTGGGCCCATATCTACATCAAATCCAAGGTCTGCAAAACTTGTAGCAATTATTTTTGCTCCGCGATCATGACCGTCCTGTCCCAATTTGGCAACCATTATTCTGGGGCGACGACCTTCCAGAGCAGCAAATTGATCAGAAAGTGCCAAAGCGGTTTTAAATTTTTCATCCATTTTGATTTCATTTGAATAAACGCCTGAAATAGTCCTGCCAACAGCAGTAAATCTGCCAAACACAATTTCCAAAGCTTCTGAAATTTCTCCTAATGTTGCTCTTTCTTTTGCCGCAATTATGGCTTGTTCCAGTAAGTTGCCATGACCTGACCGAGCACAATCTGTAAGGCTATTAAGTGCTTTTTGTACACTTTGAGTATTTCTGGAAGCTTTTATGTAATTGATTCTTTCGATTTGTTCATTTCGCACTTTTGTATTATCCACAGTGAGGATATCGAGTGCAGTTTCTGTATCTTTTCTGAATAAATTTACCCCTATGACATGTTCATTTCCGCTATCGATTCTTGCTTGTTTTGAAGCGGCGGCTTCTTCAATGCGCATTTTGGGAATACCGGCTTCTATTGCTGATGTCATACCTCCGAGCGATTCAATCTCTTGGATATGATTCCATGCTTTTTCTACCAATTGTGCAGTGAGTGATTCTACATAATACGAACCTCCCAATGGATCAATAGCAGAAATTAAGTTGATTTCAGATTGCAAATATTTTTGAGTATCTCTGGCTATTTTTGCTGAAAAATCTGTGGGTAAAGCAATGGCCTCATCCAGTGAATTGGTATGAAGCGATTGTGTCCCTCCGAAAACCGCCGCCATAGCTTCTATACATGTACGCGATATATTATTGAATGGATCCTGTGCAGTAAGGCTATACCCGGATGTTTGACAATGTGTACGAAGTGCCAGCGTTTTTGGGTTTTTAGCGTCAAACTGAGATACTAGTTTAGCCCAAAGAAGGCGACCAGCACGCATTTTGGCAATTTCCATAAAAAAATTCATACCTATGCCCCAGAAAAATGAAAATCTGGACACAAAACTGTCAAGCTCTAGTCCTGCTTTTAGTCCTGCTCTGATATATTCCACACCATCTGCCAATGTATAAGCAAGTTCAATGTCAGCTGGAGCGCCGGCTTCGTGCATATGATATCCACTGATGGAAATGCTATTGAATTTCGGCATATGTGCGGCTGTAAAACCAAAAATATCGGAAATGATCCTTACTGATGGACCAGGAGGATAGATATATGTATTTCTTACCATAAACTCCTTTAAGATATCATTTTGTATTGTCCCGGTCAATTTTTCTAAAGAAACACCTTGTTCTTCTGCTGCTACTATAAAAAATGCAAGTATTGGTATGACGGCACCATTCATCGTCATTGAAACAGACATTTCGTCCAGAGGAATACCTTCAAATAGAATTTTCATATCTTCAACACTGTCAATAGCTACACCAGCCATGCCGACATCACCTGTCACGCGAGGATGGTCAGAATCATACCCTCTGTGTGTGGCCAAATCAAAAGCTACCGATAATCCTTTTTGTCCTGCAGCAAGATTCTTCCTATAGAAAGTATTACTTTCCTGTGCAGTTGAAAATCCTGCGTATTGACGAATCGTCCAGGGGGATGTGAGATACATTGTACTATGAGGGCCTCGTAAATATGGCGGACTACCTGCCTGAAATCCGATGTGGTCAATATTTTTTATATCTTCAGATGTGTAAACAGATTTCAATAAGATACCTTCGGGAGTAACCTTATTATTTGAGCTGTTGTGATTTGATTTCATATAAGTTAACTTTTACCTTACAATGTTGTAAAGTTATAAACTTTTGAAAATTTTTCCAATAAAAAATTTTAGGTGATATTGAGTTCAGAAATATTTAATTTTGGATAGAAGTTTTTATGAAAATATTTGGCTGTTTTTGGCTTGTATTGCTCAGTAAAAACAAAAAGTTTCTTTATTTTTGACTATTTTCGCACCCTGATTCATAAACGGGTCTACTTTAACTATCATGCAATATCTTGCTCTGGAAAACGTCAGTCGTTCTTATGGCGAAAAAGTACTTTTTAAAAATGTAAATCTTTCTATAACAAAAGGAGATAAAATTGCACTTGTAGCTAAGAATGGAAGTGGCAAGACTACTTTGCTTAAAGTAATTGCTGGGGAAGAAGGTTCTGACGGAGAAAATGCCAAAATAAATATTTCAAAAGAAATAAAGATTTCCATCCTTAAACAGGACCCGACTTTTGATCCAAATGCTACTGTTTTGGAAATGATATTTGACTCTGACAATGAAGCCATTATGGCAGTCAGGGATTACGAAAAAGCGCTGCAGATGAATGATGAAGCCATGCTGCAAAAATGTGTGACTAGGCTGGAGGATTTAAAAGCATGGGACCTTGAGTCAAAAATTCATGAAATCCTACACAAACTTTTACTAACAGATATGGATCAAAAAACCGGACAAATGTCTGGTGGGCAAAAAAAGAGGCTGGCGTTGGCTAAAATTCTGATAGAAGAGCCTGATTTTCTTATCCTTGATGAGCCTACTAACCATTTGGATATGGAGATGATCGAGTGGTTGGAAAATTTTTTACAACAACCCAATTTAACATTGTTTATGGTAACGCATGACAGATATTTTCTGGAAAGGGTGTGCAATGAAATCATAGAACTGGAAAACGGGAATACATATATTTACAGAGGTAACTACGCTCAATACCTTGAAAAGAGAGAGGCAAGACTATTAAACGATGCGGTAACTCTTGAGAAGACCAAAAAACTTTTTTCTAAGGAACTGGAATGGATGCGTCGTCAACCACAAGCCAGGAGTACAAAAGCCAAATCACGAATTGATGACTTTTATGATATTAAAGATAAAGCCCAGGTCAGAATTCAGAATGATGACATGAAGATAATGGTTCAGGCATCCAGATTGGGATCAAAGATACTTGAAGCACATGCTTTAGTAAAAAGTTTTGGAGATAAAAAAATATTGGATGGGTTCACTTATAAATTCAAAAAAGGGGAACGAATTGGTATAGTAGGACAAAACGGAACCGGTAAATCAACTATTTTGAAGTTATTGACTCAAGAAATAAAACCTGATGGCGGTAAAATTGTAGTTGGTGATACCATTGTATTTGGCTATTATACTCAAGATGGATTGGTACTTAATGAAGACAAAATGGTCATAGATGTTATCAGAGATATAGCTGAATATATACCTTTGGAAAAAGGCCAAAAGATATCAGCAGAATCTATGTTGGAGCGTTTTTTATTTCCCAGATCTCAGCAGCGGGTCTATGTTTCTCAGCTAAGTGGAGGGGAGAAAAGAAGACTTTATTTATTGACCATATTGATGAAAAATCCAAATTTTCTGATTCTCGATGAGCCTACCAATGATTTGGATATTATCACATTAAATGTATTAGAAGATTATTTGTCTGATTTCCCCGGATGTATTATCATCGTAACCCATGACAGATATTTTATGGATAAGTTGGTCGACCATCTGTTCATTTTGGAAGGAAATGCCAGAATAAGGGATTTCAATGGTACTTACTCTGAATATCGGGAGCTGAAAAAATCAGAAGATAGAGATAAGCCTAAAGGCGAAAAAGCAGTGGTAGAAGTTGCAGAAATCAAAGAAGAAGAAAAAAATAAGGCTTCATTCGAACAACGTAAAGATTTCGCTAGAATAGAAAAAGAGATCAAAAAATTGGAAGAAAAAAAGACAGAAATCACTGCAAAATTTGACGATGCAACTTTAAGTCCTCAAAAAATTATGGAATTGTCTAAAGAGTTGGATAAAGTCAACGATCAAATTTCTGAAAAGGAGGAGAAATGGTTTGAGTTGGCTGATTTGATGTAAGATATAAATTAAAATTTTCCTTACCTTTACTACTTAAAATTTTTAGATTATTATGCAAATGATAAATATAACATTGCCCGATGGAAGTGTACGTCAATATGAAAATGGGGTAACTTCAATGGATGTTGCTTTGTCTATCAGCGAAGGATTAGCCAGAAATGTACTTGCTGCTTCTGTCAATGGTGAAACATGGGATGCGACCAGACCGATTTTCGCCGATGCCTTTGTCAAGTTATTTACTTGGAATGATAAAGAAGGCAAAGCTACCTACTGGCATTCATCTGCACACTTAATGGCTGAAGCTTTAGAATCATTGTATCCAGGTATCAAATTTGGAATAGGTCCAGCCATTGACAATGGGTATTATTACGACGTGGATACAGGAGATGTTGTACTTACTCCAGCGGATTTGCCAAAAATTGAAGAAAAAATACTTGAGTTGGCTAGATTGAAAAGCCATTATGTAAGAAAAGAAGTGTCTAAATCTGATGCCATATCATATTTTACAGAAAAGGCAGACGAATATAAATTGGAATTGTTGGAAGGACTACAGGACGGAAATATCACTTTTTATACCCAAGGCAACTTTACAGATCTCTGCCGTGGTCCACACATACCGGATACATCTTCTATAAAAGCAGTAAAACTAACTAATCTGGCAGGTGCTTACTGGAGAGGGGATGAGAAGAGAAAACAAATGACCAGGATTTATGGCATTACATTTCCAAAAGCCAAAGAGCTGACAGAGTACCTTGAACTGATAGAAGAGGCTAAAAAACGTGATCATCGTAAACTAGGAGCAGAACTTGAACTGTTTATGTTTTCAGAAAAGGTAGGTCAGGGCCTTCCCATGTGGCTACCAAAAGGGACGCAACTTAGGGAGCGACTTCAGAATTTCCTCCGGGTAGAGCAAGAAAAGCAAGGCTATCAAATGGTGGTCACTCCACATATTGGGTCCAAACAACTTTATATCACATCTGGTCATTATGCTAAGTATGGGGCAGATAGTTTTCAGCCGATACACACACCTAAAGAAGGAGAAGAATTCTTTCTTAAACCTATGAACTGTCCACACCACTGCGAAATTTTTGGTTACAGACCAAGATCATATAGAGAATTGCCACTTAGAATTGGAGAATTTGGTACGGTGTATCGCTATGAGCAAAGTGGTGAATTGCATGGCTTATCCAGGGTAAGGGGATTTACACAAGATGACGCGCATATCTTCTGTACGAAGGAGCAGGTGAAAGGGGAGTTTTTAAAAGTGTTGGAATTGACCACAATGGTCATCAAAAAAATGGGTTTTGAAAATTTTACGGCCCAGATTTCTCTCAGAGATCCTGAAAAGCCTGAAAAATATATTGGTTCTGATGAAAACTGGCAGGCTGCAGAAGCGGGTATCGTCGATGCAGTAAGTGAGTTTGATATTGAGACAGTGACAGTATTGGGCGAAGCAGCTTTTTATGGCCCTAAGCTGGACTTTATGATCAAGGATGCTTTAGGTAGATCATGGCAACTAGGTACCATTCAGGTGGACTACAATTTACCGGAAAGATTCGAGCTGGAATACATCGGATCAGATAATCAAACGCATAGGCCGGTGATGATACATAGAGCGCCATTCGGCTCGATGGAACGATTTATCAGCATTCTTATAGAGCATACTGCTGGAAAATTTCCGCTCTGGCTTACTCCTGATCAATATGCTTTACTCCCGATATCAGATAGACTGCTGCCATATTGCGAAGAAATCAAAACAGTACTTGCTAAACACGATATCCGAGGCTTTATTGATGAGAGGGCAGAGTCTATAGGACGTAAGATCAGAGATACAGAACTTAAAAGAGTTCCGATCATGCTGATCATAGGAGACAAAGAACAAGAAAACGGTCAGGTATCTGTAAGGAGACAAGGTCATGGTGATGTTGGTTCAATGAACATTGCAGACTTTGTCAGTTATTTTACGGCAGAATTAGAAAAGTAGGTTTATAGTTTTCTGATCAAACCTTCCTGAGCAGTACTGGAAACCAGTTCACCATCCTTTGTGTATATTTTACCTGTGCAAAAAGCTCTGCCATTGTTGGCATTGCTGCTTTCTACGACATAGAGCAACCAGTCATCTGTTCTGACGGGTCTATGAAACCACATGGCATGATCTAAACTTGCAATTTGCATTGGGGTAGTAAAAAAAGATAAACCATGTGGAAATAAAGCTGTAATCAAGAGATTAAAATCAGAAGCATAAGCGAGCGTGGTCTGGTGGAGCAACGGGTCATCAGACAGTATTCCGTTGGTTTTGAACCATGTATGATTCATGGCTGGTCTAATTCTTGGATTGAACGGGTCATAATGCTCTACGGGATGAAAAATAAATGGACCATTGGGCGCAAAGATGCCTCTTGGCTGAATTTTAAATTTTGCTGCAAATTCTGCAAATAAATCTGAAAAGGAAGATAATGATTCTGGGCGGGCTACATTTGGCATGATGTCCTGATGTTCTATACCTGTTTCATATTTTTGATATGAGGCTGACATGATAAAAATATCTCTTCCTTTTTGAGATGCTACAACTCTTCTTGTATTGAATGACTTTCCATCTTTGATAATCTCAACTTTATAAGTGATTTCGAGATCATTATCACCTGGATTGATAAAATAGCAATGAATGGAATGCAAAATTTTATTGTCAATTATGGTAGTGTTTGCTGCAGATACAGCTTGGGCAAGCACTTGCCCTCCATAAACATTTGGACTGCCAATAAAAAGATTCTTTCCGGTAAAAACACCTTCTTCTATTTGATGTAACGTAAGAATTTCTAGTAATTCCGGTAATTGACTTTTCATCAGGCAGTAAATTTTTGCATATTTTTTAAGTAAATAAATATGAAAATGACTGCCAAACTAAAATGTAAAGCGGCAGCGCCCATGTTGGGTGTTATATTTTGTTTGTATACTCCATACATGTGAAGTCCCACTGCAAAATGAAAGGCAATTATAGTCAAGGTTATCTGTTTGAATAAAATGGTATACTCAAAGTGTTTACCTAAAATAAAAGTAATGATGCCAAAGCACAATGCAAGAATACCATACATTTTTGAAATAACAATATCCTGAATGTTTGGTTCCGCATGATTTAGCAGAAGGTGGGGATTAAAAAGTAAAATGAAGCCTGCCAGAATTTCAACTCCGGCATTGACCTGAAGTATAATTTTCATTTGTTTTATTGCTTTTTATTTACGGACTTACCACTTACTTCTATCAATGTATCCATGGCAAATTTTGCTTCGTAAACTATATTACCATCTTCATCCCATTTTCTTAAGTACCCGTTTTTTTTCTCTTCTTTAAACTCACTTACATATTGCATTTTGCCTGATTCGTAAAATATGGTATCACCTCCGCCTTTTAGTCCGTTTAAATAGTATTGTACTTCTTTAAGTTTCCCATTTTCATAATAGACGGTTGTTTTACCGGTTTGTTTGTTATCCTCAAAATACTTCTCTCCTTTCAGAGCACCTGAAGGATAATAGTCGGTCATTTTACCTTCAATCTTTCCATTAATTCTGGTATATGTTCTTGATATTTCTCCGGTTCCGTAATTTTCTTTAATCTCCTGACTATTAATCTCGGATGATTTAGGTTGTTCATTTTTACAGGACAGGATGAGTAAAATTTGAAATATCATCAGGGCTAAAACATTAAATTTCATGTGTTTAAATTTTGCTAAGTTGTTGAATTTGT
>Ga0105047_10019378_pt1 | contig 10498 bp, 10 predicted proteins | sample MAT04_FD_78384 | JGI IMG/M metagenome (GOLD analysis project Ga0105047, IMG submission 78384) | Freshwater microbial communities from Lake Fryxell liftoff mats and glacier meltwater in Antarctica - MAT-04 (megahit assembly) | ecosystem: Environmental > Aquatic > Freshwater > Ice > Liftoff... | reverse complement strand
TCATAAAACAAGGTTGCCTCGTCCCTTCGACTCCCGACGTTATCATGTCCCCATGACGCTCACTCTCCCCGACGTGTCCCACTCCCCCACAGTCGACACCGTCGGCGTCATCGAACGCGTCGATCGCCTGCAGAAACGCAGCATCAAAAAAGAGAGCAAGCTGCACGCCCTCAAGCTCGCGTTAAGCATGATCGACCTGACCACGCTGGAGGGGGCCGACACACCTGGCAAGGTCAGGCAACTGTGTGCAAAGGCCAAGCACCTACACGCCAGCCGGGATGACATTCCGCACGTGGCAGCCGTCTGCGTGTACCCGATGCTTGTTTCTATTGCGAAAAAAGAACTTGCAGGCACAACCATCAAAATCGCTGCTGTGGCTACGGGTTTTCCGTCGGGACAATTTCCACTTCACCTGCGATTGGAAGACACACGACACGCGGTGGGAGAGGGTGCCGACGAGATCGACATGGTGATCTCACGCGGGCATTTTTTGGCCGGTGACTATGCGTATGTCTTCGACGAAATCGTCCAGACCAAGCAGGCCTGTGGGGCTGCGCATCTGAAAGTAATCCTGGAAACAGGTGAGCTGGGCTCACTCGATCAAGTAAGAAAAGCCAGCGACTTAGCCATGCATGCCGGCGCGGATTTCATCAAGACCAGCACCGGCAAAGTCCAGCCGGCAGCCACGCAACCTGTCACGCTGGTGATGCTCGAAGCGATCCGGGATTTTTACTATGCGACCGGTAGAAAAATCGGCATGAAACCCGCAGGCGGCATCAGCACCGCCAAGATCGCCTTGCAGTACTTGGTCATGCTGCGAGAAACGCTGGGACAGGACTGGCTCACGCCAGACCTCTATCGCCTGGGCGCGTCAAAACTCGCGAACGACATCCTGATGCAGTTGGAAAAGGAACGCACAGGGGTGTATCAGTCGCTGGAGTATTTTTCGAAGGATTAAACCCGTTTTTCAAGCCTTCACGTATCGTTCCGCTGGGGTCAGACCGACAATCGCGCTCACCTGTTGCAGTTCGATCGCGTTTAATTTTTCCCGGAGGACACGTTTGAGCTTTTTCTGCCGTTGCTCATGATTCATGTCATCAAATGCCGAGCTTACGATGGCCCCCGTTATCCGTTCAGGCATGACTTCCAAGGCGTCTTCCACGTCGCCGAAAGCGTCTCTGAGAACCGATAGAAGTTTTCGTTTCGTTAGCCGAGCCATATCGATACTCCTATGCCATGAACCTGCTCCGCCGACCGGACAAAGTCCTTTGTGAAAGCGTGAACCTTCTCCTGAGGTGTACGAGTATAGCGTCGCAGTGCTGATTTGTTTCGGAGATATCCCAGCAATGCTTCCGATGACAAATACCGCAAACTGTTATTCCAGTACGCAGCAACAAAACTCCAACTGGTGCTGTGTCTGAGCGCATCGCTCATGGGTGAACTTGTTTTGGACAGCCAGATCAGCAGATCATGCCGTGCATCATGTCGGGCGTTCATTCGCAAAGCATGGGCTTGAAGAAGCGTCTCCACCGCAAGCCCGGCCGCGTAGATGACCAACGCATGGTCCGTTTCAGAACGCACGGAGATAAGTCGTCGCGCGGTAACCATCCTTTCCAACGATGCCAGATATAAAAGATGCGGACGATGGGATAAATTCAGTTGGCTTCTTCGACTTTGTGTTGACGAACCACTTTTGAACGCCTTGCCTGTATGCTAATCTATCGCCCGACAACTGTCCGACACAACATGGATGTTGCGTCGCTTTATCTCGCAAAGGAGTGCGAATCATGCCTGAAATGTGGATGAGCGTTGCTCAAGCAGCCACCGTCTTAAAAGTCCATCCGCGAACCATTGAACGGCGAATATCGTCCGGCAAAATCGAATCGCGACGAAGCGATGGCGGGGCGGTTGAGGTGTCGATCCCCATGTCCGACACTGCCGATGCATCGCCTCGCAATAATCAATTCGACTCTGAGACCCTTGAGACTGTGAAGGAATTGGCCGATCGACAGGTGGACATCGCAGCCGGTAGTGCGTCTGCCCTCGTGCGTATCGCACAACAGACTGCCGAGCGTGCCGAGCAGGACCTCATCTACGTCCGACAGGACCTTGACGCTGCCCGACACGACCTGACCAGCGTGCGTCGCGAATCGCGCGTTGCCTGGAGCGTGGTGGGGGGGATGATGATCCTGATGATGCTTGCCATCGGCTGGGCCACGCACAGCATGACCCGCACGAGTGCAGATGTCCGGCAACTGACCGACAAAGTCCGACAGGCCCAGGACTTGGCAAATCAGTCACAAAAGGTGGTCGATCAGACAAGGCAAGAAGCCAATCGCATCGCCGATGGAGCCAAATCCGACATCGATCACGCGGCAGCGACAAAGATGGAGATCGAAAAACAACTGCAAGCCCAAACCATCGCCCGCGCGCGAGCAGAAGGCGAGCTAACCGCGTACAAGTCCGACCTCGCCACACGCCTCACGCAACTGCACGCTGAAAGTCCGACAACCCGCCCGACAACGTTCATCGAGCGCATCACCGCAGCGATCAGTGAACCGTGAGGGGGTAAAGCCCGACCGGATTGAAAAAACGGCCCCCCGGACTACAGATTTTCTTCACCCAACTCAATCGAGGCCAAGTCGCAAATAGACGCCCATTTTATTGGAGCTACGATCCTTCCATGAGCACTGCTCAATTAAAAAGACAGGCCAAAACGCTGATCGACGCGATGACCGTTGAGGCAGTTGCGAGCAGCCGAGGCCTTCCTGGCGTTCGTCACGTCGCGCGACGCCGACCCAGCCACGCTTGAACCCTTGGCCATTCCAGGATTCGAACGATCGTACGCCCGCGGGCTGCGTGATATTAACGCCGGTCGCACCAAGTCGTGGCGGCGGGGGAGAAGCGAGTGCCATGGCTCGAATTGAAGGCAGGCGCTTACGATTGACCGTCGCTCTACTGTCGGCCTGCCTGATCGCCATCAGCATTAATGCACTTGTCGAGATAGAGCATGAATTTGGCCGTGAAAAGGACTACAGCAAGATTGCTATTCTGGCAGTGTTGTCGGAGTTGCTGATCGGATTCGTCGGCGGTACTGCCCTCAGTTTCATCTGGGCGCTCTTCAATCCCGCATGGGCAGAGCGTGCGCTAGCCTCCGCGGGTCGGCATGTGTGGCTGATATTGCTGATTATGCTCGTCGTTATGATGGGCGTCCTTGTTATCGTGAGTATCAGCAAAGCGAGATGAATGTTGCGCCGAATTGCTCACAGAAACCATAAAACGGAAAAGGTACAATTATACCTGATTACCTTCCTTTTTCGAATCAGTAATTAAACTTGTCCCGGTTCGCTCACAGTCTTTCTGCCCTCAAAACCATTCCTTCTTCCCCACCACATAAATCTGATGAAATTCCTGATCCGATTTCGACAGATAGATGATCCCTTCAATCAACCCGACGATCGAGAAAATCGCCAGCCCCGCCCCGAACGTGACCAGCGATGAAATTAACATGATCGCGCCCGCCTTGTTCAGCCCAAGCATGAATTTATGAATTCCCAGAGCCCCCAGCAAAATGGCCACGATCGCAACGGGAATGCGCTGCGGGCTCGATGATCCGCCTGAGGCGCTGATCGGATTTCCTCCCGGCACCCCGCCTTGCAAAGGCGGTGGCCCAGCGGGCAATCGCAGAAGCTCGCGCAACTCAGGAATGCTGTCCGCCCGCTGCCAGTTGGGCATCGACTCCTTCCAAACCAACGTGTCCGGCCTCATCCCCGCGCCCAGCAATTCCCCCACCGCAAACGGCCCACGCTGCTGCCCGCTGTCACCCATGAAATAGGACATGAAAATGCTCCATCTTGAAGGTTGATTCGTTCGTCGCCAACCTACATCTCAAAGGATTTTCGAGCAAGTGACTGCACGTCGGCCCATCCTCTGTCAATGCACCAGGAGCTACGCTGCAGCGTAGCTGCTGCTCGCGCCTACTCCATTCTTCAACGCCTGCTACAATTCGCGCTCCTTATCCGGGAGCTTACTGATGAAGAGCGGTTCGACCCCACTATCCCTGAACTTCACCACCGATTGGCAATACGCGCCCGCCCCCGAGAGCACGGCGCATGTGAAGCTCCTGCCGAAGTATGATCTGTTCATCAACGGACAGTTCGTCCCCCCGGCGAAGGGGAAGTATTTTGACACGATCAATCCCGCCAATGAGAAAAAGCTGGCGGCAGTGGCTTCGGCGACGGCCGAGGATGTCGACAAAGCTGTGAAGGCCGCGCGTGCTTCGTATGACAAAGTCTGGTCGAAAATGCACCCGCGAGAGCGTGGGAAATACATCTACCGTATTGCCCGCATCATTCAGGATCGCGCTCGGGAGCTGGCGGTCATTGAATCGATGGATGGCGGAAAGCCAATTCGGGAATCGCGCGATGTTGATGTGCCTTTGGTTGCCAATCACTTCTTTTATTACGCAGGGTGGGCCGACAAACTGGAGTATGCACTGCCGGGCAAACGCCCGACAGCGCTTGGTGTGTGTGGGCAGATCATCCCGTGGAACTTTCCGTTGTTGATGGCTGCCTGGAAGATCGCACCTGCATTAGCCTGCGGAAATACCGTTGTTTTGAAGCCGGCCGAGACCACTCCGCTGACCGCACTCAAGCTGGCCGAGATCATCCGGGATGCCGATCTTCCGCCGGGCGTTGTCAATATTTTGACGGGCGCAGGCGAGACCGGCGCTGCCATCGTCAACCATCCCGACATCGACAAGATCGCGTTTACTGGCAGCACCGACGTCGGCAAGCTCATTCAAAAATCGCTCGCCTCCACGCATAACAAATACACCCTCGAACTCGGTGGCAAGGCCGCCAACATCGTCTTCGACGACGCGACGATCGATCAGGCTGTCGAGGGGATCGTCAACGGCATCTTCTTTAATCAGGGTCATGTCTGCTGTGCGGGCTCAAGATTGTTCGTGCAGGAAAATATCCACGACACGCTGATTCGCAAGCTGAAGGATCGCATGCGAACGCTGGTGACAGGCGATCCACTGGACAAAAACACGGATATCGGCGCAATCAACTCTAAAATGCAAAGTGAGAAGATCCAACAATATCTGAAGATCGGAAAAGACGAAGGTGCCGAGGTCTGGCAAGCGCCCGGCAACCTGCCCGACACCGGCTTCTGGTGCCGCCCGACACTCTTTTTGAACTGTGCCCAATCCCACAGAGTGGTGAACGAGGAAATCTTCGGCCCGGTGCTTGCGGTTCAGACATTTCGGACGGTTGAAGAGGCGATAGAAAAAGCCAACAACACGCCCTTCGGTTTGTCAGGTGGAGTGTGGACCGACAAGGGATCAAAAATTTTCAAAGTCACCAGCCAACTCCGCGCCGGCGTGATCTGGGCCAACACCTACAATAAGTTCGACCCGACCTCCCCCTTTGGCGGATACAAAGAATCCGGCGTGGGGAGGGAAGGGGGGCTGCATGGGTTGCACGCGTATTTGAGGTGAGGATTTCCCCGGGTTTCCTGTAGCGACGGTTCGAAGAACCGTGGTTTGCTTCCGTTGTCAAAAAACACGGTTCTTTGAATCGTCGCTACAGATGCAATAGGCAAACATAATTTACGTGTCCTCGACGCGCGACGGCGTGACTATCATGCCGCCCGACAGAATCACACAATATGTCCGACACCGGTCTTCATCCCGTGCCCGTCGATCACGATGGACATTGTGACGGCACGCGACACGCTTATCAAAACGTGACGCGTGACGTCGATCAGTGACAGGACAAGTGCCCCACGCCGTATCAATCGCGCACGATCGCGACGTCATGCCCATTTACACGCACGGCCTTTCCATCCAGCTGACCGATGATCGCATGGCTGCCTGATTGCAGTGTTACAGTTGTCGGTTGATCGGTGTGATTGATGACGAACGTCACTTGACCGCGTTTAATAACTTCACAATACAACGGCGTATCAGGGCCGGGCGAAACCTTCGCCTGCCTGAGCGCGCGATCGACAACCGCAGAGAGCGTTGCATCCTCCAGTCCCACGGCTCCGACGTAGATGGCGCTGCCTGTGCCCGTCATCTTCTCTGATCTCCGGATGCTTCTGCGTCAGCCACGCCGGCGGGGTGGCCGTGGGGGTGCACATCAGGACGTCGATGTCATGGGCAGCCATCACGTCGGCAGTCTGGTGAAGCCAGTCCAGGGTGTAGGCACCTTCGCGCCCTTCCATGCGACTCCACGCAAACTCGCCGATGCGGACGAGGTTGATCCCGGCCTCGCGCATGAGGGGCGCGTCGATTTTCAAACGATCGGTTCCCCAGTATTCAGGGTAATAAGCGCAGCCGAGATATTTCATGCGAATCCTTTTTTGATCGTGTCGATCGACAGCGCGTACAAGCGTGTTGAACGAGATCGCACCCACCTTGCCGGTGGCGATTCACCGGCCAACATTTTTCGCCCGCCGAGACAGTCCCTTCCTACAATCCCGCGTGGAAACGATCAACCGCGAGCTGCCGCATCTTGGGCTTGTCTGTCTCAGTTCCGATGAGCAATGTCGCTTTCGCACGATCACGCGCACGCGATATCTGTCCGTGCCTGAATCCGATCGCGAGGCATTGTTGCGCAATCTGTATTGGGACAACATTCAGCGGTTGCATTGGACGCTGGGGTACTGCGCACAGCGAAACATTCGCCTGTATCGCGCGACCAGCGCGCTGTTCCCCATGAGCGACGAAGGCATCGGTGACCGCGTGCTGCGCTCGCTGGCAGCGACGCTGTCAGCCATCGGTCGCCGGGCGCGGTATTTGGGGATACGCGTCGTTCTGCATCCCGATCAATTTGTCGTCCTCAACAGCGAGAACCCAAGCACGCGCGTCATCAGTCAGACGATTCTTAAAAAACACGCGCTGGCGTTCGACCTGATGGGTCTGCCAAAGTCGACGTGGAGTTTGATGAATATCCATGGCGGGAAAGCCGGCCGCGCGGACGAGCTCGTGGAGGCGATCAAATCCCTCCCGCCCAATGTTAAAAATCGGCTCACGCTGGAGAACGACGAATACAGCTACGGGTCGGCAGAGATTCTGGATATCTGCAGGCGTGCGCGTGTGCCGATGGTGTTTGATTGTCATCATCATGTGATCAAGGAAAATCTGGAAAGCTACGATCACCCCAGCGTGGCGAAGCACACCAAACTCGCGCGAGACACGTGGAAAAACCCCGACTGGCAAGTCGTGCATGTATCCAACGGCGCAACAGCCTTTGCAGATCGATACCACAGCGACCACATCACACAAATGCCCCAAGCGTTCGCGAAAGTCCCGTGGATCGAGGTAGAGGCCAGAGGAAAGGAATTAGCGATAGAGTCGCTGCGGCGGAAGATAGGCGTTGGGTGCGGAGAGGGGGGGCACGCTATCAATTGGGATATGGGGTAGATGCAACTCAAGTTGCATTGAGCATCACCGAATGCAACGAAACGATTGATTCGTTGCATTCACCGGCCAATGGATTAAACTTTTTGTTCCATGAATCCCCAAGATTTTACAGATGGTGCCCCCGGCACCTTTGCAGAAATCCGATTGACGGATCAGGAAGTCGTTCAAGGATATCTGCCTCACCCGCTACCGCCCGATTTAACAATATCGATGGATATTGCGACACTGTCGAGTCGCGCAGAAAATTTGCTTGGACGGTTGGATGGGATGACCGACGCTCTCCCCGATCCGTCCATTCTCGTACGAGCTTTCATTCGACGTGAAGCTGCGGTGTCAAGCTATATTGAGGATACCTTTGCGGGCTACGAAGACATCGGTTTGGTCGAACACGACCGAAGATCCAGCGAACGACAACAGGCGCGCGAAGTTTACAATGCCGAACTGGCAATCGAGTACGGTATCGAGGCGGTCAAGTCCCACGACCGAGACATTTCTCCATCGCTTGTCAAAGAAATGCACGGGGTTCTCCTGCACGGTATAGACACCGACGCAGAGGTCGTTGGTGATTTTCGAAAGAAGCCGGTCTTTATCGGCAAGCGATCGCTCGGTCATCGCAATGCTCGTTTCGTTCCTCCACCTGCGACGTTCGTACCTCAGTTGGTGGCCCAACTCAGTGACTATCTTTCGAACCAACCCAGATGCCCGCCATTAATCGCGACTGCCTTGGCGCACTACCAGTTTGAAACCATTCATCCCTTTGAGGACGGAAACGGCAGGCTCGGACGCGCGCTTATTCTAGTCAAACTATGTCGTGATGGTTGCCTGCGTTTGCCCGTCTTAAATCCCAGTCTGTTTTTTGAGCTTCACAGGGAGGAGTATTACGATTCACTCCTGACGGTAAGTCAGACGGGGAAATGGTTTGTCTGGATCGAGTTTTTCCTTCGAGGAATGGTCTACGCTGCCCAAGACGCGCTGGAGCGAGTGGGGGCGATGCGTGATCTGATGAGTGAATATCGAAGGACTCTGCATCGGGCGCGCACGTCGATGCTGCTGATGCGCCTTCTTGATCAGCTCTTTATCTATCCACGAATCACCATCAGTATGGCATCGAAAATTATGGGCATCACCAAAGAAGCAGCACGAAAGCATGTGGCGCGATTGGTCGAAGCGGGAATACTGATCGAGGTGACTGGACTTGCCAGCCAACGGATTTTCGTGGCAAAAAAAATTCTCGATACCGTTCGTGTCACGCCCACCCGGCGGAATCGAGATGTGTGATTACTATTCGTGTTCCGAGTTGTGTCATCCGATTACAATTTAGCCTCATTATCACATGCTGCATTACTACCCCTTCCGTCAGGACCTCTTTCCACCCACGCCCGCGAAAGAGATTTATATCAAGCGCCCTGCGGGGAAGGGGTGGCCTGAAGAATGTCCGCCTATCCGGGCGGCCAATGCGTTTGGGTTTGACCTGATCGCCAACTTTGATGTCACCTTCATCAAGAAGCGCACCGGCGCGTGGAAGGTGGAGGATGATGTCGCCATCCAGAGTGATTTTGATTTTGCCACCGACGAATCCACCGAAGGCGAACCGCTGGTGCAGCAGTATGCGTGGTTCTGGGAGAAGAAGCAGAAGTTGCCGCACGTCATCAGCGACAATGTGTATGACGTCATCAAGAATCAAGTGAAAGTCAGCAGTTTTTTGTTTTTGAAGACCGACCCGAACGAGCTGCTGTATATCACCGACGTCCCCAATCTCCCCCGGCCGTGGAAAGCGATCACTGCCATCGTCGATACCGACTGGTATCCAGCCAGCTATCCGTGGCATACGGTGATTGAATTATCGCCAAAGGAAAAGCGCATCACGATCAGCAAAGGTGAGCCGCTGTGCCGGGTCATCCCCGTGCGACGCGACACGTATTTTGCAGATCAAATGTCGCCCGCAGACTTCGACGCCTTTTTTGCCCGCGGGCAGAAGTGGCTGTCGACGCATGGAAAGTTCGAACACGAAGGCACGGTCGATATCACCCGCACCTACGTCAAACAGCAGATGCGATCCAAGTTCGTCCTGATGACATGACCCTGAGTCGCGCGAACAAATGACGACCGCCAGCCCGGTTTGCCGGTGCCCAACCGGGGGCAGGCTTCACGGTTTTCGATACTGAAGACCAGCCCATCCCCTCGAACGCAAAAGCTCCGGCCCCGACATATTAATTGTTCAAAATCCAGCCGAATAACCGAACTTGCTGAAAGCGATGCTCGCATAACTCCTCAGCATGATCCGCGATGTACAACGTCTGGACGCCACCTCCGCCCGTCTAAAACGGGCGCGACCACCCATGACACGCGTGGCTGCGACAGGCAGTGGCAATGTGCCCGCACTGACAACGACGATCCGTCGCAGTCCTGCCCCCGCAGGTCACAAAGAGCAACTCTTCGCAGCGGCGTCGTCGGTTGTCTGGATCGCGGGTTTCTTGCAACGTGCGGTGAATGAATTGACGGATAGTGACGATTCGCTTTAGCCAGATTTTTGCTGGGATTTTCGCAAAATATTGCTGATCAATTCAGGTGTTTGGACTCGCCCGGGTTCAAGCCAGATCTCCACTTCGACACAAAACTTTCAACCCGCCACGCTCCTAAAAATCGCACCGGCATCGAATTCGCATGATCGGGTGGTCAAAAGGAGATACCTGTCATGGATGCGACACATTTCGATGAAGACAGTGAGTTTACCGCCCGCCCGCTGCATGCGGGTTATTTCGGGGTCGGCCTATTTGTAATCGCCTCGATGGCGATGCTGGGGCTGTGCGCGATGGCTTTTCTTATGCAATGAAGTTGGTTGCGTGAGAAAGCTTTACGCGTGCAAAGAACCGCGGCGGATTGTGCGGACGAGCCTGCTTAAGGAATTGGGCAGGCCGGGATCTCTGCGCGCAGATGCTCTTAATCGCTTTCAAAAAAGTGTCGCGATGATCTGCGAGTTTGGTCACCGGGTTTCAATTCGTCGGCGGGAGGCGGGTGTCCCTTAAAAGGCCCGCCCAGACGTCGTCGTAATCGTAGCCTGTGCCT
>Ga0105047_10019377_pt1 | contig 10499 bp, 10 predicted proteins | sample MAT04_FD_78384 | JGI IMG/M metagenome (GOLD analysis project Ga0105047, IMG submission 78384) | Freshwater microbial communities from Lake Fryxell liftoff mats and glacier meltwater in Antarctica - MAT-04 (megahit assembly) | ecosystem: Environmental > Aquatic > Freshwater > Ice > Liftoff... | reverse complement strand
TTGTGTCGGGCTATGGATTTAATCGATCGGCTTTTAGGTTGAGAGAGTTTTGAGTCTTGAGTTTTGAGGTTTGAGTTTTTTTGATAAACTTGGAATCCAAAACTCAGGACTCATAATTTTTTGGAAAGAAGTTCGGCAACGAGCAATGTAGGGGATTTAACCGATAAATATTAGACTTGAATTGATATCAATTCCGGTTGCACTCCTGATGATCTTGACTGTTGACTGTGAATCGAACAACTGAAAATTGCGCCGAGATAGGTGGCGACTTGTAAAAATCATTCTAAATAAGGTAACTAACAATACTCCGGACAGTTTTTGAGACCGAGGCTGAAACCCTCATTCTACCGTTAGCATTTGACCTCACTGAGGAGGCTGAAACCCGCATTCTGCCGTTAGTGATTGAAAACTGTCCGGACTATTGAACTAATAGAGCAATAGTTTACCTTGGATCAAGGCTTCTGGGGTTTAACTGTGCAAGTTATTTATTTTTCATTCCTAATATCTTGATGAAGCTGTAACGCTTACCGTTTGCCAAAAGTTACAAATAGTAAAGCTCTAGTTACTTATTAATTTAGGTAACTAGAGCCACAAAAACAATTAGAGTTACAACTCAATTGTTATTTACTGAAATGACGCTCTACTAAGTCAGGGTCTAAACCCCTAATTTGCTCGATCACGTTATCTGCTACCTCTTTATGACTAATGACCCAAGGGCCATTAGTGTTTTTCCATTCAGTTATGAGATATGGAAGAAGCTGTGCAAGTTCGTATGCGCTAATATCTTTTGCAGGGATGAATTTATACTTAGGGTCGGACATAATAATATTTTCTCTAGAAAACATAATATTTTTGCTACTAAAACTCGTAGGAAATTTTTGTTGACGCTTTAATTGTAGCGCTTGACAAAAAAGACTGATTAGAGTAAAATCCGATTAGTCAAAGTACGGTTATCCGGCATAAGAACTTATCTGCTGTGTGAGGAAATAGTAGGTTCCTCGCTTAGCTTACTTCTACTCCCATACCTTGCCCGACCCTAATGCGATCACCTTTTTTGAGTGCAAATCCCAAAATGAAAATTGTTTCAGGCTATTTCAGAAAAAGGTTGACACGTGGTTTAAACAGTGTTAACGTTAATGAGACAACTTAAAACCAATTTACAGATACTTATGACGTAGCCTGCTTCCCACCCCCATGTATTAAATATCCATAGTGAATTTATTTCGCAGGATATTTATGTCCAAAAAAGGGGTCAATATGAGAAGCAAAGCTGAATTTCATAAGTTGATTGTAGAAGCAATTAAAGCTGACCGTGTTTGGATATCGTCCCATGCTATACAAGGGATGGAAGAACGCAATCTGTCGCTAGAAAGCGTTATTGATTCAGCAGTGTGTGCCAGTATAGTTGAAATTGAAATAAATTTTTCTTATAAACGTTATTCTGATCCTAGTTGCTCAATAAAAGGTACTACAAAAATGGGCGTTAATGTCGGTAGTGTCTGGGCATATAATAAAGAGACAAAGTGGGCTACACTAATTACTCTGTACTTTCGTAAATCTTGGTTTATTGGCCGTGTAAGGAGATAGCTTTTGCTGCCTTTGAAGTGCCCCCTTTGCGGGGGGCAAATAATTGAACAAGAAGTAAATCATAAGGTTAAAGGTGGCGGAAAGGTAGTAGTGCTTAAAGTTCGCGCCTATGTTTGCACTGAGTGTGCGGAGCGACTGTATTCTCTTGATAGCGTTAAAAAGCTTGAAAAGATTAAAGCCCAACTTGAATCTTTCAGATAAAAAAAACTATTTTGATGAATCTGCAACGGCTACAAGCCCTCGGCTGGGAAATAGAAGTTTCCCCGCTTATAGTTTTAGTGGCACACCCGCCCTCTTATGTGGAATTTGTAGCGTAGGTACTGAGTGGTGGCATGGTTTCTGCTTGCTGTGGAGTTCGCTTAGGGTTTTTGGACTCAAGATGGCTTCAAATTTGTAAAACTTAGCAATTGAGGATTATTATGGCAGGAATTACGGCTGAATTTTGGACGCATACAGCGCGAGAATTTGAATGGGGAATGGTTTGCAAGAAAAAGGCAGCTCGCAGCCAACTGCACAAATTGAAAAGAGGTCATATCGTTTCCGGCTGCATCGGAATGATAAATTAGAGGGCAATTCATGAATGATTTTTACAAGTCGCCACCTATCTCGGCGCAATTTTCAGTTGTTCGATTCACAGTCAACAGTCAACAGTCAACATCATAAGGAGTGCAACCGGAATTGATATGACGCCCTTCGCAAATTATGTTTAAATGTATCTGCTTCCATCTGCGTTTTCCCTCTTACATCAAAGATTTAAGCAAGAATTTTAATGAAGAAAAAAGGAAGGGAAAAAATGTTTATAGTAAGGACTTTAGTCATTAAAAAGGTACAGGATCGAGTTCGGACGGTAACAAACTTACACCCATATAATCTGCGTGGAAAAGTTCCTCAAATTTCGATATAGAAATTACCAGTTTTAATTGCCCAAAATATCAAATATTAGCTCGCAACCGCAATATTTTCAACAGAGTGTTGAATTGATCGGGCAAAGGTGCGATCGCCTCAATCAACTCTCCAGTTAAGGGATGTTGCAATTGCAGCCGCCAAGCGTGGAGGGCTTGTCCTGTTAAATTTACGCCGATGGAACGGTTGGAACTGTACATCGGGTCGCCGATAATGGGATGTTTGATTTCGGCTGTGTGGACGCGAATTTGATGGGTGCGGCCGGTTTCTAATTGATAGTGCATTAAGCAATAATTACCAAGCCTTTCTTTGATTGTCCAGTGAGTAACTGAGGGGCGGCCGCCTTTTTCTTCTGGCACTACTGCCATTTTTTTGCGGTCTGTGGGATGCCGTCCGATTGGTAGGTCTATTGTGCCTGTTTCGGTGTTAGGAACCCCGTAAACTACGCCTAAATATTCGCGGCGGGCGGTTTTGCTTTTGAGTTGGGCTTGCAGGTTTTGGTGGGCCATGTCGGTTTTGGCGATCGCGATCGCACCTGTTGTATCTTTGTCTAATCTGTGGACAATTCCGGGCCGTTGAACTCCGCCGATTTCTGCGAGGGGACAGTGGGCTAACAGGGCGTTGACTAATGTGCCGTCTTGATGTCCGGCTGCTGGGTGGACGACTAATCCGGCTGGTTTGTTGATGATTATTAGGCTGTCATCTTCGTAGAGGATATCAAGGGGAATTGCTTGGGCTTGTAATTTTGTGGGCTGGGCTTCGGGTAAAGTGAGGTGGATGCGATCGCCCGTTTTGACTGATATTTTTTTCGAGGTGCAGGTTTCGTCGTTGACTTTGACGTTGCCTTGTGCTATGAGGGTTTGCACGCGCGATCGGGATAAGTCTGGTATTTGGTTTGACAGCCAAATGTCTAATCGCTGAGTGACATTATTGCGATCGAATTCCTCCGTATTTTCTACCGTGTACATCTGTGTCGGAGTCTCTATTTCTATCATTTACTTTTTACTGTTTTTTGCCGATTTTATAAAGAGAACACGGCGGTTGAAACCGCGTCTATACAAACAAAACCCGGATGGTGCGCGGGTTGAAGACAAAGGTAAAGAGAACACGGCGGTTGAAACCGCGTCTATACAAACAAAACCCGGATGGTGCGCGGGTTGAAGACAAAGGCAATTCAAATTACGTTATCCTCTTCATTTATCCTCTTGAGTCCGCGGAGGCGGACATCGTTTGTGTAGGCGCGGTTTCAACCGCCGTCTTCTCTTTTATCCTAACATCTTTAAGTAAAATTGTCAATTTTACCGACAATTATCGCAGTGCCCGCAGCCCATAGATTTAGCTTCCTTGGTAAAACCAAAAGCTTGCAGCAAAAATTGCCATCTACACTGGCGGTGTTTGAGATATTTTGCCATTTCTTCGGTGACGGTAAAGTTTTGTTTGCTGGCTGTTTGCTGGGGAGATTTGTCGATCGCATAATTGAAAGGATCTTGCCATGTCAACTGTCCGCTGCTGTGTAAGATGGAAAGGGCGATCGCACTTTCGGGAAATTCCCGCGACACAGCATCTACATCGCCTTTAACTGGCAGTTGTTTGGCCAACTGCTGCGCTTCTCGAAATTGCGATCGCAATTTATCTTGAAAAAATTGTGCTCTTTGTTTGTCATCGGGATACAGCAAACCCGTCGGTTCGCAAATCAACGTCAGGGCGATCGCCGATTTGCCGTCGCGTCCGCCTCTACCAATTTCCTGAATGTATTCCGATAATAACAAAGGCGCTTGAAAGTGAACAACCCACCGCACATCCGGCTTATTAATTCCCATCCCGAAAGCACAGGTACAAATCACAAATTTAAGATCGTTATTCAGCCAAGCTGTTTCTATGTTTCGGCGCGATTCTGGACTCAAACCTGCATGATAGGCTGCGGTTTTATAACCTGCATCTGCCAACAAATTAGCCAAGTTTTCGCTATCTTTTCTCGTGCGGACGTAGACTAAACCTGCTTGTTTTGGTCGAGATTTAATAAAATTTAATAACTGTTGTTTTCGTCCCCTCGGTGTCCAGACTGTTTGCACTTGCAGGTGCAGGTTAGAACGGTAAGGACTTAGTAGAAATGCTTCCGGCTTGTGCAGTTGCAAGACATTTTTGATTGTCTGCTGTGCTTCCGGGTTGGCGGTAGCGGTGAAAGCTGCGATCGCAATTTTACTACCTTCAGGCTTAGTTTTCAGCAAAGCCGATCGCACAGTACCCAAACGCCGATAAGCTGGTCGAAATGTATCGCCCCACTGGACTAAACAGTGAGCTTCATCTAATATTAAACCATTAATTTGTATGTGCGGCTGACTGATAATTTCCCAAACAGGTTTGCTGAGTAATGTTTCGGGAGATAGGTACAGCAGTCTTAATTTGTTTTGTTGCAGCGATTGCATAGTTTGTCGGCGCTGCTGTGTTGGCAATTGACTGTGGAGGAGGGCAGCGGGAAGATTGCGATCGCGCAATTCTTGCACTTGATTTTCCATCAGTGCTACCAACGGAGAAACTACGAGAGTTAAGCCTGTTTGTAACAAAGCCGGCAATTGAAAACAGATAGATTTACCGCCACCAGTCGGCATAATTATCAGCGTGTCTTTTCCGGCTAATAAACTGCTGACAATTTCTGCTTGGGGCGGCCGAAAGTCGTCGTATCCCCAGATTTCTTTGAAGGCGGCGCGGGCTTGATTTAATGATGTTGGTTCTGGTTGGTATTTCATTTGGTTTATTCCCAAATTAGACTCGAACTTTTGTAGTTTGTAGGGTGTGCACTGCGCACCAGTTGACTTAGACACCCAACGCGCCAACATTGGTTGACTAGCCCGTGCTTTTCGGCGCATCCTACAAGATCAGCCGGTGCGCATTGCGCACCCTACAAACTGATGTACCAAGAAACCGGGTTGCTGGCTCCATAGTATGCAAATATCGAGCAGAATCAGTGTTAATTTAATAACAGTTAATAATTTTACTCAAATTTGAATGATGAATGCAAGCACGTTAAGCGAAGTTTTCAGCTATCGGCAAAAGACTTGCAACCTTTTCGACACAGCGGGCGCGGTATAAGCGTTACATGAAGATGGTTTTGCGCTGATTCCCGGTGTGCTCGGCGAGTCGGAAATCGTGGCGGCGCGGGAAGCACTCGATCGCCTGCAACCCTTCGGACTCGATGGTAGCAGTTGGAGTGAATTGAACAAACATTTTAAATGCGTCTTTAATCGCGATCGCCTGTGGCTTTCCTATAGCGATCGACCTGGTATCATTGAATTGGCAGAAGCATTGATGGGCAGCGATTGCCACATAATCGGCATGACTGCATGGAAAAGCGGGCCCGGTTATGACGGTTGGCGCGTCCACGTCGATCAGGTGTTTGTGCCACTGCCCGAAAGCGTGTTTGCAGATCGCACTTTTCAACTACCAGTATGGATTTGTACAGCCCATTTCTATCTCAGCGACATCACAGAAGACCTCTGTCCTACCTACATTATTCCTGGTAGTCACAAATCTGGTAGAAAACCCGATCGCGGCGAAGAAACTTGGAACGGACACTCGTTAGAACCAGTGGTGTGCAAAGCAGGAGATCTGCTGTTTTTTCGCAGTGAAATTTGGCACTCCGGCGGCAGAAATACCACCGTCGATGGCAGTCGCTATATGTTGCAAGTGCATTATTCCCACCGCAACATCGCGCAGAAATTTTCCCCTTGGCCTTGGCAGTTCAACCCCGAAATTATCGCGACTGCTACAGAAAGACAACTGCGGCTTTTAGGCAAACATTCCGAGTCGAATTACGGTTGAAATATCCTATAAATTTTAGACTTGCATTGCATTCATTCGCTCGCTCTTCTTTAAATTATCTGCGTTCATCTGCGTTCATCTCTCTAGCATCTGCGGTTGATCTATCAATTTGAGATTTTGAGTTTTGGATTTAAGATGATCATCTATTCTAGATCCTTGCGAATCCTCGAATATCTCGATCCAAAATCCAAAATCCAAAATCTCAAATTACTTAATACTGGCCGTCTCGGCGGCCGAGCTCGTACACACCACCACCAATACAGGCGATCGTACCCATAGATACCGCCCAACTGGTGCCGAGAGAGAATTCTACGCCCCAATTGCACAATCCACCCACAATCAAAAAGGGCAGAATGCTCAACAACGAAGCGTAAAACGCATTTTGAGCTTCTCTGGCTTGGCGGGTTCTCTCAAACTCCGCTTCCGAGGTGTAGAGGGATCTTTCGGCAAAATTCATCCAGCGGTTGAGTTGCAGCATCACCCATTCGCTGAGGGGCGACAGGCCCCAGTACAGGGCCAAAGACCATAATGACGCACCGGCGATCGCAGTTGCGTCTATGGCAAAACTAAAGGGAAAAATTTCAGTAAGCATTGCTGATGTGTGTTATGAATTTGAGATTTTGGATGATACCAAATCCGGCTTAAATATCCCTTGATTTCTTAGTCCGCGCACCATCCGGACATCGTTTGTATAGACGCGGTTTCAACCGCCGAGTCCTATCAAGGGCTAACCCAGATTTCAGACGACATCCAAAATCCCCGAACTACTATAGTGTCAAGCAAAAGCTCGATCGAATTCAACCGCAGCAGGCATTCCGCTGGCAAATATTTTTCAGTTACCCGCAGCATTCAGCCCGGAGCCTTGACACGAGTTGTGCATAGGGTAAGATACACGTTGGTCAACTGATTCGCTAGTGGGTAGAGCACGCGAGGCAATCTTGCAGCGAATTGGCACATCAGACAACACAGATTCGCAAATACATTAAACTTTGAGGAGTTAAATAAATCGTGCAAGACTCTACAAGCCTCTTAGCGATCAAACGCTTTTTTCGCGCTAGACGCATACTACTGTTAGTTCTTTCCATCGGCATTGTTTTGATCAGTCCTTATTTACACCAGCAGTTAGTCATGGCTCAGTCAGCTTTACCAAGCAAAGTCGCTACGGGCAATTTGTGGCAGGAAGCCTCTTTCCCAGTCGAAAGTTTTGAAGCCTACACTTCCCCCTTCGGCCCCCGCGGCGGGGATTTTCATTACGGTTTGGACATGGCGGCCCCGGAAGGCAGCTATATCCGCAATTGGTGGGGGGGTCAAATTGTGGAAGTTTGGGAAGATGGCAGGTGCGGTACTGGTATGATTGTGCGATCGGGAGAATGGGAACACATCTACTGTCACCTCAAAGGTAGGGTGCAAACAGCTAACGGCGGACGTTATTATATCGATCGCGAAGGCGGCCTGCAAATTTGGCAGGGTCAAACTGTGCCGGCCGGTGCGAGAATTGCCAGAGTGGGAATGACCGGCCGCACTAGCGGGCCTCACCTGCATTGGGGATTGAAGTACGGTGGCCGTTGGGTAGACCCGGCTTTGGTACTTCGGGAAATGTATTCTAATCAGTCTTAATTAGATTAGACGGCGGTTGAAACCGCATCTACACAAACAATGTCCGCCTCCGCGGACAAAGAGAGCAGACGGCGGTTGAAACCGCGTCTACACAAACAATGTCCGCCTCCGCGGACAAAGAGAAAATAATGTCATTTTCACCGCCTTTGTCTTCAACCCGCGTCGGCGGGTTTCGTCTGTATAGACGCGGTTTCAACCGCCGGGTCTTCTAATTTACCGGCTGTGCCAACTCTTTTTTGGTCAACTCGGCATATCGATCGACAATTTTGCGGAATTCATCACCGTCGATCGTTTCTTCATCCAACAGCACTTCAACCAGCTTGTCTACCAAATGGCGGTTTTCGCGGATGATCCGGCGGGCTTCTTCGTAGCAGTGAATAGCGATTTCTCGGACTTGCCGATCGATCTTGATAGCCATTTCTTCGGAATACTCGGCCCGCGAATTCCAGCTTTGGCCCATAAACACCTCATTGTTCGGACTTTCCAAAGCCACAGGCCCCAAATCCGACATTCCGTAAAGCGTTACCATCTGCCTCGCTAGCTTGCTAACTTCTGTGATATCGCTGCTGGCGCCCAGAGTTACTTCGGCATCGCCGTAGACTTCTGCCTCCGCCGCCCGTCCCCCCAAAGCTACTGTAATCCGGCTTAACAGCCACGCCCGACTCCTCAAACCTTCGCTGTCGATCATTTCGTCATCGAGCACGTAGTTGGCAAAGCCTGCGATACCGCCGGAACGAGGAATGATCGTTACTTTTTCTAGGGTGTCGGTATTTTTGAGCATGGCTGATACGAGGGCGTGTCCGATTTCGTGGTATGCTACCAGCCACTTTTTCTTACTGTCCAGCAGCGGATTCAGAGTAAGCCCGATCGTGATTCGGTCGATCGCATCATTAACTTCTAAATTACTAATCGTGTCTTTGCGTCGCCTCGCGGTGAGAATTGCTGCTTCGTTGAGCAAGTTTGCCAAATCAGCGCCGGAAAAGCCGGGAGTGCGACGGGCAATCATATCTAGGGCAACTTCTGCGTCGAGTTTTTTGTTGCGCGCGTGCACTTCCAAAATCCCCAAACGCCCTTTGTAGCTGGGCAAATCTACCATTACTTGGCGATCGAACCTACCGGGCCGCAGCAAGGCAGTATCGAGCACGTCAGGGCGGTTAGTAGCTGCAATCACAATCACGCCACTGTTACCCTCAAAGCCATCCATCTCAGTCAGCAACTGGTTGAGAGTTTGTTCGCGTTCGTCATTTCCGCCACCAATACCAGCGCCACGCTGCCTTCCTACGGCATCTATTTCATCGATGAAGACGATGCAGGGCGCATTTTCTTTAGCTTTGCGGAACAAGTCGCGGACGCGGGAAGCGCCGACTCCGACGAACATTTCCACAAATTCCGAACCGGAGATGCTGAAGAAGGGAACGCCTGCTTCGCCTGCGATGGCTTTTGCCAACATTGTTTTACCGGTTCCCGGAGGCCCGATTAACAAAACTCCTCTGGGAATTTTGGCACCTATGGCGTTGAAGCGTTCGGGTTTTTTCAGGAAAGTTACAACTTCTTGCAGTTCTTCTTTAGCTTCTTCGATGCCTGCTACGTCGTCGAACATCACGCCAGTTTTGGCTTCCATTTGGAAACGGGCTCTGGATTTGCCGAAGTTCATGGCATTTCCTTGCGATTGAGTCGATCGACGCAGGATAGCCATCAACACTGCCAACACTGCAAAAATCACTAGCAAGTTTACTACTAAACTGACTGCGGCGGTGTTGTCGGCTGTTTGTTTGACTTCAAAGTCAATCTTTTTGGCGCGAATTTGCGAGTAAAGTTCTCGGTTGTTGTAGTCGAACAGGGTAACAATTTGCGCTTGATCGGTTTTTTGATCTTTTAGCTTAACTCTGGCAGTTCTTTGAATTTCGTCTATTTCGACTTTACTGACTTGCCCTTTTTCTATGTTTTCGATGAGTTTGCTATAACTCATGGTGTTATTTGGCGCGCTGTCGGCAAAAACCGGAGTCGAGAGCAATATTCCTTGAGAAATCACCAAACTGCCCAGGATGCGCCAAAGATTCCGTCCTGAAATTGATTTTTGAGGATTCTGCTGGCTCGATTTGTCTTTGTTTACAGCTAGATGTCCCAGCCATGCGTGTTTCCAAGAATTTTTCATATTGCTTTTTTGCCCAAGGTGGAAGACTGCCAAGATTGACCGCTTGTGGTTTGCTACGTTCGTTTATTTTAACAAGATGCCGGGTGTTGAATCGGTTTATCTCTGGCTGGCATCTCAAGAGGCCGCTTGAGAGGGCTGGTTTTGAATGCACTGCTTCTCAAAAAACCGGGTTTTTTACTTAATTTGGGGCTTTTACCAGGGATTTTGCTCAAAAAACCCGGTTTCTCGTCCCGTTACACTAAACTTACGCACTGCGACTCAGAAACCGGGTTTTTTCCCAAATCTGTGGCTTTAATCAAGAATTTTGGCAAAAACCCGGTTGATCGGCCCCTCCACTGAAGTTACGCACTGCGACTCAGAAACCGGGTTTTTTCCCAAATCTGTGGCTTTAATCAAGAATTTTGGCAAAAACCCGGTT
>Ga0105047_10019376_pt1 | contig 10499 bp, 9 predicted proteins | sample MAT04_FD_78384 | JGI IMG/M metagenome (GOLD analysis project Ga0105047, IMG submission 78384) | Freshwater microbial communities from Lake Fryxell liftoff mats and glacier meltwater in Antarctica - MAT-04 (megahit assembly) | ecosystem: Environmental > Aquatic > Freshwater > Ice > Liftoff... | reverse complement strand
GGCCGCTGCTGCTGGATCCGACGACCCACCGAGGGTTGCGCCCCGCCGCGCTGCTGGCTGTGCGCCTGGCCTTCCTGTACCCGGCTCGGGCCATCCGGCTGGCGCTGGTGTCCGCGGTCATCCTTGCCATCGCCACCGTGCTGTTCGCCGCGCTCGCCTCGTTCGCAGTGGCGTGGGTGGCGCTCCTGGGCTGCGTCGTGGTGCTGCCGGCCGCGGACCGCCTCGAGCGGCAGGGGGCCTGACCGTGTCGCTGTCGCTGCCCATCCAGGTGGGCCCGGACACGATCACCATCAGCCGCGACGACCACTTCCTCGTCTGTGGTCCGGACGGGCGCATCACGCCCGACGCAGAGCAGGGGTTCTTTGCGAGCGATACCCGGTTCGTGGGTGGCTGGGATCTGACGCTGAGCGGCCAGGCGCCCGTGCTGCTGAGCGCGGCGCCCATCCGTTCCTTCTCCGCACGCCACCAGTTCACGAACCCCGCGCTCACCGACGGAGCGGGTGTCATCCCGGCGAACACGCTCTCGTTGCGTGTCGACCGGACCGTCGCCGGCGGGCTGCACGAGGACCTCGACCTCGTCAATCACGCAGGCCGGCCGGTCACGATCTCCCTGGGGGTGCGCATCCTGTCGGATTTCGCGGACCTGTTCGACGTGAAGCTCCACACGGTCGTGCCGCGGGGCACGATGCAGACCCGCTGGTCGCCGCGGACGGGGGAGTTGCGCACCCGCTACGTCAATCGCTCATTCCGACCACAGCTGCGGGTCCGCGTGGAACGCGCCGGCAGCACCCCCCAGTACGCCAACGGCCGCCTCTCGTTCGTGGTCACGTTACCGCCCAAGGGAACCTGGCACGCCTGCCTCCGCTGGTTGCCGATCCTCGATGCCGGTGCACCGGAGCCGACCACGCTGGGCTGCTCGGCGGTCACCGAGAGCCGTGCCGGCATGGTCGGCCGACCGCTGCCATCGGTGGGATTGCGGGCGCCCGATCGTGAACTGGAGCGCACCTGGGAGCAGGCCGTCCGGGACCTCGAGGCGCTCCGGCTCCACGACCGGCGCGGTCGTGGCGAGGAGATCGCGGCGGCCGGCATCCCCTGGTTCGTGACGCTGTTCGGGCGGGACTCGCTGCTGGTGGGCATGCTCGCCATCGGTGGCTACCCGGAGTTCGCGGCGGGAGCGCTGGCGCGCCTGGGTGAGCTCCAGGCGACCCACGCTGACCCCGAGCGGGACATGGAGCCCGGCAAGATCCCCCATGAGATCCGGAACGGCGAGCTGACGCGCCTGGGATTGTTGCCTTACACGCCGTACTACGGCACGCACGACGCCACCTCGCTCTACATCGTGACGCTCAGCTACCTGTTCGACTGGACCGGCGATCGGTCGCTTCTGGAGCGCCACCTGGCCCGAGCGGAGGCCGCCATGCGCTGGGTCGACCGGCACGGCGATCGTGACGACGACGGATTCCAGGAATACGCGACCCGCTCCAGCCGGGGCTACTACAACCAGGGTTGGAAAGACGCCGGAGACGCCATCCCTGATGAGGTGGGTGCCCTGTCGCCGTTGCCGCTCGCGCTCGTGGAGCTCCAGGGCTACGCCTATGACGCGAAGCGTCGGTTGGCGCGCATCCACCGTGTGCTGGGGGACGAGGGACGGGCTGCCGAGCTCGATGCGCAGGCGCAGGTCCTGTTCGAGCGCGTGAACGATCGATTCTGGTGGGAGGAGGAGGGCACCTACTTCCTGGGGCTCGATGGCCAGAAGCGGCCCATCCGTTCGGTCGCGTCCAACGCCGGTCACCTGCTGGAGAGCGGCATCGTGCCGCCGGAGCGCGCCACGCTGGTCGCAGGGCGGCTCCTGCGCGAGGACATGTGGTCCGGCTGGGGCATCCGGACGCTGTCCGCTGACCATCCCGCATACAACCCGTTCAGCTACCACACGGGCACGGTCTGGCCGCACGACAACGCCCTCGTCGCGGGTGGGTTCCGGCGCTACGGGATGGTCGCCGAGGCTGCCCAGGTCGCGCACGGCATCTTCGACGCCGCGTCCCAGTTCATGGCCAACCGCCTGCCGGAGCTATGGGCCGGTTTGCCCCGGGATGAGGGTGCGTTCCCGGTCCAGTACCTGGGTGCGAACGTGCCCCAGGCATGGGCGGCCGCCTCGGTCATCCGGCTCGTCGCCATCCTGCTGGGGCTGCACGCGACGTCGGATGCCGACGGGTCACGGCTGTACGTCGACCCCGCGCTCCCGGACTGGTTGCCGGAGCTCACGATCACGTCCCTGCGTGCGGGTCGAGGCTCGATCGACCTGCGGGCCCGCGGGCGGACGTTCGAGGTGCTGCGCAACGACTCCGGGTTCGGGGTGGTCGCCGGACCCGCGCCGGGCCGCATCCCGGGCTGAGCGAGTCCGCCTATCCCGGCAGCGGCTCGAAGTGGGAGATCACCTCGTCCGCGGCGGCACGGCTGCTGGGGTTGCCCGTGATGGCGCTCACGAACGTCGGGGCGTCGATGCGATACGCGTCCAGTGGGGACGTCGCGGTCACGGTCGCCGTGCGGGGCACACCCCGCACCAGCGCGATCTCGCCGAATGAGTCGCCCGTCCGCAGCGTGTTGAGGGATGTGCCCGCACTTGAGACCTGCGCATCGCCGCGGGTGATGATGTAGAACGCATCGCCCGGCTCACCCTCCTTGATGATCGCCTCGCCCGCCGCGAACCGGACGTCGTGCATGCCGCCAGCGAGCTGCTCCAGCTGCGCAAGTGTCAGCGGCGCGAAGATCGGGCAGCGTCGGATGGCCTCGACCTGCTCCCGCGACACGAGCAGCCGGTCATCGAGCGTGCGCCAGCGTGGCCACAGGACGAGCACCAGCGCAGGCAGCAGCAGTCCCACGATCACGAGCACGACCTGCACCCCGGCGAGCGACAGCAGCACGGACGCAGCGACGCCGCCCGCCGCCACGCCCAGCGAGACCGCGGCCCGGACCGCGCCCAGGGCCCCGGTGCGCTGCTGATCGGGGATGCTGCCCTGGAGCAGCCCGAACCCGGAAACGTCGACGAGGGCGTTGCTGGCGCCCACCACGGCGAGCATCATGAGCGCGACCGCGGCCGTGGGCAGCGGCGCGATGAGCGCGATGGGCAGGCCCCAGCAGGCGAGCGAGATGGCCAGCAGGGGACCCAGCGGCCGTCCGACGGTGAGCCCTGCTGCCAGGCCGGAGCCCACCAGCCCACCGAAGCCCATGGCCGCCGTGAGCAGTGCGACGCCCGGATCCCCGGTACCCAGGACGTCGATGGCGAGCACCACGATGAGCACGCCGAGCGCCCCGCGCACGAAAGTCTGGACCACGATGCCCACGGTCACGAGACGTGGTCCGGGCAGTTGCCACAGGATGCGGATCCCCTCGCCGGCCTCCGTGAACAGGGCGCGTGCGCCCGACTGGCGAGGTGTGACCGCCTGGTCCAGGGGCGATGGTGCCGCATGCACCCCCACGGCCGCGACGAGGCCGAGCAGGAACACCACGACGGCGACCCCGGCCACCAGCGCCGGTCCACCGAGGACCAGCAGCACCGTCGCGAGCAGCGGCCCGACGAGCCCGCCCATGCCCTCGACGGCGGTACTGGCCACGTTCGCGCCGATGAGTTCCTCCGGAGAGCGCGCCAGCGCGGGCAGCAGTGCGGTCGTGACCGCCCACGTGACGCCGGCCGCCGCTGCGATCACGGCGGCCACCACGAACAGGCCTTCCAGCGGGCTGTCCGCGACGAGCAGCACGGCCGTCCCAGCGGCCCCCGCTGCGCCCGCCATGAGCGCGCCGAGCAGCAACCGCCGGCGAGGCAGGCGAGCGCCCATGCCCGAGACGAGGGGCACGATCAACAGCGTGGGCAGCATCTGGGCCAGCGTGAGGGCGGCGACGCCCGCGGCCCCGGCGCGCTCGAATGCCACGATGGACAGTGCGACCAGCAGCATCGCGCTCGCCGCGAACACGGACAGGTAGGCGACCTGGACGCGGAGGATATCGCGGTTCGCCACCGTGACCGCGAGCGCCTGGCGGTTGATCTGCGACCACGCACGGATCCGACCCGCCAGCCCGGATGAGCGACCGGACCCCGCCGATGTCACCACTCGGGAAGCATGCCACGCTCATGGCGCGGCGGTAGGGTCAGACCGGGAAGGCAGGCTTCACGACCATCAGGAACAAGATCACGATGACCGCCACGCCCAGCAGCTTGCCGTCGCGGCGGGTGCGCGCGACAAGCTTCCTGAGTTCCGGAGGCGGCCCCCGTCACCCGGCGCGCTCGACGGGGCGCCGCTCCCTGCCCAGCCGTCCCCGCGGCCTGCGCGGCCTGCGCCCGCTCGCGCGCCGCCCTGCCCATCGCGGAGATGCGGCTGTTCCGGCCCGCCGTCAACGTCCAGTTCGCGAGCGACACCGCGGCCGGCGTCATCCTGGGCCTCGACGTCATCGATGCGGGCTCCGACCACGGCCGGCTCACACCCATGCTCGACCAGCTCGGGGACCGCTACGGGCGCGTCCCCGACGAGGTGCTCATCGACGGCGGCTATGTCAACCTCGCCGAGATCGCGGCGCTGGGCCACAGCCACTGCGGCTCGACCCTCTATCCCCGCCCACGACCCCCCGTGACCCGGCCCGTGACCCGCATCTCCCGATGCCCGACGACCCACCCACGATCGCCGCCTGGCGCGTGCGCATGGGCACGCAGGAGGCCAAGGACATCTACCGCGAGTGGGCCTCGACCGCCGAGCTGGTCAACGCCCAGGCCCGCAACCGGGGATTGCGCCTGCTGCCCGTGCGAGGGCTCGCGAATGTGAGGGCCGCGGTGCTCTGGTTCGCCCTGGCCCACAACCTGATGCGGACGGTGGCGTTGCGCGCGGCCCGGGCAGCAGCGGCAGCCGCCTGATGGGGCCCGTGGGGATGGGTCGACGGCGCCTCCCTGGCGCCCTGCACGTGCTCACCAGACGCTCGCACCCCGCCGACCACGCCCACGCCACGACCTGATCGGGAATCCCCTCATGACCATCGACCGCCGGACCCTCACCGGCACGCACTCACCCAGTGCGTGTTTGGTTCACGGACTCTGAGCCCCCGCCGGGCCGCCCCGTTCCCCCGGGTGGTGCGCCACACGCACCAAGCCGGGACGGAACCCCCGCCGGGCCGCCCCGTTCCCCCGGGTGGTGCGCCACACGCACCAAGCCGGGGCGGGTCGCCGGGTGTCGCGAAGGAGAACGGGCGACCGCGAATAAGGCGCGCGTAAGGGCACCCCGTCATCCTCCGAGCCATGCCCGTCCTTGAGCGACGCACCGATCGAGGCGCACGGGTCGCCATCCTCCTTCATCGCCGACTGGGTCTCGAGCTGCGTGCGCTACGTCGAAGCGCCGGGCTCAGCCAGCGCCGTCTGGCAACGGAGGTAGGAGTCGATCACGCGGTGATCTCCAGGATCGAGGCGGGATCGGCAGCGGCGACGACTCTGGACACGTACGCTCGCCTCTTCGCCGTCCTGGGCGGACGGCTGAGCGCGAAGGTGTATCCGGAAGCGGACCCGCTCCGGGACGAGGCGCACCTCCGCCTGATCCAGCGCCTGCGAAACCGCCTCCACGCCGCAATCCGGATGCGCACGGAAGTGGCTCTCGGCTTGCCGGATGACCTCCGAGCTTGGGATGCTGAGCTCGCCGTCGGCGCTCAGTCGGTGAAGGTCGAGGCGGAGACCGTGCTCGAAGACATCCAGGCGCTGGACCGTCGAATCGCGCTGAAGGCACAGGACGGGCAGGTGGACGTCGTGCTCCTGCTCGTGGCAGACACCGACCGGAACCGTCGGATACTTCGGACGCATCGCGAGGCGTTGCGCGGACGATTCCCGATGGACTCGCGGGCCGCGCTGGCCTTCCTGCGTGCCGGCCGCCTGCCTCCCGTCGGGGCGATCATCGTCCTGTGACGTTCCCCGCCTGGTGCACCACGCGCACCAAGCAGCGTCGGAGCCCCCCGCCGGGCCGCCTCGTCCCCCGCCCGGTGCACCAACGCGCACCAAGCAGCGTCGGAGCCCCCCGCCGGGCCGCCTCGTTCCCCGCCCGGTGCACTACACGCACCAGCCGGGGCTCACTCCATCTCTCAGCCCATCGCTCCGTCGTCGTCGCCGCGATCGAGGTACTCACGCTCGTCGATGGAGCCGTTCTTGGCCAGGATCCAGCCCGGGTACAGGTGCGTCACCGTGCCTGCCAGGCAGGCCAGCCACAGATGACCGTCCGCGGTCGCCTGGACCCAGTGCGCATTGACGTCCAGGGACCGGCGGATCTCGAACGAGACCGGGTCCAGCTCGAACAGCCGCCCGCCCAGGGAATCGCAGGCGATGAGCTCCACCACGTCCCGATAGGACGTGATCCAGGGCGTGCCGTCGGGCGCGAACGCGATGCACTGGGTGGCGCCCAGGCCCTCCACCGTGCGCAGGTGCCCGCCGTCCGGCGTGAACTGCTGCAGCCGATGGTTGTGGCGGTCGGCGATCCAGATCGTGCCGTCGGGTGCCACCACGACCGAGTGGGGCGTGTCGAACTGGCCCGGCTCACGGCCCTTGACGCCCCATGCCCCCAGGTACGTACCGTCCGACGCGAAGCGCACCACGCGCGAGTTGCCGTAGCCGTCACTGACGTAGATCGTGCCATCGTGACCCACGGCGGTATCCGTGGGCATGTCGAAGGTACGCTCGTCGCAGCCCTTGACGCCCTCCATGCCCAGCGTGAGCAGTAGCCGGCCCTCCCGGTCGAACGCGTACACCTGGTGCCGATCACAGTCGGTCGTCCAGATCCGGCCCTGCGGGTCGATGCGCAGGCCGTGGGGCAGCCGGAAGCGGTCCCGACCCCACGAGCGGAGGTAGCGGCCCTGGCGGTCGAACACGACGATGGGGTCGCCTGCCGGGCCGCGGTGGGCCACATAGACCTCGCCCTGCGCGTCCTCTGCGACCGCGGAGACACGCCCGAACCACCAGCCCTCGGGCATCCCATCGGCGCCGAACCGGGAGTCGACCCGCATCTGGAGCTGGCGGCCCTCGTGTGGCTGCCAGCGCTCGTCGGTGGGCCGGCCGTGGATGTTCGACTGCATCTCGTCCCCTGGTCTGGCGGTGGCCCGGCCGACTGGGGCCACCGCGCCATGCTGCCACGTCCGATGGGTCTCGGCGCGGCTCGGCCACCAGCCTGGCGCGGGAGCGGCCCGGCCCGGCCGCCCGGCCCGGCCCGGCCCGGCCCGGCCCGGCCCGGCCCGGCCCGGCTCACGCGACGTGATCCGCGTGGCGGGCAGACCCGTACGGCAGGCCGGCATCGGGCGCAACTCCGCCCGCCCAGCGTCGTTCAGCCGCTGACGGGCGGCGGCGGGCTGGCGCGACCGCCCAGCGGCCGCCAGCCGCTGACCGCGGTCATCGCCGCGCGCAGCTCGTCCGTGCCGAAGATGCCCGTGAACTTGGCCCGCAGGTTCCCGTCCATGTCCACGACGAAGATCCAGGGCGGCACGTCCACGCCGTACGCCTCCGACCACGGCGCCAGGGTCGCGGGCCCCTCGGGCGGCTCCAGGGTCAGCTGGCCCGCCTCGAAGCGCATGTTCCAGGGCTCCGCGTGGATGATCGCGAGCGACGGGTACTCGATGAAGATGTCGTGGATGATGCCCAGCGCGCCCCCGCAGGCCTCGTTGGGCCGGAACGCGTAGGAGTCCAGCACGAATACGAACGGCTGGTCGTTGGCGAGCTCATCGGTGACGCTCTTCCAGTAGAACGCGGCCACCTGGTCGGGGTCGGAGCTGATGGCGTCCGTCAGGTTGAGCACGTCGGCGAGCGTGGGCGTATCCACGTCCGGCACGGGCCTGCCCAAGAGGGGCGTGCCGTTGTCCGGGAGGACGCTGAACGGGGAGGTGCCCTCCAGCGTCTCGCCGCCCCAGTCGACCGCGACGGTCGCCTGCCACGTGCCCACTGTGTCCAGCGGCACCCGCGCCACGTACAGGTCCCGGCCCGTGACCGCCCAGCGGCCCACGATGGGCGTGACCGGCTCGCGCACGATCCCGTCCGGGTCCGTCAGCGTCAGACGGATGGGCGCGTCGGAGTCGTTGATGGGCCGGCTGTCGGCGTCGAACAGCTGCAGGATCAGGTCGTTGTCCCCGACCCAGTGCTGGGTGGAGATGGGCAGCACCTGGAGCTCCGGACGGTCCAGACCGCTCGCGGTCACGGGAGCCGCGGACGACAGCAACCCCGTGGCGAGGACGAGGGCGGCCAGGATCACGGCCGGACCGGTCCAGGGGCGAGGGCGGGTCATGGGGGCAGGATCCGTCACATCAGCCGGCGAGGCCCATGGGGGCCGCCGACGCGGGTGCCACGGAACCCAGGGGCATGGGCTCCATGGAGCGCACCTCGGCTGCCACCTCGAGCGTGGCGCCGCTCCCGAAGGTGAGCACGAGGTCCACGACCCCGCCCTCCTCGAGCGGTGCGACCAGGTCGATGAGCATGACGTGGAAGCTGCCGGGCTTGAGCTCCGCCATGCCACCTGCGGGTACCCCGATCGACTCGACCGGCGACATCATCATCTGTCCGGTGCCATCGTCCTTGGTCTCGTGCAGCTCGACGATGTTGGCCGCGGGGCTGGTCACGGACACGAGGGCGTCCTCGGTCATGCCGCTGTTGTGGATGACCATGTAGGCCGCGCCCGCCCGGTCCATCATCGGTGAGACGCGCGCCCAGGCGCCCTCGACCGACAGGGTCGAGGGCGCCGGCGACTGGGCCGACACGGCCGCACCTGCAGCCACCAGCGAGACCGTGGCGAGCGCCGTCGCCACGCGAGCCGTCCAGGTCGGACGGGAGATGCCAAGCATGACGAGTCCTCCTTAGCCAGCCCGGTCGAACTGATCGAGGTCGCCGATGATGGCCGCCGCCGGGGTCCCGAACGGGTAGGTCAGCACCAGGTTCCCCTCGCCGTCGATGAGGTACTGGAATGCGGTGTGGGACATGGAGTAGCCGGCCGCGGACTTGGTGTCGACCCGGGCGTACCTGGCGCCGTAGCTGTCCGCAGCGTGGCGGATCGCAAGCGGCGACCCGGTGACGCCGACCAACCCCTCGGGCAGGTACGTCGTCCATTCGGCGAGGAATTCGGGCGTATCGCGCTCTGGGTCGACCGTGATGAAGGCGACCCGCACGTCCGGCCTTGCCTGAAGGACCTGGATCAGCTCCCCGAGCGTGGCTGGGCAGACGTCAGGGCAGTGGGTGTAGCCGAAGAAGAGGAGCGTGGTGTGGCCGGCCATCTCGGAGAGCAGAAACGGCGAACCGTCGGCCTTGACGAGGTCCACGAGCTCCGGAGCCGGCCCGGTCACGCCCCCGATGGGCGTGGGGCCAGGCCGTTCGGTCGCCGACGCGGTGCCGGGTTCCGAGGCTGCGGCCGACGGGGCGACCGATGCGGGCGTGGCCGAGGAGGACGGGGTCGACGGGGCGACCGACGGCGCGAGGCTGGCGGCGACGGTGGGCGCGAGGCTGGCGGCGACGGTCGGTGCCAGCCGCGCGGGCGTCGGGGTGGCGGCGCTATCGGCGCACGCGACCGTGCCCAGGAGAGCGGCGGCGGACAGCAGACCCAGTCGGGCGAGCATCGGGGGGCGTCTGTTCATCATTCCCTGGTCCATGTCTCCCACCTGGTCGCGCCAGCGACGCGACTCACCCGCGGGGAGGCCCTGCCGAGTATCCCGAACACTGGGTCCGGGGCTTGAGTGCCGGATGGCCCGTTCCGCGCCGGGCCGCTCGGCCCCGGGGCAGACCCCACGGCACGGACCCACGGCACAGAGACGGGCGCCGACCCCGCGCGGTCGGCCGGACGTCGGCCGGGTCAGCCGGCCGCGTGCAGACGGTCCGCCCGCCACGGCCCCAGCGCCACGGTCTCCGCCGCGCCACTCATCTCCATCACGGAGACCGTCTCGTGCTGCGGCCGCCCCGCGAACCGGCGGCGTACCAGTCCGCCGGCAGGTGGCCGGTCTTCCGCCAAGCCGGCCCGAAGCGCCCCGGAGTCGGTCGCCTGCTCCATGTCCACGTCCGGCCCGGCATCGGCGATGCAGCCCGGCAGCTGCCCGACGCGCAGCGGGAGCGCCGACGCACCACCGAAGGGCCCCACGCGTGGCGCGATGCCGGTCATGTCACCTCTCCAACGAGGGCCCGGTCGGTACGGCCGGAAGTGTATCCGCCGAGCGCTTCCTTGGTATCCACCCGTGCCACCCGTGCATTACACTTCCGCTGCCCGTGTCCGGGGGCCCGGGGGCGGGTCGTGCAGTGTGCGGGCCCGGGGGTGCGATGGCGACCAACGGCGTCGGGGGCAACGGATACGACGAGCGACGGCTCGCGGAGCTCATCGCCGAGATGAAGCCACGCTTCGAGACCGCCCAGGACCTGATCCTGGAGACCCTTCGCGGGGCCATCCTGGAGGGCATCCTGCCGCCCGGCTCACGTCTCCGCCAGGAGGACCTCGCGGACGCCTTCGAGACCAGCCGCATCCCCG
>Ga0105047_10019372_pt1 | contig 10500 bp, 7 predicted proteins | sample MAT04_FD_78384 | JGI IMG/M metagenome (GOLD analysis project Ga0105047, IMG submission 78384) | Freshwater microbial communities from Lake Fryxell liftoff mats and glacier meltwater in Antarctica - MAT-04 (megahit assembly) | ecosystem: Environmental > Aquatic > Freshwater > Ice > Liftoff... | reverse complement strand
TTGAGCTTTTCCATCAGCTCCGGCGACGCTCGCACGTCCTCCGGTGCGTTCGGCCCCAGCGCCTCGCGGAGGGCTCGCGAGAGCTCTTCGCCCGACACTCGCTTCTCACGATTGCGGAAACCCTCTTCGCCGCCGAAGCCGGGGCCGCGGCCGGGGACTTTGAGGTCATCGACGGCCGGCCCGCCCAGCACACCGGGCTCGGTTAGCTGAGCCGGTCGGGGCGGCGGCGGCTTGCCGGGGCCTTGGGCGAACGCGGCCACCGACAGGCCCGCGCAGGCGATCAAGGCGGACAGAAGACGGATTGGACGGACCGGTTCACGAGTCATGTGCGGGCTCCAGAGCTGGTCGAACCCCCATCCAGTTCGTGTCATCGACCAGCGGACTTAATGTTGCACCGGCCTAACGCGGCGGGCCTGCGGGGATTGCATTTGCGCGTGCTCTTGGCGGCGCTTCCTACGCTGTAGACGTCATGACCCTTACCAAAGATGCCGTTCTGGGAGCCCTGTCCGCCGTCCAACACCCAACCGCCGGGAAGGACGTGGTGAGTGGGGGGGCGGTGGTGAAGCTGGCCGCCTGCGACAACATCGTGGCCCTGACGCTAGCCGCTGGCGGCGTGCCCCCGGCCGCCCGCGAGGGCCTCCGCGCCGCCGCTGATCGTGCCATCCGCGGGCTCGCCGAACGCTCGGGCCAGACGCTGCAAGGGCTGACAATCGATCTGGCGGAGGTGGCCCCATTGGCCGCCGCACCGCGCCCCGCGACCGCCGGTGGCGGCGGCGGCGGTGGCGAAGGCGCGGCCGCTCAGCAGAGCAAGGCCCCGGTTTTGCCCGGCGTGCGTCATGCGATCGCCGTCGGCGCTGGCAAGGGCGGGGTCGGCAAGAGCACCGTCGCCGTGAACCTCGCCGTCGGACTCGCCCGCAAGGGTTACGCCGTCGGCCTGCTCGACGGCGACATCTACGGACCCTCGCTCCCCACCATGATGGGCCTGCACGCCTTGCAGGTGAACATCCTGGGCAACATGCTCCAGCCGTTCCTGGTCCATGGCGTCAAGGCCATGACCATCGGCAAGCTCGTCGATCCCGAAAAGGCCCTCATCTGGCGCGGGCCCATGGCCCACGGCGCTTTCAAGCAACTTGTTGAACAAACCAACTGGGGCGAGCTCGATTATCTCATCATCGACCTTCCCCCGGGCACGGGCGATGTGAGCCTCACGCTGGCGCAGTTGTTGCGACTGACGGGCGCGGTGGTGGTATGTACGCCGCAGCGCGTGGCTCAAGACGACGCCGTGCGCGCGTTCCGCATGTTCGGCCAGCTCGGGATCGAGGTCCTGGGCGTAGTCGAGAACATGAGCTACTTCATCGGCGACGACGGGAAGGAATACGACCTCTTCGGCCGCGGCGGGGCCCAGGCCATGGCCGCCCGCCTCAACACCCCGTTCCTGGGCGGGCTCCCCATCAACATGGCCCTCCGCAAGCACGGCGACAGCGGCGACCCCTTGAGCAACTTCGACCGCGACATCGCGGGCGACACACTGGTACGCGACCTGGAGCGGATGGTCGCCAATGTCGAGGCCCAGGTGGCGCTGTCAGAAATTCGCGCGGGAGCAGGCGGGCCGATGCTGACCATTTCGTAAACTTTCCTCCACCGCTGGCGAACGTGGGCCGTGGTAGGTGCGGGCCTGCAGCGACTTTCATCGACCCACCGAGGGTTGTTGTTGGAGCTACGGAGGTCCGCCATTCCCGTCCGTCGCCGGGTTATGCAGACGTGCAATCACTGCGGGAGGGTTGACGGCCCCGGGAACATGATGCATACTCCAAACAGGAGGCCGCCGGGCGGACACGCTCACGGTCTATCATGTTCGGTCCAGGGACGGACCGATGTTTTGGAGAGGCGGGCTGGCGTGACCACTGACGGTCGCCGCCGGAGCCATTGACGAGGGCGTCCCGAGGCGAACAGCATGGATCACCACTCCACCGCGACGGCGGATGACGACTGGAAAAGTTTCTGCGACTTCGCTCGAAACCGCCCCCGCTCCGACGATGGAAAGTTCGTCGTCGTCATCGACAAACAGGTCTTCGGCCCCGGCGCTGAGTACAAGGCCGTACGCGACGAGGCGAGCAGGGCGTTCCCGGGTCGGTCCGCACTGGTGATGCAGCTCGGCGAACACTCGACCGAGTTGACAGTTGTGAGGGCTTCGCGTTATTAATGTGGCGTGAATCACGCACAGGTGAGCGGCTGTTCAATTGCGAAGGTGCCTTTGCTGGGCCGGTGGTGCGGCGGCCGAGCGGAGTTGGCCGAGCCGACGGTGCGCCCGAAAGGGATCGCGATCCCGCTCCATCCGATCTGGCGCGGAAGCCCGACGCCCGGGCTCGGCGGCTACGTGTCCGCTCTCTACTTGCGCGGAAGGATCGTTCACCCCGTGACGCTCAAGCGCTCGGTCAAGGTCTATCACGTTCATATCGACACCGGCGCGATGCACTCGATGTTCCCTGAGGAAGTGCTCGTAGAGGGCGGGTTCGGGTCGATCGACCGGGGCGCGCCGGTGCGAGTTTTCATGGGCGATCAGCTCGATTCGCAGGAGCGTAAGATTCATTACGTCGATTTTGAGTTCGGCCCGTGCGAGCCCGAAGATCGCCGCGATCGTCTGTCACTGAGCGAGCAGCAGATGCGCGAGTGGAAGGGCACCTGCGTGACCTCGTACACCACCCGGGGCGGGCTCTCGCCGGCGTGCTTGGCTTGGACGCGCCGACCCGACCCGATCTGCGCGGGCTCCGAGATCGATCAACTGAATGACCACGCCGGTCCTCCGATCATCCTCCTCGGCATGGATTTGCTCAGCCGCTGGCACCTCGACCTCAACGGCGCGGAGCAGATCTTCCATTTAGTGATCCCCGCGTGAACGCGAGAGTTCGGCATCGCCGCCCTGCGAGGCCGCTCGGTCCCCCGCCTCTTGCCTTCTTCTAGTTCATCCCCGCCCGGCGTTGCGCCCGCCGGTCCGAAACCGCCGCCCACCCCGTCAGCAGCGGCAACAGCACCAGCCCCAAGAGCGCGGCCAGCTCCGGCGTCTGCAACGGGCCGAACGCGGCCGGCGCGAACAGCCAGATCAGGGCCAGGGCAATCAACATCGAACCGGGAACCGCCAAGAGCAAGGCCAGGCGGCGGAAGCGGCGGACTGGGGTGGGCATCTCAACCTTTCAGAAACCGATTTCGGAAACGTTCGTTTAGAGCGCGTATGTGCCGCGGGTGGGACCTGTCGACTACCCGATTCGGGCGGTCCATTCGGACGCACGATCGGGTGGTCGGGGGAATCCCCTGCCCGGGCGGGGTGTCATCGTCACAGATCGCAGGCTCAGGATCAAGTTTGGTCGCGGAAAAGCGGCCTGCCGACGAGAATCCAGCAAAACCCCCAAGACGCGATCGGGCGCGGGAGGGGGGTGAGCGGGATGTGGACGAGTGAGAAGAAACCGGTATCCGGTTGTGAGCGAACGCAAACCGGGGTATTGTCCTGCCCTATGCAAGCGGGTGTGATGGCCCATTCTGTTCGGCGGCCGCGTGGGCTGGTCTTTGTGGCGGGGACGGCCCTGGCCCTTGGTCTAGCGGTGCAATCCGGGTGGGGTGCGCTTCAGCCCGAGGCCCCGAGCGGGCCGCCGTCGACGCCCCCGGCCTCGACTCCCGGGCCCGAGGGGAGCTTTAACAACCCGCTGCTGGAGCCCTTCGAGGGCCGCATGGTGCGGGCGGTGGAGCTGCGCGGTCTCAAGAACACTTCAGAGCAGTTGGTGCTGAATCAGGTGCGATCAATCTCGGGCCGGCCGCTGAGCCAGCGGACGGTTCAGGAGGACGTGCAGCGTTGCACGCGGTTGGGGCGGTTCCGCTCGATCAACGCGTTTGTGCAGCCGTACGACGATCAGACGGTGCTCTTGGTGCTGGAGTTTGTCGAGACGCCGATCATCAAGGACGTGCAGGTCGTCGGCAACCGGCAGATCAGCGACCAGAACCTCAAGTCGGTCGTCTCGCTCCTGGCCAACACGCCCGTCGACAAGTTCCAGCTCGATCGCACCCTGCGGCAGATCGAGGAGCTCTACCGCAAGAAGGGCTACTACCAGGCCCAGGTCACCATCGACCAGAAAGAGCTCGACGACAACGGGATCGTCCTCTTCAAGATCCGCGAGGGCGAGCGGCTCAAGGTCACGTCGATCAACTTCGAGGGCAATAAAGCCCTGGCCTCGCGCGAGCTCCATCCGAACATCAAGACCGAGGAGGCCTGGCTCCTGGTCGCTGGCACGCTCGACGACAACGTCCTCGATCAGGACGTGGCCGCGCTGATCAAGTTCTACAAGGACCGCGGCTATCTCGACGTCCGCGCCGACCGCCAGGTCCGCCCGGCGCCCAACGGCCGCGAGGCCGCCGTCACATTCATCCTCGACGAAGGCCCGCTGTACACGCTGCGTTCGGTGCGCGTGTCGCTCGATCAGCTCGCCGACGAAGCGGCGGGGCAAAAGGGCGGGAAGCCCGGCGGCACGGGCCAGGCCCTGACGGTCTTCAGCCAGGAGCAGATCGCGGCGCTCCTGCCCATCAAGCCGGGGGACGTCTACTCCATCGAAAAAGTCGGCAGGGCCGTCGATTCCATCCGCAACGCCTACGGCAAGCTTGGCTATATCGACGCCACCGTCGCCCGCGCCGAGGTCCGCGACCCGGCGTCGCCTCTCGTCGATCTGTTGCTGGTCGTGACCGAGGGCGCGCCCGCCAAGACCGGCGCGGTGATCATCCGTGGCAACGATCTGACGCAGGACAAGGTCATCCGCCGCCAGGTCGGCCTTAGGCCCGACCGCCCGCTCGACACCACCGAGATCCGCCTCACCGAGCAGCGCTTGGCGGAGCTGGATCTGTTCGCCGGCCCGCGCGAGGGCCAGCCCCCGCCGCGCATCACCGTGCAGCCGCCCGACCCGGCCAACCCCGGCTACCGCGATGTGCTCGTCGAGGTCGAAGAAAAGAACACCGGCTCGCTTGCCTTCGGCGCGGCCGTCTCCTCCGACTCGGGTCTCATCGGCCAGATCTCGCTGACGCAACGCAACTTCGATCTCTACGACACGCCCGATTCCACCGGCGAGCTGATCTCAGGCCGGGCCTTCCGCGGGGCGGGCCAGACCTTCAACATCGCCGCCCAGCCCGGCACCGAGACGCAGACCTACGCCATCTCCCTCAGCGAGCCCTACTTCCTCGAGACCCCGCTCTCGATCGGCACATCGCTCTCGTACCGCACCCGCGACTTCGACGAATACGACGAGAGACGCATCGGCGGCAACCTCTCCGTCGGCCGACGCTTCGGCGAACGCTGGTCCGGCTCGGCCGGCCTCCGCATCGAAGGCATCGAGATCTCCAACCTCGACCAGTTCTCGCCCATCGATATCGTCGCTTCCTCGGGCAACAACACCCTCACTGGGGTCTCGGCGCGGTTGACGCGCACCACCGTCGACTCGCGCTTCCGCCCCAGCAAAGGCACGCGCGTAGACCTCGGCGTCGAACGCGTCGGGGCCCTCGGCGGAGATTACAACTTCACCAAGCTCTCGGCCGAACACCAGATCTTCCTCACTGTCAATGAGGACTACCTGGGCCGTAAGACCGTCCTCTCCTTCAAAACCTTCGCCAACTACATCCCCGAGAGCGCCAGCGACGTGCCTGTCTTCGAGCGCTTCTATCTCGGCGGGCGTTCCTTCCGCGGCTTCGCGTTCCGCGGCGTCTCGCCGCGCAGCGTCTTCCGCAACCCGGCCCCGCCACCCGCCTTCCTCCCCTCCGATCGACCCGTCGGCGGCACCTGGGCGTTCTTCTTCGGGCCCGAAATCGAACAGCCCATCTTCCAGAAACTCATCAGCGTCGTCGCCTTCGTCGACAGCGGCACCGTCACCAGCGAGATCGGCTTCGAGCAATACCGCGTCACCGCAGGCCTCGGGCTCCGCATGAACATCCCCCAGCTCGGCCCCGCCCCACTCGCCTTCGACTTCGGCTTCCCGATCGTCAGCGGCGAAAACGATCGCGAGCGTGTCTTCTCCTTCAGCATCGATCTGCCCTTCTGACGCGGTGCGGACCGCACGCGATCTCAATGACGCGCCGCCCGGCGTTCAACCAGCATCCGGATAACATCGCCGGTGCCCCCCGGTTCCCCTTCATCTTCCCCGCAGGCCGCCCGGCTGGAAGCGGCGCGGTCGCTGGTCTCATCGGGCCAGTTCGCGCAGGCCAAGGCGCTATTGCTCCCGCTGTTGCAGCGCTCGCCGCGCGATGTCGAGGCGTTGAAGCTGCTCGCGTTGACGCTGGGCCAGCTGCGCGAGTTCGACCAGGCGGAGCACTACACGCGCCGCCTGATCGAGCTCGAGCCGTCGAACCCTCGGCTGTGGCTGCTACTGGCCAACATCGCGCAGGGCGCGGGCAAGCCGGCCGAGGCCCGCGCGGCGCTCGCTCGGGCGTGGCCGCTGGCGCAGTCGATGCCGCGCGTGCTGTTGGAGGCGGGTTGGATGCTCTTCCGCCAGCACGACTATGCCGGTGCGTCGGCCGCAGCGGGCCGGGCTGCGGAGCTCGCGCCCACTGATGCCGACGCTCACTACCTGCACGGCGCCGGGCTGCACGCGCTGGGTCGTGTCGAGGCCGCGTCGGCTGCATACGCCCAGGCATTACTGCTGCGGCCCGATGATCCCTCGGCACTGCACGCCGCCGCGTCAGTGCTCAACTACGCCCCCGACGCCGATCCTCGCAGCACGCTCGCGGCCCACCAGCGTTTCGCCGCCGGGCTGGTCGCGAAGGCCGGGCCCGCCGCCGGTCCTGCGCGCGGCGTGCCGCCTGCTGACGCGCTGGCCCCGCGTCCGCTCCGCGTGGGGATCCTCTCGCCGGATCTCTTTCGCCACTCGGTGGCGTACTTCGTGCGGCCGCTCTTGCGCGGGATTGATCGCCGCGCCATCGAGCTGTTCGTCTATTCAACGACGGCCACGCACGACGATCTGCACGATGAACTCCGCACCCTGTTGCCCGAACGCTGGCGTGCGTTTCCCCCCTCCGGGCCGGGCGCCGATCCAGCGTTGATCGCCGCCGCGGTAAAGGCCGACGGCCTCGACGTGCTCATCGAGCTCTCGGGCCTCTCGCACAACCACCAGCTCGCGGTGATGGTTCGCAAACCCGCGCCGCTGCAACTGTCCTACCTCGGCTACCCGCACTCGACCGGCCTGCCGCAGATCGACGGCCGCATCGTCGACCGCCTCACCGACCCGCCCGGTGCGGAACTCGCCGCCGAACGGCTGCTCCGCCTCGACTGGTGCTTCCTCTGCTACACCCCGCCAAGCGACGCCCCGCCCGTTAGCCAGCGCGGCGACGGCCCGGTCGTCTTCGGCTCCTGCAACACGCTCATGAAGCTCAACGACGCCACCCTGCGCTTGTGGGCCTGCGTGCTGGCGGCCGTGCCCGGCTCTCGGCTGCTCATCAAGGCCAACTGGATGCAGACCGACGCCGTCGTCGCCGATGTGCAGGTGCGCGTCCGCGCCGCGGGGCTCGACTTGACGCGGGTAGAGATCGTGCGGGCCGTGGCCGATCGGCGCGAGCACCTGGCCGTGTATCAGCGGATCGACATCGCCCTCGACCCGTTCCCGTATCACGGCACCACCACCACCTGCGAGGCGCTGCACATGGGCGTGCCGGTCGTGTCGCGCGTGGTTCCTGCCCATGCGGGCCGCGTGGGTCGCTCGTTGCTGTCGGCCGTAGGGCTGGGTGAACTCGCCGTCGACAGCGACGACGCGTTCGTGGCCGCCGCGGCGGGCCTGGCGGGCGACGCCGAACGGATGCGCGGGCTGCGGGCCTCGCTCCGTGCCACCTTGGCGGCGTCGCCGCTTTGCGATGAAGCCGGCTTCTGCCGACGCTTCGAGAAGCTGATTCTGGGGGCCTGGGCTGAGTTCGCGCGCGGGGCGTTCCACGCGCCGAGCCCGCCGGGCGTATAAAGGTTCGATGCCCGGCGACCGCTTTGAACTCGCGCTCGAACACCTGCACGCAGGCCGCGCCGCCCAGGCCCGGGCCATGCTCACGCCGCTGGCGGCCCGTCACCCCGACGACCTCGCCGTTGTTTCGGCGCTGGCCGAGTGTGTCATCGCGTGCCAGGATTGGACGGCGGCGGAGTACCAAGTCGAGCGTCTCACGCGCCGACACGGGGCTCTTGCCGACACGTGGACGCTGGTGTTGAAGCTGCACATGGCTCGCGGGCAGCACGAGCCGGCCGCCGAAGCCGCCCGCCGCGCCATCGACCGCGACCCGGCTAACCCCGAGCGGCATCGGCACCTCTGCGTAGTCCACGCCGCCAGCGGCGACTTCGTCGCGCAGTCGCGCGCCGCGAAGGCCGGGCTGGCGCTGGCACCTGATGACGACGACCTGTGCCATAAGCACGCCGTGGCCCTGCTGAACCTGGGCCGATCGAGCGAGGCCGCGGGTGCGTTCCGCGAAGCCATAGCCCGTTGCCCCGGCTCCCTGTCGCTCCGCGAGGGGCTGGCGACATGCCTCAACTACGCCGACGGCGTGGGGGCCGATGAGTTGGCCGCGGCCCACCGCGAGTTCGGCGCGCTTCTGGCCGCGTCGGTCGGCGCGACCGACCTCCCGCGGCCGCCGCGCGTGCGCCGCGACCCCTCGGCCCCGCTCCGAGTCGGGTTGCTCTCCGCCGACCTCCGCCGCCATTCGGTGGCGTTCTTCATTCAGCCGCTGCTGCAGCACGCACACCCCGACGCGATCGAATGGTGGTGCTACTCGACCGCGCCCCGCGAGGACGATCTCTCGACCCAGCTCCGGGGAATGGTCGGACCCGCACGCTGGAAGCACCTGCCCGGGCTCGTCCCCGCCACCCTGGCCGCCGCAATCCGCGCCGATGGGCTCGACCTGCTCATCGACCTCGGCGGGCTGACTGTGGGACACAACCTTGCCGCCCTCGCCCTCCGCCCCGCCCCGCGTCTGGCGACGTACTGCGGCTATCCCAACACCACCGGCCTCGCCTGCGTCGACGCCCGCATCGTCGACACGCTGACGGACCCGCCCGGCTTCGGCGATGAAGGTTGCAGCGAACGGCTGTGGCGCTTGCCACGCTGCTTCCTGGCCTATGCGCCTCCCGCGAGCGCGGCGCCGATTGCGGACCAGCGCCAGGAGCGGCCCCTCACGTTCGGCTCGTGCAACGTCCTGCGCAAGGTGAGCGACGCGACGCTCCGCTTGTGGGCCGCGGCCCTGGCTGTCGATCCGCGCTCGCGACTGCTCATCAAGGCCGCGGGCTTGCAGCACACGTTGGTCGCCGCCGATCTCCGCGCACGGCTGCAGCGCGCGGGCATCGCCGCCGACCGCGCCACGCTCCTCGGTCCGGTCGCCGTGCAGGCAGATCACCTCCTGACCTACGCCCACATCGACATCGCCCTGGACACGTTCCCGTATCACGGCACGACGACGACCTGCGAAGCCCTGTGGATGGGCGTGCCCGTAATCAGCCTGGCCGGATCCACGCACGCCGCCCGCGTGGGCCGCAGCGTGCTGTCGGCCGCCGGTTGCCCTGGATGGGTAACCGGCAGTGAAGTCGAATGGTCGGCGACCGTCCGCAGCGTGGCCGCCGACGTCGAATCGCGTGGCCGCTGGCGCCGCGGCGCGCGGCAAGCTCTAGCAGGGTCTGAGTTGTTCGACGGTGCCGGATTGAGCGCGGCATTCACATCCGCGTGTCAAGCGATTGTGAGAGAGAATAGGTGTTGATCCAAAATGGTACAGCGTTGCGGGCCCGAGAACCTAGGCATATCGACGTATACATGGCCAGATTGGGGGATAAAACCGGCCGTTTTGGGGCGATTTGGAGGTCTGGGAAAGATTATAGATTTACCAGGATATTCCGTCGTAGCCTTGCAGCGTCCCGGATTTGTGCTATACTGGTACTGAAGGCGAGTGTCGAGCGAAAGCTCACCAGGGCCATTTCTTAGTACTCTCTCCTCCAGGGGCCCTGCGATTGAGTTCACAGGGTCCTCTTTATTTTTGGCCCCTGTCGGCCAGCCCGCGCATACACCCAAATCTAAATACTGCCTCGCCTGCTCCCGCCGAGAAGCTCTGACCTTATGGGCTGCTGGTGTCCTTTATGGATCAGGCTCACGCAGAGCTGCCCCGACGATCCCTTGATCGGGCGTTGGCATATAGGTTGATCGGTTGCCGGCTGCCAGGGGCGTTTCCTAAAAGCGGATAGACGGCTGATTTCAAACCAGCCTCCAAGGCTCACAGTAGCCGCCGGAGGTCGGCGTCGTCTGTTTTGGCAACTACGGGCCTCAAGGATTTTTCCTTGTAGGTTTTTTTATCAGTGTTATAATCCATCACGGTCCTGCCCAACTCAGCGGCATTTGCCTCTGATGAGGACCAGCGTGGCGTGTACTGAGGGGGATTGCCGGTTCGTCAACCAGTGGAAGTCCTAGCGGCCTTCACCTTGCCGACGGCGATCCGGTGCAGAAGGGGTAGATCCAAATGGCCAGA
>Ga0105047_10019371_pt1 | contig 10500 bp, 10 predicted proteins | sample MAT04_FD_78384 | JGI IMG/M metagenome (GOLD analysis project Ga0105047, IMG submission 78384) | Freshwater microbial communities from Lake Fryxell liftoff mats and glacier meltwater in Antarctica - MAT-04 (megahit assembly) | ecosystem: Environmental > Aquatic > Freshwater > Ice > Liftoff... | reverse complement strand
GTTCGACAGGTAGACGTTCTCGACCCACGATGTCGAGGTCGCTGCAGCGACGTTCGTGGTCCACGACACCGTGGTGTCGTCGCCCACGTTCGCTGAGACGGCAGCCGACACACCCGACACGTTCAGCTGTGTCGTCGCGATGACCGCAAGGCGGGCACGACGAGGACCGCTCGGGTACGAGAGGCTGTAGCCGGTCGAGGTGGACACGGCCGCACCGACGATCTTCGCGAATGACCCGTTGATCGGACCGTTCGGTGCTCGACCGAGGATGAGATCACGAGGTGCACCGACCATAGGCGGCGAGCCGGCATCGGTGACGACCTCGAGTGTGCCACCCAAGGAGTTCCCGCGCACGTCGACGAGCGCTGCGAGCCCGGCGGCGGACGACGCGACTCGCAGCACCGACGAGACACCGAGCATCAGCTCGCCACTGTTGATGCAGATCTGCTGGAGGTCGATCAGACCGTTGTTGGTGATCCCGCGAAACGAGCAACCACGGCTGCTGAGCAGCGCCTGCAGGACGCCACCGGGCTCGTTCGTGATCGGCGCGAGGACCGTGTTGTAGCCCCCCGTACCGGCTGTGGGCGCAGCGGAGGTCAAGACGATGGTGCCCCGATTGCTGAGGCTGCCCGCGCTGAACGTGGCACTGTAATTGGGGCGGCCACCCATCGTGATCGTGCCCCGGTTCTCGACGGGCAGGCCATAGGCGTCAATCTGACCGTTGACGATGAGGTGCTGGTTCTCATGAATGACGATGGGGCCGGATTGGTTGCGCAGCCCGCCACCCTCGCCCTCGCGCACGATGACCGTGGCGGCGCCGTTGCCGAGGAACTCGACGTATGCAGGGTTGAGGATCACGGGGTTTCCAGTGGCATTGCCCTCCAGGACACGGAACGTCGCGAAGAAGGCGTACGTCCCGCTGGAACGGCCCAGCAGGACCTGACCATTGTTGGCCAACGTGCCGTTGCGCAGCTCGAACTGGGTGTCGCCCAGGCCGAACGAGGCACCAGCGTCGACGTCGATCGTTGCGTCGTTGCTGATCGTCGAGAAGTTCGTGTACAGCGAGGCATTGATCTGGATCGTGCCGCCTGCTGCGTTGACCAGCGTTCCGGTCGTGCCGACCCAGCTGTAGGCGTTCGTCGGCTGGGCCGTAGAACCAACGCGGATCATTCCGACGTTGGTGACCGTCGGGTTGTTCTGGAACTGCCAGTTCGACTGACACGTCGTGCCGCCGATGCGCGGCAGGAAGTCGATCATGCCCTCGTTGCGCAGAGTTGCGTTGGTGAACAGGTTGGCGTCGGACGCGGTGGCGCCGCACACGACCCGCACGGTCTGGGTCGAGTGCAGGGTGCCTTCGATGTAGGCGTTCGCCCCCGATCCGACCACGAACGTCCCTGCGCCGGATCCGGTGAAGCGGGTCGCGCCACCCACCAAGGTCACATTGCCGCCGACGATGGTCGATTGCACCGGCGTCGGGGCGGCCGACCTGCCCTGTTCGAAGTAGCCACCCGACCCTGCGTTCACCACGAACGAGCCGCCACCGGTCAGATCGATCTGCCCGCCTACGTTGGCGAACTGGCTTGCGACCGTGAGGGTGCCACCCGACTCGACACGTACGACGCCACCGGCCCGGTTGTTCAGCAGGGACTGGAAGTTGCCGACCTCGAGAGCGCCCAGAGCCGCCACCTCGATCCGGCCGGTGTTCTCGACGGTCTGGTCGAACGTGCCCGCAGTGCGGACGTTCGCTGTCACCCGCAACGTGCCCTGCACCTTCAACGAGCTTCCTGTGTAGACCGACATCAGCGAGATATTCGTGTCGACGAGGGCCGTCTTGCCGACGGGTATGCAGATCTGGCCGAAGTACGGCACCGCCGATGGGCTGGTGTCCCAGTTGCCGGCAACTCCCCAGGAGTTGGAGACAGCGCCTGTGAAGGTGGCCACCGCACCCGTGAAGTCACAGTCGTTGACGGCAGCGGCGGCCGGTCGGACGACGGAGAACGGGGTCATCAGCACGCTCAGCAACACGCTGACGAGGATCGTCCAAGCTCGGGTTGGAAGGCGGAGCTGACGATGCGGAGCGTTCATTCCCGGAGCGTGCGCATCCGCCGTCCAACGAACGTCCGACGAGCGACGCCGTCGGCCCAGTTCGAACTCTTTGGGCAGACCGAGGACGAGTTCGCCGACGATGCTGCGCTGGATCTGGCTGGTGCCACCCCAGATCGTATTTCTCCGGCTGAAGCTACATCGGCGCCCTCGACGACGAAGAACACGTCGCCAACCAACGACTCGATACCTGTTACGCCCGCACGTCACGAACGGCATGTCCCTAGCCCCCACAGCCGACAGAGGCCGCGGAGTGTCCCGCCGTAGTGGTGGCAGTGAACTCAGCCGGCAGCTTGGAGTTGCCGGCTGTCATCCTTACTGGTCAGCGGCCGACGGTGCTCGGCCTGCTGAGCGAACGATCCGCCCATTACACGGCTGGCCAAGTGTCGCCTGGCCGTACCCCGATCGGTTCAGGTTCGATGTTCGGCCGGGCGCCAGACTCCATGTCCAAGGAATCGTTGGGCCATCGGCCATGCCATCCCTGTGGCTCTTTTGTTCGCAGTAGTCGCGTGTGGCCCGGACCAGCCGCCGTTCACGGTGTCGTGGAAGATCTGCAACCACCGGTCGAAGAGCTCAGGGGTGAACGGCAGGTGATCGTAGAGGTGGCGGTGGCTCTCGATGATGTCGATCTCGTAGCCCTGTGCGTAGAGCAGGACATGACACCAGTAGTCGGCGACTGCGCCGATGTGGGCCTGCCAGTCGATGAACCCCGGCCGGAAGTTTAATAGGGGTTGAGGAGATCGTCTTGGCCGACATCGACGTATTGGCGGGTCACCATCTCGACGATCTCTTGCGGCGTGTCGAAATCGCGTCCTCGATGCTCCCAGGGTCCGCAGCGGTCCAGGGTGTCGACGTGCACGTCGCCTGGGATCATCACTGCTTCTGGTTCGCGGAAGAACTGGACGTAGAACCGGGCATCGGTCGAGAGTTCGACGTGGTGCTAAATGCCGGGCACGATCACCGCGGTTTCACCAGCGCCCACACGCTCGTCGCGCGGTGAGTCGCCTTCGAGGTCGACGTAGCGGACGGTGCCGGCTTGGACCATCAGCTCAGCCCATACGGTGGTGCGGTGCGAAGTCGCGAGCGAGTCGGGCAACGTCGAGTAGTCGAACAATGGTGTACGGCGGGCCTCGACGAGCGCCGCAGGAAGCTTTGGCTCTCCCATTCGATGTACCACCTTTCGTTGTTGGTCAACTGCGAGAGACGGTAACGGGTTCCTCGGGCTCACGGACTCTCGGGCACGTGGGAGGATGCGGTGGTGAAGATGACCACGCTTGCCGACGCACCCGATTACGACCCTGAACGGTTCGTCGCTGCACCGTTGCTGGACGGCTCCCGATCGAATGTCCGTGTGATCCGGCTATCCCCTGGCCAAGTCCTGCCTCCGCATACGCACTCGACGTCGGATCTAATGATCTACATCGTGGAAGGCTCCGGCAGTCTTGACATCGACGGCGGCACGGTGGCCTTGGTCGCCGGGTCGCTCGCATACTTCCGTGGCAACGAGGAACTGCGCCTGGCCAACGGCGGAGCCACCGGCCTGACTGCGCTGGCGTTTCTGGCTCCACCGTTTCCGCCGCGGTCAGCGTGAGGGTCGTAGCCAGGCCCGTGGCCGCCCTTGACGTGTTCGCCACCGAACCACTGCCGGCCGGGAATGAACGGGCAGTGGCGTGGTGGGCTCGTTTGACGTGCCACTTGGAGTACTTTCGTTTGATCAGGCGCGGACAGCTGCGATGTCGCCGGATCGGGTTCAGTCGGCGTAGGAGCAGGATGATTGCTCGTTTCCAGCCGTGATCGTCAGAGTCCGGAGGGGAAAACTGCGCGCCGGTGACAGCGAGCGGCGACTGATGTTGAGTGCGGCGGTGAAGCTGACCCGGTCGGGGTCGATGCCGCCTTCGTGGGCGGCTTCGAACATCAGGGTGCGGATCGCGAAGTGGCAGCACAGACGCCCCCAGATCTCTTGTTCGACGAGGGCGGGCGACTTGGAGCGGAGCACGACTTTCGATCCGCGTTGATGTGTTTTGAGTTCACCGAACGCCGACTCGATCTCCCAGCGTTGCCGGTAGCTTTCGGCAAGCTTGATCGCTGACACCTCGTTGGGGTCAAGCAGTGAGGTGAACAATCGGAACGGCCCCAGATCGGTTCCGCTGCTGTCCTCGATGGAGTACTCAACAACACGGATCACGATGTGATCGCTGTCGAGTTCCGAGTTCTTGCGTCGCATCTCTGCCAACCACGACCCGTCGTCGAGAGTCTCGAGGCGGCAAGGTTTCACGTTCCTTTTGGCCCGCCAAATCAGATCGGCTCCCATCGCGATGCCTTGTTGCCACAGGTCGAAGCCGGTGAAACCGCGATCCGCGAGCAACACCATGCCGGGCTCTAGACGATCAATGAGCACCTTGGACATGACAGTCTCCGACGTCATGTAGGGACCGATCTCGGCATCGAAAATCGCGTGCGTCGAGCACTCACCAAGCGCCACCATGCGCCAACTAGTCTGACCAGGTCTGAACCACGACCCGCCCACTTGCAGTCATGAAGCGTCGCGGCCGGCAAGTACGAGAAATCCGCTCTTGCGTTGTAGCAACGGTTTCGCACCGGTTTGATTGGCGGACATGCAGTGCCCCCTTTGTTCCAGCGACGCCGGCACCAGGCCTCATCTCACCGTCAGCGACTACGTGTACGTCGCCTGCAACGCGTGCGGTGCGGTCCGGCTGGAACCATTTCCGCAGCCAGACCATGCGGCGCAGCTGTACGGCGACGAATACTTCACGGCCGCTGCCCACGGCGGCTACGCCGACTACGTGGCAGACGCCGCCATTCACCGCCGCAACGGCCGTGCGCGCCTGCGCAAATTGGGGCCAATCCCCCACCCAGGCGCGGTGCTGGTGGATATCGGTTGCGCGTACGGCTTCACACTGGTGGAAGCCGCCGCGGCCGGATGGGTGCCGCTGGGCGTGGATGTCAATGTCGCCGCTCGCGCGGCTGTCGAGAGCTCGGGGTTTCGAGCAGCGCCGACCCTTGCGGCTCTGGACCTCGAGCCCGGATCCGTGAGCGCCATCACCTTCTTCCAGGTGCTCGAACATCTGCCGGATCCTGTGGGAGCGCTTCGCGAGGCCGCGGGTCTGCTGGCACCCGGCGGTCGTGTGCTGATCGAGACGTGGGACCGGCGCAGTTTCGTCGCTCGCATGATGAAGGAAAAGTGGCAACAGGCCACTCCGCCATCGGTGTTGTGGTTGTTCGACGAAGACGACGTGCGTCACATGTGCAGCGCCTCAGGACTGCAGCTGCAACGTTGGCAACACAGCGTGAAATGGGTCAGCGTCGGTCTGGTCGCCGGCCAGTTGGGAAACCGCGGGTCACGCCCAGGTCGCGCCGTTGGCACCCGCCTGCAGAAGGTGGCATTGCCCTACCCGCTCGGCGACCTCGTCACCGCACGCGCCGCAAAACTCTGAACGACTGCCTGGACTAGCGGCCGGGAAATGTGCCGGCGGCGACGATGGTGGCGCTGAGTTCTTTGCCCAGCTCGGCCAGCGTGGTGACCTGAGTTTCTGACAGGCGGGCCCAAGGGGCGGCTGCCAACTCGTCGGTGTACTGCTCCACACGATTGCGGTGGGTTCGGCCGGTGGGCGTGAGTGCATTGTCATTCACCCAGCCGCGCTGCTCCAGGCGCTCGACGGCTGCTACCCAGGCCTCGTTGCTCCAGCCGCGGGTGGCCTGCAACACTGATGCGGGCACTGCGCCGGTGGCACCGTGGATGACCAGCGCTTCAATGCCCGAGACACCTTCAACCGTCAGCGCCGCTATGTGGCCATCGCCGCGGAACTCACGCAGCAGCGTGATCGCGAACCACAGCGCCATGTGCGGCTCGGTGGGCCATTCCTGTGCCAGATGACCGGCGAACAGCGAACGACCCTCTGGCGCGCAGGCATCAATGAGAGAGCGCAGTACATCGACGGCCTCGGCGATATCCGGCTGCGACAAACGATCGCCGAAGATCCGCACCAGTGCGGCATCAGCAGCATCGAGACGCGCCTGCCACAGTGCAGGGGCGGTCGTGCGCTGCCAGGCCTGGGGCACGAGCGCACGAATGCGACCAGGCTCGAAGTTGTAGAAGGAGGCCACGACGACCTCGGCGGGTACCGGGCCCATGGCTGCGACGCGAGACGAGAAGTATCCCATCATGCCCGGGTCGAGGCCGAGCGCCGTGTAGTACTGGTCGGCCTCGGGGACGAAGTAGATCAATCCGTGGAACGCTTCGAGCCGTTGCCAGAGAAAGCGAGACCTGCTCGGTCTACCACTCACCAGTTAGCGCTCATCGCAATCGACAGGACCGATGGCGTCACGAATCATGCGGTGAAAGACGGCCAGCGGGTACTCCCACTTCGGGCTGAGCACGCCGGTGGCGTAATTTCCAGCGTCGAGGTTGCGCTGAACGTGCTCGCACATGCGTGCGTCTTCGTCGGCTACCTCTTCACTGAACTTCACGATGTCTTCGACGCCCTCCGCGTTGTCGTCGAAGAAATACTCGAAGATCAAGTCGCTGTGCGTGTGGCCGCGCGGCAGCCAACGCTCAACTGCGAAACCGCCAGGGAAAACATCGAACGCGAACGTTGGCCAGAAGTAACCGAACACGCCAAACGTGCTCTCGTCGCGCGGCGGCATCGTGTGGATGTTCCACCGCGGGTCTCCTTTGTAGAGGACCTGATAGTTCAAGGCATCCGCATCGCGGCTCATCGCCGGATGTGTGGTGGGCAGGTGATAGCCCTCGAGGAAGTTGTCGCCATACGTCTTCCAGTTGCAGGCGACGTGGCGAACGCTCTTGCTGTGGAAGCGGTAGCTCTCCAGCGGAACGCCAGCGACCTCACCGGGGAACTTGCCCAGCCACTCGTGCAGCGGAGCGATGGCGGGGTTGAGACACACGAACACCATGCCGCGCCACGAGCCCACCTGAATGGCAGTGAGGTCCATGTTGTCGGGGGCTTCAGCACCGAAGTCGCGAGCGCTGAGCAGCTTGCCATCAGCGTTGAACGCCCAGCCGTGGTACTTACACACCACGTTCTTCGAACAGCCTTCGCCTTCGAAGACGATCGGGCCGGCACGGTGCGGGCACATGTTGTAGAACGCGCTGAGAGTGCCATCGTCCTTGCGACGAATGAAGATCGGCCAGCCTGCCAGATTCTCAGTGACGTAGTCACCGGTGTTACGCAGCTGATGGTCGTACGCGACGTGTACCCAGTTGCTGCCGAAAATCGGCCAGCGCTCGCGCTGCCAGATCTTCGGGTCGTGATACCAACTGGCGGGCAACGTGATGCCAGGGTCGAGCGTGCGGTCGGTCTGCATCAGCGCCTGCAGCTCTGGCCGCGGGCGAACCGTGACGGGGCGGGAGTGCAGACTGGTCATCGCGGCGGCTGGTCGTTGACCGCGTTCAGCTGTTGCAGCGCCATGAGATCCCTCATCTGCGCCTGCATACCTTCCGGCGAGCCATCGAGGAAGAGCACGTTGCCCTTGCCGTGTTCGGCCATCTGACGAATGGTTTCCGTCCACATCGAGAACAGGATCAGCGACGAATCAACCGTGGTGGTTGCCGAAGCGAGGCCCCGTGCCACTTCCTCGCGGAACAACGCCACACCCTGACCACGCAGCTGAGCGGCGGTGCGCTCGGCTTCGGCCTCGATGCGCACCGCGGTACCCAGTGCTTCGGCTTCCTTGGTCTTGCGGATGAGCAGCGCATCGCCTTCGTTGGTGGCAGCAGCCTTGAGGTTGTTGCTGGCCACGACCTGCGCCATCGAGGTCGTGATGGCCTGGTCGAAGGTTATGTCGTTGAGCTGCAGGTCGATGAGGTGGTAACCCCACGTCTCGATCACGTGGTCAAGATTGTCCTTGACCTCGGCGACGATCTCGGCGCGCAACACGAGAATCTCGGCCTGCTTCTTCGTTGCCACGAAGCCGCGAGTGCTGCCTTCGACACTGCGCACGAGCGCGGTGAGGAAGTCCTTCTCGCTGACGAATTTGAAGGCGATGTTCTTGACCGTCTCCTCGCTCTCGCTGATCGCGCCGTACACCATCATTGCCGTGAAATAGACGTTGGCCTGGTCGAACGTGATCGCCTGGAACTGCAGCTCGACAGCGCGGTTCTGCACGCTGATGCGCCGGAAGATCTTCTCGATGAAGGGCACCACCACGTTGAGGCCCGGCCGCAGGGTGCGCCGGTATTTTCCGAAGATGGTGGTGACGCCGACGGTGCCTTGGTTCACCGTGCGTAAGCCGGTGAGGATGGTCAGCACAACGATGACGGCGAGAACAATGCCAGCAATGGCTCCGGTACCCATAGGTATTAACCTCCCGATTGGATCAAAGGCGAGTCTACGTCAGTTCATCGATGTACGATCGTGTAGGCCTTACGAATCGTCTCGTGCACGACCCACCGACCCGTCATCCCCGCTGGTGTGAGAATCACACTTCCGGCACGTAGCCCGAAAGCATGCCCTGGGCCTTCCGCTCCGTCGATGTGCAAGGTGGCGTGACCACTGAGCACGCAGAACACCTCGTCGTACCCGTCTCGACGGAACGGGAACTCGCCGGGCGTGCACTCCCAAACCCCAGTCTCCAATTGGTTCTGTGCCCAGAGCGTGGAGCTGGATTCGTACGGGTCGCCCGCGATCACGGTGGGTCGGCGGGTCGGCTCGCCAAGTGTGGCGGTGTGTGCGATGGGAAGGTGGGCCGACGCGGCAGAGGGGCCGGGCCGCTGATCGATGACGTAGAGCTTGCGGATGGTCTGGTGCACGTTCCACTCGCTGGCCCAATTGCGTGGCGTCGCCCACAGTGTGCCGGGCGCTGCGTCGTAGGCACCACTGCTGTGAGCCACCGAGGCGCGACCCGCAACCATGTACATCGTCTCGTCGAAATCGCCGGCGCCATCGTTGAGCGTGCCGGGTGTGCACTCCCAGATGCCGATCTGCACCTGACCGTCGTCGAGCAGCGGGTAGTCGCTGGTGCGGTCATCGGTACGACGCAGCGGAACAGTGAGAATGTCAGGCACGTACATGCCCGTCATTGTGCCGCACTCCAGTGCCAGCCGACCCGCCAGTGCCAAAACTGACACCCGTCCTCACCCATTTGCGCGCGCAAGAATCTTCTGTGCGCGATCCGTTCCATCTGCGGTTCTGGGCGAATGCAGTTCCGGTCCCCGGGACTGTGCAGCCCCATTTGTGGACGCAACCGTTGCGTGCACAAATGGGGGGATTCGTTCCAGAGGACTTGGGCGCGTTCAGTTCCGGAAACCGGAACTCAGGGCTCCCAGATCCGGGGCTAGATCGCGGACAGAAAGCTGACGATGTCGGGCCAGGCGTGGCGGTCCTGCCAGACGAAAGCGTGGCCACCTTCGTAACCGCGAAGCTCGCTGCCAGGGACCCGACTCGCGATGGCCCGACTGTTCGACGGCGGCGCCATCGCATCGAACTGACCGAAGGCGACCAGCGTGGGGCAGGTGATGTTGGCGAGCCGGTCCCACACATCGAGTTGGCTGCGAGCAACCAACTGCATTGCCTCGCCCCGCAGTTGCTCGTCCGTCTTGGGCAACGCGCGGCCAGCGGCGCCAAGCTCGACGAGGCGTTGATCGAACGGATGCGCGGCCAGAAACTCCTGTGTGTAGCGGCTGTCGGCGAGGTGGAGCCGCACACGAGCCTGCTCGTCGACCGACATCGCCGCCACCGTGTGCAGCGGGAAGCTACTTCCACCCGCGCCGCCGGGTGACGTGCACAACAGCGCGATCCGACCAACGCGCGCCGGCCAGGTGACGGCGAACTCTTGAGCAACCATGCCCCCGAAGCTGATGCCGAACAGAAGCGTCGACGGCCAGCCGACGTGATCGAGCAGCGAGGCTGCGTCTGCCGCGTAGTCAGCCATGGTCGGTTGCTCCTCGGGAACCGACGTGCGGCCCAGTCCGCGCTGGTCGTGGATCAAGACCTCGAAGTGCTCGGCCAACTTTTGGACCATCGGAGCAGCGCCGGCGATGGTGCCGCCAGACCCGTTCAGCAGTAGCAGTCGCGGACCGCTGCCACGCATCTCGTAGTAGACGTCGATGCCATTGAGTTGTGCGGTGGGCATGGTGCATCAGCCGATCAGGAAGCCGTGAGGGAAGGGGTCGCGCTCGTCGAGGAACTGCTGCGAGGTACCAGTGACCCACGCGCTGCCGGTGATGGTGGGCACGACAGCGGGGATGCCGGCGACTTCTGCAGTATCGACGAGGCGCCCGACGAAGTGAGTGCCGAGCAGCGACTCGTTGATGAAGTCGGTGTGCAGCGGCAGTAATCCACGGGCATGCAGTTGCGCGACACGAGCACTGGTGCCGGTGCCGCACGGCGATCGGTCGAAGTAGCCAGGCGCGATCACCAT
>Ga0105047_10019370_pt1 | contig 10500 bp, 9 predicted proteins | sample MAT04_FD_78384 | JGI IMG/M metagenome (GOLD analysis project Ga0105047, IMG submission 78384) | Freshwater microbial communities from Lake Fryxell liftoff mats and glacier meltwater in Antarctica - MAT-04 (megahit assembly) | ecosystem: Environmental > Aquatic > Freshwater > Ice > Liftoff... | reverse complement strand
GGGCCGAGGCCGTGGCGCGCGCCGAGCACTACCTGCAACGCGTCGGTGTCCACCACCGCAAGGACGCCTACCCGGCCCACCTTTCGGGCGGCGAACAGCAGCGCGTGGCCGTCGCCCGTGCCCTGGCCATGGAACCCGAGGTCATGCTTTTCGACGAACCCACTTCGGCGCTGGACCCGGAGCTGGTGGGCGAGGTGCTGCGCGTGATGCGCAGCGTGGCCGAAGAAGGCCGCACCATGATCGTCGTCACCCACGAGATGGGTTTCGCGCGCGAGGTGGGCAGCCACCTCGTGTTCCTGCACCAGGGCCGCATCGAGGAACAGGGTGCGCCCCGCGACGTGCTGGCGCGGCCGCAGACCGAGCGTCTGCAAGGCTTCCTGGCTAACGTGGCCAAGTAGCGGGCGCGTCAGGCCACGGCGCAAGGACCCGGGTGTTGCTCACTCCCGGCGGCGTCGAGAGGTGGCCGTTGGCGTGCACGGGCGGCGCCCTCACGCCGCAGCAGCACGCTGGAAGTCTCGATGTTCATGTGCGGCGAAGCCCTCTCCGTCACCGATGGGCTGGGTGGGCAATCGTTCGCTGCGGCACAACAGCGCCACGGCCGTCAGGACCAGGATGCCGACGACAAACAGGAGCCCGGCCCGCCACCCGTACGATGGTCCAGTCGCGGGCGCGGGCGCGGGCCGTCGGTGGTGCGGTCGTAGCAGTGCAGCCGCCGCGCGCCTTGCACCAGTTAGCCGGGCATGTTCAACCGGTGCGTCGGCCGCGCGTCCGCCGCGCTTCAGCCCGGAGCCGCGGTGACGGCGGCCGCGGTGCCCAGCGCCGCTGCCCGCTGCAGCGGGCCGAAGACCTGCTGCAGGGACTTCTGCTCCGGCAGCACATAGATCAACGCACGCCGCAGCGCAAAGACGGGGCGGATGTGATCGTCGAAGAAGGCCGCGGGCACGTTGATGCAGCCGTAGGAGATGCGCTTGTCGGCCAGCGACGTCGTCGCCAACCGCGCCAGGCGGCGCTCGTGCGGCTGGCTGGTGACGACGCGGTGCATCGAAACCGCTGCGTCGTAGTCGACCCACACCACCTCCTGGCCGGCCGCGTTGTGCCCGCGCTCGCCGACGAAGCGGCCGGCCGGCGTAGTGCGCTCGGCCGGCAGCATTTCGGCCAACGGCCGCGCGCCGATGCCCGGCACGGTGTCGTCGCCGGGCGCTGCGCCCAGCAGCACGGGCGTCGTTGCGTGCAGGCGCGCGCCAGCATCGAACAGGAAGAGCCGGGCCTGCCGCTTGTCGACCAGGATGAACGGCCGGCCGCCATGGTCGCCACTGGCCGCCACCCAGTCGGCCACCTGGCGCGTCTGCGCTGAGGCCTCGACGCCACCGAATTCGGCGCGGCGGAAGGCCAGCTCGGTACGTGGCACCAGCGGCGCGGCGGGCGCAGGCGCCGATGCGGGCGCCGGCGGTGCCTGCGCGCCCAGCCCGAGCAGCAGGATGACGAGCGCGGCGACGAGCAATATCGCCCAGCCCACGGCCACGCGGACGGCACCAGGCGTCGCCCTGCCGCGTCGCGGCGGCGTGGCGGGAGCTGCAGGAGTGGCTGTGTCGGGGTGCATTCGCAAGCCGGCGCCTGGCCGCGCCCGCCGTGGGCGAGCAGAACGCGGACGTCAAAGCGATGGCTTGCCCGCAGCTTGGCGCGGCGGCGGCGCCAAGTCCGTGCACCAGCGCACAAAACGCCGCGTGCCGGGCCTCAGCGTCGGCGCGCGAGCGCCGCTTGGGCGGCCGCGGGCAGTGAGCCCGACTCCGGCAGCACGTAGACGACGCCGCGGCCACGGCCGAGCAGGGGCCGCACGACCTGATCGTAGAAGCGCTCGGGCAGCACCACGCAGCCGGCCGACATGCGCCGGGCCGCTGCGTCGCTGCCGGCCAGGCGCTGTGCGCGCTGCGCCCACGCCGGGCCGGGTCGCAGCCGGTGGATGGCCAGCGCGTGTCCGTAGTCGATCCAGATGACGGCCTCGCCGTCGAGATTGCGGCCGGGCTCGGAGACGAAGCGGCCGGCCGGCGTGGTGAGGTCTTCCGGGCGCAGCCCCTGCTGTTGCGTGCGTTCGCCGACACCCGTCAGCGATGCATCACCCGGTGTGCGACCGATCAAGGCCGCGGAGACACCGACCAGGCTGCCGTCGGCGCGGTAGGCCGCGAGCACGGCCGCACGCTTGTCGACGACGACGTAGGGCAGTCCGAGGTGGTCGCCGCTGTCGTGCGCCCAGCGCGCCAGCGCGCGCGCCGCTGCGGGCACGGCGGCGGTACGCGGTTCCCCGACGGCGGTCGGTGGCTGCTGCCCAGCGCCGGCGGGCGCGGTGGATACGGCAGCCAGGCACAGCGCCAGCCACCCTAGAAGTGCACACCGCATGCCCTACCCGCCCCGTCGCCCGGCCTGCCATCGGATATGGCAGATGGCCGAAAGCCGCTGCCGCCTCGCTCAAGGACGGCCCCGCAGGGCCCCTTGGGCAAGACGATGCTAGCCAGCTTCGCGCGCGGGAAGCCTCAGGTATGGCGGGTGAACAGGTAACACTTGTCGCGCCCACGCCCATCCGGTCCGGCGCTTGCGCACGCCGGATGGCGATGGGAATGGGCCGGGACGGGCGGTCAGTTGCGGTCGGCGCGCGGCGCGCGTTCGGTCAGCATCGGCTCGCCGACGCCATAGGGCGACGTCGAGTTCTGGGTCATGGCCGGCGCCTGCACCACGACCGGCGCGACATAGGCTGGGGCGATGGGTGTCGGCGCGGGCGCGTACACCACCACAGGTGCCGGCTCGGCAACGACGGGCGCCAGAACCACCGGTGCGACCGGGTCGCGCATGCGCATGCTGCGATCGTCGCCCCGGTCGGAGGCACAACCCACCACGGCCACGCCGACGAAGGCGAGCGTGGCGCCGAGCATTGCAATTCTTGTAGCGTTCATGGTCAGTTTCCTTCGTGATTGCCGCGTTTGGCGGCGGGGGCATCGGACAGCCGCAGCGGGCGGCCGATGCCCGGCACAGTGCGCCGCCCCGCGAGACGCGTCTGTTCGCAGGCGCACGCCGCGCGGCAGTGCAGCGCGCCTGGCACGCCGCGTCCTCGCCCCAGCCGGCAGCACTCCGTTCCTGCCGGCCGGCGCGGCATCGTGCAAGCACTTGAAACTTCAGGAAGGATCCTGAAGGGACGAAGCCTGCCGGCCGCCGCGACCCGTGGCGGCCTGGTGGCCGCGTGCATTGGTGGCGGTGGCGACAGCGAACGTGCGCCGCCCGTACAGCACGAGCACGAGGTGGCCGGCCGTGCCGTGGTGCGGCTGTCCAGCGGCCGCGCCGGCCTTTCGGCGCTGGACGAACCTTTTCGTGACCCTGATGCCGGTCTTCTTCTCGAAGGGCTCGATCAGCGCCGGCAGGTCCTGGGGGCGAAACGCCGTATATAGCGTCAGGCGGCCCTCCTTGTTGGCCGCAACCACCAGTCGACCACCCACCACCAGCACCTTGCGCAGGTTGGTCAGCGGTTCGTGCATCGACACCCGCTTGACGCCCCGGATGCCCAGGGCCTTCGTCAGGTGGCTCAGGAACACACGTTCCCGTGCCATGCGCTTGATGAGGCTGCTCTCACTGGGCGTGACCTGCGAAGTGATGGCGGTGAGGATGGCCTTCCTGCGGTGCGTGATGGCCGTCATCTCCATGTAGGCGTTGAATTCCTGCGGGTTGACATGGCCGTGCGACTCGCCGAACGGCGCTTCGGGCTCCAGCCATTCGGTGTTGATGAAGCCTTCGATGACGATCTCGGCTTCGGCAGGCACCAGCAGGTCCACCGTTTTGCACTTCACGACGCGGATGGGCGCGCCGGCCACGTGCAGTTCGTCGAGGTCGATGGGCAGCTTCTGCGCTGAGGTGAAGGCCACGCAGGGCGGGCAGCCCAGGGTAACGGCGGCGGGCAGGCGTTCGCCGCGCGCCTTGGCCTTCTCCCAGTGGGCGCAGATGCCAGGCTGAATCTCCAGCGAAGGGTTGATGCCCAGCCGCCGCGGCGCCTTCACCTGGCCGCGGTGGATGCCCAAGTTCTGGATGCCGCTGTCGGGGTCCTTGCTGATGTACTTCGACAGCGTGGTGTGGGGCGCGTGGTCCCGACCCGGCGTGCTGAAGGAGGATGGGCGGCCGTCCAGGCCCTTGCCGGGTAAGTCCAGTTGGTCGCCGGTAATTACGACTTCCTGGCAGGGCGCGTCCAGCACTACCAGCGGCTTGACCGGGTTGGCGATGGCGCGCGTCCAGCTGGCGCCGATCTGCGCCAGCTCGCAGCTCGTGTCGACGCCGCAGATCTTGCGGCTGGCGGCCAGTGCGCCGACGACGACGGGGATGTCGTATTTGCGGCCCTTGGCGTCGACGACTTTGGTCAGCAGGAAGGCCTTGCGGTCGGGCTCCTTGATGCCGCCGCGGTATTGCCAGCGCACCAGCGGGTGCAACTCGGTGTCCTTGTTGATCTCGCGGTCGACCGTGATGAGCAGGCCCTCGCGCTCCAGCGCGGCCAGGGTTTGGTGCAGGTCACGGTAGCCGCGCTCGGCGCTGCCGTCCTGTGCACTCACGGCCTCGGCCAGGGAATCGTTGTTCGTCATCGGGTCTCCGGGGGGGCGGGGCGAAAGGCTTCAGCGCAGGGGCATGAAGGCTTCGGCATGTCGGGGCGCGGGCGGGCCGGCGTCTGCGGCTGCCAGGGCGGCCTGCTGCGACGAGTCCACCTTGTAGTAGACGTAGAGCACGGCGCCAGGGGGCGTCGCTTCCATCCGGACTTGCCCAGGCCGGCCCAGCGCCCCACCAGGTCGGTTTCGATGTCGAACAGATCGAGCACGCGGCCCACGCTGTGGTTGGCGATGTCGTCCAGCGGCCGCGGCCGCGTGTACCAGGCCGGCACCGGCGGCATGATGATGGCGCGGTTGTTCTTGGCCTGCAGCTTGCTCTGGATGTGCCCGGCGTGCAGCGGCGTTTCACGCAGCATCAGACGAACTTCTCCTGCAATCCCCGGTTCCATGCCGGCGGGCAGACGGTGGCAGCAGCGGTGGGCGATCTGCACCAGATCGTCCCAGCCCAGTCGGCGCGCGGGGTCCTGGCGTGCGGACCGCCTGGCGCGACTGCATCACGCATATCGCGATGTCCCCGCTGGAGCTCACGCAGCAGTTCTCGGAAGGGCGGACCGGCGCTCCGGGCTGCGGTGACCGGCTGCGCCTGGCGCGGGTAGGCCACTGTGCGGGGTACGGATAACGAGGGTTACCTGGAAGCCGAAGCCGCCTTCAGGTCAGGCCGCGAGCGTGCCGCTGCTCAGCGTGTGCTCGGCCAGGCCGAACCACCTCCGTGGACCAATCCAGAGCAGGCGGGCCCTGCCCAGTGAGCCTGAAAAGTGCCGTTTGAGACACCTGTTCCCGTCGTCGGGGACGTGCCAGTCGAACTTCTTTACACCACTGTCCAGTGATGCCTATCGAATTCGGGCAACGCCTTGTCATCCTTGCGGTTTCGAGTTCTGGCCCATATTTTGCTGACGGGTGCTCGTCCTCCCCTTTTAGGAACGGGAGGGTGGTCTTCCCCAATCACCCAAGACTCGCGATCGAGCCCCTTCAAGGAGAGTTTCATGAAGCGTTTTCTCATCAACGCGTTCGCCGCGGCAGCCATGATGGCCGGCATCGCGGTTCACGCCGGCCCGGTGATCATTGACGGCACCGATGCCGAAGAGCACGGCGGTTTCAACGGCGTCGTGAACACTGGTGGCTGGGAGTATTTCCAACGCGGCTTCGAAAACCTGCTGCCCCAAGTGGGCAACGGCAATACGGTGGCTGTCTGCCTCGGCTGCACCGGCAACACGTTGGCCGCGTTCAACTCGGCATTCGACCAGGCTGCCAAGCCGGTTGGCTGGACGCGAGAGAACATCGACGGCGATGCCAATCTCACCAGTTACTTCGCGAACTCATTGACCCGGACTCTGGCCAACACCGGCTTGCTGTACATCCCGACCGGCGGCAACACGGCCGGCGGCATCACAGGCGTCGAACTCGGGGTCCTGAATGCCAATGCGGCGCTGATCAACAGTTTTGTCGGCGGTGCCGGCAATCCGACGGCGGGCGGTGGCTTGTTCGCGCACGGCGAAGGCGGCACGGCTGGCGCCTGGGGTTGGTTGACGACGCTGATCCCGGGCATCGTCGCCACCGAAAGCGGCGGTGGCGCCAACCTGTCGCTGACTGCAGCCGGCATTGCCGCCTTCCCCGGCCTGACGAACGCCGACATCAATGCCGGCACACCTTGGCATAACCATTTCTCGGGCAACTTCGGTGGCCTGCAGGCGCTGGTGACAGACAACCTCGGCCGAGCGGTCGTCATCGGTGGCGGCGCCGGCACGGTGATCGGTTGCGGCCAGCTGGGCCAGCCGCCATGCGGGGTCCCCGAACCCGGCAGCCTGCCGTTGGTCGCCATCGCCGGCTTGGCCCTGCTGGGCCTGCGCCGCCGCATGAGCAAGTAAGCCGGGCTTCGGCCTGTTGCCAGAGCCCTTCTTCGGAAGGGCTCTTTCGTTTCTGTTGCCGGCGGGCTGTTCCCGTTCGCGTCCACGCCGATTGGCTCTTCATCCGGCGCCAGCCGGCGCACGAACATGGCAGTAGAGCTGGTCTTGGAACGCTGCGTGCCGCGGATAGGCCTCCTGGGCTCGGCCGGTGACCACCGGCAGGGGCAGCGGGTCCTGGCGCGCGACTTAATGCCCTTGAGTGTGACGGTGCCCCGGCGCGGTGACCGCCGGCAGCGCCGCAGTAGTGATCGAGGTGATGATGCCGCGGTGCGCAACCGGGTCAAAACTGAGCACGCGGCCAATCAGGAAGCCCATCAGCGCCACCGACTGGTCTTCGCGCGCGGTGCCGGGTTTGTCGATCGCCAGCACGGGCAGCGGCGGCCGGCATTGGCCAGCGCGCAGGCCAACGAAACCATGCCGGCCCATCAGTCGCACGGCGCCGGGCTGCCTAAAGCGACTTCATCAGCGAGGCCACCTCGGACTGGCCGGCAAACTTGTCGCCCAGCTTGGCCAGGGCCTCGAGCTCGATCTTCGCCTTGGCCTTGTCGCCAGACTTGGCGTAGTACTTGGCCAGGTTGAGCTTCATCGACGGTTCGTTGGGGCTGCGCGCCACGGCCTTCAGCTGCGTCGCGACGGCCTGGGGCAGTTGGTTCTCGGCCGCCAGCGCAGCGGCCAGGGTGTCGAGCAGCGGGCCTCGATCGGGCAGCAGTTCGTTGGCTCTTTGCGCCAGGGCCACGGCTCCGGGCCTGCCTTGTTTGACCATCAACCAGGCGATGTTATTCAGCGCCAACCCGTTCTCGGGTTGCAACTCAAGCACCGCGCGGTAGCGCGCCTCGGCGCCGGCCGGGTCGTTGCCAGCCAGCGCCACGTCGCCCAGGTAGTACTGGAAGGCGGCGTCCTTGGGGTAGGCCTTGATCCAGTCGGCAGCCAACTTGCCTGCCTCGGCGCTCTTGTTGGCGCGGCGCAGCACGCTGTGCAGCTTGACGGCGTTGTCGCTGGATCTGGCGCGCTGCAAGGCATTGCGATAGGCGTCGATGGCGCCATCCCAGTGGCGCTGGCTGGCCTCGACATCGCCCTCCAGCGAGTACGCCATGGCGTCCTTGGGATCCTTCTTCTGCATCTCGCGCGCCAGCGCCAGGCCGTCTTGCGGGCGCCTGTCGATCAGCGCCAGCGCCACCAACCCACGCTGTGCGGCTACGAGACCGGGCTTGATCTCGAGCGCCCGGCGTAGCGCGCGGGCAGCGTTCTCGTTTTCCTTGCCGGCCAGATGCGCATCGGCCAGCCGCACCTGGTGCATGCCGTTGGTGGGCTGCAAGGCGGCAAGCTTCTTGAATGTCGCCACGGCCTGGTTGGCTTCGCCCAGAGCCAGTTGCGCGCGCCCCAGGGCGTCCATCAGGGCCAGGTCATTGGGCATCGCCGCGGTGGCGGCCTGAGCGGCTTCGAGAGCGCTCTTGGCCTCGCCCGCAGTCAGCAGGTGGCCGATGAGCACCAGGTTCGGCATGGCCTCCGCGGGGCTGGCGCGCACGGCATCGCGCATCAGTTTGACGACTTCGGCCGGGCTGCCGCCGGTGCGCGCGCTGAGCTCTGCCAGCGCGAGCTGGGCCTGGAAGTTCTTGGGCTGTGAAGTGACCACGTCTTCGAAGCGCTTGCGCGCCAGCTTTGGTTTGCCACTGGCCAGTTCGATGGCCGCCAGACTGGCGATCGACGGGAAGTCAGTGGCGTCCTTGGCCAGCGCCGCCTCGAAGGCCTTGGTAGCGCCCGGGATGTCGCGCTTGAGCAGCAGCACACGGCCGCGCAGGTTGTAGGGCAGGGCGCGGTCGGGCAACTTGCGTTCGAGCCCATCGATGGCCTTCAACACGCCGGGCAGATCGTTCTGCGCCAGGCGCGCGCTGATCAGCGCCAGATCTGCCCGGGCGCCCTCGTCGCCCGAGACGATGCTTTCGAGCTCGGCAATGGCCACACCGCTGTTGCCGCGCGCCAGCTGCGACAGGGCCACGGCGGTGCGCAACCGTGCATCGTTGGGCGCCAACTTGGCGGCCGCCTTGAAGGCGGCTTCGGACTTCTTGGTTTCGCCCGTCTGCACCCAGGCCTCGCCGGCCAGCGCCAAGGTGGTGCCGTCAACCGTCTTGCCATCGAGCACCGGCTGCAGCAACTCGATCACCTTGTTGGGCTGGTTGGCGCGCAGATAAGTCTGGGCCAGCAGGTGGCGCGCACGCAGCAGGCCCGGCGCGCCCTTGAGCGCCTTGCCCAGGAAAAACTCCGCCTGCCCGTACTGCTGCATGCGGAACTCGGTGGCGCCGGCAAGCTCGAGCACGCGCACGTTATCAGGCATGACCTTCAGCATGCGTTCTGTGATCGCGCGCGTGTGCTTGTAGTCCTTGTCGGCAAAAGCGATCTGGGCCTGTAGGAAGAGCGTCTCCGGGTGATTGGGTACATACTTTTTTAGCTCTTCGAGCTGCGCCTTGGCCTCGGTAGCCTTGCCCTGCTCGAACAGGATCGTAGTGACCGAGGTATTGGCGCTTACCGACTCGGGATTGGCTGCCAGCACCTTGCGATAGGCCTCGAGCGCGCCAGCCACGTCTTTCTTGCCGTTGGCCAGCAGCTCGCCCTTGAGCACACCGGCGCGCTGGTTGTCAGGTTCCTTGGCGAGGACTTGGTCGAGCAGCTCCAGCGCGCCGGCGAAGTCCTGCTCGACCGCCTTCATGCGCGCCAGCAGGATCACGGCCGGGGCGAACTGCGGCTTGGCCTGCAAGGCCATGCCGGCAGCTTCGCGCGCCTTGGCCGGGTCTGATTGCACCGCGTAGGCGGTGGCTACCGTGGTCTGCAGGTCGGCCGTGGCGACGTCGTCCTTCAGACGCATGTTGTTGTACTGCACGATGACCTTGGCCTCTTCGCCCATGGCCAGCATGGCGCGCGCCAGATCGGGGATCACCTGCTCATCGGGTGCTTGCAGCTCCTGCGCCTTGCGCAACTCCACGGCGGCCGCCACCGGGTCGCCAGACTCGAGCAAGGCCTGGCCGAGCAAGAGCCTCGCTTCTGTCGACTCCGGATTCTTGTTGAGCGCGTTCTTGAGCTGGATCACCGCCGCCTTGCCGTCCTTCTTGTCGATCAAGGTCTTGGCCGAGGCGATAAGGTCCCTCTCTGACTCGCCTGCGCAGCCGGCCAGGGCTAGCGCGACACTGGCGAGGCAGATGACGGCAACGATACGGGTCATGCGTGTTCTCCTCACGGTGGGAATGGCGGCTGAAGCGTTCTGGCGCGGCCGCCGGCTGGGCGCTGGGCGCAATAACATCACCGTGGCTGTTTGATGGCCTGGCGCTTGACGAGATCGTAAAGCGTCAGCCGGCTGACGCGGAGGATCTCGGCCGCCTTGACGATGTTGTCGTTGGCGCAGTCCAGCGTGGTGATGATGGCGTGGTGTTCGGCCGCCTTGCGCACCATGCGCAGGTCCAGGTCACTCTGGTCGGCCAGCATGGACGACACCTAACGAGCATCACGCCGGCCGCACAGTGCACAGTTGAAAGCGAAGGTACGGGTCGAGTGCTCGCAGCAGGGTATGCCAGTGGCCAAGTTCGCGCTGGCGCATGGGCTGAACGCGAACCTCGTGTAGAAGTGGCGACGAGAAGCCCAGGCGGCGATCGCGCAGCCGTCAGCGCTTGTCGGCGCCACGGGCCGCGCTGACTTCGTTGACGCTGCCGGCGCAAGCCGCGCCGTTGGCGCTGCCCGATATCCGCAAGGAACTTCGCCGCGGCGCCACGGCCGTAAACATCCACTGGCCCGTGCAGGGTCGCAACTTTGTTGTTCGACGGAGATCGCTGTTAGCAATTTTATTGGCCAGTTGGCAACTTTGTTATGAGCAGCCACCGAGGGCCGGCCTACTCCACCGTCACGCTCTTGGCCAGATTGCGCGGCTTGTCGACGTCTGTCCCCCGCGCGCAGGCCGTGTGGTAGGCCAGCAGCTGCAG
>Ga0105047_10019368_pt1 | contig 10501 bp, 10 predicted proteins | sample MAT04_FD_78384 | JGI IMG/M metagenome (GOLD analysis project Ga0105047, IMG submission 78384) | Freshwater microbial communities from Lake Fryxell liftoff mats and glacier meltwater in Antarctica - MAT-04 (megahit assembly) | ecosystem: Environmental > Aquatic > Freshwater > Ice > Liftoff... | reverse complement strand
GGAACGGCAGGCGACACGGCCGAGTCGATCGAGCCCGGCCGCGCCGGGCGGCTACACATCCTGGAGGTGCAGCGGCTCATCCGCTTCATGCCGAAGGTAGTGATCTGCGTGGTTCCGGGGTGGGCGGCCGGTGGCGGGCACAGCCTGCACGTGGTGGCCGACCTCACGCTGGCCAGCGCCGAGCATGCACGGTTCAAACAGACCGACGCCGACGTCGCCAGCTTCGACGGAGGGTTCGGCAGCGCATACCTCGCCCGCCAAGTGGGCCAGAAGTTCGCCCGCGAGATCTTCTTCCTCGGCCGCGAGTACACCGCCGACGATGCAGTGCGGATGGGCATGGTCAACGCCTCGGTGCCGCATGCGGAGCTGGAAGCCACCGCCCTGCAATGGGCACGCGAGATCAACAGCAAGAGCCCCACCGCACAGCGCATGTTGAAGTTCAGCTTCAACCTCATCGACGACGGTCTGGTGGGCCAGCAGGTGTTCGCCGGCGAGGCCACCCGCCTGGCCTATGCCACCGACGAGGCGCAGGAGGGGCGCAACTCGTTCCTCGAGAAGCGCGACCCCGACTGGAGCCCGTACCCCTACCACTTCTGATCGGCAGCCCGTGATCCACATCGATCACCCCGACGACCCGCGGGTCGCGCCGTTCCGCCTCAACGAGCGCGGGCTCACCAACCGGGCACAACGACGCGATGACGGCGGCGACGGACTGTTCATGGCCGAAGGCGACCTGGTGGTGGAGCGTGCGCTCACCGCCGGGTGCGTGCCGGTGATGGCATTGGTCGACGCGCAGCGACCGCCGACCGAGCTGCTCACCCGGCTCGACTGCCCCGTCTACGGCGGCGGCGATCGGTTGCGTGCGGCCATCACCAAGCTGGGCATGCCCTACAACGTGGTTGCGCTGTTCGAACGACCGACCCGCGAACCGGCGGCCGACCTCGCGCAGCGATCGAACCGGCTGGTCATCGTCGAGGCCGTCGACAACCCGGCGAACATCGGCAGCATCGTGCGCAACTCGCTGGCGCTCGGCTGGGACGGCCTGGTGTTCGATCACACGAGCGCCGACCCCCTGGCCCGGCGGGCGCTGCGAGTGAGCATGGGGCACGCACTGCACCTGCCGCACGCTCGCACGCACGATGTGCCCGGGCTGGTGCACGCGTTGGTGGCCGACGGTGTGACCGTGTGTGCGCTGACCCCCGCCGCTGACGCCATCGACCTCGCCGACGTACCGCTGACCGCACGCATGGCGCTGCTGGTGGGCTCCGAGCGAGCCGGCCTCTCCCCCGCTGCGCTGGCCGCAGCCAGCTACCGCGTGGCAGTTCCCATGCATCACGGCGTCGACTCACTCAACGCGGCAGCGGCCACTGCGGTGGCGTGCTGGCAGTTGCGGCTGCGCTGAACCCGAGCTACGGGCGGCTGCTGCTGATGGGCAGGCCGGTGTCGTTGCGCAGATGCTCGGCCGCGGGCACGAAGTAGGCCATCAGCATGTCGCGCACGGTACCTGGCTCGGTGACCCGTTCGACGGCCGCAGCCATGTGCAGCAACCAGTGGTCGCGCTCGGTCGGGCCGATGTGGAACGGCATGTGCCGCAGGCGCAGCTTCGGGTGGCCGCGCTCCTCCATGTAAGTGGTGGGACCGCCCCAGTACTGCACCAAGAACAGCGTCAGTCGATGGCGGGCGCCGTCGAGATCGTGGGGTGGGTACAGCGGCAGCAGGACGGGGTCGGTGACGATGCCTTCGTAGAACGCGTCGACGAGCGCCGTGAAGAACGGCAGTCCGCCCACCTCGTCGTACAGCGACAACTCCTGCTCGGAGCCTTCGGCGGCTCCCGCGTCTTCGGCCATGCCGCACTCTACGGGAGCACGACAGCGACCACCCAGCCTGAGGTCAGTCGCCGCTGGGGTCGAAGACCCGCACGTCACCGAGGTGGCGCAGATCGCTGAGACGAACCACGAACGGCGTGTCGCCGTCGCAGGCGTCGAGTATGACAGCGTCGCCGCTGGCGAGCAGCACGATGGCCGACACCGCCTCGCCGTCGACGTCGATCTCGATCACATCTCCGGTGTGCAACCGGGTGGCTGTCGTGCTCATCACCTGCTCCTTTGTCGATCGTGGGTAGCGGGGGCGGCCCGCCGCCCCCGTCACCGACAAGTTGATCGGCACCGAGCGTGAAGATCTTTACGAAAACTTTCGAGTTTCGTGAGAGGGAAAGATGTCGGGCAGGCCGTCGCTGACCTTCACGGGAAACTCCGGTGCACGCTTCTCAAGAAAGCTGACCACGCCCTCGCGTGCATCGGCGCTACGACCGCGTTCGAGGATGCCGCGCGAATCCACCTTGTGGGCTTCCATCGGGTGGTCGGCGCCGAGCATCCGCCACAGCATCTGGCGCGTGAGCGCAATGCTGACCGGAGCGGTGTTGGCTGCGATCTCGGCGGCGATCGCGCGTGCCGCCGGCAGCAGTTCGTCGGCGGGGTGCACGCTGCGCACCAGCCGCCCGGCCAGCGCTTCGCCAGCGGTGAACACCCGGCCCGAGTAGCACCACTCAGCGGCTTGACTGATGCCCACCAGCCGGGGCAGGAACCACGAGGAGCAGGCTTCGGGCACGATGCCGCGACGGGCGAACACGAAACCGAACTTGGCGTGCTCACTGGCCAGCCGGATGTCCATCGGGAGGGTCATCGTGACACCCACGCCCACAGCCGCACCGTTGATCGCTCCGATCACTGGCTTCTTGCACTCGAAGATGCGCAGGCTCACCAGGCCGCCACCGTCGCGCGGAATGCCGACGTCTTGCGGCACCTCGTCGCTGCCACCGCGACTGAACGTCTCGCCGCCACCCGACAGGTCGGCACCTGCGCAGAACCCGCGCCCGGCGCCGGTGACGATGGCCACGCGCACATCGTCGTCAGCATCGACTCGATCGAACGCGTCGATCACCTCGCGCATCATCGTGCCGGTGAACGCGTTGAGCTGCTCAGGCCGGTTGAGCGTGATGGTGGCCACGTGATCGGCCACCTCGTAGAGGATCTGGCTGTAGTCCATCCCGCCGACGCTACGCGCCGGGCCTCGCGACCCCAGCAGCCGGAGGCACTAGACGTCGAGGAAGCGGCTGGCAGCGGTGGCTGAACCGACTGCGCCGACGAACCCGCCGAGCAGCACCATCCAGAAGCACACCCACAGTGGATAGCTGTCGGTGACCACGAACCCAGCGAGGCCGGCGTCGCCCGAGAACGACTGCACGCCGGATGTCCAGTCGTCGTTGAGGTACAGCAGGCCGAGGCTGCCCAACACGCCGCCGACGATGCCCTGCAACAAGCCTTCGAGCATGAACGGCAGCCTGATGAACCAGTTGGTGGCGCCCACCAGCTTCATCACCTCGATCTCGCGGCGGCGGGCAAACATCGCCGTGCGAATGGTGTTCCAGATGAGCAGCGCCGAGGCGAACAGCAGACCGACGGCGATCACCAGGGTCCGCACTCCGAAGAAGCCCTGTAGTTCGCCGAGCACCTTCACTGCCTGCTCCGGAGTGCGCACGTCGAAGACGTTGGGCAGGCTGGCGAAGCTCTCGGTGAGCGAGGCGAGCACTTCGCTGCTGTCCTTGTCGACCGGCTTCACCTTGAACGACGACGGGATGATCTCGGGGGTGAGCAGCTTCAGCGCCGACGGGTCGCCGGCAAAGAGGGTCTGGGCCTCGGCGTATGTGCACGCTTCGTCGCAGTATTCCACCGACTCGATGACGGTGGTCTGCCGAGTGAGCTCACCGTACACGAGGTCGATCTGGTCCTGGTTCGAGCCGTGGTCGAGGTACACGATCATCTCCACACCACCCGACCAGGTGCTGAGCTGGTTGCTGAATGCCTGCTGGATGAGCAGCGTGAGCCCGAACAGCAGCAGCGAGATGGTGCTGGTGATGACTGCAGCGGCAGTGAGCGTGAGGTTGCGCGAGAGACTGGCCCACATCTCTCGGAACGTGTAGCGCAAGCGCGAGATCATTCGTACACCCCTCGGGCCTGGTCGCGGACGATGACCCCGCGGTCGAACTGGATGACGCGTTTGCGCATCATGTTGACGATGCGCTGGTCGTGCGTGGCCATGACCACGGTGGTGCCGGTCTTGTTGATGCGGTCGAGCAGGCGCATGATGCCTTCACCGGTGGCCGGGTCGAGGTTGCCGGTGGGCTCGTCGGCCAGGAGGATGAGTGGCCGGTTGACGAACGCGCGAGCGATGGATACGCGCTGCTGCTCGCCACCGCTCATCTGGTGCGGGAAGCGCTCCTGCTTGCCACCGAGGCCGACCAGGTCGAGCACCGCCGGCACCTGCTGGCGGATGACATGGCGGGGCCGACCGATGACCTCGAGCGCGAATGCCACGTTCTCGAACACGGTCTTGTTGGCCAGCAGCTTGTAGTCCTGGAAGATGTTGCCGATGTTGCGGCGCAGGTGCGGCACCTTGGCGTCGGGCATGTCGTTGATGTTGCGCCCGGCCACCCAAACGGCGCCGCGCTCGGGGCGTTCCTGGCGATTCATCAAGCGCAGCGTTGTGCTTTTGCCCGAGCCCGAAGGGCCGACCAGGAACACGAACTCGGCCTTGGCGACGTCGAAGGTGGCGTCGCGTAGCGCGGTGACTTCCGTGCCGTAGGTCTTGGTGACGTTCTCGAGTTTGATCATCTGCGTCTCTCCGCGCGTGAAATCAGCCGCCGCTCCGCCCGCAGGTGGCGAAACGCTAGCTCACTCACTCTGCTTCCCGGCGTCGCCAGCGGAGGTAACCCTCCATGAACTCGTCGAGGTCACCGTCGAGTACGCCGTCGATCTGGCTGGTCTCGACTTCGGTGCGCAGGTCCTTCACCATCTGGTACGGCTGCACGACGTAGGAGCGGATCTGGCTACCCCACCCCACCTGCGCCTGGCGCCCGGCGATGCGTGCCAGTTCGGCCTCGTGCTCCTCCTCGATGCGAGCAGCGACCATGGCCTTCAGCCGGTTGAGCGCCTTCTCCCGGTTTTGCAGCTGGCTGCGCTCCTCCTGGCTGTTCGCCACCATGCCCGTGGGCTTGTGGATGAGCCGGACGGCCGACGACGTCTTGTTGATGTGCTGGCCGCCGGCACCACTGGCCCGGTACACCTGCATCTCGATGTCGGATTCGTTGATCTCGATGTCGGGAGCGTCCATCACCGGCCACACCTGCACCGCGGCGAAGCTGGTCTGCCGCCGGCCCTGATTGTCGAACGGGCTGATGCGCACGAGGCGGTGCGTGCCGCGTTCGCCAGTCATCAGTCCGTACGCGTAGCGGCCGGTGAGTGTGAACTCAGCCGACATGATGCCTGCCTCGGCAGCGGGGCTGATCTCGTCGACCTCGAGCGCGAAGCCACGGCGCTCCGCCCAGCGGCTGTACATGCGCAGCAGGATCTCGGCCCAGTCCTGCGCATCGACGCCGCCGTCCTTGGCGTTGATCTGCACGATGCAGTCGGCCTCGTCGTGCTCGCCGGTGAACAGGCTGATCAGATCGAGTTGACGCAGTTGCCGGTCGAGCGCCTGAATGGCGACGTCGATGTCGGTCTCCTGCGACTCGTCGTCGACTTCGCGGGCCATTTCGTGTAGCAGCTCGGCATCGTCGAGGTCGCCGCTGAGCTGGTCGAACGTGTCGATGTCGCCCTTCACGTTGGAGTACTCGGCGTTGATCCTCTTCGCAAGGTCCTGGTCGTCCCACAGGTCGGGCCGCGACACTTCCATCTCGAGCTCTGACAGTCGCGACCGGTTGATCTCGATTTTCAGGTAGCCCTCGGCTTCGCCCAGCCGACGGCGGAGCTCCTTGAGGTCGTCGGTGAAGTCACGCATACGCGCTCAGACCGATGCGCCGTGACACATCTTGAATTTCTTGCCGCTACCGCACGGGCACGGCGCGTTGCGCGGGGTCTTCGACCATTCGTCCTTGACCACGGTCTGCTGCTTGGCAGGGCCTGCGGGTGCTGCTGGAGCGGCCTCCGCAGGAATCTCACCAGCGGCGGCCGCCGCACGTGCCGCTGCCGCAATGCCATCGGCCGGCACGAACTCGCTGGACGTGAGCTTCACGTTCTGCACGACCTGCTGCGGCTCGTCCTTGCGGATGACCTGCACGTGCATGACGTACTTGACGAAATCCTGCGCGATGCCCTTCATCATCTGGCCGAACATCTCGTAGCCCTCGCGCTGCCATTCGGTGAGTGGGTCCTTCTGACCCATTGCGCGCAGGTTGATGCCTTCCTGGAGGTAGTCCATCTCCTCGAGGTGCTCGCGCCAGCGCTGGTCGATGATGCGCAGCATCACCTGCCGCTCGACGTCTCGCATCACCACCGGGGTGAGTTCGGTCTCGCGCTGCTCGTAGTACGCCTTGGCGTTCGCCGTGACCACGTCGTAGATATCGTCGGCGTCGTCGAGATCGGCCAGTTCAGCCTCGGAGATCTCGTTCGGCCAGTAGGTCTTGAGCTCCTTGACGAGACCTTCGACGTCCCACTCGTCGGCCGACTCGCTGACGCAGTGCGTGTCGATGAGCGTGTCGACCGCATCGGCGAGGTACTCCATTGCGGCCGACTTCAAGTCGAGCCCCTGGAGGATCTGATCACGTCGCGCATAGATGACCTTGCGCTGCGCGTTCATCACCTCGTCGTACTTCAGCACGTTCTTGCGGATCTCGCCGTTGCGCTGCTCGACGGTGGTCTGCGCCCTCTCGATGGCCTTGGTGACCATCTTCGCTTCGATGGCTTCGTCGTCGGGTAGTGCCCGGCCCATGACCCAGCTGAGTGCGCCGGTGGCGAACAGGCGCATCAGCTCGTCGTCGAGGCTGAGGTAGAAGCGACTCTCACCGGGGTCGCCCTGGCGACCGCTGCGGCCACGCAACTGGTTGTCGATGCGACGACTCTCGTGGCGTTCGGTGCCCAGCACGTAGAGGCCACCGAGGGCCCGAATCTTGTCGCCCTCTTCTTTGCACGACACCTTGAGCTCGGCGAGCAGTTCGTCGTAGCGGGCGAACGCCTTCACACGAGCTTCCTTGAACTCGTCGGGCATCTGTTCGAGCGGCACCGGCAGCGTGAAGTCGTCGACCATGACCGATGCGTCGTGGCCTTCCTTCAGCACCTCGTGGCGAGCGAGCCCCTCGGGGTTGCCACCGAGCAGAATGTCCACCCCACGGCCGGCCATGTTGGTGGCCACGGTGACTGCGCCCAAGCGGCCGGCCTGGGTGACGATCTGCGCCTCGCGCGAGTGCTGCTTGGCGTTGAGCACCTCATGGGGAATGCCTCGTAGCTGCAACAGGCGCGCCAGGTGCTCGCTCTTCTCGACGCTGATGGTGCCGACCAGCACCGGCTGGCCCTTCTCATGCTTCTCGGCGATGTCGTCGGCGTCCGACTCGAACTTGGCCGCTTCGGTCTTGTAGATGAGGTCGGCCTGGTCGGCGCGCACCACGGTCTTGTTGGTGGGGATGGGTACCACCTGCAGCTCGTAGGTGTTGCCCAGCTCGGCGGCCTCGGTCTGGGCAGTACCGGTCATGCCCGACAACTTGTCGTACATCCGGAAGTAGTTCTGCAGGGTGATGGTGGCGAGCGTCTGGTTCTCTTCCTTGATCTTGACGCCCTCTTTGGCCTCCACGGCCTGGTGGATACCCTCGCTCCAGCGCCGGCCTTCGAGCACGCGACCGGTGAACTCGTCGACGATCTTCACCTCGCCATTGGCGATGATGTAGTCCTTGTCGCGCTTGTACAGCTCCTTGGCCTTCAGCGCCACCTGCATCTGGTGCACCAGGTTCTGCTGCACTTCGTCGTACAGGTTCTCGATGCCCAGCGACTGCTCGACCTTTTCGATACCGGCTTCCAGCGGCACCACGACGCGCTTGTCTTCTTCCACCTCGTAGTCGACGTCGCGGCGCAGACTGCGCACGATGCTGGCGAAGCGGTAGTAGAGCTTGGCGGCGTCGGCCACGCGACCGCTGATGATGAGCGGGGTACGGGCTTCGTCGATGAGGATGCTGTCGACCTCATCGACGATGGCGAAGTTGTGGCCACGCTGCACCTTGTCGGCCAATGTGCCGGCCATGTTGTCGCGCAGATAGTCGAACCCGAACTCGTTGTTCGTGCCGTAGGTGACGTCGGCGGCGTAGCTGTGCCGCTTCTCGGCGGGGCGCTCCTTGAAGCCGGGCACCACCAGGCCCACCTCGAGGCCCATCCAGTTGTGAATGCGGCCCATCCACTCGGCATGGAAACGAGCGAGGTAGTCGTTGACGGTGATGACGTGCACGCCCTTGCCGCCGAGGCCGTTGAGGTAGGCGGGCAGGGTGCTGACGAGCGTCTTGCCCTCGCCAGTCTTCATCTCGGCCACCCACCCGAAGTGCAGCGCAGCACCACCCATCATCTGCACGTCGAAGTGACGCTGGCCGATGACGCGGCCGGCCGCCTCGCGCATGACGGCGAAGGCTTCCACGAGCAGGTCGTCGAGGGTCTCACCGCGGTCGATACGACCTCGGAACTCGGCGGTCTTGCCACGGAGCACGTCGTCGGAGAGTGCGGCCATTTCGGCGGTGCGAGCGTTGATGTCAGGAACGAGGCCCTCAAGGGCCTTCAGCTTCTTGCCTTCACCGGCGCGGAGGATGCGATCGAGGATGCCCATGCGGGTATGGAGCCTATCGGCGGCCCCGCGATGAGCCTTGGCATGCTCCATCCGAGTCGCTCGCTTCGACGCGGCGATCGGAGGCGGGCCAGACTGCCGGGCATGGCGGCCGTGATCGACACCGTGATCTTCGATGTGGGTGGCGTGCTCGCCGAAACGGGTCGCCACAGCGACTTCTCGCGCCGGTTCCCACCCGAGGTGGCCGAGCAGGTGACCCGGCTGATCCTGGGCGATTACGCAGCCGACGGCGACCACCCGTGGCACCGGCTCGAGCGCGGCGAGATCACCCTGGCCCAGAACCGGCAGCTGAACCGGGCGGCGTTCGATGCGGCCGGCATCGTGCTGCCTCCTCCCCCGCCCGGCGGCACCCCGATGATCGACTTCCGGCCCAACGCCGCGATGATCGCCTTGGTGCACGAACTGCGCGCCGCCGACTTCCGTCTGGGCGTGTTGACCAACAACGTTGCCGAGTTCCGCGACAACTGGCGAGCGATGCTGCCCTTCGACGAGCTGTTCGACGATGTGGTCGACAGCCACGAGGTCGGGCTGCGCAAGCCCAACCCGGCCATCTATCAGCTGGCCCTGGCCAGGCTGGGTGCCGAGCCCGAGCGCACCGCGTTCCTTGACGACGTGGCCTCCAATGTGGCTGCAGCCGAAGGGGTGGGCATCCGTGGCGTATTCGTGCCTGAGGACCCCGCCGACGCCATCGCCGCAGTGCGCCGGATGGCCGGCTTCATCGCCTGACGAGCCGATGGCGTGGCTGCCGCGGCCACGCAGGCAACGCTGCCGACGCCTGCCAGTAGCAACGCGTCGCGAGCAGCGGCGAGCGTCGCGCCCGTGGTGACTACATCGTCGACCAGCAGCACGCGCAACCGCTGATGGGCCGCACGGGCCCGGAATGACGGACCGCGTAGTCGCTCGGCACGGGTGTGACCGGTTTGCGCAGCGACCCCGTGGCAGCGATACAGCAAGCGCCGGCACGGCACCCGCAGCTCGGCGGCAATAGCCCTGGCGAGCAGTTCGGCCTGGTCGTACCCGCGCCGGCGCGCCCGAGCGCCGCTGGTAGGAGCCCACGTGACCACGTCGACCGAGCCGACCCGCATGCGCCGCACCATCAGGCGGGCCAGCTGGCGGGCGACCTGGCGACGGTTGCGGTACTTCAGGCCGTGCACCACCTGGCGCGCAACCCCTTCGAACGGCAGCGCTGCCATGATGCCGGTATCGCTGACCTGCGACGTAGCGGCGGCCAGCGAGAAACGGCAACGATGACAGAGCGACTCGCCGGGCTGATTGCAGCCGGCGCAGAGTGTGGTGAAGAGCATGGTGGAATTGGTACCAGGGGGGTGTGACACAGTGCGGATAGCGTCGCCACGGTGTTCCTGCCCCTCCCCAACGACCGGCTCGTTCAGCGCATCGTCCGCTGCGTCGTCGGGCTGGCGTTGTTCGGGTTCGGCATCAGCTGCTTCATCGCCGCCGATCTCGGCCTGGCCCCGTGGGACATCTTCCACCAGGGGCTCGAACGCAAGACCGGTATCTCCATCGGCATCATCATCGTGATCACCGGCGTGTTGATCTTGTTGCTGTGGATCCCTCTCCGCGAGCGCATGGGGTTGGGCACACTGCTCAACGCCATCGAGATCGGCCTGGTGGTGTTGCTGGTCGCCGATCACCTGCCCGAGCCCGACCACCTGGTGTGGCAGGTGGCGCTCATGCTCCTGGGCCTGGTCGCGGTCGGCCTCGGTTCCGGCATGTACATCGGCGCCGGGCTGGGCAGCGGCCCGCGCGACGGCCTGATGCTGGGCCTGTCAAAGCGCGGTATCAGCGTGCGTATCGCGCGCACCGCCATCGAGATGACGGTGCTCGTGCT
>Ga0105047_10019365_pt1 | contig 10502 bp, 8 predicted proteins | sample MAT04_FD_78384 | JGI IMG/M metagenome (GOLD analysis project Ga0105047, IMG submission 78384) | Freshwater microbial communities from Lake Fryxell liftoff mats and glacier meltwater in Antarctica - MAT-04 (megahit assembly) | ecosystem: Environmental > Aquatic > Freshwater > Ice > Liftoff... | reverse complement strand
TTCTTCTGGCGAGGGGTCTCACCATATGCGCCAGAAGAATTCCGGGGCGGGTGCTCAGCTTTGTTGGGCGACGGGAAGCTTACATGTCCCTCTTACTCACTTCTTTGGCTTCACGGTCGGATAGTTGTCGAAGCCATCGCCCTTGCCGAACACGCGTGGGTCGCCCTGGGCTTTCAGCAGCCCGAAGAGCTTCTCTTTCATCGCGGCGGCGCGGGTCTTGTCGTCCGCGGCGAGGTTCTTCACGCAATCGGAGTCCTTCGACAGATCGAAGAGTTCTTCCGGTTCAACCATTAACCGAATCGCTACGGCAGCATCAGCACCGCCAGCGTCAGGCCGCCCTTCTCCTCTTCCTTGACAACCAGCGCTCGATCCTTGTCGAGTTGATCGAGGTGGATGACGCCCAGATATTCGTCGACGAACTTGACCTGCTCCGTGGCCGGCTTGCTCATCGAGTTCAAACGCAGCAGCGCCTTATCGTTGATCTTCTCTTTCTCACTCAACACGCCGAGGTCGATGCGAACGGTCCAATAGGGGCTCCAGCCGAAAGGCTTGGTCTTGTGGTGGAAGCGGAAGGTGTTCATCAGCACGTACGACTTGCCGTCTTTCTGGTAGGTGAACATCGTGCGCGGCTGGTTGCCCGAGCCCAGTTCGAGGATGCTCTCGCCCTTCACTTTGGCGTTCGGTTCGACTTGCGTGAGCGGATACTTGACGACCGGCGTGCAGGCGAAGGCGCCGACGACGTAATCCTTGCCATCGTCCTTGAACGGCATCAGGCAGGTCATCGGAGCCTTGGTCTCCCACCTATGATGCGCGACGTGATAGGTCTCCGTGCTGAAGCTGGTGCTCCCGGCCTTCGGGTCGAGCGGCGTGGGGATCGAACAGATTTTTGAAGCGAACTCTTCACTGCACACGGCCCCGACGATCACGCGATCGCTCATCCAGGCCAGGTCGGTCACGCGGCTGACGGCGGACGATTCGCCCTTCGGCAGCGGGATGGCGACATGCTTGACATTTTCGAGAGAGAACTCAGCAATCTTGCCCGTGCCGTCGAGCGTCAGGATCAACGATTTCTTGTCGTCCTGTTTGCGAATGAGGAAATAGGCCGTGTGCGACGCGGGATTGACGGCCATGTGCAGGATCTCGATTCCCTTGCCCGTCGTGCCGATCTTGCCGGCCAGTTTTTCATCAATGTTCTCGAGTCCTTTGTCGCCCCATTTCTTCGGTTCCAGGTCGCCGGTCTCGATGGCGACGAGTTGCGAACCGCGGCCATCGCCGATGAGGAGAACGCCTTGAGGCCCGAAGCGAATGGCATCAATGGCCGAGATCTTGGGCGTGCCGTTGATCGTATTCTTCAGCGGACTTTCCGCGGAGGAGGAGAGCGAGGCGATGCCCAGGACGGCGAGAAGGCTGAACCAGCGAAGTCGTGCATTCATGAGATGCTCCCGGATGCGGGGCGACGAGGTAGGAATGGGATCAAGATACCGAAGGGAGCGGCCAATCGGGAAGTGAAAAATGCTGAATCCGGCGATGGGACAAGACGAACGAAAAGATGACGTTCCGCTGAAAAGTTCTTTTGGAAGAGACCTCGCGGCGCCGCCTCCGGCGGCGCCGCGAGCCGGGAGTCACTCTTCTTTCGAGAATTGCTTGATCACGTCTTCCACCTGTTTCATGTACTCTTCGCGATTGAGGGCGGGGTAGATGGCCCGGATCTTGACCTTCCAACGCTTGTCGGCCGGGCCTGATTCGAAGAGATACATCGCTCCGGCGAATCGGCCGTCGCGGTCCGGGCCATCGTCGATCAACACTTTGAAAACGGTGAACGAGCCGACCTTGAACGCCGACGGCAGGCCGACCTTGCCCCTGCCATAAACGGTCGCCAGGGTGGCGTGCTCCTCGCCGAGATTGTCGCCTTCGGAGTTGATGATGTCGGTGAACGGCTTGTCGCCGTTCGGGCTCCAGACCACGGTCATCGTGATCTGGGGCTTATCGCCTTCCCATTTCTCCAGGCCGAGCACGGTCGACGAGGTCGATTTTCGCAGCCGATAAGGAGCGATCACTGTCCAGGGGCTCGTCGGCGCCTTGAAGACCGTCTTCGAGTCCTTGTGAATAAACGTGCCGTCCGGCAGGGCGTCGATCCCGACGTCGTCGGCCGCCCGTGATGGGGGCGTCGTTCCGAGGAGTGCGGTGATCGCGAGTGCGGCGATCGGCCACCTGATTCGAATCATAAAAGTATCTCCCAGAGGTAATTGACTTCGTTCATCCGCCAATAAATTCGCTTGAAACCAGTCCCGCGAATTTTGAAACTGATCAGCATGAACCGCTTTGTTCTTATCCTTCGAAATCTTCGCTACCACGCTCGAGGCAATCTGGCCGTGCTGCTCGGCGCCGCAGTCGGGGCGGCTGTCCTCACCGGCGCCTTGTTCGTCGGCGATTCCCTCCGCGGCAGCTTGCGCGAACGAACCGAGCGCCAGCTTGGCTCGATCGACACCGTTCTGGTCGGCGCGCGATTCGTGCGTGCCGAGCTTGCGGGCGAATTACCGGGCCAGGTTCGCGGCGTCCTACTCTTGCAGGGGGCGGTACATGCCGGCTCGCCCGAGGGGGATCGGCGTGCCGGCAAGGTCACCGTCTGGGGTGTGAACCGCCGCTTTGGGATCGATCGGCCCGAACTCGAGGGGGATGAGCCGATCGCAATCCTGTCCGCGAACCTGGCCAAAACTCTTGAGGTCAACGTCGGCGACCCTATTTGGGTCGGGGTGCAAAAGGCGTCCGCCATGCCCCGCGCCTCGTTTCTTTCGAAGCGGGGACCGGACGATTCCACCCGTACATTCAAGCTAACCGTTAAAGACATCTTATCCGACGACGACCCGCTCAATTCGCTTAGTTTGTCGATTTCTCCGTCTCTACCATCTAATATCTTTATTCCGGTAGGCCGGTTGCAACAGGAAATCGGGCAACCGGACCGGGTCAACGCGCTTTTAGGGTCCGGCGCGCCCGCACAATCGTTACAATCGGCACTTCGCGACAAGTTGACCCTCGCCGACTGGGGCTTGAAGGTCGAATCGCCTCAACCGCTGCTTCCTTACTTCAGTGTCGAAAGCAAGCGGTTGATGCTCGAACCGGGCGTCGTCACGGCCATCGAGAAGACCGCCGCGGAAATGGGCCTTCGCACTGCCAAGACGTACACCTATCTCGCCAACACAATCGCCCATGGCAAGGAAGAAATTCCGTATTCGATCGTTGCCGCCCTCGACCCGGCTGCCAAGACGCCGTTGGGGCCGTTCCTCCCCGAAGGCGTTACCGATCTGAAGCCGGGCGAGATCATACTGGCCGACTGGAACGAATCGCCCATTCAGATCAAGCCGGACGATCCGAATCGCGAGATCACGATCAGCTACTTCAAGCCGGAGATCGAATCGAAGATCGAGGAAGCCTCGGCGACGTTCACCTATCGCGGCCTGGTGAAAATGACCGGACCGGCCGACGACCGCTGGATCACGCCCGACTTTCCCGGCATCACCGACAAGACAACGCTGCGGACCTGGAACCCGCCCTTTGACTTCGACCGCGAGCGCATCAAGAAACGCGATGAAGATTTCTGGAACAAGTATAAGACGACACCCAAGGCCTACATCCGCCTGGAAGACGGCCAGAAATTGTGGGGCACTCGCTTCGGTGACGTCACGTCCATCCGCATCGCCCCCAAAGAGGGGGCCAATCTGGAATCGACGCGATTGGCGTTCCGGGAGCGACTGCGGGCGCATCTCGACCCGGAATCAGGCGGCTTCGTCGTTCAGCCGATCCGTCAGCGCATGCTCGATGCCGGCAAGGGCAGCACCGATTTCGGCATGCTCTTCCTCTCGTTCAGCTTCTTCCTGATCGTCGCGGCCTTGATGCTCGTCGGCCTGCTCTTCCGTTTGAATCTCGAACGCCGGGCCAGCGAGATCGGTCTGCTCCGGGCGTCGGGCTTCCCGCTTCGCACTGTGCGGTGGCTCTTGCTCGTCGAAGGCTTGATCCTGGCTTCGCTGGGGGCACTCCTGGGCATCGTGGGCGCCTTCGCCTATGCCGATGCCTTGGTGGGCCTGCTCGTCGAACTGTGGCCAACGCCGGGTGTCGCGTCCTACCTGAAGCTGCACGTCACGGCCATGAGCGTGGCCATCGGCTTCGTTTCCGCCGTCCTCATGAGCGGCCTGGCCATCTGGTGGGCTCTGCGTTCGCTGAACAAAGTTTCGCCGAGCAATCTGTTGAAGGGCGACCTCACGCCCGCGAACTCCGGTAAGATTCAACCGCCCTCGCCTTGGCCGATCCGCATCGCCATCACGGCTTTCACCTGCGCGATCGTGCTCGCGGCCGCCGCCCCATTCATGCCGCCGGGTGAACCGCAGGCGGGCACGTTCTTCGGCTGCGGGGCTCTCCTGCTCACGGCCGGGCTGACGCTCCTCTGGGTCTGGATGAAACGGCCGCATCATCGCCCGGTCGAAGGGCACGGCATCACCGCCCTGGCCCGACTGGGCATGCGCAACGCGGTGCGGAACCCGACGCGCAGCCTGCTGACGGCTGGCTTGCTGGCATCCGCGGCATTCCTGCTCGTGGCCGTCGAGTCGTTCCGCCGGCAGCCGGAGAAAGACTTCCTTGAACGCAAGGGTGGCAGCGGTGGCTTTCCGCTCTATGCCGAGTCGGCGACGCCGATCGATTTCGACCTCATGGATTCCACCGGGCGCGACGAGTTGGAACGCTCGCTGCAACTCCGTTATCAGCGCATCCCCTCGGAAGAATCGGTCAAGGAACGCGTCGACCGCGACATGGCCACGCTCGAAGGAACCGAGATTTTCCGCTTCCGTGTGCAAGGCGGCGACGACGCCAGTTGCCTCAACCTCTATCAGGCTAGCCGGCCGCGGTTGCTGGGCGTGCCGAAGAACCTCATCGATCGTGGCGGCTTTTCGTTTGGCGCCAGTCTGGGCGAGAAGGACAATCCGTGGAAGTTGCTGGAAGCTAACGAAGGCGATACGGTCCCCTGCATCGTTGAACAAAACACGGCCATGTGGATGCTGAAGAAGGGGCTCGGCGACACTTTCACGGTCCCCGATGAAGAGAACCGCCCGATCACGTTGAAGATCGTTGCCTTGTTGAAGGACAGCATCTTTCAGAGCGAGGTGTTGATCCCCGACGCCGCGTTCCGCCGTCACTTTCCACGCACGGAAGGCTTCGGTTTCTTCCTGATCGCCCCGCCGGCCGGGAAAGCCGACGAGGTGAAACGCGTGCTTACCGCGGGGCTTTCGAGTTACGGTTTCGAGATGGCCCGCAGTGAGAAGCGTGTCGAACTTTACCTGTCGGTTCAGAACACCTACCTGACGACATTCCAGTTGCTCGGCGGCTTCGGCCTTTTGCTCGGGGTTCTCGGTCTGGCGGTCGTCTTGCTCCGTAGCATCTGGGAACGCCGGGCGGAGTTGGCCCTCCTGCGAGCGCTCGGCTACCGGGTGCGGGCGCTCAACGGCATCGTCCTCGCGGAGAATGGCTTGCTCCTGATCGTCGGTCTCGGGGCGGGAATCATCGCCGCCCTGGCGGCGGTCGCTCCGCATCTGGCCTCGGGCGGGCACATCCCCTGGGGGCGTCTCGGTCTCTTCCTCGGTCTATCGTTCGTCATCGGTCTCGCGGTCGCCTTCCTCGCCGTCGTCGCCACGTTGCGCGCCCCCCTCATTCCCTCCCTGCGAAAAGAGTAACTGCCATGATCAAGCTCGGCCTGCTCGATTTCGACACCTCGCATTGCGTCGAATTCACGAAGCGATTGAACCATCACGGCGACCAGGAACAATGGGTCGAAGGCGCCAAGATCGTCATCGGCTGCCCCGGCGAATCCAAGCTCTCGCCCGAGCGCATCCCCGGCTTCACCGAGGCGATGAAGAAGATGGAAGTGCCGCTCGTCGACAAGCCGGGCGACATGATCGGCAAGGTCGACGGCATGCTCATCGAAGCGGTTGACGGCAGCGTCCACTGGGAGCGAGCCCGGCCGTTCCTCGAAGCCGGCATCCCCTGCTACATCGACAAACCGTTCGCCTGCTCGGTCGCCGACGCCCGCAAGATCATCGAACTCGCGGGGAAGAAGAAGCTGCCGCTGTTCTCGTCGTCGTCGTTGCGTTACGCGCCGGAAGTGGTCGACTTCATGAAGGACGGGAAGAAGATTCACGGCGTCGTCGCTCACGGCCCCGCCTCGCTGCACGAACGCAACCCCGGCCTGTTCCACTACGGCATCCACGCGGTCGAAGTGCTTTACGCTCTGATGGGGCCGGGATGCGAACGCGTCACCGCCCTACACGATAAAGACGTCGACGTTGTCACCGGCCACTGGAAAGACGGCCGAGCCGCCTCGGTACGCGGCATCCGCTCCGGCGCCGCTGCCTACGGGGCGCTGGTGTTCCTCGACAAAGACGTCGTCCACCTGAAGGTTGGCACCAAGTACATCTACCGCGAATTGCTCAAGAAGATCGTCGAGATGTTCACGACGGGAAAGTCGCCGCTCGACATCTCGACCACGCTGGAAATCGTAAGCTTCATCGAAGGCGCCTGGAAAAGCTCGATGAACCACGGCGCGGGGGAGAAGGTGTCTTCGACGTGAAGTCTTTCTCACTACACTGCCACCCTAGGCGGAGAGACTTCCAAACCGTGAGAAAGACGCCCAAAGCGTGAGAATGACGTCCAAAGCGTGAGAAAGACTTCCCTGTCGGGTAAACGTCCTAGCTTACCCGCTTTGGCATGACTATCTGACAACCGTCAGCCGAATACCCCGATGATACGCAGCGATCACCGGTTTTCTTGCCGCGTGTTTTATGCTGGTAAACCGCGGCCGTGAACGCCAGATGATCAATCAGAAGCATACAATCCGCTTTGCGAAAAGCATATTCTGGATCGGCGGATGGTAGGCCGGAACAGAGACTCCCGACCCCGTTTCGGCTCCCAGGGAAATTTGCGTCAGTCTTGGCACATGGAGAAATCGAGGAATTGAAAAATAGGTCATGTGGGAATCGACTTTTAACGCCTCAAAATCCTGAATGTCTTTTTTCTTGCTCCCTTTTCCCCTCTGAATACTTGATTTGACTGTTAACAGTCCTTTCCCCGACTATTTTCTCACATTTGGTGCTGCGAATGTCGATTGTATGATCGTCAACGGACATCCTCTGTTTGTGCCTGACCAACACTTTCCCCAGGACGCGTGAGATCCATGCGATTGTCCCTTCGCTTTTCCCGGTTGATGAGCACGACCACGCGCCAACTTGCCGCATGGTTTTCCCTTGATCGATTCTGGAATTGGCTCTGCACTCCATCGAAGCGGTCAGCTTCTCGCCGTGTGCGGTTGAATCTGGAACTGCTCGAAGCTCGTGAAGTGCCCAGCGTCACGGCTTTTGACGACAGTTTTGGCATTCATCAAGGCGGCACGCTCGATGTGCTGGCGTCCGGACTCTTGGCTAACGACACCACCTATAACGGCCCGCTTCTTTCAAGTCTGGTGACCGGCCCCGCGCATGCATCGACTGCCACGGTTTTCAGCAGTGGCCGACTCTTTTATCGACTGGCTAAAGGCGAAGTCGGCGGCGATGGCACGCTGATCCCTTCTTTCGTCGGCAGCGATTCGCTCACATACAAAGCCACAGATCGTGCCGGCAATCAATCGATCGCCACGGCCAACATCACGATTACCAACGCGGCGCCCACAGTCGACAATACCGCGCTGAGCTATTCAGCGAACGCGAATTCCTCGCTCTCGGTTCCTGCATCGGATGGGCTCTTGGCCGCATCTGGCGCGTCCGACATCGACGGCGATGCCTTGATTCCAGTTCGCCCAGAAGGTTCCGGCGGATACCTTGGCTGGCTTCCAGGGGTCAGCACGTTGACTGCCCAGGGCGGCAAGCTCTGGGTCAGCCCCAACGGCCAATTCACCTACGTGCCCGTGGCGAACTTCAGCGGTTGGGATTCCTTCCAATTCGCGGTTTGGGACAAAGCTGATAACGGCTTCTCGCCGCTGGCAACCGTTTACATCAACGTCGGCGGCGTTGCGGCCGCGACTTCGTCGACTACCGTTACATCTTCGACTGCTTCATCGGTATTTGGCGAACCGGTGACCTTCGAGGCAACCGTAACCTCAAGCATTGGTACGCCGACAGGAGTCGTTACCTTCAAAGACGGAGAAACTCTTCTGGGCACGGTTCCGCTCGACGCCGAGGGCAAGGCCGAGTTCAGTACGAGCGATCTAATCAAAGGCAGCCATACGATCGAAGCGGTCTACGAGGGCAGTTCCGTCCTGGCCGCGAGCGCCGGCGCCACAGCGCCTGCAACGGTGCTGCAGTTAACCTGGGCGTATACTGGAAGCGGCATCGGCGATGGCCTGGAACCCACAAACTGGAACGCTGATCGCCTTCCTGATGCGGATGATATCCTCATTTTTAACTCGGGGACCGGCAGCGCCGATCTGACTGGATTTGGCTCGGAATTCGTCGTCTCCGGTGTTACAGTAACTACAGGCTATACAGGAACCGTGAAACTCCCGAGTGCCTTCAATATCGGCACAAGCGGACTGCATATGGAGTCTGGAGCAATTGAGGTCAACGAATTGGTTCGATTGCTTGGCGCAAGCGAGTGGAAGGGGGGTGACTTCAAGTCTGCCACCGAAACACCTGGGAATATCGACATCTACGTCTCTATGTTGACGCCGGCCCTACTGGGCGAGGGCGAGGTTCCGCTGCAAAACGAGAACAACTTGCGGGTAAAGCGGGCAGCTATCTACATTGCAACTGCTGATGAAGACAAAAGGGCTACCTATGAGTTTTCAAACGGCGCGGGCGTAAGAGTCGAAGAAGGCGGCGAGTTCAGGTTCACGGGTCTCGGCCGAACCAATCTGAAGGTAGTCGGTCCACTCGTCGGCTTCTTTGACGTGGCCAGCGGCGGAAAAGTTACTGTCAACAAAGGAAACGACAATGGCAACGCCGCCAAAATAGAGCTCTACTATCAGCATTCGGGCGCTGAGGCTGAGACAATCGTTAAGTCAGGCAGTCGGCTGGTGCTTCAGGCCAAGAATTTCTTGGGCTATTCAGGCACAATCGGGGGCGGAAGATTTATCGTTCAGGGCGGCGCGTTTTTGGACTTGGATCAGCTGCTCCAGAACCAGACCACCTTGCTTTTCTCGAATGGCGGCCTTTTGGTCGTCGAGGATTCGCAGCCTGCGACAGCCGCCAAAATCAAGGGCAGCATACAGGTAGGGATCGGTTCTGGAATCGATCTGGGTGGTGGCGGCTTTGCAAGACTTGATATCAGCCGCGACCTGACACTTAAAGGTACTGTTCATGCGACGATTGACTTCGGTGGTGGACAAAACACTGACCGAGTTACTGTGTCTGGAACTATGACCCTCGGGGGAACGTTGTCTATTCAGCGAAAAGGCAATTTGCAGCAGAACGTCATATTCGACGTCCTTCAAGCTGCGGACCGAATAGGTCAGTTCGACAATGTTGTTTTCCCACTGAATGAGAACTACACCACCGAATACGTGGCGACAATTGTGAGAATTAAGTCATGAGAATCTCGCTGCTGATTGTGCTATGTCTTACTATGCCGGCATTTGGCGACGGGGCCGGCAACGTCCTTGCCTTAGACGGCAAGGGTGGATTACAAGTCTTGATTTCGAACAAAGGCGTTATGAACTTTCAAGCTGGCAAAGAAGTCATGGGAGAACGGCCACTGTTGCTTCCGAAGATTTGGCCTCATTTGTACAAAGATCTCCGGGTTGGCGATTCGATTGAACTCCAATGGGGGACGGATAAGTCTGGAAAAATAATTGTCGAAAACCTTCGCATTGTAAAACGCGGGACCTGACACATGAAAAAGAAGAGGGGACATTCAACATTTTCCAGACAATTCGCATCAAGAGAACAGAGTTCCCTCCGAATCGGGCGGCTTCCGAGGCCGACCGCGCGGTCGCAGGCTCGCTTCCAATCCCAACTTCGACGCCGTTTCGCTCGTCCACGATTCCCCACCGAACGGACGGCCGCGTTGCACGCTCTCGCGCAGACGAAACACTTCCGCTTCGGTCTGCGGCTCATTGACGAACTCAAGCCTTTTCTTCCCCGCTCATTTATACCGCCGTCGCTTTGAGCATTTCCTCGAAGTCCTTAGTTTCGATCACTCCGTGCCGATCCAATTGGCCGCGTGTGGCAACCATCACATAGTCGGGAACCACTTCGTTGGGTTTGTGCAGACGCACCGCCAGCACGAGGCCTGACGGCGAATGTTTGTAGGCCACGCCCGTGTCAGGCACCACTTTTTTGCAAAAACCCAATTCCTTCAGCACTTGATCCAGCTGAGAAAAGGTAATTTGTTTAGTCTTGTTCATGAAAAACCTCCGCAAACTGATTCATGACGGAGCGACGGAATTCACCAAACCGGCGGACGGAATCCGGATCGAGCCGTTGATTGGCAGGAATTCGTAGTGTCAACTGATCCGATCCTTGAGCGGCCCG
>Ga0105047_10019364_pt1 | contig 10502 bp, 8 predicted proteins | sample MAT04_FD_78384 | JGI IMG/M metagenome (GOLD analysis project Ga0105047, IMG submission 78384) | Freshwater microbial communities from Lake Fryxell liftoff mats and glacier meltwater in Antarctica - MAT-04 (megahit assembly) | ecosystem: Environmental > Aquatic > Freshwater > Ice > Liftoff... | reverse complement strand
TGTTTGAGGGGCTGGTAGTTTTGCTCCAGCCAGGCTTCCAGCGTTCTGAAGTGAGGGTCGATACCGACGGCTGAGGGGAAGACGTGGAGGAAGCCCGCTTCTGTGAGCCGCTGATAGAGCAGCCACTCGGGTGGCCTGGCTTTGAGGTCGTTTAATACCTTTGTCTCTTCTGTCACGGTCATCATGCCAGGGCCCAGATACGAGAATTTGGTTTGGTTGGTGGCCTGGGTGATGAAGTAATGGATTGGCATGTAGGGGTGGACGTAGAGGGTGTTGCCGGGGCGGACGTGGCTTAAGAGTTGCTGCATGGGGGCTTGGAATGGTTTGTCTACTCTGAGGGTTCCTACTGGACTCTCCACTTTCTCTGTGCCTCGCCAGGTGCCTATCGTGTTGCTGGCGAAGGCCAGGGCCAGCAGCATTGGGACGATGGCGTATTGGATGCCTTTTCCTGCCGGTACCAGCGTTGCTATGCCCACTACTGTCATCACATAAGGCAGGGCGGCTACGAAGGCCAAGTGGCCTACGTCGGGCCTTGGGTAGGTGGTTAATATGAGGGCTTCCATTGAAACTAGAAGAAATATGTTTTGTTGTTTTTTGAAGACCAGATAGGCCCAGATTGCTGTGGCCGTGATGGGCAGGATTGCCGGTAGCTCGATGCAGGTGAGCATGATCAGGATCACTAGTTTGGCGATGCCTTCTGCGCCTTCAAAGACCTGGGCCATGCCCCCGTTGACGGCACCGTAGGGGGTGATGTTGACCGAGGAATAGTTTGCTCTGAGCCATTGCATCTGATCCCAGAAGGGGAGGAGGGCGCCTTGGGCTGCCAGGAGGATCGCACCGGAGGCTGCGGTGATCGCTACTCCTGCGGTGAAGGGGATGAAGCCTTTTCGATATTGCTTTAGAGCGGCTAAGCAGACGAGGGTGGTGAGGATGAGCAGCGCTAGCGAGGGGGTGCACCAGGCGGCGGCACCTAGTGCGACCCCTGCGGCAATGTAGCAGGGGGTGGATGCTTCGAGGATGCAGCAGATGGCGATGAGAGCCAGGGTTGCGCTGTCCCAACGGTGTTGGCCTATGAGCGCGGCGGTGTTGGCGGTCTGGAAGCAGGTGAAGAGGAGGGTGGCGAGAGCGGCTGTTGCGCGTGTCGAGAGTTTTGCCGCCAGCCAGAAGACGAGGGCGCATTGCAGAGCGAGGTCGAGGATTACCGGGATTCGCGCGGCATGGATTGAGATACCGAAGAGTTTGAAGACGAGGGCCTGGATCCAGTAACTGCCGGGGCCCATGTGGATGAAGAAGTCTTTGTAAGGGATTGAGCCGCTGGCGATGCGCTGGGCGGGTTCGAGGAGGATGCCTTCGTCGATCGCGTCGAGCACCATGCGGTTGCCTTGCAGGATGAAGAGAGCGATGGCTACCGCTGCGAAGATTGCTGTGGGTATTAGGGTTCGCTGCACTTTATTTGCGTACGGCTTCGCGACGGGTAAATTGAACCTTGTTGTCGTAGCCAGTCATTTCAAGATATCCGACACCGCGGTGGGTGCCTTCAAATCGCATCGCGCCTTCCCAGTAGCTGGGAGTGAGTTTGCTCTTGCTGGTGAGTTCCTGATTGTCCAGTCTCGGAGTGGCTTTGAGGTCGAGGTTTAGCTTCGGGATCTTGATTTGCCACTCGATGGGGTAGAGCGTCCACTGGCGGCTTGGGGTGAACTCTATTTCACTGGCCGTCAGGTGGATGGCTTGGCCCTGGGCATCAATGAAGGTGCCAGCGGAGTGGGGGCTTGATTTGCCGTCTTTTTGCCGGAGGCGGTAGAGCATCAGCTCTGTGTTGTTTTCGAGTTGGATCGAGAACCAGTCCCAACCGGCGAGGTTGGGGTCGAGTTCGCTGGAGAAATATTCGTGGTCCATCCAGGTGTTGCCAGTAACCTGGTGGATTGCGCCGTTGAGCGTGATTTGGCCTTTGGTGGCTAGTCTTGGGAAAGAGATGTAGTGGCTGGCCTGGCCGGGTTGGGGGCCTTTTTGGGAGACGCCGTTTTGGCCGTGGATTACGTGGGGTTTCGTTGGGGTGAGCGTGAGGTTGATTTGGAATTGTTGGTCTGTGGCGGTTAGATAGTGGGCACTGGGAGTGAGGCGGCATTGCCAGTTGCCGTTCCAGATGGTTTGGGTTTTGGGGTCGACTCCGGCGAGGCCGGGGCCGGGACGGTTGAGACGTTCGGCATGGAAGAATTGCTTGCCTTCGATGTCGGTGAGGGCGAGGTGGGCCATGTAGGCGTCGCGGGTGGTCCAGATAGATTTGGCTTCGACGACGGGTTGGAGGGCGGCGCGAAAGAAGGTTAGCTCATAGCCAAAGGGGCGGCCTTTGTCGCTTGTTAAATTGCCGGTGTAATACCACCACTCGGTCTGGAAATCAGGGTGCGAGAAGTGGTCGCGCGGGAACTCATATTTGTAGCCGGGTAGGGCTTTGATGAAGGTGGCTGCGGCCAGGAAGTCTCTTCTTGTCATTCTTCGTGCATGACCTCGATGGGGTTGAGTTTGGTGGCGATTCGGGCGGGGTAGAGGCCGGCGATTACCGTGGCTATGTAGGTGAAGGCAAGTGCGGAAAGCAGAGCCAGGACCGGGGTGTGGAATTCGATCGTCCAGCCGAAGCTTTGTTTGTTGATGACAAAGATCAGCACAAGGCTGACGAGTGCGCCGGAGATGACGCCGAGGATCTGTGAGAAGAGGCCGATGAAGGCGGCTTCAAAGAGGATGATGCCTCGCACTTGGGAGGCTGATGCACCCAGAAAACGCAGTAGGCCGATCTCGCGGCGGCGATCGATGATGAGGGCCAGCATGGCTCCGGCAACGCCCATTACCGCTACGAAGATTGCTACGGCTTCGAGTGCGTAGGTGACAGCGAAGGTTTGGTCGAAGATGCGGACGGCTTCGTTGCGGAGGGCGCGGTTCTCGAAGACGACGATGCGACGGGGAGCGTAAGCGGCTTCGATTTGCTGGCGGAGCTTGGGGCGGTCTGCATCTGGTGTTGTGTAGACGGCGAGGTTTGAAGCTTCATCGTCGGGAAGGAATTTCTTGACGATGGAATGGTCAAGGATGATATAGCCGTTTTCGCTGGAATAATCGCGGAAGATGCCGGCGATGCGGAAGGTGGGGCGCTCTGTGCCCAGCGGGATCGTGAGTGTGTCGCCTACTTTTACGTGGTGCTTTTCGGAGAAAGGTTCGCTGACGATGACGGCTTCTCCTTTGAGCATTCCCTGTATTGCCTCTTGTTGGCTGCCAGAGCGGAGGGCGGTGCGGCCGTAGCGCATCTGGGCCTGGACGTCGCCGGAAGCAAGCGTTACAGGTAGGCCGTTGTAGCGGATCGAATAAGCTCTGAAGCGATCTACGGCAAGGACTCCGGGGAGGGCCTCAATGCGCTTGGCTACTTCTTCGGCGATGGTGGGGTGGCGATCCATTGCGGCCATGCCGGCGGGGCGGAGGTAGAAATCGGCACGGATCTGGGTGTCGATCCAGGTGAGCATCGTTTCGCGGAAGCTGCCCACCATAATGCCGACGCTGGTCATCATCGCGATCGCTGTGGCGAGGGCGGCTACGAGGACGCTGCTGCGGCGGAGGGCACCGGCGAGGCTGCGGCCCGCCAAGAGAGATTGGACTCCGCCGAGGCCTGCGATGTGGCGGGCACCAAACTGGATGAGGCTGGGGGCGCTTAGGGAGCCTGCGGCTACTATTGCCAGAGTTGCCAGATAGCCGCCGAAGGGCTTGTTGAAGATGGGTGGGAGTTGGCAGAGGGCTACGGCGACTGCGATGAGGCCGGCGGCGTAGAGGAGGTTGCGGCTGGAGGCTTGTTGGAGGTTGGTGTCGATGCGGCCTCGGGCCATCGCCTCTGTGGGTGGGATCTGGCCGGCTTCGATGGCTGGGGCGAGGGCTGCCAGCAGGCTTACGGCCAGGCCGGAGCCGAGGCTGATTGCGGCGGCACTGAGGTTGAATTCTACCGGGGCTGCTGTGGAGGAGACGTAGAGGGCTTGTACGGTGAGGCCTACCAGTTTGACTGCGCCTTCGGCCAGGAGGCGGCCCATGAGGAGGCCGAGTGCGCCTCCGGCGATGCCGAAGATGGCGGCTTCTGTGAGGAAGGCCAGGGTCATCAGACGCCTGGTGCCGCCTACGGCTCTGACGATGCCGATCTCTGCGCGGCGACGCACTACCGAAACGCTGATGGTGTTGTAGATGAGGAATGCGCCCACCATGAGGGCGATGTAGCTGAGCACCCGGAGGTTCCAGCGGAAGGCCTCGAGCATCTTGCGGTTCTCTTCTTTGCGTGCGCCGACGGGGCGGATGGTGGCACCGGCGGGGATGTGGGGTTGAAGTTTTTCGACCCACTGATCTACGTTTTGTTTTTCGCTTTCAGGGAGCGAGACGAGGATGCGGTCTAGCCGGTTGAGGCGGTTGGTGACAGCTTCGGCATCTTCGAGATCCATGAGGATGAGTTCGCCGTTGACCTGGGTTGCGTCTATGGTGCCGAGAATTTTGTAGCTGAGGGGCTGGTCATTGATCTGTAGGCGGAGCGTGTCGCCTTTCTTGCCCAGCGTGGTGGTGGTGAAGATGCCGTGTTCGCCGAATTGAGTGGGTTCGGCTTCGGTTTGGCCTTCGATCAGGAGGGCATTTGCGAAAACGTCTACGCCTACCAGTGGGACAGCGCGGGTGCTGTTGACGATGGCGAAATCTTCGATGCGTGGGGAGTAGCGGATGGGGTAGGGGAGGAGGCTGAGCTTGGCGAGGAGGCTTGCAGGGAGGCCGCCTGTGGCGAGGATTTCGATGTCGTCCTGGCCGCTGACGGTTTCCATCGAAGATTTGAAGCTACCGGCGGCGGCTTCTCCAGCGAGGTCCATTGCGAAGATGACGGCTACGCCGAGGGCGATGGAAAGGAGTGTGGTGATGGTGCGGCCACGGTCAGCCCAGAGGGGACGGAGGATCAGGCGCCGTAAGAGCAGGATCATACGATGAGGCCGTCGCGCATCTCGATTGTGTAGTCTGTGACGCGGGCTGAGTCGGCAGAGTGGGTGGCCATGAGGATGGCTGTTTCAAAGTCTGTTGTGGCGCGGCGAAGGAGATCGAGGATGAGGTTGCCGGTGGTGGTGTCGAGGTTGCCGATAGGCTCGTCGGCGAGGAGGAGTTTGGGCTTGTGAACGAGGGCGCGGGCTATGGCGACGCGTTGCATCTGGCCGCCGGAGAGTTGGTGGGGCATGCGGTTTGCGTAATCGCCTAACTCTACCCAGGTTAGGGTTTCGATTGCGCGTTGTCTTGGGTTAGCGGTGCCTGCGAGCAAGAGTGGGAGCTCTACGTTTTCGGCTACCGAGAGGGTGGGGAGGAGTTGGAAGTTTTGGAAGATAAAGCCGACTTTGTTGCGGCGGAGGGCAGTGAGCTGGGTGTCGTTGAGGTTGCTGGTGATTTCGTTGTCGATGGAGACTTGACCGGTGGAGGGGAAGTCCATGGCGCCGGCGAGGTTGAGCAGCGTTGACTTGCCACAGCCGCTGCGGCCTACGAGACCTATGAATTGGCCGGGGTTGAGTTGCAGGGAAACGCCGGCAAGAGCGGTGACTTGCTGGCCTTGGGCCTGGTAGTGCTTGGTGACGTTATCGATGTTGAGGATAGGCACTGGTTACTTTGATTGTAGAGGGGGAAGGAAAGATGGGTTTCCTGAAAGGCCAAGAGTCTGCAGACGGGGGCCGGAGACTGGAGAGGAATGGTGTTGAGCCGGACGAAGTTTTGAAGTTGGGTCTGGCCGAGCTGAAGGCGAGTGTGGATGGGGATTTGGCTCGGGGATTGGCTTTGCTTCTGGATTGAAAGGCCGAGAGTATTTTGCCGTTTAGGGGGCAGTAGTTGAATTAGCGGGTGGTGTCCTGGACGCACCAGATTTCTTTGCGGGGCCCCGGTTTGGAGTCATAACGAGTGGCTGCCGCAGAGGTGGGCATAGGCTCTTAAGGCAGTTTGGGTTCCAGAATCATCTTTCTGATGTCTGCGAGGCCAACACTGAGGCCTTCGGCGAAGGCGGAATTGTGAGCGGAGTCTGCGGCTTTCGCTTTGTTTGCGCCAAACTGCCGTTCGACGATATTCAGGTTCTCGAAGTCCCGCTTTGCAGTTTGCACGTCGGGGCTACCGGTCATGTCGAAGGGAATGAAGCCGGGCACCGGGCCGTGAAACTCCTTGCGTGGATCGATGGTTTGACCAAAAGTCTGGAACCAGTTCTTTTTGATTTTGCCTTTTATGTTGCCTGGGTTGCGCATCACCGGGTCGTTCTCCTCGAAGGCTGCATCGCTTAAGGCGATGTACTGGATGGTATCGCCTACCGAGTTGGCCAACGCGTTTGCTATCTTGAGGACGTTTTTGCCTCCGGCGCTGCCTCCCCACATGAAGATGCGATCGATTTTTCCTTCGGCGCTTTGGTTGAGCAAATTTACAGCGTCGATAATTACTTTAGAAGGATCGCGAGAATCGAGACTGCCCGTGAAGATGAAGGAAGTCAAGAAGCGCTTGGTTATGTCATAGCGGGGATTGGCCATAGTATTAGCGCTAAAGGCGGCGCTTTGGAAAGGGTCGTGAAGGCCTTGCTTTTGAGGGCTACCGAAGCCTTCAATTTTGATGAATATGTCGATCAAGAGTGAGTCCAGCTTGAAATTCAGTAAGAGGCGATTTGTTGGTATGAGGGACCGTGGAGCTACAGGGAGTGGGGCTGGCGGCGGAGCTTTGAGCAACTCTTGATCCATACTGGCGAGTGTCATTTTGCCGGTGATATTGTCGGCCTTAGTTTGGATACTTGTATTGATGATGCCGCGTTTTTGCTTGTAGGCGAGCACGGCTGCGGCAGTCGCTGGGCCGTATGCGCCGTCGGCTGTGATCTTGGCCCCATCGAGCTGGATGAGAGCGAACTGGATCTTGCGGACATGTTCTCCGCGGGCACCGGGAGTGATGTGTGCAGAATCCGAAACTGCCGCCGCATCCAGCTTTGTATCGCCTTTGAATAGTTGGGAACGAAGTGCCATTGACGCGGCCTTTTTCGGCTTGGAGTATAACTTGCCGGGCTTGGCTATGATTTGAACTGTGGGCCAGGAGCGGCGGAGATTCCCTTGATGATGGCGGAGGCTCGCTCAAATAGCATGGCGGTTTCGTTGCCGCAGCCGAGGAAGGTGAAGCCCTTTTCTTTCCACATCTGCATTAGCTCGAGCGACCGGTTGTGGGTACCGGGGGCGATGCCTCGCTTCAAGCAGGCGTCGCGGATCTTCTCGTAGGCTGCTACGAATTTGGGGTGGGTGAACTCGCCGGGCACTCCGAGAGAGACGCTTAAATCCGCCGGGCCAATCATTACAACGTCTACTCCGGGGACGTCGAGCAGCTCGTCTACACGGTTGAGGGCAGTTTCGGTTTCGATTTGCAAGATAACCATCGTTTCCTGGTTGTAGTGTTCGATCGCCTGCGGAATCGTCACGGCGGCGTAGTCGTAGTTGACCGGGGTTAGCCCGTAGCCTCTTACTCCTGCGGGCGGAAATTTAGTCCAGGAAATGGCTTGAGCCAGTAGCTCTGGGGATTCTACTCGCGGGAAGATCACGCCGGGGGCTCCGACGTCTAGGGCTCGCGCTACCAAGGCATATTGCAGGTCGGCGACTCGCACCAGTGGGGTGAAGTTGACGTAAGGGGCGATGCGGCAGAGGTCTTGAACGGTTTCAAGGTCGAAGCCGCCGTGCTCGCAGTCAATGAAGGCCCAATGAAAGCCGGCAGCGGCCAGGAGCTTTAAAACTTCTTGAGATCGGAGCTGACCGAAGCCGCAGCCGTATTGGGGTTGCCCGTTTTTCAGGGCTTCTTTGAGGAGGTTTTTGCGGAGTCCCACGGTGTTTAGGCCTTTAGCCTAACAGAAGGACGTGGTGGTCGTGACAACCGTAGTGGATGTTCTCGAGAATGGTGGGGATGAATTCGAGGCCGTAGTCGGAGAGCATTGCGAGCAATGAATAGTGCCGCTCTTGAAGGTGGCCGTGGGGAGCCAGACGGTGCGAGATGTGGGCGGCCTGGCGTTTGGCCTGATCGTTCTTTCGCAGCATCTCGAGCACTACCTTGGAATGGTTCTTGGCGAACTGGTAGCGGATTTTGTTTTGAGAGGTTTCGAGGGCACGGGAAATGGTGGGGTCGAAAGATTCGAGCTTTCCCGCTAGCATCGACATTGCGTTGTCGACGGAGCGTTGGGCGTTCTGCAAACTTTCAGTAACGTCGGGAGGCACCAAACGCTTCCCTAGCGTGAGTGCGACGTGGTCTTCGTCGTGAAGCATGTCGGCATATCGAACTCGGAAGCGTTCGATAGTTTTGGCGGATTTAGGGTCGACTATGGTGAAGAAGGCTCTGGGGAGAGCGAGGGGCATCCTTCCGAGCAGAAGCTTATAGAGCACTTCAGACTGTGCGAAGTAGGCGAGTTCGCCGGGGCCACCTATGATGGCGGCGGTTGGAAAAAGCCAGTCCTGCCATACAGGGCGGAGGAGGGCGTTGGGGGAAAGCTTCGAGCCATGAGCGGCCATCTGGTGGGCGTCGTAGGTTTTTGGGTCGAATTTGAGCTGCTTGCGGTGATTGTCTTCGAGGAGGAAAAAGAAAGAGGTTTCGTTTGCCTCGAAGTGAACCTGGGGGTTGTAGCCGGCTGCAGTGAGTTGCTTATTGCGCTCTAGCAGAGCGTCTGCGAGTTCTGGGGCATGCATTGCTGCGTCTAAAAGAAACTCAGTGCCGATGGCACGAAGTTTGGGTTCGAGGGGGTCGGCAAAAAGTAAACCCAGTGGGCTAAGTAGTTCTTTTAAAAGGCCCAAGAAGGATTCGCCGAAGGTTTTTCCGTTTTGGTAATGGCGCTTGGCTAAAGCCGAGATTTCCTCTGTCAGGGGAAGAAGATCGGGAAGGCCTTTGAGGGTGTGGAGTCCTGCGGGGCGGGTATCGGAGGCGGCATCGGCTGTGATGTCGGCATCCCAGAAGGAGGCGGAGCGGATTTCTTCTACGTCGTGATCTTCGGTGGCGAGCCAAAAGATGGGTACGGCGGGCTGACCGGTTTCAGAAAGCTCTTGCGCGAGGCGAATCGCGCTGAGAGCTTTGTAAAGGGTGTAAACAGGTCCACCGTAGAGGCCAACTTGCTGGCCGGTAAGGATGGCGACGGTATTTTCTTGTGCCAGAACGGCGAGAGCCGGGTGGTTGGGGTTGGTTTCATTTAACGCTTCGACGATTGCGGAGCGGCGGGCGGGCGGGTATTCGATCTGTTCGATGGAATTTCGGATCGAATCCGGGTTGGATGGGTTGTGGGAAAAGAAGTTCTTAACGCGGGGGAAATCGTAGAGAAAGTCCAAGAAGAGTCGCGAAGACCCGGGAATTTCGGAATGTCGTATACATGCGCCGCTCATGAAAAATTTGTCCGAGTGGACATAAACGTACCTTAGCAGATGCAATGAGAGGAGCGAAAGTCACTGAAAGTTTGTTAGTTTACGAACAGGGGTTTTTGCATGACAGATTCTGAGTTTTCATTGCGTTCTGACGCTGCACTTGCGGATTTGAACAAATCTTTGCTGAAGGCGGCGGATGAGTTTGAATTTGATCCGGATTTTCAGGCTGGGGCGCTGACGGTGGAATTTGAGGCGCCGAAGGAAAAGTACGTGGTGAGCCCGAATGCGCCGGTGCACCAGGTTTGGGTGAGTGCGCGGGTAAAAAGCTACAAGCTTGACTGGGAAGATGCCCGTAGTGCCTTTGTATTCGCAGCGACAGGTCAGACCTTGAAGGAACTGATGGCGGATCTGCTGGAGCAGCGAATCGGCGAAGCTGTCGTCCTCTAATGGCTGGGGTCTACATCTCGTACCCCTTTTGCGCGCAGAAGTGCAGCTACTGCAATTTTGCTTCGGGGGTATTTCCGAAAGACCTCGAACCGGTCTACCAGAAGCGTTTGGTCGACGAAATTGGCGGCACTGAGTGGATGTTTACCCCAGATACATTGTATTTGGGCGGGGGAACGCCCAGTTTGTGGGATTTGGACGATCTCGAAGCAGTGTTGAAGGCTGTGCCAGGTCGGCCTTGGATGGAGGCGACGATGGAGGCGGCACCGGGGTCGTTGACCGCAGAGAGGGTTGCTGCCTGGCGACGATTCGGCATCAACCGGGTGAGTTTGGGGGTGCAGAGCTTCGTCGAGCGGGAGATCAGGCGGTCTGGTCGTAAGCATTCGGCGGCTATTGTGGCATCGGATGTGGCGCTTTTGCGGGCGCACGGGATCGATTCTATCAATCTCGATTTGATTTCGGGGTTGGCGGAGCAGACCAGGGAGAGTTGGGAGGAGAGTCTGGACTGCGTTTTGCGGTTGGATGTGCCGCATGTAAGCGTTTACATCCTCGAAGTGGATGAGGATAGCCGTTTAGGGGCCGAGGTATTGCTGAACGGGAAGCGGTATGGGGCTCGGGATATTCCAAGTGAAGATCTTCAGGCGGATTTCTACGAGCGTGCGGTGGAGCGATTGGCCGAGG
>Ga0105047_10019363_pt1 | contig 10502 bp, 9 predicted proteins | sample MAT04_FD_78384 | JGI IMG/M metagenome (GOLD analysis project Ga0105047, IMG submission 78384) | Freshwater microbial communities from Lake Fryxell liftoff mats and glacier meltwater in Antarctica - MAT-04 (megahit assembly) | ecosystem: Environmental > Aquatic > Freshwater > Ice > Liftoff... | reverse complement strand
CGCGACCTGCGTATTCCGACACGCGAACTGTATGAGCGACTGAAAGCCCGCCAGGTCTTGATCGTCCCCGGAGAATACTTCTTCTTCGGCCTCGATACCGACTGGCCGCACAGCCGCGAATGTTTGCGACTCAATTTCGCCCAGCCGGAGCAGACCGTCCGTGAGGGGTTGCAAATCATCGCCGAAGAGGCCGCGAAGGCGAGCCGTTAGCGCATTTACTCCGCATCCGATCAACAAGACCGCTCTAGCGTTGAACCGATCGCCCCCTCGCGGGACAATGCCCGCATGCTCCCTCCCTCCCCCCCGCGCCTCCCCCATCCTGGACCGATCCATTACGGCTCGTTGTGTCTCCCCTCGCGGTATTTGATCTCTCCGCTGGCGGGTTATACGAATCTGTCGTTCCGTCGGGTCTGCCGCGAGTTGGGCGGGGTCGGATTGGGGACGACCGATCTGGTCAGCGCGCGGGCGTTAGTGCAGAAGAGTTGGAAGTCGCTGCAACTGATCGAGACTTGTCCCGAGGATCGCCCCTTCTCAGTCCAGATTTTCGGCGGCGACCCAGCGATCATGAAGGACGCGGCGCAGTACCTTCAAGAGTACGGCGTCGATTCGATCGACATCAACATGGGTTGCCCGGTCGCTCGCATCACTGCCAGCGGCGGCGGCTCGGCGATGATGTGCAAGGCCAACGAAACGAACCATTTGATTCAGACGATTGTCGAAGCGGTCCGCGTACCGGTCACAGTCAAGATGCGGCTCGGCTGGGACGAAACGCAGATCACCGCCCCACAGTTTGCCCGCGAGTTCGAACAGATTGGCGTCGCAGCCATCGCCATCCATGGTCGCACCCGAGCCCAAGGCTTCACCGGCAGTGTGAGCCTCGACGGCATCCGCCAAGTCGTCGAAGCGGTCCAGCGCATCCCCGTCGTCGGCAATGGAGACATCCGCACGATCGCCGATGCCGAACGAATGTTCGCGGTCACCGGCTGCCACGCCATCTCGATCGGTCGCGGGGCCCTCGCCAACCCCTGGATCTTCCGCCAACTCGTCGAGTGGGAAGCCACTGGCCAATGTTCGCCCCCCGGCTCCTTCGACGACCGCATGCAGCTATTCCGCAAACAGTTCGGCTACTTCGAGGACCAGCAAGGGCCCGACCGCGGCATCCGCCTGTTCCGCAAGATGGCCCACTGGTATCTCAAGGCGATGCGCGTGTCCTCCGAGCTGCGCAACGCGTACCAGGACGCCTGCACCCCGGAGGAGATCGAAGCCGTACTCGCCAAGATCGCAGCTGCGGGTCCGAAGGGGATGAACCGCGACGGGCTACTCCCCGAGCTGCACGTCCCCGTGCCGAACGGCCCGGTCGAGAACTGGTAGCAACCCACTCTCCCCGGCGAGCGGGGCGGCGTCAGCCCTCCGGTTCTTTGATCGCCCAGCCGTGCGTGTGCGTCGTCAACTACGGTGCCGACGTAACTCGACTCCCTCTCCCCCACTGGCGGCATGGTTTTCGAAGTCGGCTCCGCTGCGGGAGCGGAGGGCCGGGGTGAGGGGGCTGAGGTCTGCACCCTCGGCTGGGGGGGCGAAGCTCCTGCTGAGCCGCTTCCGCCAGAGAGCGTCCACTCCGGTAGCGGTCCCGCAGGAGCTTCGCCCTCCCAGGACTCGCGATCTCGAATATTAAGACGACTCGTCAATCTGCTTGAATGTCCACATCAATCGCAGGGGCGAGGGAGTCAGACACGCTTTACCGAAGTTGCGGGCGCACAAGCGAGTGTGCCGGACCGCTCGCTCAGCCGTGATCTGTTCCCTCGCCCCAGTTACACTCACGACTCCGTTGGTCGCTCCACGATCTCGGTCCTGCACCGGATACCTCACAATGAAACGTCTTCGCTGGGTACTCGCCCTCCTCTGTCTTTGTCCCTCACTCTACGCCGAGGAGATCAAGCACTCCTTCTTCATCGCCGGTCCCACGTTCACCGGGATCATCGCCGAGGATGGCAGTGAGCAGTGGAACTCGGACAAACCGGCGGCACGAGATGGGTACGTCCTGCCCAATAAGAACATCCTCATCGCCTGGTCGGACGAGGTCAAAGAGTTCACCCCCGCGAAGGAAGTCATCTTCGCCTACAAGTTATCGAGCGAGAACCAGGAGATCGGCACAGCTGTGAGGCTCGACAGTGGCCGGACGCTGATCACCGAGCTGGGGAAGAAGCCGCGACTGCTGGAGGTCAATGCCGACGGCACGATTGCCGTCGAGTGCCCGCTGCAACCGGAGACCGACAACGCCCACATGCAGACCCGCATGGCTCGCAAGCTGGCGAACGGGAACTACCTGGTGCCGCATCTGCTCGCATTTCAGGTGAAGGAGTACAAACCAGCGGGCGAAGTGGTGCGATCGATCAAGACTGATCTCGATGAACTCGGTGGTCGAGCTGCGGAGAACTGGCCGTTCACGGCGATCGCCTTGGCGAATGGCCGCGTGCTGGTGAATCTGACGCATGGCAACAAGACGGTTGAGTTTGACGAAGCCGGGAAGGTCGTGTGGCAGGTGAGCAATGCCGACTTCCCCAATGAGAAGCCATTTGCCGATCCGTGCGGTGGGCAACGGCTGCCCAATGGCAATACTGTGATTTGCAGCTATGCCTCACAGGGACCGATCAAGGTCTTCGAAGTCACGCCCGATAAGAAGATCGCTTGGACCTATGCGGGCCCGCATCGGGCGCATGAGATTCAAGTTTTGACCACGAATGGCGTTTCGGTCATGGAACTGATGAAGTAGCAGAGAGTCGTCAGTATTCAGTCATCGGTGGTCAGTCTACTCCGTCTACCAACCCGCTGCGTCAGCGAGGGCGATTGGCGGGGCAGTGCTGTGAACATGCCCAGCCCTCCCCGTAGAGACCTTCGCCAGAAGGTGGGCAATCACCAGACCGCGTCGCCCTCTGCTCTGCTCTGCACTCGCGCTCGCGATACGACACTCTCGCCGCAGTCGTCCTCGCTGACGCGTCGGATTAGTATGCCGTTCGGGACTTGATCTTTCCTGGCCCCCAGCCCTTGTTCCTTGGAATCCCACTCATGAATTTTGTGCCGACTGAACTCCCCGAAGTGGTCATCGTCGAACCGCAAGTCTTCGGCGACTCGCGGGGCTTCTTCATGGAAGCGTTCCGCTCGGACCGTTTCGCCGAGGCCGGACTGCCAGCCGTCTGGATGCAAGACAACATCTCCCGGTCGCAGAAGAGCGTCCTGCGCGGGCTGCATTTCCAATTGATTCAACCGCAGGGAAAGCTTGTCCGCTGCTTGCGAGGAGCGATCTACGATGTGGCGGTCGATGTCCGTCGCAGCTCCTCCACGTTTGGCAAATGGGTCGGGGTCGAACTGTCTGAGGAGAACCGCCGGGCTCTCTATGTCCCGGTCGGGTTCGCGCATGGGTTCTGCGTGCTGTCGGACTTGGCCGATGTCGAGTACAAATGCACCAACCTCTATGCCCCGCAGCATGAACGATCGCTGATCTGGAACGACCCGGCGGTCGGTGTGCAGTGGCCGCTGAGCGGAGAGGCGATCCTCTCGCCCAAGGACCTGCTCGGGAAACCCCTCGATGAATTGGAGTGCTACGAGTGAGCCGTACCGTAGCAGGATTCGTAAGAATTCTGACGTCCGGCCAACGTCGACTTTCGCTCCAAGAATGGCCGCACCTTAGGGAGGGCGAAGCTCCTGCTGAGCCGCTTGTGCCAGGCAGCGCTCACTCCGGTAAGCGGCTCAGCAGGAGCTTCGCCCTCCCGGGTTGAATCAGAGGACCACCACTTTATGAACCGAACCTCTCCATCAACGGCCCCGCGTCTCGCGATCACGCTCGGTGATGTCGCCGGTGTCGGGCCCGAGGTCGTGGTTCGCAGCTTGGTCACGTTTCTCCCTCAGCGAGACTGGCGAGTTGTCATTGTCGGCTGTCCAGTCGTTGTTCGGCGGGCGCTCGCGATGCTCTCCGTGGCGTGGGAAGTCGTCTCGATTGATGACTGCGGCGACGACTGGTGCCGACCCGGTCAATTGATCGTCTGGAATCCGTCACGCGCAGCTGTGAACGAGGTCCCGGTCGGTGTGGCTGATGCTCGCGCGGGACGGGCGGCGTATGAGTGGTTGGTGGCTGCGACGCGGGCAGGCCTCGCGGGGCAGATCGATGCCATCGTGACAGCCCCATTGAGCAAGCTCGGCCTGCACCGAGCGGGGATCGACTTTCCCGGTCATACGGAGATTCTCGCGGCGGAGTGCGGCGTGCCCGAGGTCGCGATGATGCTCTATCTGCCGCCGGGGGAGCCGCTCGCGCCGGGGCACTCGCTGTCGATTGCCCACGCGACTCTGCATACCTCGATCGCCAGCGTGCCGGGGTTACTGACCAAGCACCGCATCCGCGAGACGATCCAGCTCATCGATGCGTTCCTAAAGCGAATCGGCGAACAACCCCGCATCGGTGTGTGTGCCCTCAACCCGCATGCTGGAGAGGAGGGACTGTTCGGCGATGAGGAAGCCCGCGTCATCGCCCCCGCCGTGGCCGAGGCCTGCCAACTCGGCATCAATGCCCGCGGCCCGCGCCCCGCCGACACGCTCATCAAGTCCGCTGTCGCGGGAGAGTTCAACGGCGTCGTCGCGATGTACCACGACCAGGGGCACATCGCCCTCAAGCTGATCGGCTTCCACCGTGCCGTGAACGTAACCCTCGGCCTCCCGATCATCCGCACCAGCCCCAGCCAAGGCACCGCCTACGACATCGCCTGGACCGGAAAGGCCGACCCCAGCGGGATGATCTCAGCGATTGAGACGGCGGTGAGGTTGGCAAATCCAAATCAATTTCCGAAAGAACGGGACAATGGAGACGCGATTTTTCCCGTTGACCCTCATGGCGAGCAATTGAAATGATGAGAACACAATCCACAACTCTCCTTCCGACGATGTTGAAGGTTCTAGTCATCCTTCTCGTTGGAAGCTCTCAGTGGCTTCACGCTGCTGGCCAGTTGCGGGCCGGGGCGGCCAAGGTCGACATCTCACATGTCGATACCCAGCCGGTGAACGACCCGCCCTATGTGAAGGCCCTCGTCCTCAAAGACGACACGACCACAGCGGTCATCATCACGATGGATGTGGTGTCCATTGGCATGATCGGGTCAGTGCCGAATGACTACATGGAGAAGATTCGGGCCAAGCTCGATGCCGATCTTGGGATTCCTCCGACCAGCTTTCTGGTAAACACCAGCCACTGCCACGCGGCCATCTGTGGGGATATCGACGAGAAGACCGTCGAGTGCGTGAAGGCCGCCTGGGCCAAGCTTGAACCGGTGCGAGGCGGCGTGGGCACCGGCCACGAAGATCGCATCTCGGAAAACCGACGGTTCAAGCTCAAAAGCGGTCGGACAGCCGATGTGCGGCATGCCTACTCGCTGCCCGCTGATGAAGAGATCGTGGAGGTCGGCCCCATCGACCCGGAGATCGGCCTGTATCGGTTCGACCGGCTCGATGGCACGACTCTGGCAGTGATCTACAACTATGCAGTACACCCGATTCAGCAGGTGCCCAACGGACGTAACACAGCTGACATGACGGGATTCTCCTCGCAAGTCGTCGAGGACTGCTTCGGCCAGGACACGACGGCTCTCTTCATTCAAGGCTGCGGAGGAGACATCAACCCCGTGCTGTACAAGGATGTTTCCGCCCCGCGCAATGCGGAGACTCTCGGGAGCCTGCTCGGCATCAGTACGATGCGAGCAGCTCGCAAGATCAAGACCGCCGAGGTCGGTGAGTTCAAGATCGTGAGCCAGACAATCGAGTTGCCGCGAGCTGATTTCGCCGAGCGGATCGACCTCAAGAAGGCCGAGCGGGACAAGCTCGTCGCTTCCCTCGGCGGGACGAGCCTCAACTTCAAGACGTTCCAACCGCTGGCGATCGCGAACGGCCTATCGCAGGACTTCCCGTCGTACTACTCGCATCGCTATTTGCATGACCGGAAGCTCGGTCGCGCCGACTACGATCGCCTCGATGCCGAGAACCAGCGGAACATGGCCGCATATCTCAACAACATTCACACGATGGAAGAGATCACCCGCGTGCAGACCAACATCCGTCTGCTGGAAATGCACCAAGCTCAAAACGTCGCAGCGGGGAAGCGGACGCTCGATGTGGAATTAGTCGGTCTGCGGTTGGGCGACTTCCACATGTTGACGTTCCCCGGCGAGCTCACCGTGGAAATCGGTTTGAATCTCAAGCAGGCAGCCATGCACGAGAACACCTTCATCGCGGGCTACACCAACGGCTACATCTACTACGCCCCCACCGCCGACCAGCTGCGAAACCCCGGCTCCGCTCAAGAGGACTGCGACACGCTGTTGGCCCCCGAGTGGCAGGAGCTGTTTGAAGCGAAGGCATTGGAGATGCTGAACGGGTTGTGAGGCCAAGCCGGACAGCGGACATTTTGTCTGTCGCGCTCCATCGACGGACTCACGTCCGCCGCACACGCTCCACTCCGTTGGCTTCGCCGCATCCAGCCACTAACCTCTCGGCAGAGAGTACCCGACACAACTCCCGGAGGAAGACCGATGGCTCGCTCGATTCCCGCCCTAGCGCTCGGCGTTTGTATTTCGACTTGGCTCGCGTGTCAGACGGCGGTGGCCGGCGAGGTCACCCTCGAACAGGGGCCGAACTCCGTGACCGCCCGCATCGATGGCGAGGTCTTCACCGTCCTGCACACCTCGAAAGAGTGGAAGAAGCCGTTCTTCAATCCGGTCACAGCTGCGGGGGGGATTGAGCAACTCGCCCAAGATGTCAAACAGCCGAGTGGGCAATCGGGGCTTCCAGGAAGCCGCGTGATGATCTGCCGCGAGGAGGCCGTACTGCGGGTCTTGGAGAAGGAGACCACCGGGAAGCTGGCACTGGGCGAAGTGGTCGACGTGTGGGATCTCAAGCGGCCCTGGCTGTGGGTGCCGGAGAAGAACGGCTGGGTCAATGAGGCGGATGTCGCTCCGCTGGGGAGCACGGTCACACGAGTCATTCAAACTCACCCGCAAGCGGGACTCGCGAAGGATCATCCGCTGTACTATGACCACCCACATCACAAGGGGATCTGGTTCTCGATCGATGAGGTCAACGAGATGAAATACTGGGCAGAGAAGGGGATCATTCGCAATGTGTCGGTGACGATCAACGAGGCCAAAGGAGAATCGGCCAGCCTGACCATGGTCAATCACTGGCTCGACACCGACGAGTCCCCGCTGCTCCAGGAAACGGCGAAGATCCGTATCCTGGCCGACCGCACGATGGTGTGTGATTACGAACTGACTGCGGTCACGAAGCCGGTGACATTCCACGATACCAAAGAAGGGTTCTTCGGTATCCGCCTGCCCAACAGCATGCGGGAGAATTCTGGCGGCGGTCCGATATCCAACGCTGAGGGACTGATGACCACTGCCAATTGCTGGGGGAAAACCAGTGCGTGGGTCGACTACGCGGGTCCGGTTGGGAATCGCAAGTTGGCTGTGACGATCTTCGACCACCCCGGCACGTTCAAGAAGTCGCGCTACCACGTCCGCGACTACGGCCTGTTCTCCGTGAGCCCGTTCGGGGACAAAGCCTATACGAACGGAGCCGAACCCGAAGCCCCGCTCACCATCGAACCCGGCCAGTCGATCAGCCTGCGGTATGGGGTCCATGTTCGCGAATACGCGGGGGATGCCAAGGCCGCCGCCGAGGCGTATCAGCGGTATCTGGCTGTGCCGCGTTGAGACTTATGAATCGAGGTGAGCGGCAGACGTACACCCGCCCCCTTTTTGTCCCGGCAGGGACACCCGAAAATAGCCCACCGTTTCAACGCTGGTACCGAGGTATCGCGAACTCCTCAGTCCCGTCAGGGACGACAGATGGATTGCGGTCGAGCGGCGTGGCGACAGGTTCTGTCGTCCCTGCCGGGTCGAAGAGAGGAATGGCCACGAACAGCGACTAGGTAATCACAATGTGCGCCTTTCACTCTCAAAGGCTCTTTCCCATATGGCCTTATGATGCCGGTCGCCCTTCCTGACGCGGCGGGTGAGTGCGTCTTTCAGACTCACGCCTGCCGCTCACTTTCAGCAGTCAAAACCCGTTGACCAGCTTTCGGAGCTCTACTAGTTGCCGGACGAGTTTGGGTAACTCGGCGAGGGGGACTTGGTTGGGGCCATCGCTCAGAGCTTTGTTCGGATCGGGGTGGGTCTCGATAAAGACCGCGTCCGCTCCGCACGCGACCGCTGCCCGCGCGAGCCACGGGACCATCTCCCGGTTGCCGCCGGTGGTGCTGCCGCCGGGACGTTGGACGCTGTGCGTTGCATCGAAACAGACCGGGGTGCCGAGCGAGTGCATGATCGGAATCGACTGCATGTCGTTCACCAATCGTCCGTAGCCGAACATCGTCCCCCGCTCTGTCAGGATCACATCGGGGCAGCCGGTCTCTTCGCATTTGCGAACGGCGTGCTGCATATCCTCGGGAGCGACAAACTGCGGCTTCTTGATGTTCACCACGCACTTGCCGAGGACGGCGGCTTCCGCCACAGCTGTCACCAGATCGGTCTGCCGGGCGAGGAACGCCGGGATCTGCAGGATGCGGCAGACTTGAGCCACGGGGGCGGCCTGGTCGGGTGTATGGACATCGGTCGTAACGGGAAAGCCGGTCTGCTCCGACGCTCTCGCCAAGATCTCCAGCCCCAGTTCTAGGCCGGGTCCGCGGAAGCTGTCGATGCTGGTCCGGTTGGCCTTGTCGAAGCTGGCCTTGAACACGATTTGCAGAGTGTCGCGGGCCGCGAGTTCCGCCAATTCACCGCTCACGACGCGGATCAACTCTTCGTTTTCAATGACGCACGGGCCCATGATGAACAGCAGCGGCTGTCCAGGCCCGCACAAATAATGATCGACACGAACGGGATTGTTGGGCATGACGGAATCCGAGTGGGGAGGAGTCGGGGGAAAGTTATCAGTTATCAGTTATCAGTTTAAGAGGAGTCAGGGAGAGCGAGTGCGTTGTGACATCGTCGACCGTCAATCCGACTTTTAACCTTGGCGGTATGCCATGCTCCGGATCTCGGCGACCAACGCGGCGACGGCGGAGGCCGAGATGGCAGACTCGCGGACGCCCGATTCGCAGGCTGCCCCACGGACGGCGATCACATCGGGCTGACTAGGGAGCAACTGGGGCAGATCAGCGGCACTAACTCGTCCCGCGAAGGCGACCGCAATTTGATGCGCATGAGCGCGATCGACCAGCGCTCGCAGTTCAGTCGCGGGAATCCAGTCCACAAGTCGGCCGCTCGACTTATCAAAGGTATCGATGAGGAACGCGCGACAGTCCTCAGCGATCGCCGCTTCCAACACCTCTCGAACTGGCGGAGAACCCGCTCGATCCGAGTCGGCATAAGCGACGGCCACCCAATCCAGCGGCTTCCCTCGCAACACATCAAACTCCGTTCGCAGCTGATGCCACAGCACCCGCCAGTGCCGTTCCTGGGCCAGGCCGGCCAATCCAAGTTTCGCGTATTGTAAGTGGGGAGGCAGCACGGGGAGTGGAGCATGCTGCCAGTCGAGGACCTCGCCCAGCGCGGCACTGATGGCCAGCGGAGCGGCGGCTTTGGCCGTCGCGCAAATCAGGTACAGGTCAGCGATCGATGCCATCCCGAGTGGGCCGTGTGAGGGCTCTTTGATATCGAGAATGCCTGCACCTCCGCGCAGGGCGTCGAGAGCCTCTTGCGGGTTTCGAACACTCACCAGCAGTTGCGCGGGAGCCGCCGCATCGAGAGGGGCGCCCAGAATCGGAAGCGACGAAAACGACATCAGGTGGGGAGTCCACGCACGCTGGGGGATGAATCAGTGTCGGCAGTGTGACAGATCGCGAGCGAACGCGAAATCCACGGTGTTTCGAATGGATCACATTGGTGGCCCGTGTGCTGCTGGCTTGGTAGCAAGCACAGCGAGATCCGGCGGGTCTAGCCACCCGATCAGCCTCCGCGATGGCAAGTCAGGCCGAGATGATGTATTTCCATTGATCTCATGCAGCCGCGTTTTGTGATCACACTTCTCAAGAACACGATCGTTTTTGTGCAGCAGATCCTCCAGAATGTCGTTCACGTTTCTACCTGCTTGGGGATGGTGTTGCTGCGCTCAACCACCGGCGACGGTCTGCGCTCCCTGCTGTTGTCGGGGGACACCGCCTGACGGAGTCCGTCCCGGTCTTCGTTCGATGTCGTTCCAAACTCCACTCGCGTTGAACGCTGGGGCTTCCCTGCGATATGGGATGAGAGACTCGAAGCTGAGATACACAGGAGCCTCGCATGCGAATTTGATGGGCGATTGCCTTCTCACCCGCCCTGCTGATGGGCTGTGACGGGAGTGTGGACAAAGATCCGAACCCCAAGTACCAGATCATGCCGGGCGATCAATCTGAGTTCGTCGACCCCGATGCCAGCATTGGGGACATCCATTTTCTTGACGACGTTACCCCCAATGTCAGTCCCGAT
>Ga0105047_10019361_pt1 | contig 10503 bp, 10 predicted proteins | sample MAT04_FD_78384 | JGI IMG/M metagenome (GOLD analysis project Ga0105047, IMG submission 78384) | Freshwater microbial communities from Lake Fryxell liftoff mats and glacier meltwater in Antarctica - MAT-04 (megahit assembly) | ecosystem: Environmental > Aquatic > Freshwater > Ice > Liftoff... | reverse complement strand
ATCGCGGAGAAAATCGCCGAGGCAGCCAAGCCCGGTTGGAAAAGTTCCGCGGCCCTGAACACCCTCGGCACGATCCACTACCGGGCGGGCCACTACGACAAAGCAATGAACACTTTGAAGCAGAGCGATCATTTGCGACCTCGCGAGCCGTCCAACTTGCTCTTTATGGCGATGTCCGAAGCGAAGCTGGGCCATCGCGAGACGGCCGCCGAGTACCTAACCAAAGCCCGCAAAGCCGCGACCGCCGAGGAACAAACCAACGACCCCGAATACCGCGCGTTCCTCGCCGAAGCGGAGACGGTGCTCAAAGGGCCGGAAGTGGCACCACGACCGCGAACCAAGTAGGACTCCGGCCAATCCCAACGAAACGGGCCGGGGAATCACCCCCGGCCCGTTTCGTTGGGATCGGTGTCGCTGTTACTTCTTAATCTTCACGTGGTACCCCGCAGCGTTCAGGGCCTTAATCAACTCCTCCGCATCGAAATCGCCGGTGACCTCGAAGCTATTGCTCTTCGCTTTGGCCGTGTTGCCGGTCACGCCCGTGACCTTGCTCACCGCCGAGGTGATGGCTTTGTTGCAGGCGCCGCAGCAATTGTGGACGTCGATCAGCATCAACGACTTTACTTTCCCCTTGGTTGCACCGCTGTCGTCCTTGATCGTCAGGTCTTTACTGTCGGTCGTGCCGTGGAACCCGCCAGCGGCCAGGGCGTCCAACGCCTTTTGCGCGGTCGCATCGTCCTTCGCGGTGATGGTGATCGTGCTGGCTTTTTGGTCGCATTTGCCTTCCACGCCGTCGACCTTCTTGAGGATTTCCCCAACCGCCTTGACGCACTGGCCGCAGCACAAGTGCGTGTCCTTCAAAACGACCTTCGTGTCGGCCCCGAAGGCCCCGCCCGAGGCCAACATCATTGTGACGATGGCGAATAACTGAAGCTTTTTCATTGTCCGTCCTTTGAGCGCGGGATCTGCCAGGTTTGGATACTGTTGCAAAACGTTTCTGGCAGGATTAGGAATGTACCGTGTTGAAAGTCGGCGAGCAAGCATCCTTTCGGAACATTCTCAGGCCCCAAGAGAAATCTCCGCGATTTGGCCCCAATAGCAATGTCCGCTTTTGGGGCCGATGACGCCAGTCATTGGAAGCCGTTTCGCCACGGAGGATCCTTCTCTCGCGTTGGATGGTGTTGAGAACACATTGAAGACTCGGCAACGTTCGGATAGAGATTTCGCTTCAGGACGCGCAGAGAACTGAGAGTTCTGTCCCATATGTAGGTCCGGCGAGCCGAGCCGGACCGGCTTCGCGCGTCAGGGACGTCCGCGAGAGTCATTTTGCACCTGCAGCCAGTGCCGCTCGGCTCGCGGCACCTACTTCTGAGACAGACTCTGAACCGCCAAAAGCAAGTCCACCGCTTCGGGGATCCAACCACTGGTCCATTCGTGTTTGCGAGCCGGGCCGTCGCGAAATTCGTGGGCCACTTTCAAAGTCTCCAGGAGGTCATGGGCCTTCTGGTGCTCGTCGCGGAAGTTGCAGTAGCCGAGGAGGATCAATCGCTTCTCGGTTCGGAATTTCTCGGCGTGGGTTTTCAGCAGCGACGTGATGCGGTACTTGGCGAAGTTGTCCGCGCCGCCGAAGATTTCGCCGCTGCCGTACTTGCCTGGTTCGCTCAGCATCAGGGGAGCATCCCACGCCGCGGCTTTTCCAAACACCTCGGGATGTCGGAGTATCAAGCTGTACGCTCCCCACCCGGACTTGCTGAAGCCCAGGAGCAGCCGACCCGCGGCCTCGCGTCGCACCGGGTACGTTTTGTCGATCCAGGGAACGACCACTTCGAGAAAGTACGTCTCCTGGCGAAGGTCCGGTTTCGTCGGGTGGTCGGCATACCACGGCAACTGCGAGAACGTGGGCGCGACGAACACGCAGCGTTGCTTATTGGCCAGGTCGAGTTTTTGAATCTCCTTCAACCCATCTCCGTACCGGTCCTCCGTGCCCGCCTCGACGGGCAAGACATAGACGACGGGCAGGTTCTTCTCTTTCTCCGACTTGTCCGGTAGCAACACCCGGATGCGTGTGCCCCCCGCCTGGTAGGTCGAGCGAACCTCGTGGACGAGGAAACCATCCGCGTCCTTCGTGGCCCCGGAAAGCATGGGTGGTTCAGCCGATGCCACAGCCGAGGGCAACGCCAACATTACCCCGATGAGAGTGCCACGAAAGCTCGCCATGATGTACCGCCTTTTGACATCTACCGCCGTTCGAATTGGTTCCCCGGTAATCGTCGGATGATTTTCTTCATTTCCAACTTCATCAACAAGCCCGCCAGTTCCCCCGCGGGAAGACTCAATTCGCGAGCCAACTCATCCGCGTGCCGCGGGCTTGCCAGGGCATCCCAGATTCGCTGCTGAACCGGATCGAGCGACGGCGGGGCTTCAAAAAGTGTCGGCGTCGAAGTGGCCGCTTTTCGAGACATGGGAGGCGGCGGATCCGGCGGAGCGAGGCCCTGTAAGTCTTCGAGCACATCATCCACGGACCGCACGAGCCGGGCGCCTTTGCGAATGAGTTCGAGGCAACCCGCGCTCGCGGGGCTATCCACATTCCCCGACACGGCGAAGACCTCGCGCCCCTGGTCCGCGGCGTGCGTCGCCGTGATGAGCGCTCCGCTTTTCACGTTCGCTTCAACGACGATGATGCCCCGCGAGAGCCCGCTGATAATGCGATTGCGTGCCGGGAACATCCCCGGTTGAATCTCTTTGAATGTCATCGGCGTTTCGGTAATCAACGCTCCATTGCCCGCCACGCGTTCGGCGAGGTCCTTGTGTTCCGGAGGATAAATCGACCCGAGCCCACCCGCGAGCACGGCAATAGTCCGACCACCGGCCGCAAGCGCCGCTTCGTGAGCCACACCATCGATCCCGCGAGCGAGCCCCGAGACCACGGTCCACCCTGCCGCGGCCAAGCCGCCTGCGAGCCGTTCCGTGACGCGCTTGCCGTAGCTCGTGCAACTCCGCGAACCGACGATTCCAATGGATCGCGTATCGTCGGCAATCAAATCGCCCTTCTGATACAAGAGCGGTGGCGGGTCCGGAATCGTCGACAACCGGCCCGGATATTCCACGGTTCCACACACGGTCGCCCGCACCCCATGAGCCATCATCGCGGCCCACTCGGCGGAGGGGTCAATGGTTCGAAAGGCCTCGGCAAATCGCATCGCCAGCGTCGCCCCGATCAACGGCACCCCTTCGAGCTGGGCTGCCGTTGCCTTCAAGGCCGCAGCCGGGGTGCCAAAGTGATCGAGCACAGCTCGCGTCAACTTCGGACCCAGCCCCGCGACCAACGCCAGGGCCAAATGATCGCGAATTTCGGAGGGAATAGCAGTCATGGCGGGTTAAGAAGTGGAAAGTGCGGCTTCCGTGCCTGAGTGCCCTTCCGTGGAGGGTGTGATCTTATGAATTGAACGCAGGGGCTCAATGAACAAACTTAATTGATTCATCGATTCATCGCTGTAAAGTTCGCAACGAGGTGAGTCTGCCGCTCGAAATATCTGAATTGGAAAGAAGTGGTTCAAGAAAAGAAGCCTAAACAAAACCATGTTTAACAATACAATGAGCAACGCATTCAGAACAAAAGAGCACCGCGTTTCCTACAATTCCTGGTTCGTGAAGAAAACAGACTGAACTGAGACTGACAATCTGCAACATCGTCTTACGGTCATTGAATCAGGATCCGTCCGCAGTATGGGGACGGATCCTGATTCAAGGGAACCAAGTAACGGATTGCACTGGTGGGAAAAGACCGTTGCGAGCCGTTTTTTGGCTGATCGTCAAGATTCAATTACGATTGAAGGATGGTCTCTCTGCGGACAACCCCATTGGTGCTACGTGCAGGAACCGCAAACAACCGGAGGGTCGGTCCCGCCCCAACATAACCGCCCGCCACGGCCGCAAGCATCGAGACCAAGGTGCCCAGGAACGACCACCAAGTCACTCGGGTCGTAACATCACTGGCTTCCCGCGCAGCTTGTTCGGCCTTGGCCTTGGTGGCCGGATCTTCAGATGCGGCTTTGGCATCCGCTGGGGTATTTTTCGCCTGTTGTTTCAAGCTATCGATCTGTTGTTGGGTGTAGCCCGCCTTACGTGCGACCACCTCGAAATCCGCCGAATTTGTGGTCTGGCCCGTGGTGTTGGAAACCGACGAAGTCGTCGTGGCCACCCCGACCATGGCATTAAACCCGGCCCGAACTCCGGTGGCCATCAACCACAAAAGCATGGCAAAAACGACGGCCCACACCAGCACGCCGTACATCGCCGCTTCCCGCTTATTCTCGCCGCTTGTTAATTGACTGGCCACCAGGCCTCCGACAAAGAGGCAGATGGCGGTCACGGCAATGGCGTAGACAGCGGCCCCAATTCCGATGTCTCGACCTTCAAACTTGTCGCTCACCGAGAGCCCAATCGCGCCGCCGAGCAACGTCAAAAGGAAGTAAAGGGCAATGGCCAAAGCCGAACCGGCCAAGATTGCGCCCCAACAGATACGGCTCTTAACTCCAACCACATCTTCAACGCCAACGCTTGATACGGGCACTGTGTTGGGAGCATTCAAAATCCTGTCTACCATGCGATTCTCCTCGACGGTTGTCTGTGAAGATTCTTCAGATGCAACCGTTGTGTTCAACGTGTTAATGGCTCCACCACGGAACCAGATAGAAGAATGAGCAAGCAATTCGTGCGCCACGACGTCCACGGGGTGACACGAATTTGGGAAGGTGTCTGCAGGAGGTGAGCTTGCGACTTACACACAGCAGGTTTGACCAGTCGGAAATCCTGGACTGACAGAGCACCAGGAGGCGCTGACCGGGGTCATGTCAGATCCGCAATCTCAGGCAAGAAGGACAACAAACTCTGGGAAATCAGCGGCCAGGGGATGGGGAAGGTTCCGAAGATCGTTTACGGGCAAGTACCCAGCGAACCCAATGTGACGTGGAAACAAGTGTTCCCCGTTGGGGACTCGGTGCCGGCGGATATTCGCGGGATGCGGGTGAAAATCGAGATCAGCACCGGCTACACCATCCCACTCGGGCCGGGGCATCAGACCTCCCGCGATGAGATTGATATCGCGAAGTAACTTCGCCTGAGGTCAAGCCCGTTTCTTCGAAACGGGGCTTAACAAAAATTGCAGCCGATTGACCCCGATGGGCTGTCCGCGCATAATGTCCCCCTGTCTGGACGGCCGGCCGGGTGAATGTTCCCCCGGACTCGCCGCATGGGCCTTCCACCGCGAGGGGACCGTGACCGGGGTCAATACCCACAAGTTGAAGATTTTCAGCGGCCGGGCGAACAAGCCACTGGCCGATAGCATCGCCAAGCATCTTGGCGTGCCCCTTGGCAATTTGAACCTCGGAAACTTCCCCGATGGGGAATCGTCCGTCCGCATCGACGAGGACGTGCGCGGCCGCGATGTGTTCATCGTTCAACCGACCTGTCCGCCGGTGAATGAACACCTGATGGAGCTGCTCATCATTCTCGACGCGTTCAAGCGCGCGAGCCCCGCCCGGATCACGGCGGTCATTCCTTACTTCGGCTATGCCCGTCAAGATCGCAAAGACACGGGGCGGGTCCCGATCTCCGCGAAACTCGTTGCCGATTTGCTCACGACGGCCGGGGTTCACCGCGTACTCGCTCTCGACTTGCACGCCGCTCAGATTCAGGGTTTTTTCAACATTCCCGTGGATCACCTTTATGCCGTGAAAGAGATCACGGCTTATGTGAAAACCCTCGGGATCAGTCCGGAGGATCTCGTCGTTTTGAGCACCGACGAAGGGAACATCAAAAAAGCCTTGCTCTATCAACGGCGCCTCGGCGGGCAGATTGCCGTGGTCGACAAACGCCGGGCCAGTGCGGAAGAAACGCGGGCGGCCCACCTGATCGGTTCCCCTGTCGCCGGAAAGACGGTGATCGCGTTCGACGACATGATTTCCACGGCTTCGAGCATGGTGAACGCCGTGGAGGCAGCCCGCAAGCACGGGGCCAAGAAGATCTACGTTTGTGCCACGCATGGGCTGCTCTGCGGGCGGGCGGTGGAACTTCTTCGCGAAGCTCCCATAGAACAGATCGCGATAACCGATAGTATTCCGCTGCCGAAGGAAAAATCGGATAAGCTGGCCACGATCCGCGTGATCTCCATTGCGAGCTTGTTGGCCGATGCCATCCGGCGAATTCACGGGAACGAATCCGTCAGCGATATGTTCCGCGAAGAGGCCTCGGCGGTTATCAAGTGAGGGGCTACGACGACTACGAACCGCCGCGTCGGCGACGGACTCGCGATCTCCACCCCGATGGGTCGGGCTACGCGATGACCGCGATGGTGCTCGGGATCGTCAGTTGTGTCATCTTCTGCTTGTGGCCGGTCGGGATTTTGACGAGCCTCGGCGGCCTCGCCTGCGGAGCAGCGGGGCTGAGAACTCGGGCTCGTCGGGCGGCAGTCGTGGGCCTCGTGCTGTCGAGCGTGGGGCTTATCTTCGCGATCGGTTTCGGAGTGTTAATGATTGTGGGATTTTTGCAGGATGCAGCCGCTGGGTGAACGGGCGAACTTAACTCCTTCTGGTTGGGGGATTCGATGCCGCGGGTCACTTGTCCGACGTGCGCGTCGGTGCTTGAGCTCGACGACGACATGATGGGCGACGAAGTCCAGTGCGGAAGCTGCCAGGCGATCTTCGTGGCCGAGGACCGGAAGTCCGGCGGCCGGTCGTCGCCTTCGCGCCGCGGCGACGACGAGGATCGCCCGAGCCGACCGAAAAGCAAGGATGTCGACGAAGACTCGAGCGGCAGTCCGCGGCGGTCGAGTCGTCGCGATGTTGACGATGATGACGACCGCCCGCGGCGGCGCCGCAGCCGGGGTCGCGGGCCCGAATACGACGACGATTACGACGATGATTACGCCCGCGACCGCAGAAACCGGGGTGGGGGCGGAGGCGGGATGGCCGTTGCCTCCCTCGTCCTGGGCATCATCTCCATCGTCATGGCACTCTGTTGCCCGCTCCTGAGCGTTCTGCTCAGCGTCATCGGCGGGATTCTTGGGATTCTCGGGCTGAAGTCCGAGAAGCGGACGATGGCCATATGGGGGATTGGCTTGAACGCCTTCGGCATCTTTGCCGCGATTGCGTCGTTCGTCATCAGCCTGATGATCCAGGCGAACAATCCCAATGGCGGCGCCCCCTTCGGCCCCCAGCCCCAGCAGCAGCAGCAGCAGCCGCAACCGGCGCCGAAACCTGGTGGTCCCGGAAACGGTGGTGGTTTCAACAACAAGAAGTAACTCGCACCAGGAGGGACTCTCATGCGTCGAAGTCTTGGGCTCTTGATCGTCGGTCTGTTCGCCGTCGGTTGTTCGAGTGCGACACCAACTCCTGCTCCGCCCGGGAGCGGGAAGGGCGAGGAAAAAAAAGAACACGATCACCACAACGACACTCGCGACAAAATGCTCGTCGGCCATGCCGGGCCCTATCACGCCTGGCTGACGGCCCATCTGTCTTCGAAAGAGGGAAACGAACTCGATGTGCTCATCGAAGATGAAGACACGGAAAAGCCCGTCGCGCTGGCCACGATGAAGTTCACGGCCAAGGCGACCCGCGAGGGAGACGAGACGATCTACGAACTGTTTTTTGAAGCAGCCCCGGCCAAGGAACGCCCGATGGACGTAAAACCGGGGACCTGCTCGCACTTCGTGGCGAAAGCGCCGTGGATGAAGCCGGATGACGTGATCGCGATTTCTGCCGAGATTCCGTCCGACGGACGGATGCTGCGGCCGAAGTGGAAGAAGTTTATTCCCTCGAAGTATGCCCATCACCAGGACTAACCCGGTTCGCCGCGATTAACCGGGTTAGCCGCGAGACGAAGTCGAGCGCTGAAACACTCCAGCGCTCGACTTCGTCTCGCGGCTAACCCTTTGGACCCCGAGCTAAGCCGCCCGGGGTTCGCAACCATTCCAGTTGCGTCGGCAATTTCTGCAGGCTCAGATTCTCCGCATTGCGATTGAGCGCGTCCGCGACGGCCTGGCCGAACTCGGCGTGCTTCAGCAGGAATTGATCCCGATTGACGGTCAACACCCGGGGTGGCCCGAGGAGTGCCTTTTCGAAGAATTCGTTGGAATCCTTCGCTTTATCCCGGGCCGCGAGAACGATGGCCTGGCCCATCCGGCCGACGAGTTCCGCCATGTCGCCCGCGGGCGTTTTCGCCAGCGACCGGGGGGCTTTCGCCAGTTCAATTTCCTTGAAGATCTTGTCGCTTTCGTCGAGCCGTCGTTCCCGCACGTAAATCAGGCCGAGTTCGATGGACGCATCGAACCATTCGAGCGGAGTCGTGGAGCGGGCCTCGCGCTTGGCGACGAGTTCCCGTTCTCGGGCCGAGACGAGCGGTTCCGGCGGACGAACGTCGGGCAACCCCGGCCCGGTGGTGGCCACGCGATTCGGTTCCGCGGGGGGATTCAGCCTTGTGAACAAGAACCATCCGCCGATCGCAAGGCCGAGGAGCAGAACCCCGCCTAAGGCTCGCAGCAACCAGCGTGCGGGGTCCGGGGTCTGAGTCGGAATGTAAACGGTCGTGACGGAGGGGGATGATCCGACGGCCCCCATCACCATCGTGCCGGGGGGGGCAAGCGTCGGGGCGACCACGCTCATTCCAGTTGTCATCATCGGCGGCAGTCCAACGGCGAGGCCCTTGGCGACCTTGGCCAGATCGCGAATGATATCCCGCGAAGTCTGATACCGCTCCGCGGGGTTCTTCGCGATCATTTTGTGGACGATGGCACAAAGATCCGCCGGTAGATCCGGGCGAACGTGTTGAAGCGGTTCCGCGTCGTTTTGTACGTGTTGCAAGGCCACTTCAAACGGCGTCGTCCCGCGAAACGGCGGGTGCCCGGCGAGGAGGTGATAGCAGGTGATCCCGAAGGAATAGATGTCCGAGCGGTGATCGACCGTTTGCCCCTGGACCTGCTCCGGTGACATGTACAGCGGGGTGCCGAGCGTCATGCCGCTTTGCGTCAGGTTCGTTGCCGGCACGTCGCCGGCGAAATACCGGGAGAGCCCGAAGTCCGCGACTTTCACCTCGACTTTGCGAGTGACCATGATGTTCTCCGGTTTGATGTCCCGGTGAACGATGCCGAGTTCGCTCGCCCGTTGAAGTGCGGCAGCGACTTGCTTCATGATCGTAATGGCGACCGGTAAATCGGGCGGCCCTTTGCGAAGGAGATAATCCCGCAGGTTTCGGCCGTCGACGTATTCGAGCGCCATGTACCGCAGACCGTCGAACTCGCCGGTCGCGTAGACTTGCACGATGTTCGCATGAGTCACGCGGGCCACGGCCTCCGCCTCGGCCTGGAACCGCTTGAGAGCGGTCGCATTCGCGGCGAGATCTTTGCGAAGGATTTTGAGCGCGACTTCGCGTTTGAGGGAAAGCTGCCGGGCGAGATACACCTGCCCCATGCCGCCCTGACCGAGTTTCCGCAGCACCTGGAAATCGCCGACCGTTCGCCCGGTGAGGTCCGGGGCGGGCGGCGGATCGGCTTTGGTGGGATTGGGCATGAATCATTTCCGAGGTTAGCCGCGAGACGAAGTCGAGCGAGGGAGCACTTCATCGCTCGACTCCGTCTCGCGGCTAACCGGATTACTTCGCTTTCAACTCCTGTTCGCTCGTCACGGTTAAATAAAACCCGTGGGGATTGTTCCCATTACTGACCTTGAGCAGGATTGCGTTCACGCCTTTCTTGAGTTTCACTTTCACGCTGTTTTGTTCGGCGGCCGCGGCGCGGGTGCCGTCGAACTTGAAGACTTCCTGGCCATTCACCCAGAGCACGCAGCCGTCGTCGCTACCGAGGAGGATCGTGGCTTCCTGATCCGCCGGAGATTCGACTTCTTTGAAAGCGAACGACCGGGAGTTGTTCGCGCTTTCGCCGTGGAAGGCGGCAAGGTCGATGTAATTCCCCGCGGCCACGCGGACCGGTTGCCAGCCCGTCTTCCCGGATTTCGCCTTCATGGTGGACAACTGCTCGAACTTGTCGAAGCTGAACTCCTGATCGTCGGCAAACGGCCCGACGACTTTCCACGAATCCGGCGTGTGAGACGCCGTTTGCAGCGTCGCCAAATACTCGACCACATCCACAAGATCGTCTTCGGTCAGAGCCCCAACGAGGTTCTCGGCCATCAACGAGTTCGGCGACTTCTTCTTCTCCGTGCCCTTCACGGGCACCATGTAGTCTTTGCCGTTCGCATCGCGAAGCGTGATCGTCGTCGGCGTTTCCTGAACGATCAACCCGGTGATCGACTGCCCATCTTCGGTGTCGAGCTTCCAATTCACGTACTGGTCGGCAATGGCTTTCGAGGGATACAGGATCGATTCGAAGAGGTTCTCGCGGCTCCCCTTCTTGCCAATCATGCTGAGGTCCGGCCCGATCTGGCCGCCCTGGCCGCGGACGGTGTGGCACTTCAAACACTGTGCCTCGTTCGTGATCGACTTGGCCAGGAT
>Ga0105047_10019359_pt1 | contig 10504 bp, 11 predicted proteins | sample MAT04_FD_78384 | JGI IMG/M metagenome (GOLD analysis project Ga0105047, IMG submission 78384) | Freshwater microbial communities from Lake Fryxell liftoff mats and glacier meltwater in Antarctica - MAT-04 (megahit assembly) | ecosystem: Environmental > Aquatic > Freshwater > Ice > Liftoff... | reverse complement strand
TTCAATGTTCACCACCACTTCGCCGCTATCAGCCCGCACTTCCCGCACGGCACCTACGCCTACCTGGCCATCAGCCACGAACACCATCAACCCTGCTTCTATTGCTTCGCGCATCGAGATATCCCCGTCAGGAAAGGTTCTGCCAGAAACCTGCCGCAGCGCGCTGATCTTCAGTGCGGATACGTGCTTTCTGTTCAAGAATGATGGACCAGCCGGTCGTTCCGGCATGGTGAAGAGACGTGCGGCAGCATCCCTTGTCTAGAGTTCACTCGCGCCGGTATCAGGGCACAACGGCGCCCACCGGTATGCTTCTCGCCTGCTCGGGTCGTATCGCCTTTTCAAACCAGGCGGTAACCATGGCTTCACACGGCTGGCGTCATCGAGCGACGCAAACGACGATACCGACTATCCTTCCGCGGCCCTCAGTCTTGTTTCAACGGAACCACGATCTTGACGACAACGCCCACCGAACCTGCCACAAGCCAGCTGTATACCCTGGCTGCGCACCTGGACACGCAGCGCCAGAGCATCCTGGTGCAATGGCGCGCGGCCACCGAAAGCGTTCCCGGGTTGAACATCGCCTCTTCACTGACCCGGCGACAGTTCAACGACCATATTCCCGGTGTGCTCGACACTTTTGCCGAAATCCTGCGCGCATGGCCGGATGCTCCCAGTGGCCAGGTGTGTCGCGAGGCGAAGGAGCATGTCACCGGACATGGCCTGCAGCGATGGCAACAGGGCTATCAGCTTCGTGATGTGACACGTGAATGGGGGCAGCTGCAAATGTGTCTCCAGCAGTTGCTGGAGGACTACGCCGCCGTACATCCGCAGTTGGAGCCTGGGGTGATGGCCGTTGCGCGGCGCACCCTGGCGCAGCTGTGCTGGGACGGCATCAGCGACAGCGTCACCCAGTACTGGCACCTGCACCAGGCGGAGGCCGCGGGTCATGTCAGCGACCTGACCAAGGCAATGACCACGCTGGCAGATCTCGACAGGGCGCGTGCCGAGGCATGGCGCGAGGCGGCCCATGATTTGCGCGGCAGCGTGACGGTCGTGACCGGAGCCTCATCGATCCTCGACCGGAAGGATCTTGCAGAGCCGGCGCGCTCGAAGTTCCTGGATATGCTGCAGCGGGGGGTTGCTTCGTTGCACGAGATGCTCAATGAGCTCATGAATCTGGCCAGGCTGGAAGCAGGACATGAGCAGCGCCAGGTGGCGCCGTTCGACGCCGGCGCATTGATCAGCGATTTCTGCGCCACATCGTTGCCACTGGCCGAAGCGGCCGGTCTGTACCTGAAAACCGAAGGGCCCGCGACGCTGTTGGTCGAAGGCGACCGCGCCAAGGTGGGGCGCATCCTGCAAAACCTGCTGCTCAATGCGCTCAAGTACACCAGCGCGGGAGGCATAACCGTGCGCTGGCATGCGGGCAAGGATCAGCAAAGCGCCAGGTGGATGTTCTATGTTGAAGACACCGGTCCGGGTCTCGACGCCGGTCCAGGCACGCCACTCGCGCAACAGCTGTACGACGCCACCCAGACCGCGCACGCAATCGACGGCACCCAGGACGCGACGTTTGCGGATGGTGTTGCAGCGGCGGCTACTGTGCCGGCCCAGTCGCAGCCGCTGCCACATCACCAACGCCCCGGTGAGGGCGTTGGCCTGTCCATCGTGAAGCGGCTATGCGAGTTGCTGGATGCAAGTATCGAACTCGAAACCAGCCCCGGGGAAGGTTCAACCTTCCGCATCACTCTGCCAATCGAGTATGAAGAGGCAGCGGACGACGACGAGCGGGACGATGCAGCAAATGCCGGGGGGCTGCCCACTTGAAGCGAGCTACAGCGTTACCTGCGCGTGGCCGAGTCCGATCAGCGCAGATTGACGTCGGCAACCTTGTCCTTGTAATCCTTCTTCGGGTCGACGCCCAGCAGCATCTTTACACCGGCCACCAGGCTGGAACCGTTGAGCCAGATCTCGGCGTGTTCGGCGTCCAGGCGCAGTAGTGCCAGCTTGGGGTCGTCCTTGCCGCCTTCGTACCAGGCCGCGACGAACGGGTTCCACAGACGCTCGATCACTGCGCGGTCAGTATCCAGCACCAGATTGCCCGTGATGCTGGCAAAAAGGTCGTGGTTCTTGGCGGTGAATGCGGCGATTGCCCGGTGCCCGTCACCCAGGTGCTTGACCAGTGCGCTGTCGGTGGCGGTGAAGAACCAGATAGGGCCTGATTCGCCTTCGGCCTGCGCGGTCATGGGCCGCGCGTGTCCATCTTCCACGCCGTCCAGCCCAAGCATCAGGGTGCGGTCTGACTTGAGCGCCTTCCAGAATTTCTGTTCGAGTTCCTGTGGTGTCGACATGCAGATCTCCGTGCAGTGGGGTAGCCCCAAGGGTGCGAAAGTACCGTTGGATTGTCTGGCAATGCACCTGTGAGTCCTGTGAAAAAACCTTGGCTGGACTTCGAACCCGCACATGCAGGCAGGGCGGTGCGGGCTTCAGTGGAAGCTGCGGCCTCAGGTATGTCGATGTCAGGTTCCGTAAGCGTGCTCGGTCGGTGGTCTACGCTGAGCCAAGGGCCGCGCTGCAATGCACGGATCTCACGAGATAGGCCAAGCACTGTGTCTGGAGCTTTGCCGGGTTCGTCAGCGATCGCCGCGGCGATCATCCACCGGCGCGTTCGATTCGATAATCGATTGGCTTGTAGCGGAAGTTGTTTGACTGGCCGGCCGAACACGCCGTCATGGCCACCACCAGCGGCATCAGCGCGCGCAGTCGCAGGTAATCACCGGCCTTGCTCAACGGCGGCAGGACCGCGATCGCCCCAGTCTGCGCATCAACCCCGACGTTCATGAACACATTGAAGGCTATGGGAATTCTGTCCACGCCGATCCCGTACGGCGCCATCGCCTGCGCAAGGTTGCCTTCGCATCCCGGACGGTTGTCGGTCTCTCCATAGATGATCGAGAACGTGTCTTTTGAACATGGAGTCAGGGTGAAATCATGGCGGCCGCAGGTATCTTCGATGATCTCGAACATGGGGCGGCTGCGGTTGGAGTAGAGCAGGTCGCCTGTAGTGAGCCAAAGTTTCGCGGCATAGTCGATCGAGCGCCCCGAGGAAAGATATTCGTCGAGGTCGTCGAGTGAGAACGCGATCAGGTCGCTGACCTGCTGGCCCTGCGGATCGATCACCCAGAGTTCGTCGCCGGCCTGCAGTTCCACCGTTCGCGCCGAACAGGGATCGATGCGCCCTTCGACTTCAACGAGGTCGCTGACGGCTGCTCCGCTGACATCGACCACGGTCAGTGCTTCTTCATCACGTGGAAGGGGCAGCGCCACGCTTCGTCGACCTCGCGGCCGCTGTACTGGCGGGTTTCAGCAGCAGTGCCGAAGTCGGCGAGGTTGGGATTGATCGAACCCTGCAATTTGATGTCGCGCGCGCGGGTCGCGGTCTGCATCTTGGCGTAGCGGCCGTCGGCGCGCAGCCGATCGAACTGACGGTGCGAGTTGAATACCAGCGCCGGCCAGGCGAACCGGCGTGCGACTCGTGAAGCGCCCGGGTGCAGCCCGATCACGAAGAACGGATGGCGGGCCAGGCTGAGGCTGAATTGCGGACTGTCAGGATCGGTGCTGACTTCAGGTGCCCAGCGCGTGCCACGACTCGCGTCCAGGTTGTGCAGGCGCTGCAGTTGCGACCACAACAGGGCCTCGAAGCGATGCTCATCGGTAGGCGCCGGCCCTTCGAACAAGGCGACAAAGGAGTGCACGGTGCTGGATTCGGGATCAGCTGCGTCCAGCTCCGCTGCAAACCGCGTCAGGTCATCCAGCAGCGGAGCGTCGTTGCCGCGGTTGCCGAGGGGCATGAACTCCGCCGTCTGCAGTGCGCCCTGAGCGAGCGCGGCCTTGGACCCAACGCATGGGAACTCCGCAGCGTCAACATGTGCGATGAAGGCTTGGGTGATGACGCCGCATTCATGCGGATCGGATGGGATTCTGTCTGGAATTCGCGCGGGCGCGCGGGCACAACTTAGCGGGTTGCTCATCAGGATGGTCGACAATAATGGCTTGATTGCCTGCGACCTTAAGTGTCGGCCTGTTTACGTAGTGTCGAAAGCCTTAAGCACAGCACAACAGGAAATTTTTTCTGAGGAGTGTGCTTCACGCAATACACGCCCGAGGCTGCGTGCAACGGATGGTCCTGTGTGGTTAAGATTGAGCTGCGGTAGTGCTGTCCTGCCGAGACGTTCAGATGTCCAAACGCCGCCTGGTGCCCCCGAACCCGAGCACGTCCACCTATGAGTACACAGCATCCATCGCCCACCTCCGCAACGGATTCACCGTCTGCTCCGGGCAAGAACAAAGCCACCGACCGTCTGTTTTTTTGTGTGTTTCCCGACACTGGGGCCGGCGAGTCGATCGCCGCAGAGGCAGATGTGTTGCGGATCGAGAACAATCTCAATGGCGTGCCGTTGAAGCCCTCGCACCTGCACGTGACCCTGCATCACCTGGGTGACCACGCCGAATTGCGGCAGGACATCGTGGACAAGGCCCTGGCGGCCGCCGGGCGCGTTTCCGTGCCACCGTTCGATATCACCCTGTCCAGCGCTTGCAGCCTGATGGGCCGCGGCAACAGTCATCCTTGCGTGCTGCTGTGTCCTGAAGAACGACCGCCGGTATATCGCCTGTGGCGGGAACTCAGCAACCAGTTGATGGGAGTTGGCCTGGGCCGCCACCTGGAACGTGAATTCACTCCTCACGTGACCTTCCTTCACGACCGCCAAGTGCTGGCGCCGGAAGCGATCAGCCCGATCCAGTGGAACGTGCGCGACTTTTCCCTGGTGCATAGCCTGCTTGGGAGAGGCGAGTACCGGGCGCTGGGGTCGTGGAAGTTGCGGTAGGCGTGGGCTGGCAACCGATACCCTGGAGCCTGCAGTACGCGTCAGCAGCTCTGTCATCTACCGGATAGCGGCTGCGGGCAAGCATCGACGGCAGCCCCAACATGCACCCTTAACGGGCCGGGACTTATCCTCTTTCGTACGCAACGAAGTAGAGGTGGTCATGGCGACCGGTTGGGCCGGCGACGGCGCAGTACAGGATCAGATAGACGCGACCGTCGATGACGGCATCAAGCGCGCACGCAGGCAACTGCTGCAGGGTCCCAGCCTGTCCCATTGCGAGGAATGCGAGGCATCCATTCCTGAGGCCAGACGCAGGGCTTTGGCGGGCGTGCGCCTGTGCGTTGGATGCCAGCAGGCGCGCGACGATGGGGAAGGGGGCCACAGTGGTTACAACCGGCGTGGCAGCAAGGACAGCCAGCTACGCTGAACTGAACGCTCACGTTTTGGCAATGTTTTCTTGCCGATGTCTTTACATGATTCCGGCAAGACTGATGGTCCCGTGTGGACCACCGTCATGCCGCAGAGTCACGCCTATCGCGGGCGAAGCTTCCCGCGCGAGCGCGCACTGGACAGTACGCTGGCGCTGCTGCGGGAGGGCTACCAGTTTATTTCACGACGCTGCGAACAACACTGCAGCGAGGCCTTTGAAACGCGGCTGATGCTGCGTAAAGTCATCTGTGCACGCGGCATGGACGCGGCTGCCATGTTTTATCATCCCGACCGCTTCACCCGCAAAGGCGCGATTCCACCAACGACCGTCGCGCTGCTGCAGGACCTTGGCAGCGTGCAGCAACTGGATGGCGAGGATCATCGCCATCGCAAGCAGCTGTTCCTGAAACTGCTCGATGGCGGTGCCATAGCACGCCTGGTGCGGATCATGCTTGAGGAATGGCGCTCGAGTGCAATGCAGTGGCCCCGGCAAGACCGCTTGGTGCTGCATGACGAAGTGGAGGAGATCCTGTGTCGCGCAGCGTGCCGCTGGGCGGGCGTGCCGCTGTCCGAACCCGAGGCGCGAGCCCGTGCACGCGAGTTCGGCGCCATGATCGATGGAGCCGGTGCATTCGGACCGCGTCTGCTGCGTGGCTGGCGTCAGCGTCGCCGTACCGAAGCCTGGATCGAATCGGTTATCCGCCAGATACGCAGCGAAGACAGCGACGGCGCCGCCACTCCAGCGGGGGTCATTGCCAGGCATAGGCAGCCCGACGGCAGCCTGCTCGACGACGCCACTGCGGCCGTGGAAGTGATCAACCTGTTGCGACCGATCGTCGCCGTGGCCCGTTGGGTGACGTTTGCGGCCGTCGCGCTGCATGACCATCCCGCCTATCGCTTGCGCCTGCAGGCCGGCGAGCCCCGCATGCTGCTCAATTTCGTGCATGAAGTGCGGCGGTTCTATCCTTTCTTTCCCATGGTCGGCGGCCGCGTGATCGCTTCGTTCGAGTGGCGTGGACGCAGCTTCCAGCGTGGCGAATGGGTGCTACTGGACCTGTACGGAACCAACCACGATCCGCGGCTATGGGAGCATCCGGAGCGCTTCGACCCTGACCGCTTCCGCGACTGGCAGGGCAGTGAGTTCGATTTCATTGCACAGGGCGGCGGCGACGTGACCCGGGACCACCGCTGTCCGGGCGAGAATCCGGCCATTGCGTTGCTGATGGCAGCGGTGGGAGAACTGGCCGTGGCGCTGGAGTACGAGGTGCCACCGCAGGATCTGAACTACCGGTTGAACCGCATGCCGAGCATCCCCGAGAGCCGCTTCATCATCAGCAATGTGCGGCCTGCGGATCAGGAAATCCGCCTCAGGGCCGCGCGCGAAGCCGCACATGCGTAAGTATTGAACTGGTCAGTCCTTGTCATCGCTCGTTCGAGTGGTTTCATTGCAGTTGCGCCTGCTGCCGAATGCGGTCGCCGGATGCAAGTTGAATGACGGATACATCGACGCGATTGACCCGCTGGAATCAACGCATGCATTTCAAATGGCTGCGAGCCTTCTTTGTCCGCGCGAAGAGAGTAATTTTCCCGATGATGCGTAGTATTCCGTTCCTCGCTGCGTTGCTCCTGGCTGGTATTGCGCCTGCGTACTCACAGCAGTCGGCGAACCTGTCTGCTGCGTTGTTGCCGGCCACCCTCGATAAGGTGCTGTCCGATGCAAGCAGGATCGAGCCGCTCAAGGCCGTTATCGTGGCCCACCGTGGCTTTGTCATTGGCGAGCGTGGCTACGGCGGCAGCCGCGTGGACAGCCCGGCCAATATCAAGTCTGCGTCGAAATCGGTTGTGTCGGCATTGGTAGGCATCGCCATCGACAAGGGGGTACTGCAGGGCACCGACCAGCTCGTTGCCAGTGTGCTGAAAAAAGAGCTGCCCGCGGACGCGGATCCGCGCCTGGCGCAACTCACCATCGGTCACTTGCTGTCGATGCAGGCCGGGCTGGAGCCGACCTCGGGAGCCAACTATGGCCGTTGGGTGGCAAGCGCGAACTGGGTGCGCGACGCGCTGTCGCGGCCATTCGTCGACACGCCGGGCGGAGCGATGCTCTATTCCACCGGATCCAGTCACCTGCTGTCCGCAATCCTTGCCCGCGCCAGTGGCCGCACCACGCTGGCACTGGCGCGCGACTGGCTTGGACCGCAGGAACATTTCTCTATCGACGCCTGGGACCGCGATCCGCAGGGTATTTATTTCGGCGGCAACAACATGGCCATGAGCGCGCGTTCGCTGCTGGCCTTCGGCGAGCTGTATCGAAACGGCGGGCGCGCCCGCGATGGCACCCGCTTGTTGCCGGCGCAGTGGATCGCGCAGTCGTGGACGCCGCGCACAAGCTCGCGCTACACCGGCGATGGTTACGGCTATGGCTGGTTCCTGCGCGAAATCGGTGGGCAGGACGTGCGCTATGCGTGGGGCTTTGGGGGGCAGATGCTGTACATCGTGCCGGCGCTCGGATTGACCGTCGCCATGACCTCGGATGAAACCAGCTCCTCTGCAAGCACCGGCCATCGGGATGAACTGCACGCGCTGCTGGCCCAGATCATCAAGGTTGCGCAGACGCGTTGATCGGGATTGTCTTGCGGCTGGAATCAACATGAAGATCACTTCTACCGCTTATCGATCTTCCCCTGCGCTACGTGCAAGAGGGCAAGCCTGAGCCGCATGCAAGCGTCCAAAGCAGTAACGGCACCATGCCCTTGGTGCTCTCGCAGCGCGCAGGCGCCGAAGTCCGCTCGATCACGGGATCATCGTGTTCGCTCGCGTGCTGGGGGTAACCTTGTTCTGGCTGTTCCTGACCCCTGCGTTCCATTTGGCCCTGCGCAAGCTGGCCACGCGCGGCAAGCCTGCGGTTGTGGCTCCCGCCCACGCCATTCCCGGGCAGTTCCGATCGCATTCCCCTAACCAAAGGAAATTCAAATGAACAACGCATCCAAGATTGCCCTGGTCACCGGCGCCACCCGCGGCATCGGCCTGGAAACCGTCCGCCAGCTGGCCGCCGCCGGCGTGCACACCTTGCTGGCGGGACGTGACCTGGTCAAGGCGCAGGCCGCCGCGAAAACGCTGCAGGCCGAAGGACTGCCGGTGGAGGCGATCATGCTGGATGTCACTGATGCGTCCAGCATCGCCCAGGCAGCCGGGCAGGTGCACAAGGCCCACGGCCGGCTCGACATTCTCGTCAACAACGCAGGCGTCCTGCGCGATGACGACAGCCTGCCGTCATCGGCGCAGACCCTGGCAGCCTGGCGCGGGACTTTCGATGCCAACGTGTTCGGCCTGATCGAATGCACCCAGGCGTTCCTGCCTTTGCTGCGCAAGTCTCCTGCCGGGCGCATCGTCAACGTATCCAGCATCCTCGGCTCTCTTACGCTGCACGCCGATCCGTCGTCGGGCATCTACGGCTACAAGATCCCGGCCTACAACGTGTCCAAGAGCGCGGTGAATGCGTGGACGATCCATCTGGCCTACGAGTTGCGCGATACGTCGATCAAGGTCAACGCCATCCATCCGGGCTCGGTCAAGACCGACATGAATGCCGGCGGCGACCTGGATATCGTGGAAGGCGCAAAATCCAGCGTGGGCATGGCCCTGCTTGAGGCCGACGGCCCCACCGGCAGCTTCACCCACCTTGGCGAGGTGTTGCCGTGGTGATTCCAACACTTGCAATGGCCACGGCCAGTGTGGTGGTGGTGGTGGCGTGCACCGTGGGGCCAGACTAGGTTTGTCCTGGGCCGCCGCCGGTAGAACGATTCGCCAATGCTTGGGACGCCGATGCCGGTGCGACGGAAGGGGGCACAAGTACCCGACGCCGGGCATGAGCAGCGGAATCTGACGCAGTTTCATGGAAGCCGGACCTGGTGGACGAAGCCATCGCTGCTGGCAGCATTCACCATTGGCACGCCATCGGACTGCCGGATTTTCGCCTTGACGTCAGCGCAGCCGAACGTCGCCTGCGCGCGGCCACCGCGCGCGGGCGTGGCGACAGCCGACCTGTTTTCCGCGGGTCACCCTGGGCGCACCGATCGGCAGGTCATCGATGTGGACGTGCTGTTCGACCGCGACAGCTAAACGCGGCTGGTCGCGTTCGGCGTCGACCACTCGTTCCTCGACGCCGGCGGTGTGCGCGCACGCTTGGCCGCAGCCAATGCGGCCGCCGCCGACCTCGCTGGCGTGGAGGCAGCGGTCACGCCAATAGCCAACAACATTGGCCCTTTCACCAGAACACTCCGTAAGCGCAGCCGGCCCTATGCCGCGTCCGCCTGCCCCCATCCTGACCGGACTAACCGCATACCGGAGCACGACATGATCACTTTGCGACCCGCAACCGAACGCGGCCATGCCAACCACGGCTGGCTCGATTCCTGGCACAGCTTTTCCTTCGCCGGCTACAACGACCCGGCGCATGTGCATTGGGGTCCGCTGCGGGTGATCAACGAGGACAAGGTGGCGGCGGGACGCGGCTTCGGGGAGCATAGTCATCGCGACATGGAGATCATCAGCTACGTGCTTGACGGTGCGTTGGGCCACAAGGATTCGATGGGCACCAGCGCCAGCATTGTGCCAGGCGACGTGCAGCGCATGAGCGCCGGCACCGGCGTGCAGCATTCGGAGTACAACTACAGCGATACCGGCACCACGCATTTCCTGCAGATCTGGATCATTCCTGCGCAGCAGAACGTCGCACCGTCCTATGCGCAGCAGCACTTCAGCGATGCGGACAAACGCGGCCGCCTGCGGCTGGTGGCGAGCCCGGACGCGAGCGAGGGTTCGGTGGCCATCCACCAGGACGCCCTCATGTATGCCGGCCTGTTCGATGGCGACGAAAGCGCACAGTTGGGCATCGCGTCAGGCCGACTGGCGTACGTGCACATCGCGCGCGGCGCGGCAATGGTGAACGGACATCGGCTGTCCGCGGGGGATGCGTTGCTCTACGCCGACGAAACCGAAATAGTGATTGAAAATGGCGACAGCGCCGAGCTGCTGGTGTTCGACCTGCCAAGCATGTAGTCGCAGGCTCTTCGCGACACAAGTCGCTCACGCACTGATCCGCCCGGCACTGTGGGAGCGACGCAGGCCGCGATGCCAGCCATCAACCCGACCGTGCCCACACTTGCGTCTGGGACGCTATCAGTCGTCGG